>Ga0182027_10002398_pt1 | contig 30446 bp, 22 predicted proteins | sample 712E1DmetaG_FD_121300 | JGI IMG/M metagenome (GOLD analysis project Ga0182027, IMG submission 121300) | Permafrost microbial communities from Stordalen Mire, Sweden - 712E1D metaG (Illumina Assembly) | ecosystem: Environmental > Terrestrial > Soil > Wetlands > Permafrost | place: Sweden...
CCGGCCCGACCGCGTGCACCTCCTTCAGGCTGAGAAGCGATTTCGCATCGGGCGCCTGCACGGAGAGCTTGAATTCGGATACCGTCATCCCTCCGGCACAGACCGGCGCAGCCGCGCGCGCCGGCAGCGGAGCGAGCGAAAGCAAAGCGGGCATGAAAAGCAGAGCAGAAGATCGTATTGCCACTAATTCCAGTATGGCAAACGGGCCCGAACCCGGATTGAGAGCCAGCCCGGCAGCGGGCGTCGGGCCTGCCCCTCCGACCGGCGCTCAGGCTCGATAGCGCCGGGTATATGCTGTAGTCGCCATGGTTTGGGATGGCCCCCGGCGGACTCTCCCGGCGCGCCGCTATCCGGGCGCTGGAGTGTTGTTCTGCGCCGGGCCAACCACCCATCGCGCGGGGGCAAGCGCACCGGCAGGCTGGGTTTGAGCGGCGGATTGGCAGCCTCCCGCCGTCCCGCCGCACGCCCATTTGCTTCCGCCCGGCTGAGAAAAATCCGCGCGAGGCGGACTGTTTTGGTGACGCAATTCCAACATCGTAAGGGGTCTCAGAACGAAGCCGTGTTCCAGTCTACTGAATGGCAACGGGAGAGGCGCCGGCATGGGAAGCCGGCTGTGGCTGCCGCAGCCGGCTTGCTGCTGCTGCTGGCCGCCGCGTGCAGCCGGATCGGGGAGCCCGGCCCGGCCAAGCTCATCGAAAGCATAGCTGAGGTTTGGAAGCTGACGCCGGCCCAGGCGCGCCGGGGTTATCCGGTGGAGTTTCACGGCATCGTCACGTTCTTCGACCCGCAAGTCGATTTGTTGACCATTCAGGATTCGACAGCCGGCATCTACGTCGAAGTCACCGACGCTGCCGCGGATCTGAGGCCCGGACAGGCAGTGGACGTGCGCGGATTCACGGGCTATGAAGCCAGCGCGCCGGTAATTGTGAAGCCGGCGCTGCGGGCGGGCCCCAGCGGCGACCTTCCGGCTCCGAAGCGGCCGGATCCGCGGACGATCAGGGCGGGGCGAGCGGACTATCAGCGAATTGAAGCCCAGGGGAAACTGCTGGCGCGCCGGACCGCCGATAGCACGCACACCCGCTTCGAATTGCGGCTCGCAGGCGAGGCGGTGGAGTGCATCCTTCTCGCCGAATCGCGGTCCGTCCTTGACTCGTCGATCGGGGCGGAGGTGGCGGTCCGGGGCGTGCCGGTGACGGTCAGAACGGTGTCGGGTGAAATCCAACGCGTTCAGATCTACGTTGCTGGTATCGGCGACATCGTGTCCAGGGAGCCCGCGCCGGCGCCCGGCGTCTCCGGGCAGAGTCCTTCGAAGCCGGCCCAGGCCACGCCCGGATTGCCCGTGTTGACCACGGCCGCCCAGGTCAAGAGCCTGGTACGCAGAGACGACAACCGCGTCTACCCGGTTCGGCTGCGGGCCGTTGTCACGCTCACTGAGCCCGATTGGTCGGGCATCACCGTGCAGGACGCCACGGCCGGCATCTACGTTGAGGTTGCAGGCGGACGTGTTGAGCATTTCAAGCTCGGCGACGTGGTGGAGATTGAGGGCTTCGGCGAGAGCGGCCAGTTCGCGCCCTCGATCGTCGGCCAGTCGATTCGGGTCGTGGGCCATGGCGCGTTGCCCGCCCCACGGCCGTTCTGGACATCGCGGGTGACCGGCCCGGACGAAAACGCAAGGACGCGCATCAGCGGGGTGGTTCAATCCATATCAAAGTGGAATATCGCGGGACTGACGCTGACTGTCGCCGGGGACGCCGGATTGATCCCCGTGCGGATCGTGCAGGCGGATGCGAAACGCCCGGTCGAGGAGTTGATCGACGCCGAAATCGCAGTCGACGGCGTCGGCAGCCCGCTCTTCGACCAGGAACACCGGATCTATGGTTTCCAAGTAGTGGCCCAGACGCTCGACGACGTCGAGGTGACGCGAAGTTCTCCCGGTGACAGATTCGCCGGCCCGGTCATTCCCATCGAGGCGATCCTGCGCTTCAACCCCGATCGGCTCATGAACCACAGAGCCAAGGTCGTCGGAACCGTGGTGCTGACGCGCAACGATATGGTCTACGTGGCCGACGCAACGGGCGGCGTGCAACTGCTTACTCGTGCGGCCCCGGAAATGCGCGTGGGTGACAGGGTGGAGGCTGTTGGCTTCCCGCCGGTCAAGCCTTACAGGCTCGTGCTGGAGGAGGCACTCCTGCGCCGGGTGGGACCTGGCCGGATCCCGGCACCCGTGGATATATCCGCCGACGAGGCCACCGGCGGTCCGTACGACGCGCGGTTGGTGCGTCTGACGGCGTTTCTGGTCAGCCAGCGCTTCCCCTTCGGCGATCATCGGCTTTACCTTCAGGCCGGCAGGAAACAGTTTGTGGCGATCCTGGAGCATCCGCAATCGTCGGAATTCCTCGAGTCGCTGCAGGACGGAAGCCTGTTGCAGGTCACCGGTGTCTGCGTCGTAGATTGGGACGACACTCAAGCGCTCCCCAGGCCGCAGACATTTCACCTCCTGATCCCATCCCCGGCCGGCATCCGGGTCCTCCACCGCGCCACCTGGTGGACTCGCGGCCGCGCGCTGATCTTTCTGGCCTGCATGTCGGCGCTCGTGCTGGTCGTGTTGAGCTGGGTGTTCGTGCTGCGCCGGCGCGTCGCCGGCCAGACCAGGCAGATCCGGGAGCGCATGGAGCGCGAGGTGCGATTGCAGACGCGGCTCGAGGAGGCCGAGCGCCTGGAGAGCCTGGGCCGGCTCGCCGGCGGCATCGCGCACGACTTCAACAACCTGCTGACGGTGATCAATGGATACGCCGATCTGCTGCTGATGCGCGCCGGCCTGGGCGAATCCTGCAAGAAGAATGTCATCGAGATCCGCGACGCGGGCAGGAAAGCGGCCTCCCTGACCCTGCAACTGCTCGCTTTCAGCAGAAAACAGGTCATCCAGCCCAGGGTCCTGGATCTGAATTCCGTGGCCCTCGAGACCGAGGCCATCTTGCGGCGCCTGATTGGAGAGAACATCCGTCTCGATGTGAATCTCGATCCCGCGGCCTGCATGGCCCGCGCCGATCCGGGCCTGATTATGCAGGTCTTGATGAACCTGTCGGTGAATGCGCGGGACGCCATGCCCGGCGGCGGCACCTTGACCATCTCCACGACTCAGGCGGACCTGAACGGCCACTCCAGCGGCATGGACTGGCGCCCCGCCGGACCGGGCGGCGGCCCCGCGCCCGGGCGCTACGTGTTGCTGTCTGTCATCGACACCGGTTCGGGCATGGATGAGGCCACCCGAGCTCACATGTTTGAGCCGTTCTTTACGACAAAAGAGGTGGGCAAGGGAACCGGCCTTGGGCTGTCGACCGTCTTCGGTATCGTCCGCCAGAGCCAAGGCTACATCCGCGTACAAAGTGAACCCGGCAAGGGGTCGGCTTTCACTATCTGTCTGCCGCGGGTGAAAGCCGGCGTGGAAGGCGCAGCCGAGGAGACCCCGAAGACCGATTCGCCGGACGCGCACGGGCACGCGACGATCCTGATCGTGGAGGATCAGGCCGAGGTCCGCTCCCTGGTGCGCCGCGTGTTGCGGCAGTGGGGCTACGTCACGCTGGAAGCATCCGGCGCGGACGAAAGCCTGGCGTTGTTGAACCGGCACTCCGACCCCATCGCGCTGATGATTACCGACGTCGTGATGCCGGGCATGACGGGCGTCCGGCTGGCCGATGTGGTGAAACGGATCCGGCCTGAAATCAAGGTGCTGTTCATGTCCGGCTACACCAATTCCGAAATCGACCACGAGGGACTGCTGCACGCGGGCGTGGAGTTCATTCAGAAGCCGTTCACGCCGGACGCGCTGGTGGCCAAGATCAGAGCCGTGCTGGCGTGAGCGGCGGCCGGGCGCGGCGGTCCGGCTTTACTCGCCTTCGCCCTTGAGAAAGCGCGCCATGCGGCGGTCCGAGATCAGGATGTGGTCCCGCAGCCAGTCGCGCAGGTAGTCCATCATCGACTCGGAGAGGCCAACCTTGTCGGCGGCGAATTCTTCCCGGAAGTGCAGCACCTGGGCGAGCAGGAAATCGTGTTCGGCCTTGTGCAGATCGACGTCCGGATAGCCCTGCTCCCGCATCAGCGCTTCTTCGTCCGCGAAATGCTCGTGGACCGCCTCGATCAACTGCTCCAGGCGGAACAGCAGCACGTCCCGCGGTTTGCCGGCCCGGTGGGCTTCGTTGAGCGCGTTCAGCAGATCGGTGAGGGTCTCGTGTTGACGGTCGATCTTGGGGATGCCTGTCGCGTACAGGTCCAGCCAGCGCATGAATCTCAGACCGGCGCTCATATCCCGTTTCCGTCCAATTCGATAGCCCATCGTAGCAGGGGCCGAAATCGATTCTCAAGTCCTGAGTGGACGATTTGCCGCCGGTGTCTTCCCTTTTCGCCGAAAGGGCCGCACACTGTTAGCCGGCCCGGCGCGCGCGGGGGCGCTATAGCGTGTCGTGCTCGTGCTGCTGCGGGCAGTCGCAGCAGTCCGTGCAGCGGTGGCACTTCTCACACAGATGATTCGGGCACGCGTCCAGCGTGCACCAGACGCAGATGTCGCGCGAAGGCTCGCCGCAAACCGAGCACGCAAACGTCGGCTCGGGCGGCGGCGTAGCTAGTTTCTGGGCCGGGGCTGGAGAATCTGAGTTCTGCACCGTTGTGCCTCCTTCTGGGCGACGTCAAGTTCCTTCTCGCGCTGCTCGGCCATCTCGAGCGACTGCGAACGGAGCCATTCCAGGCCGCCGGAAAGCGAACCGAGAATCGAGTCGAGCAGATCGGCGATGGCCGGATTCTGGTAGTGCCGGACGCCCTGGCTCAGCGAGATGGACTGCTGTTCCAGGCTTTCGATGCGCACCAGCGTCTCCAGCATCAGGCTCAGGCGATCGGGCTGGGCCGACCAGCGCGCAATGGCATTGTGAACGTTGGAAAGGCCGTTCAGGCAGGCCTTGTGCTGCTTCTGATACGCCTCCGAGCCGCCCTCGACGGTCCAGGATCCGGGCTGGATCTGGTCGAAAATCGGCTTGAGCAGGGCGACATCCCGTCCAAGTTTCTCGATGCGTGGGCGCTGGTCCCAATCGGGCGCCGCGCCGGGCGGAGTCTGGGCCACGGCCGCCGGCGCCTGGAAGAAGAACAGGAGCGGGATCAATGCCTGGTACACGTTCAATCCCAGTGTAGCTCCGGGCGCGGTTCCGGCTGCTGCTCTTCAGCGGGCCACTGAGATTAGCGATGCGGGCGCGGGGGCGGAGGCGGTGGTGTGCCGCCGTGGTCGCCCGGCAGTCCCCCGCCGGAGCCCGTGCCCCCGCCGCCTGGGAAGGGGCCTGCGCCGCCGGGGAAGTGTGGCACGCGGACCATGCTCTGAACGAGGATGTCGCAGGCCATCTGCAACGCACGCATGGGATCGGAATGCCGCGCTTCGTCGAACGGCAGATTGCGGTGAATGGTCAATTCCTGCCCGGCATGCAGGATCGTCGGCGTGCCGGAGCGCGGCATCAGCCGATGCTCCACCGCCACGGAACCCTCTTCCACCAGGATCACGGTGGCCTCTTCCTCGTCGTCCACCGTGATGTCGAAGATGGTGCCGCGCACGCTGATGATCGCGGTGGGCGTGAAGACGCGGTTCGGGTTGGCCTGTCCTCCCGGACGCTGGACATGCACGCGGACGCGGCCCAGCCAGACGTCGAGCAGGTCGCGCAGATTGCCCGGGTTGGCGCGGAATGTGACCTGCGAATTCGGAAAGATCTCAAACGTGCTGCCGTCGGAGACGCGGAACGTCGCGTGTCCATCCAGCCCCGTGACTACCACCTGCCGGACGCGCACGACGTCGCCCGTGTCAATCGCCCAGTACGTGCTGTCGCGGTAAATCGAGACCTGGCCCTCGCGCGTCAGCACACGCGCCGCCACGTCTTCGCCGAATAAACTGTCAAACCCCGGGAAGCCCTGCGCAGGACATAGCAATGGGGTGGTGAGCGTTGCGAGCAACGCCAGCTCGGAGCCCCATTTCATACGGCCATTCTCCTCACGCAACAGCTCAGCTCCCCAGCCGCGGAAAGCAAGCCTGAATCTGAGTCTAGAAGCCAGTTTATCACCGCTGCCGGCGACTGCAAGTGATAATAGTCCTACGATCAGAGCACTATATAAAGGCGCCGGCTGTTCGCGATGGTCATTTGAACGGATCGGCAAGTCAGTCTAACGGAGTAGAATCAACCTAGGCCATGGAGCAACGCGTCCCAGTCCGGAGCGCCGGGTGTGTCCTGCGGTTGGCTGTCGCCGCCGGCCTGCTGGCGCACGGCCTGCCGGCCCAGGCGCCGGCTGCGGCGCCGGGGCGGCTGGACTGGCGGCGGGTGGGAACGCTCACACTGGCCGAGGGCCTGCCTTCTCCGTCCGCGGGCGGCCCGGTGGAGCGGGTGGCATTCCTCGCCGACGGCACCCTGGTGGCGGGGTTGCCCGGGGGACGGTTCTGGCGCACGGCCGATGGAGCGGCGTGGAGCGCGGTGGAAACGGCGCCCCCGCCCGAGCCGGCGGCGGGTGCGGCCCGGCTGCCGGAGCCCGGCGCAATGGTGCGTGAATCACGGCGCGGCCCGGCGCTCGTGTACGCGGGCGGCGAGCAGGTGTGGCGATCCGAGGACGGCGGACGCACGTGGCGCAACCTGACCCAGCTCCGCCAGGGCTCGCTGCTCGGCGCTCCGGTCAGCGATCTGACCGTCGACCCCGAGAACCCCGACCGTGTCGCTGTCGCGGCGGCAACCGGCGTCTGGATCTCCCTGGACGGCGGGCTTTCGTGGCAGGGCTGGAACGAGAACCTGCCGGCCTTTCGGGCGGCGCGGATTGTGGCCGCGCCGGCGCGCGGGCGTGGCTTGCAGGTGGCGCTGGCCGGTGTCGCGGGCAGCAGAATCGCGGAATGGGCCCCCGGCTTCCGGCTGGGCTGGTTGAGAATCGCGGGCCTCGACAAGGAAGAGCTTCTCCGTGGCGCTTACGGCCGGGTTCTGGGCGCGAAACTCAGCGCCGCCGCCGAGGGCGGAGGGGCCCAGTATGGCGGCTCGGAAGATGGGCGGCTGTGGGCCAGCCTGGATGGCGGCGAAAACTGGCGACCGGCCCCCAACTCGAACGCTCTCAGTGAGGTCCGAAGGATCGTAACCGATCCGCAGGACGGGCGATTCGCGGTTGCCGCGCTGGCCGGCAGCGAAGGCAAGGGGACGCGGGTTCTGCGGACGCTGGACGGCGGGGCGAGTTGGGACGATCTGACGGCCGACCTGCCCGAGGGCCGCGTGAACGGCCTGGCTTTTGACCGGCCGACGGGCGCTCTATACGCCGCCACGGAGCGCGGCGTGTTCCTCTCCTACCAGGGGCTGCGAGCACCGGAGCCGGCGGCCCGCTGGCAGGCGCTGGCCGGGTTGCCGGAGGCTGCGGCGACCGACGTTCAGCTCGACGAGCCCGGTGTCCGGGTGCTGGCCTCGGTGGAGGGATTCGGGGTCTTCGAGAGTCCGGCGCCGCACCGGGCGCGACAGCCGTTGCTGCTGCATGCCGCCGACTACGGCCAGCGGCCGGCCGCTCCGGGCGCGTTGCTGACCATTGCCGGCAGCGGCGCGGAGATGGTGACGGCCAACAGCCTGCCCGGCGTGGTGCTGTCGGCCACGCCGGTCGAGGCGCAAATTCAACTGCCGTTCGATGTCGCCGGCGACTCGGTCCGCATTACGGCGCAGCGCGCGGGCGCGGCGGCGTTGAGCTTCGGCTTACCGCTGCGGCCGGTGGCCCCGGCGATTCTGGTGGATGGCGACGGCTTTCCGGTGGTTATCGACGCCGATACCGGCTTGCAGGTGGATGCTCTGAATCCCGTCCGGCCGGGCGCGCGGCTGCAGGTCCTGGCGACCGGATTGGGGCGCGTACGGCCGGAGTGGCCGGCCGGCATGCCCGCGCCCGCCGATCGCCCGCCGGCGGTGGTAGCCGCGGTGCGAGTGCTGGTGGACGGTCTGCCGACGCCTGTCGCCCGCTCGGTGCTGGCCCCCGGCTATGTCGGGTTCTACCTGGTGGAGTTCGATGCGCCCGAGTTCCTCAACGCCGGAGTCGCCGAGATTACCGTGGAGGCCGCCGGGCAGCTCAGCAACCCGGTGCGGGTCTACACGGTTCCAGAGTAATGGCGGCAGACGATCCGGGCCGGATAAACGAGGGATACCCATGAATCGGCGGATGTTCGTGTGCGCTTTGGCACTGGCAGGAGCCGCGCCGGCGCAGTCGCAAGAGCAGCCGGCCGAGAAGCTCGCGCCGTATCTCCCGACGCCCGCATTGGTGGTCGAACGCATGCTCCAGTTCGCCGCCGTGAAACCGGGCGAGAAGCTCTACGACCTGGGCAGCGGCGACGGGCGCATCGTCATCCTGGCGGCGCAGAAGTTCCAGGCCGATGCGACCGGCGTGGAGATCGATGAGCAACTGGTGAAGGAGAGCTCCGCCCGGATCCACAGCCTGGGACTGGACGGGAAGGCGCGCATCGTCCAGGGCGACCTGCTGCGGCAAAACTACGCCCCGGCCGACGTGCTGATGGTCTATCTGCTGCCCAGCGCCAACGACAAGCTGCTGCCGATCCTGGAGCGGCAACTGCGCCCCGGCACGCGCATCGTGGCCCACGACTTCCCATTTCGCGGCTGGACGGCGGAGCGGGAACAGTTCATCGAGGACGACGGCGCGGGGCGCAGCCATACGCTGTTCCTGTACGTGATCCACAAGTAACGCTCGCCAAGCGTTGAACCGGGCGCCGCCCCGGCATCGCGGCGGAACAGAGCATTCGTGAGCCGGCGGTTCGCCCCACGATCCCTGAAAACGGGCGCGCGTCCAGCGCGCGGGCAACGGGCTTGCCGGGAGCATTTTTCACAAATGTGGAGGAGCAAAGCCAATTGTCGACTTTTCACATTAGAATGAGTCGCTTAGACAGGCTATCTTGCGATTATTTGCTCAACACTCGCGGTTGTCAAAGAGCCGGGCCGGCACGCCGCGCAGGGGAGCTGGCTGCTTCCAGCATAGACCGGCGTGTCAAGCGAAAATGGCGCGGCGGAGCAGTAATTTCCTCAGTTGTAGTAGCGGTATAACGCCATGCCTCGGGCAGTGGAGTTGCCGGCCCCGGACCGCGATTCCATGCGCCCGCCGCGGAGGCTGGGCTCTGGCTCTTCCGTGATGGGAATTTAATGTCCAGAGGTACTATTGCCGATCCGCCGCGCTGCCGATGTAAAGGGCAGAGGACTTGAACGCAAGTCACCAGGTTGGCCGTGGTGAGCAAGTCCTGGCGGTAATTTATGGTGGCACAGGATTTCGACGAAGCTCTGGCGGAGCAGCGGGAGCGGATTGCCGCAGACCTGCACGACGGGCCGCTACAGAGCGTCGCGGCGTTGCAATGGCGGCTGGAGGCCCTGGAACGGCTGATCCAGCAAGACCCGGCGGCAATAGCCGGGGAACTGGCCAAAATCAGGGCTCTGGCCGCGGACCAGGCCGACGCCCTGCGGGACTTTCTGGCGCGCCTTCGGCAGGAACAGCGGGGTGGGATGCCTTTGAACGAAAGTCTGGCGAAGATATGTGAGGATTCCGAGCGCGAGGGCGGACCGCCGGTGGAGCTGGATGGGGCCAGCGAAGCCTGGTGCGGGAGTGCGGAGCGAAATTCGGAAATCGTAAATCTCGTGCGGGAGGCGCTGGCCAACGTGCGCAAGCACGCCCAGGCGACCCGCGTGCACGTGACACTCGGCCGGCAGGGAGAGATGCTGTGGGTCGTGGTCCACGACAACGGGCGGGGATTCCCCATGGCCGGGGTATTCAATCTGGAGGCACTGGAGGCCCTGGACGCGGGGCCGAAAACGATCCGCTGGCGAGTCCGGAAGAACGGCGGAGCGCTGGAAGTTGAAACATATCCGGGACAAGGAGCGACTCTGCGCATCAAAATGCCTGTATAGGGCCGTGACGAACGGAATGGGCGCCGCGCTGCCGCGATGGCAGGCGGCCTCCACGCGCCCGGCGGCCCTCGCCGGAGGCACGCAATGCGCATTGGAATCACCTGCTACCCCACATACGGGGGCAGCGGAATTGTGGCCACGGAACTGGGCAGCGAACTGGCCCAGCGCGGCCATGAGGTTCATTTCATCACTTATTCGAATCCGATCCGGCTGGACCCAGCCCAGCCGCGGGTCTACTTCCATGAAGTGGAAGTCAGCTCCTATCCGTTGTTCCAGCATCCGCCGTACATGCTGGCGCTGGCTTCGAGGATGGCGGAGATCGCCGAGTGGCAGAATCTGGATCTGCTGCACGTGCACTACGCGATCCCGCACTCGGCCTCGGCGATGCTGGCGCGGCAGATGGTCGCGGCGCGGCGGCGGCTGCCGTATGTGACCACTCTGCACGGCACCGACATCACGATCGTGGGGACCGACCGGGCCTATTTCCCGATCACGCAGTACACCATCGAGCAAAGCGACGCGGTGACCTCGATCAGCGAGGATCTGCGGCGCGAGACGATCGAGGTGTTTCACATCCAGCGCGAGATCCGGGTGATCCCCAACTTCGTGAACTGCGATCTCTACAAGCCCGCCCCCGAGCGGCACGCGGGCCGACCCCGGCTGCTGCACATTTCCAACTTCCGTGCGGTCAAGCGGGTGACCGACTGCGTGCGCATTCTGGCCGAAGTGCGCCGGCAGGTGGATACGGAGTTGTGGATGGCGGGCGACGGCCCGGAACAGGGCGCGGCCGAGGCGCTGGCGTACGAGCTGGGGGTGCACGAATCGGTGCGCTTCCTGGGCAAGCAGGACCACATTGAGAGGCTGATTCCGCAGTGCGATGTGCTGCTGCTGCCGAGCCGCCAGGAGTCGTTCGGACTGGCGGCGCTGGAGGCGATGGCCTGCGGCGTGGTGCCGGTGGCGACGCGGGTCGGCGGCCTGCCGGAAGTGGTGATCCATGGCGAGAGCGGCTTTCTCGAAGCGGTGGGCGACGTCGCCGGCCAGGCCGGGCGGGTGCTGGAGCTGCTGGGCAATCCGGCATTGCGCGCGGAGATGGAGCGCCAGGCAAGAGCGCGCGCCGAGACGGTGTTCTGCAGTACCCGGATCATTCCGCGCTACGAGGCGCTGTATCACGAATTGGCGGGGTGAACGGCGGCGCGCATGCATCAAACAGGAATAGGGGAATCATGCAAAAGCAACTGCGACTAGCGATCGACGGGATGCACTGCGAAGGGTGCGTGCGGAGAGTTACCGCGGCGCTCGCGAAGGTGCCAGGCGCCGACGTCGAGAAGGCGGAGGTCGGCTCGGCGAGGGTCACATTCGACACGGAGAAGGCCAGCCAGAAGGACCTGATCGATGCCGTCAACGGGATCGGCTTCACCGCCCGGCAGGCCTGAGAGCGGCGCCGCCGGGCCGGCCATGGCGCGGGCGACGCTGAGCGTCAAAGGGATGACGTGTGCGGCCTGCCAGTCCTTTGTCCAGCGGACGCTGGAGACGCAGGCCGGTGTGAGCGGCGCGGTCGTCAATCTGATGATGGAGAACGCCACGGTGGAGTACGACCCGCTGCTGGTGTCGCCCCAACAGTTGGCCGCGGCGATCAACTCGACCGGCTACGAAGCCTCGCTGCCACCGCCGGGACGCAGCGCAACCGCCGACGAGGAGCAGCAGGACCGAGCCCAGCAGGCGGCCTACGAACGGCTGCGGCGCGAGACGGCATGGACGCTCGTGGCGGCCGCCGTGGCCATGGCCTTGTCGATGCCGCTGATGCGGCACGGCAGTCTCGACCCGCTGCTGCACCGCGTGGCGATGGCGTTGGACGCCCCGTTCCGGGCGCTGTGCCCGTGGCTCTATGAAGTGCCCGCGGAAGGGTTGCGGTGGGCGCTGCTGGTCCTGAGCGCGGGCGTCATGGCGCTTACCGGGCGCCGGTTCTACGTCAAGGCCTGGGCCGCCGCGCGGCACCGCACCACGGACATGAACACGCTGATCGCCGCCGGCACGGGCGCGGCGTTCCTGTACTCGGCGGCGGTGACGGCCGCGCCACGGTTGTTTGAAACGCGCGGCGTGCCGGCGGAGGTGTATTTCGAGGCCGTGGTGTTCATCCTGGCGTTAGTGCTGGCCGGCAACACAATGGAGGCGCGGTCGCGGCGGCGCGCGGCGGCGGCCATGCGGGCGCTGGCGAAGTTGCAGCTGGCGACGGCGCGGGTGGAGCGGGACGGCGCCGAGGCCGAGGTCGCGCTGGAGGAGCTGCGGCTGGACGACGTGGTCGTGATCCGGCCGGGCGAACGGGTGCCCGCCGACGCGGTGGTGGTGGAGGGGATGAGCAGTGTGGACGAGTCGATGCTGACGGGCGAGCCGGTGCCGGTCGACAAAGAGACCGGCGCGCGGCTGATCGGCGGCACGACCAACCGGCAGGGGCTACTCAAAGCCCGCATCACGGCGCTGGGGGCAGAGACGATGCTCGAACAGGTCCTGCGGCTGCTGCGCGCGGCCCAGGGCGAGAAGGCGCCGATGCAGCGACTGGCCGACCGCGTGAGCGCGGTGTTCGTGCCGGCGGTGTTCGGCATCGCGGCGCTGACCTTCGCGGTATGGATGCTGAGCGGGCAGGAGCTGGCTAAGTCCGCCGCAGTGAGCGTGGCGGTGCTGATCATCGCCTGCCCGTGCGCGATGGGACTGGCCGTGCCGACGGCGGTGATGGTGGCGACGGGGCGCGCGGCGCGGCTGGGGATTCTGGTGCGCGGCGGCGAGGCGCTGGAGCGCATGGCATCCATCGACATGGTGGTTTTCGACAAGACCGGGACGCTGACCGAGGGGAAATTTGAAGTGGTGGCCGTGGAACCGGCGGAAGGCTGGAGCGCGGAGCAACTGCTGCGCCTGCTGGCGGCGCTGGAGAAGGCTTCGGAGCATCCGCTGGGCGCGGCCGTGGTGCGCGCCGCGGAAGGCCGGGCCGGGGGCGAGTTGCTGCCCGTGGAGCGATTCCAGGCTTTGACCGGCATGGGCGCCGAGGGTTGGGTAGGACGCGCGCCGGAGACGCCAGTCCACGTCGTCGCCGGGAAACGGGCGCTGCTCGAGGAGCGGGGCTTCGCGCTGCCCGCCGAAGGGGTTCACGCGGCGGCTGGGCGGAGCGTGATCTGGGTGGCGGCGGCGGACCGCTATGCCGGGCTGGTGGCGCTGGCCGACCAGCCGCGCGCGGGGGCGCGGGCGATGGTGCAGCGGCTTCGGAACGCGGGCTTGCGCGTCATGATGTTGAGCGGCGACCAGGAATCCACCGCCCGGGCCGTGGCCCGCGAGGTGGGAATTGAGGACGTCGTGGCGGGCGTGTTGCCGGCCGGCAAACTGGAGACGTTGCGGCGTCTACAGGCCGAAGGGCGGCGGGTGGCGATGGTCGGGGACGGCATCAACGACGCGCCGGCGCTGGCCGCGGCGCACGTTGGCGTCGCGCTCGCCACGGGTACGGATGTGGCGCGCGAAGCGGCCGACCTGACGCTCATGCGGCCGGACCTGGCGCTGCTCGTCGAGGCCCGGGAACTGGCCCTGGCGGCGGTGCGGCTGATGAAGCAAAACCTGTTCTGGGCATTGGTCTACAACGCCGTCTGCATTCCCATCGCCGCCGGGGTCCTGTACCCGTCGTTGGGCCTGCTGCTGAGCCCCGTGATCGCCAGCGCGGCGATGGCGTTCAGCTCGGTGAGCGTGGTCTCGAACAGCCTGCGGCTGGCCGGCTGGAAGCCGCGCTGACGGCGTAGACAGGGGCTGGATGGAAGGGCCTGGTTGCGGTTTCCGCGGCCGGCGGCGGCAGTCCGCGGCGGCGTGCTCATTTTCGCGCACGGGAACAAACCAGCCCGGGTGGGCGTCCATATAAGCAGACCGCCAGTGGGATTGATCGGCGGTATGATGAGTCCTGTGGAGGCTCCCTTGACGCCGAGTCGGAACGGATACGACCGTGATCGGCTTGATGACCTCCCGGAGACCCCGGGGACGCTCGACGAGCAGCTTCTGCTCACCGGGCTGAAAACCGGGAACGAGGCCGCGTACGAGTTTTTGCTCGCGCATTTTCAACAGCCTGTCTACAGCCTGGTGCAGCGCCTGATCGACGATCCGAACGAAGCCGGCGACGTCACCCAGGAGGTCTTCCTGAAGATCTTCCGCCGTGTCGGCCAGTTCCGTTCAGACAGCAGCCTGAAGACCTGGATTTACCGGATCGCCGTGAACGAGGCCTACAACCGCAGGCGCTGGTTCGGACGGCACCGCAGACCCGAGGTCGGGCTAGAGACGCAAGAGCCTGGACGCAGCCAACTGGACCATCTCCACGATCGATCCCGAACGCCTTACGAGCTCGTGCTGAACGAGGAGCGGAAGAGCGCGATCGAGAAAGCGCTGGCAGGCCTGAATCCGGCCTTCCGGTCCGCGGTGATTCTGCGGGACCTGGAGGAGCTGAGTTATGAGGAGATTGCCGACGTTCTCGATATTTCGCTCGGCACGGTAAAGTCCCGCATCCTGCGTGGCCGCGAGGCGCTGCGCAGGGCGCTAATGGACCAGTTCGAACCGGCTCGGGCCTTCGATTTCACGCCCCAGCCGGCGGACTGAGAGAATTCGGGGGCGATATGGATTGCCTGCAGGTTCAATGGATGCTCTCGGCATTTCTAGACGATCGCGTCGTGGAATCCGAGCGGCGTGTCCTGGTTGAGCACATCCAGCGGTGCGCCAAATGCGGCGCGCGGCATGCCGGCCTGGTGGCGGCGCGGAATGCGCTGCGGGCGGCGCCGGTCCGGCCGGTCAACCGGCGGCTGGCCCTGGCGTTGCGCATTCTGGCCTCGCGGGAAGCCGCGCGGCGCCGCCGGCAGGTGGATTTCCGGACACGATTCCGCGACCTGGCCGGGCGTCTGACGTTCCATGCCAATGAGCTGATGAAGCCTTTTGCGCTGCCGGCGGCGGGCGGACTCGCGACCGCGTTGCTGCTGTTCTTCGTCGTGATGACCAGCTTCCAGGGCATCGTCTCAGGGCCGCGGCCGAACGACGTGCCCACGGTGCTGACCACGGGACCGCTTCTCAAATCCACGCTGCTCGACACGGTGCCGGATGAAATCTCGGTCTATGTCCTGGTCGACGGGCAGGGCCGCGTGATCGACTATGTTCCGCAGGAAGACCTCTCCGTCGAGGCCAAGAAGCAATTGCGCCTGGCCATCGGAAGCTCGCTGCTATTTACTCAATTCGATCCGGCGACGACCTTCGGCCGGCCGACTGCGGGCTGGGTGCGCGTCAAATATCGCAGCACCCAACTCGACGTTCGCGGTTGAACGGACCGAACGCGGCAACGCGGAGGGAACCTCGCAGGGTGGGCCAGCGCCTGGGGCAGCATTTTCTTTTCGATCGTTCCATTCTCGAGCGCATCGCCGGCGCCGCGTGTGGCGCGCATGCATCGACGGTCATCGAGATTGGCCCCGGTCCGGGCGGCTTGACCGAACGGCTGCTGCCGCGCTGCGACCGCCTGGTGGCCGTGGAACTGGACCCTGCGCTGGCCGAGGCGCTACGTTCGCGCTTTGGCGCGGATCCCCGCTTTGAACTGATCGAAGCCGACGTGCTCCACATCGACCTGTCGCGCTGGGGCCGCGCCGTGGTCGTGGGCAACATCCCGTACTACATCACGTCGCCGATTGTGGAACGCGCGCTGGGCCTCGGCCCGCTGCTCGAACGCGCCGTGTTCCTGGTGCAAAAGGAAGTGGCCGCCCGGCTCGCGGCGGCGCCGGGCAGCCGCGACTACGGCTACTTGAGCGTCGCGGTCCAACTGCGCTGCCACGTGCAAGCGCTGTTCAGCGTGAAGCGCGGCGCATTTCGCCCGCCGCCCAAAGTCGAAAGCGCAGTCGTGTTGCTCGAGCCCCGCGTCGAGCCGCTGTGCGCTGACGTGCCGGGCTTCCTGCGATTCGCTTCGGCGTGCTTCCGGCAGAAACGCAAGACGCTCAGAAACAACCTGGCCGGAGTCTATGAGAAGGAACGGATCGAGGCCTTGGAGGAAGCCCCACTGCGCGCCGAACAACTCGCGGTGAGTGAGTTGGTGCGGCTGTTCGCTAGACTGAAAGATTCATGATCCGAGTCCGATTCGCGCCCTCCCCCACCGGCTATCTGCATATCGGCAGCGCCCGCACGTTCATCTTCAACTGGCTTTTCGCGCGCCACAGCCAGGGTGAGATGATCCTGCGCATCGACGACACCGACGTGGAGCGCAATACGCAGGCTTCGCTCGACAGCATCATGGACGGCCTTCAGTGGCTCGGCCTGAGTTGGGACGAGTTTTACCGGCAAAGCGACCGCACTGCGCACTATACCCAGGCCGCGTGGTCGATTTTCGAAAAAGGCATGGCCTATCGCGACTTCACGCCCGCCGTGGAAAACCCAGCGGATAAGCCGTTTGAAGGCCAGACGTGGCTGTTCAATGCGGGCGCGCGCGAGGTGAGCCGCGACGAGAGCGACCGGCGCGCCGCCGCCGGCGAACCGTTCGTGCTGCGCTTCAAGGTGCCGCGCGCCAGCGGCCGCATCGTCAAATTCCGCGACCTGGTGTACGGCGAGCAGTCGAAGTCGTGCGACGATATCGAGGACTTCGCGCTGTTGCGCTCGAACGGAATGGCGACCTACCATCTGGCGTCGTGCGCGGACGACGCCGATCTGCGCATCTCGCACATCATCCGCGGCCAGGATCACCTGACGAATACCTTCAAGCACGTTCTGATTTTCGAGGGGTTGGACGCCGCCGCGCCGGAGTTCGCCCATCTGCCGTTGCTGATCGCGCCGGACGGGGCGAAGCTTTCCAAGCGCAAACACGGCCCCGTGGTCTCGGTCACGACGTACCGCGACGCCGGTTTTCTGCCCGAGGCCTACATCAATTTCCTGTGCCTGCTGGGCTGGAATCCCAAAGACGATCGCGAGAAGATGTCGCGCCAGGAGCTCATCGACGCGTTCACTCTGGAAGGCGTCAACCGCTCCAACGCCGTGGTCAATTTCACCGAAGCGGATCCCATCGATTCGAAAGCGCTATGGCTGAACTCGCAGCACATCTATGCGCTGAGCGTCGAGGAGTTGACTGATCGTCTGCTGCCGGTCGTGCAAGGCGCGGGTATTGAAATTACGCGTGAGAAAATGCTGCGCATCACGCCGCTGATTCAGGAGCGCATCAAGACCCTGCGCGACGTACTGCAGGTGGCCGACTTCTTCTTCGTGAAGCAACTGCCGTCTTACGACCCCGCGGAACTCACGCCACAGAAGGGCACAGCGGAGATGGCGCTCAAGGCGCTCGAACGCGCGCGCACAGTGCTCGAGAGCGCGGAGTTCTCGCATGCCGGGCTGGACGGAGTCCTGCGCGCCGAAGCATTGTCGCTGGGCATCAAAGCCGGCCAGATGTTCCAGCCGATTCGCGTCGCGGTGTGCGGACGGAAGGTCGCACCTCCGCTGTTCGAAACGCTCGAGGTCTTGGGGCCAAAGACTTCGTTGGAACGGATTGACCAGGCGATTGAGATGCTGCGGCGGGCGGCCGCGCCGGCATGAACAAACCGGCGCGCGGATGCCGACTCTGCAACTGAAATGAGTTTAAGATCCAATTATTGCGGCCTGCAAACTGGCGGAACCCGCCGGTTTTGCACTTGCTCCACGCAGAGCCGGATGCAAATGAGGATGGCTCGCGAGAAGGAATTGCCAGCTTATGTCTAATGCCCCGCAAGGCGATCCAACCGGAAAGCCGAGTTCGCACCCGTCCGCAACCGGAGAGGCGCAGGCGCGCCCGTCCCACTTCATCCGCGACATCATCCTCCAGGACATTGCCAGCGGCAAGCACGGGGGCCGCGTGCACACGCGCTTCCCTCCCGAGCCCAACGGCTATCTGCACATCGGCCACGCGAAATCCATCTGCCTGAACTACGGCCTGGCCCAGGAGTTCGGCGGGAAGATGAATCTGCGTTTCGACGATACCAACCCGTGCAAGGAAGAGACCGAGTACGTCGACTCGATCATCGAGGACGTGCGCTGGCTGGGCGCGGATTGGGAAGACCGCCTGTTCTACGCCTCCGACTACTTCCAGCAGCTCTACGAATGGGCCGTCGTGCTGATCAAGAAGGGCCTGGCCTACGTCTGCGACCTCACCGCCGACGAGGTGCGCGAGTACCGCGGCACGCTCAGCGAACCAGGCAAGGAGAGCCCCTTTCGCAATCGCTCCATTGAGGAAAACCTCGATCTGTTCGAACGCATGAAGAGCGGCGAGTTCCCCGACGGTTCCCGCACTTTGCGATCCAAAGTGGACATGGCATCGCCCAATCTGAACATGCGCGACCCGGTGATGTACCGCATCCTGCACGCCGCTCATCACCGCACCGGCGACACGTGGTGCATCTATCCGATGTACGATTACACGCACGGCCAGTGCGACTCCATCGAGGGCATCACGCACTCGATCTGCACGCTCGAGTTCGAGGATCACCGCCCGCTGTACGACTGGTACATTCAGGCGCTGGGCATCTTCGCGCCGCAGCAAATCGAGTTCGACCGCCTCAACCTCACCTTCACGCTGCTCAGCAAGCGCAAGCTGCTGGCGCTGGTGCAGAACAAGGTGGTCAACGGCTGGGACGATCCGCGCATGCCGACCCTCAGCGGCATCCGCCGCCGCGGTTACACGCCCGAGGCGATGCGCACCTTCTGCTCGCGCATCGGCGTTTCGAAAACCAACGGGATGATCGAATTCGGCCTGCTGGAACACGCCGTCCGCGAGGACCTGAACAAGCGCGCCCGCCGCGTGATGGCCGTGCTTCGCCCGTTGCGCGTCGTCATCGAGAACTACCCCGAGGGCCAGGTCGAGATGATGGAGGCCATCAATAATCCGGAGGATGCCGCGATGGGCACGCGCCAGGTGCCGTTCTCCAAGGTGGTTTATATCGAACAGGACGACTTCCGCGAGCAGCCGCCCAAACATTTCTACCGGCTCTCGCCGGGCCGCGAAGTGAGGCTGCGCTATGGCTACCTGGTCACCTGCACGGGCGTGGTCAAGAACGAGCAGGGCGAGATCGTCGAAGTGCGTTGCACCTACGACCCCGCCACGCGCGGCGGCAACACGCCCGACGGCCGCAAGGTAAAATCCACGATCCACTGGGTCTCCGCCGCGCATGCCATCGAGGCCCAGGTGCGGCTGTACGAGAGCCTGTTTCTCACCGAAGATCCCAACGACAGCAGCCGCGGCCAGGAGTGGACCGACAACCTGAATCCGAACTCGCTGGAAGTGATCGGCCATCCCAAACTGGAGCCCAGCCTCAAGGACGCCGTGCCCGGCGAGTCCTATCAATTTGAACGCCTGGGCTACTTCTGCGCGGACAAGGACTCCGCGCCGGGCCGGCTCGTTTTCAACCGCACGGCCGGCCTGCGCGACTCGTACGCCAAAATGGAGAAGACGAAGGGATGAGCACAGAAACGATATGGTGATCGTCGGACTCGGCGGGTTGTCGAATAACCCTGCCTGCGCCGTTCTGCGCGATGGAGAGATCGTCGCGGCGGCGGAGCAGCACAAGATCGCGCGGCGTTTCGAGCTGCAGGAGATTCCTTCCGAGGCCCTCGATGCCTGTCTGGAACTCGCCAAAGCGTTGCCTTCGGAAGTCGCGGCCGTGGCCATCGCACGGCCCTTCTCCGACCGCCGCGACAGCCGCATGCAGTTGCTGCTGCGCGAGCGCTTCCCGAACGCACGCATCGCCACCGTCGAGCACCATCGGGCGCACGCGGCGTCGGCGTATTTTGCCTCGCCGTTCGAGGAGGCAACGGTGTTGACGCTCGATCGCTCGGGCGACTTTCGTTGCGGCGCGCGGTGGCATGCGCACGCTAGCGCCATCGACCTCGATACGGAGATCTCCTACCCCGACTCGATCGGCGATCTCTACACGCGCGTCACGGAGTTGCTCGGCTTCCGTCCGCGCAGCGAGGAACACAAGGTCCAATGGTTGTCGGCTTTCGCCCAGGACGACCTGGCCTCGGTCTTCCGCCGGATGATGCTGCGCGAGGCAACGGGCTTCCGGCTGGACCGCACCTATTTCGACTCGGACCGCCTCGGCAAGGGCGGCTTCAGCGACCGTTTCTACGAGCAGATCGGGCTCGACGAGGATTCGAAGATCGACGACGGCTGGCGCGCGCGCATCGCCGCCGGCCTGCAGTCGGCGGTGGAGCAAGTGGCGCTCGAGATGGCCGGCGAGGGCGAGAACCTGTGCCTCGCCGGCGGGTTGTTCTACAACGCCATGCTGGTCGCCGCCTTCGAGCGCAGCGGGCGCTGGAAAAACGTCTTCGTCCAGCCCGCCGCCGGCAACAGCGGCACGTCCATGGGCGCGGCGTGGTGGGCCTGGCACGGCGTGTTCGGACGCACTGAGCGCGCGCCGCTGAAGACGCTCGCGCTGGGGCCTGGTTTCAGCGTGGCCGGCGTCAAAGAAGTCCTGGAAAATTGCAAGCTGCGCTTTCAATTGCTGCTGACCAACGACGCCATCATCCGCGCCGCGATCGAACAGATGGCCGGCGACAAGATCCTGGCCTGGATGCAGGGCCGCATGGAGTTCGGTCCGCGCGCCCTCGGCAATCGCTCCATCCTGGCGTCGCCGCTCAATCCCTATTCCAGCGAGAACCTGAACATCTACATCAAGCGCCGCGAAGGGTTCCGCAAGTTCGCGGCCTCGGTGCCAGCCGAGACGGCGTCGCACTACTTTGAAGCCGGCGCCAACGCGCGCTTCCTCGCCACGGTCAGCAGGGTGCGCCCGGAATATCGCCAGACCTTCGAAGCCGCGCTGCTCGGGCCCGATACGCTGCGCGTGCACGTGGTCGAGAAAGAGGAGAACCCGCTGTTCCACGCCCTGCTCACCGAGTGGGGCGCGAAAACCGGTCTGCCGGTGCTCTACAACACTTCGTTCAACTTGTTCGGCGATCCGCTGGTCTGCTCGCCGCGCGATGCGGTGCGCAGCTTCTATTCATCCGGAATCGACGCCATGATCGCGGGCAGCTTTCTGCTGGAGAAGTAGAGCGGCGCCCGTTGCAATGGGCGCGCCCATTGCCGGCTTTCGTGATGAGACGCACGGGTGAAAAGTGAAAGAATAGCGGCGTCATGAAGCCGACGTCGACCCTTGCGCTGCTCTTCCTGGGCCTGCTGGCGCCGCTTACCGCGGCCGACAAGCCCGTGATCGATACGTCGAAATCGCCGCAGGCGATTCTCCACGGCGTCCCCGTCACGGCCGTGAAGCTGGGCCAAGGCTTCTGGACCGAGCGGCGGCGTGTGAATGAAGAGGTCAGCCTGCCGACATTGTTCGAACTGCTCGAACAGAACGGCATCCTCGACAATTTCCGCCGCGCGGCCGGCACGAAGGATGTGCCGCGGCGCGGACCGGTCTACACCGACTCCGACATCTACAAGTGGATCGAGGCCGATGCGTTCGTCCTCCAGAATCACGCCAACGCCAAGCTGCGCGCGCTCGGCGAGGGCGCCATCGATACGATTATCCTGGCGCAGCGGCCCGACGGCTATCTCAACACGTTCTACGTGAAGGAGCGCGCCGCCGAGCGCCACACCCGCATGGCCGACCACCACGAACTGTACTGCCTGGGCCACATGCTGCAGGCGGGGGTGGCGTGGAAGCGCGCCACTGGTGAAACAAAACTGCTCGATTCCGGTTTGAAAATGGTCGCCTACCTGCTGACCAATTTCGGTCCCGATAAGAAACCGCTCATGGAGGGACATCCGGAAATCGAGATGGCGCTGATCGAGTGTTATCGCGAGACCGGCGACAAGCGCTACCTGGAGTTGGCCCATTATCTGCTCGAATCCGACCCGCGGATCAAGCTCGAGAAGTCCTCGATCGTTTATCACAACACCGGCCGGCCGTTCTGGGAACGCACGATTCTGGAAGGCCACGCCGTGCGGGCCATGTACGCCTGCTCGGGTGCGACCGATTATTACCTCGAGACGGGAGACCGGCGCTACAAGGACGCGCTCGACCGGCTGTGGCAGGACCTCGCCGGCCGCAAGATGTACATCACCGGCGGCGTCGGTTCGCGCGAGTCGGGCGAGGCCTTCGGCGCGCCCTATGAACTGCCGAACCAGCTCGCCTACACCGAAAGCTGCGCGGCCATCGGGTCCATGTTCTGGCAGTGGCGCATGCTGCAGGCCACGGCCGACGCGAAGTACATGGACGTGTTCGAGCGCGCGCTCTACAACGGCGTCAACAGCGGCCTGTCGCTGCAGGGCAACCTTTACTGCTACCGCAATCCACTCGAATTGACCGGCGATCCCGAAGACAAGATTCGCAACCCGTGGTACGACACAACGTGCTGCCCGCCCAACATCCAGCGCGTGCTGGCCTCGCTCACGGGATACATGTATAGCACCGCCGCCGACGGTCTGTACGTGCATCTCTACCACGCCGGCACGCTCAAATGGCATCTCGAAGACTCGACGCCCGTCGAAGTGAACGAGGAGACGAATTACCCCTGGTCGGGCACGGTCAGCCTGGTGGTGAACCCCGCCGCGGAAAGAGAATTCACGTTCCACCTGCGCATCCCCGCCTGGGCTGAGGGCGCCACGCTCACCGTCAACGGAGCGGCCGTCCCACCGCCCAAGCCCGGAACCTACGCGGCGATCAAACGCACCTGGAGGCGCGGCGACCTCGTGAAGCTGACGCTGCCCATAGCGCCGCGCCTGACCGCGGCCAACGCGCTGGTGCGCGACGATATCGGCAAGCTCGCCGTCGAATATGGCCCGCTGGTGTACTGCATGGAGGGCCTCGACCAGCCGCAGCCGCAAAACGTCTTCGCCTGGACGCTCGATCTGCGCGGCCCAGGCTCCGCCGCGCCGGCGTCGTTCCAAACCAAATGGGAGCAGGATCTCCTGGGCGGCGTGCTGACGTTGTCGCACAAGGCCGTCCACGCGCCTGCGGAGCTGTCGCGGGAACCGCTGTATGGACACTACCTTGCCGCTGCGCCGAACCGCTCGGCGGAAGGTGAAATCAAGCTGATCCCTTACTACACCTTCGATAATCGCGAGCCGGCCAGCATGCAGGTGTGGCTGCCCTACCTGCGGTAAATCCCGCTCTCAACCGCGCCGCGCGTCCCGCCTCTGTGGCAGCCTGCGGTTGGAAATCCCGTGAGCCGCGTTGGGAACGCCGCTGCGATTTCTACCACCGGCTGGCGTGCCTCACAGCGCTTCGAAGATACCTCGCTCGCGGTTCTTGCGGACCTGGTCCCAGGTAAACCAGCGGCCGTTCATGGCGATGTAGACGCCCGCCGCGAGCGTCTGCACCAGCGCCAGCGCGCTGCCCAGATTGAACAGTCCGTCCGAGCTGCCGAACTTATACGGGATCATGGCGCCGGTGAGCACGATGGTCTTACCGGCCAGCGTGCCGGCCGCGAATTCCCGTCCCAGATGGGCCGCGGTTTCGGTCATGGTGTCGGTGCCGTGCGTGATGACGATGCGCGTCTCGGGCGCGCCATGGCAGTGACTGGCGATGAGCCCGCGGTCGTCGCCGGTCATCTCCAGGCTGTCGATCATCATCAGCGTGCGCACCTCCACGTCCAGCAGGCAGCGGCCGAGGCGGAGCATCTCGAGCACGTGCGTGTCCTGGAAGAAGAGCCGGCCGTTCAGCTCGTCGTATTCCTTGTCGAAGGTCCCGCCGGTGACGAACAGGCGCACCGGACACTTGCCAGTCGAATCGCGCTGCACGGTTCGAGGATAACGCCGCGCGGGGCTGAGAGTGCGACTACGCAAGGAACCGCAGACACAGCGGCGTGCCGCATTTTACCGCGTTGCCGGTGGCGCGCAGAGTGGCTTTCTTGTGAACGACTTCGAGCACTGTAATGTCGTCGCTGCCCTGATTCGCGGCTAGGAGCCATCGGCCGGTGGGGTCGAAGTTGAAGTTGCGCGGCGTTTTGCCGCCGGTCGGAGTAATCTCGACCAGCGCCAGCTTGCCGTCTTTGGTGATATCGAACACGGCGATCGAGTTGTGGCCGCGGTTGGAGACGTAGAGGTGGCCGTTCAGCGGATGGATGCGGATCTCGGCCGCCGTATTTTCGCCGCTGAAGCCTTTGGGCAGCGCGGACACCGTCTGGATTTCAGTCAGCTCTCCGCGGAACCGGTTCCACTGGAAGGCCGTGACGCTGCTAAGTATCTCGTTGCACACGTAAGCAAACTTGTCATTCGGATGGAAGGTGAAGTGCCGCGGTCCGCCGCCCGGCACGGCACGCACAAAGGGCGGATTGGAAGGCACCAACTGTGCGTTCTCCGTGTCGAGTTCATATAGGCTCAGACGGTCCGTGCCCAGGTCGCAACTGACCACGTAGCGGTTGTCGGCGGAGAGGGTATTGGAATGCGCGTGCGGACCCTCCTGGCGGGCTTTGTTGGGGCCGTAGCCGGTGTCCTGAAAGAAGCTCACGGCCTCGCTGAGCTGTCCGTCGGAGGCGAGCTTGTAGGAGGCGATGCTGCCGCTGCCATAGTTGGCCACCAGCGCCACGCGGCCTTTGGAGTCGAGCGCCACATGGCACGGCCCGCTGCCCTTGGAGGAGACCTGGTTCAAGAGCCGGAGCTTGCCACCCTTCTCGATGCTGAAGGCGCTGACGATGCCCGTCTTCTGCCCGTTCCAGGACCCCACCTCGTTGACGGCATAAATGAACCGGTTGCCGGGATGGATGGCGAGGAACGTCGGATTGGGCGTGGCGACGGCGAGTTCCGGCGTCGAAATCGTACCGGTCTTGGAGTTGAAGCGCGCCAGCAGGATCCCCTTGCTGGCGCCATTGGTGTAGGCGCCGATGTAGAGCGAATACTCGGCGGGGGGCTCGTCCGCGCCCTGTGCGGCGGCCCGGAGCAGCGGCGCGGCGGCGCCGGAAGCGAGAAGCTGACGACGTGTGAGTTGCATAACGATCATCTATCCTAACTGAACGCAGAGCAGCCCGTCGTGCCTCACGTATTCCAGCCGGGGATCGTTGCGTAGGCGTTGTCTACGCCGAGCACCGAGAGGCGGCCCGTGGCCAGGGCGAAGTGCCGGGCGACCGCGGGCGGAGGGTCCAAGTCCTCGCTCTGCATTCGCCACTGAGCCGGCTGTCCGGGGGGTTCCAGAACCTGCTGCCGGTGTCTGGTGGCAGAAGCTACGGTACCGGCTCCCTTACGGTCGCGGCTCGGAAACAACGGTCGCGGCTCGGAAACAGCGCGAAGCATCCGCTCCTTCACAGTCGCGGCTCAGTAGCAACGGTCGCGGCTCGGAAACAACGCGAAGCAACCGCTCCTTCACAGTCGCGGCTCAGTAACAACAGCTGCGGCTCAGTAACAACAGCTGCGGCTCAGTGACAACAGCTGCGGCTCAGTAACAACAGCTGCGGCTCGGAAACAACGCGAAGAACCAGTGACGGGACTGTGTGCGCAAGCAAGCGGATCGATATTCCGGCTGCTGCAACTTCGTACTAGGCGAGGAGCCATTCGGACGGTTTCCAGAAGGGGCCGAAGTGCTCGTAGCGGCGGAGCAGGCGTTCGTAAATCTTCTTCTTACCAGTGCGAGTGGCGTAGAACATGGGGCCACCGCGCCAGGCCGGGAAGCCGAAGCCGTAGAGGAAGACGATGTCGACGTCGACGTCGCGCAGGGCGACGCCTTCTTCGAGCAGGCGCGCGCCCTCGTTGATGAGGGCGTCGAGGCAACGTTCGGCGATGCGCTCGGGCGTGAAGTCGCGCTGGGGGATGGCCATTTCGGCGGCGTAGAGCCGCAGTTGGTGCTCGACGTCGGGATCGGGGATCGGCTTGCGGTCGTCGCAATAGACGTACCATCCGGCGCCGGATTTCTGGCCCAGGCGGCCCTGATCGACGAGGCGATCCTCGAAGGTCTGGGCATCCAGATGGCCGCGGCCGAGCTGCTGGGCGATGTGCTTGATGCGCCAGAAGACGTCGAGACCGGAGAGGTCGCCGACGGCGAGCGGTCCCATGGCCATGCCCCAATCGACCAGCGCTTTATCGACCATCCAGGGCTCGGCGCCCTCCTCGGCGATGGCCACGGCCTGGCTGCGGTAGGGCAGGAACATGCGGTTGCCGATGAAGCCGAAGGAGTTGCGTGAGACGACGGCGATCTTATTAAGACGCCGCGCGAGGTCCATCGAGGTGGCGAGGACCTGGGCGCTGGTCGAGGAGCCGCGGACCACTTCGAGCAGCTTCATGACCGGCGCGGGGCTGAAGAAGTGGTGGCCGACGACGAGCTCGGGACGCTTGGTCGAAGCGGCCAGGGCGTCGATGTCGAGGGAGGATGTATTGGAGGCGAGAATGGCGCCGGGCCGGGCGGCGGCATCGAGCTCGGCGAAGAGGCGCTTCTTCAAATCGAGGTCCTCGAAGACGGCTTCGACAATGATGTCGCAGTGATCGAAGCCCTCCCAGGAGGGAGCGGGCGTGATGAGCGCGACGCGGCTCTGCGCCTCCTTGGGGATGAGGCGGCCTTTTTCGACCTGGGCGTCGTAGGCGGCTCGGATGAGGGCCAGGGCGCGCTCGATGGCCTCGGGATCGACGTCGGCGAGAAGCACGGGGATGCCCGCGTTGGCGTAGCACTGGGCGATGCCGGCGCCCATGGTGCCGGCGCCGACCACGGCGGCGTGGCTCACCTCGAGCGCGGTCACGTCCTTGGTCAGATCGGGGATCCGGGCGACCGTGCGTTCTCCGAAGAAGGCGTGGATCAGGGCGCGGGACTGCTCGCCGAACAGGCATTCGGAGAAGAGCTGGGCCTCGCGTTGCAGGCCTTCGTCAAAGGGCAGAACTGCCGAGGCCCAGACGGCCTCGGCGGCGGCGAGGGGCGCGGTCTGATGGCGCAGACGGCGGTGCGAGTCGGCGGCGACGCGATCGGCGAGGGCGCGGGCTCGCTGGGAGTCGATCGGTTTGACAGCTTTATCGCGCGTACGGCGTGGCCGGGGGCGGGCGCGAGCGAAGGCGAGAGCGGCGTCGAGCAGGTCCGTCACGACGGCGTCGACGAGGCCGAGCTGGAGGGCGCGGCGGGCGTCGACGGGCTCGCCGAAGACGCACATTTCGAGCGCGGCCTCGAGGCCGACCAGGCGCGGCAGGCGCTCGGTGCCGCCGCCGCCGGGGATCAGGCCGAGCTTGACTTCGGGCTGGCCGAGGCGCGTGTCGGCGTAGGCGATGCGATAGTGGCCGGCGAGGGCCAGCTCGAGTCCGCCGCCGAGGGCGGTGCCGTGGAGCGCCATGATGACGGGCTTGGGCGAGTCCTCAATCTCGTTAAAGAGAGGATTCAAGTCGAGCATCGGGCGCTCGCCGGCGACAATGCGGCCGAACTCCTTGATGTCGGCGCCGGCGACGAAGGTGCGGCCCGCGCCGGTGACGATAATGGCGTCGATTTCGGCGTCGGTCTGGGCGGCGCGTACGGCTTCGACGATGCCTTCGGCGACGCCGGGCGAGAGCGCGTTGACGGGCGGGTTATCGACGGTGACGACGAGCACGCGTTCCTGGCGATGGGTCCGAACGAGTTCACTCACGGTTGCACCTTCCTGAGAAAATCGGGTCTTGAATTGGGGTCCGCCGATGGGCACGCCGCGGGCCGGCGAAGTGGGTCAGGGCCGGAGTAGATTGGGGCACGCGAGCGCGGGCGGCTCGCACATTGGGCGACCGTGCCATACTGGCGTTTTGAAGCGGCATCCACTCACCCTCGAACAGACCCGCGCGTTGATCCCCCAGATGCCATTCAACCACCATCTGGGGTTCCATGTGGCGCGAATGTACAAAGACGGCCTGACGATGGAGTGCACGGCGCGGCCGGAGATGACCAACGGGCACGGCACGCTGCACGGCGGGGTCACGGCGGCGCTGATCGACGCGGCCATCGGCGTGGCCGTGATCGCGCTGGCCGGCGGCCGGCCGGCCGGCACCGTGGAGATGAAAGTAAATTACCTGCGTCCCGGCCGGGACGACAAATTCCACTGCCGCTCGCGCGTGTTGAAGATGGGCCGGACGCTGGTATTCGCGGAAGCCGTGGTGCGCGACGGCCGCGGGCGAGTCGTGGCCACGGGACAGGCGACGTACATTTACCTGGAGGAAAGCGCTGCGAACTGGTCCTGGTAATGGCCGGCGAAAAGACGGGTGACCGATGGCTCAGGGTCGGGGACAGACGGCTGAAGACCCCACGGCGCGGAAGAGGCAGAGGGTGGATAGAGAGAGAGTTTCGCGCGTAGGACAGAGACGTCAGTCCCGGGTTTTCGCAGCGGCGAGGTGACGGATCGCGGCTCAGCGCGAGGCGGGGGCGGCAGGCGGCGGATCGAGGCCGCCGGCGCGGAGGATGGCCTGGCCGGCGGGAGCGAGCAGGAAGCGCAGGAAGGCGCGGGCGCGGGCCTCTTGCGCGGCGCCCCGGACGACTGCGCCGGACTGGCGGATGGGCGGGTAGCCGGCGGCGGGCAGGAGTTTGGCGCCGGGCTGGCCCCGGAGGAGTGTCCAGGCGGTGATGACGGCGTCGGCGTTGCCGGTGGCGGCGTACTCAAAGGCCTGGCGAACGTTTTCGGCAAAAACGGCCTTGGGATGGAGCTTCGGCCAAAGACCCTGACGCTGGAGCAGGGCGACGGCGGCGGCGCCATAGGGCGCGTGCTCGGGGTTGGGGATGGCAATCAGGCGGTAGTTTGCGCCGGCTAGAGCCTGGAGGTTCGGGACCGGACCGTGAGAAGACCACACGCCGAGGCGGCCGGTAGCGTAACAGACCAAGCTGTCGTTCAGCACTCTGCCGGAGGCCGCCAATTGCTGGACAAGCTCTTCATTTGCCGATAGATAGACGTCATAGGGGGCCCCGTTTTCAAGCTGCCGGGCGAGCATTCCGCTGGCACCGAAACTGAACCGGACGGGCCCCCCGCCGGCAGAGGCAAATGACTGTGTGAGTTGGACTTCGAAGGGTGCGAGGTCGGCCGCGGCAGCGACCAGCAGGGGCGGGGAGGAATCCGCGGGCAGGGGGAGGCAGGGAGTCAGGAAAAGGATGAAAAACTTGAGACTGGAACGCGAAATCATGATTGACAATAACTCACTCAAGTAACATACTAAGAACAAGCGCAGTCGTGCCGTGGGCGCCAGTGGGTCTGGCGGCGGCGAAAGCGGCGTCAATTTCAGTTTCAGCGACTTCTTGCGACGAACCTAAGGATAACAACATGAATAAGATCATCGGTATCGACCTCGGCACCACGAACTCGGTGGTAGCGGTCATCGAGGGCGGGCAGCCCGTAGTCATTCCGAACCAGGAGGGTGGGCGGACGACGCCCTCGGTGGTGGGTTTCACGAAGACCGGGGACCGGCTGGTGGGCCAGGTGGCGAAGCGCCAGGCGGTGACGAATCCGGAGAACACTGTGTATTCGATCAAGCGCTTCATGGGCCGGAGGTTTGACGAAGTCGCCGAAGAGATGAAGCTGGTGCCGTACCACATCGTGCGCGGTGAGGGCGGCGACGCGCGGGTGGACGCGCAGGGCAAGAAGTACTCGCCGCCGGAAGTGTCGGCGATGATTCTGACCAAGCTAAAGGAGGCGGCGGAGGCCTACCTGGGCGAGAAAGTGACACGGGCCGTGATCACGGTGCCGGCATATTTCAACGACGCACAGCGCCAGGCGACGAAGGACGCGGGGCAGGTGGCGGGGCTGGAGGTGATGCGGATCATCAACGAGCCGACGGCGGCGGCGCTGGCCTACGGGTTGGACAAGAAAAAGGAAGAGCGGATCGCGGTCTACGATTTTGGCGGCGGCACGTTCGACATCTCGATTCTGGAGGTGGGCGACGGGGTAGTGGAGGTGAAGTCGACCAACGGGGACACGCACCTGGGGGGCGACAACATCGACCAGCGGCTGGTGGACTGGCTGATCGGCGAGTTCAAGAAGGAAACAAGCGTGGACCTGTCGAAAGACCGGATGGCGCTGCAGCGGCTGAGAGAAGCGGCGGAGAAAGCGAAGATCGAGCTGAGCTCGGCGATGGAGACCGAGATCAACCTGCCGTTCATCTACGGCGATCCGGCCACCGGGCCGAAGCACATGATGAAGTCGCTGACGCGGGCGCGCTTCGAACAGATGGTAGAGGACATTCTGCAGCGCTCGGTGGGCCCGTGCAAGCAGGCCTTGACGGACGCCGGGATCACGATCGACAAGATCGACGAAGTGGTGCTGGTGGGCGGCTCGACGAGGATTCCGCGGGTGCAGCAGATCGTGAAGGAAGTCTTCGGCAAGGAGCCGAACAAGACGGTCAACCCGGACGAGGTGGTGGCGATCGGCGCGGCGGTGCAGGGCGGCGTGCTGGGCGGCGAAGTGAAGGACGTGCTGCTGCTGGACGTGACGCCGCTGTCGCTGGGCATTGAGACGCTGGGCGGGGTTTTCACCAAGCTGATCGAGCGCAACACGACGGTGCCGACGCGCAAGAGCGAGGTATTTTCGACGGCCAGCGACAGCCAGACGTCGGTGGAGATCAAGGTCTACCAGGGCGAGCGGTCGATGTCGAAGGACAACCGG
>Ga0182027_10002399_pt1 | contig 30446 bp, 31 predicted proteins | sample 712E1DmetaG_FD_121300 | JGI IMG/M metagenome (GOLD analysis project Ga0182027, IMG submission 121300) | Permafrost microbial communities from Stordalen Mire, Sweden - 712E1D metaG (Illumina Assembly) | ecosystem: Environmental > Terrestrial > Soil > Wetlands > Permafrost | place: Sweden...
ATTCGTGAACTGAATCTCCAACTGGTGCGCGCTGCGGCTACCCGCTCAGACGTGAGCATCCTCGATGTCGACCAAGTTGCCTCTCTCATTGGGAAGCTGGTATGGGAGGATACACGAATGTGGATAGCCGCAAAGCAGTATCCGGCGGTGGGCGCTGTCGGAATGCTTGCAGCACACGAGGTCGCCCTCCTGCGTGCTGTGCTCGGACTGAGTCAGAAGTGCCTCGTACTCGATCTTGACAATACTCTATGGGGAGGGATTATCGGAGAGGACGGCCTCGACGGCATACGACTCGGCGGCGACCCCGAAGGAGAAGCGTATGTTGCCTTTCAGCGCTACGTGAAAGGGCTGCATGATCGCGGCATCATTCTTGCCGTTTGCTCAAAAAATGGCGAGACCGACGCTAAGTTACCATTTGAGAAGCACCCGGAAATGGTACTCAAGCTTGAAGACATCTCCTTGTTCGTAGCCAACTGGTTGCCGAAAGCGGAGAACCTTCGGAGTATCGCGACGAGCCTCAACATAGGAATTGAAAGCTTAGTGCTCGTCGATGACAACCCGATGGAATGTGAGCAAGTACGCAAGACGGTTCCAAATATTGAAGTTTTGGAGTTGCCTGCCGATCCAGCGCTCTATGTGGATGCGCTACACCGTGCGATGTTTTTCGAGTCACTGACTGTAACGCGGGAAGATTCGGAGCGCGCTGACAGTTATCGGGCCAACGTGGATCGTGAAAAGCTACAGCAATCCAGTACATCGATCGAAGAGTATCTTAACGGACTACAGATATTTACCAAGCTCTCTCCGTTCGATCAGCCCAATCTCCCCCGGATCGTGCAGTTGATCAACAAGACGAACCAATTCAACCTTACCACTCAGCGAATGACGGCGGATCAGGTTTGGGCATTTGCTGAAACTGCTGGCAATTACACCCAGTTTATGCATCTCCGCGACAGGTTCGGAGACAGCGGCATTACCGGCGTATTGATGGCCTCTCCCGAGGGGGACGCGCTCAGCATCCGCGCTTGGCTCATCAGTTGCCGCGTGCTGGGCCGACGCATCGAAGATGCAATGCTGGCTGCGGTTTGGAACTTCTCACGATCGGTCGGCTACAAGGCATTGCGGGGCATCTACATACCGACGGCCAAGAATCAGCAGGTTGCGAATCTTTATGATCGCCTGGGGTTTGACTTGGTTGGTGAAGGTGAAGGCGGGGAGCGGTATTTTCGGGCGGAACTGACCTCCGAGCGCCAGTTCCCACGGTTCTTTGAAGTCGAAGATTGCACGGGCGCAAGGCGTTCTACATAAATTCGATGGAAAAGGAAATCGAAATGGACAGACTTACCAACGTATTTCGTGATGTCCTTAACCGCCCAGACCTCGAAATCGGCGATTTGGTTCGAGACGACTTCTCCGCTTGGGATAGTCTCGCGCATGTCAAACTCGTGATTTCTATCGAGGAAGAGTTTGGCATTCAATTCACAATTGATCAGGTCGCGAATACAAGGTCGGTCAAAGAATTTCGCGAGTTGATCGCAAGGCAGAAGGTCATTTAATGCCCCATGGGGCCTCAAGGTACTTCGCGTCAGGTTGGCAAACCTCTCGAAGCAATCGCCAACGCCAATGAGTATTCCTTTAAATGTCTATGTGATAGGACTCTCGGGGCTTCGAGTCCGACTAGGTCTCTGACCGCTTGTTTTTCTACCAACTGCGGGTGCCCCAGGTCCCGATTTTGGGACCTGGGAAAGCATGAACTCAAGGTACGAAATCACCCGGTCAGAGACCTAGGCGATTCAACATTCATGCCGTTCTGACACCAGCGTTCCTGACTTTGAAAAGGCCCCATGTTCGCTGACCTGATTCTTGTGCCCACTGAGCGTTTGTTGCGTGAGCTCTATTGGAATTGGCCTGAATTGAGACGTTGGCGCCGCCGACGAGAACGTGCGGCGAAGCCTGGTCGGCAGCAGTGCAAGCGGGAAGAATTGCGGCACCATCTCAGCGAAATTGGCGTGACACCTGGCGCTTTGGCCATGGTGCATACAGGAATGAACGGGGTGGAGATTATAGACGAGGACTCCAGAGGCCCATCAAACGCCATCGTGCAGGCACAGTCGCTGATGGAAGATCTGGTAAGGCTGGTGGGTTCGGAAGGAACCTTGGTGATGCCTACTCACGCGCGTTACCAGACCGACGATCCCGCGGACAAATCAACAGCCGCTGAAGTAACCACGTACGACCCCCGGCGGTCTCCTTGCGGAGTCGGTCTCGTGAACGAGTTGTTTTGGCGCAGGAATGGCGTGCAAAGAAGCCTGTTCCCGTTCAACATGCTTGCCGCCTATGGCCCGCTCGCAGGCGAATTGCTCCAGGGCAATCTGAACGAACAGCACCCCTCCGCACATGGAGTCCATTCGGGCTATTACAGAATCTGCCAGAGCAACGGCCTCGTGGTCAGCGTGGGGGTACCGCTCCGGGACTGTATCACCATTGTCCATGTCGTCGAGGAAGTGCGGGCCGATTGGCAGATCGAAGACTTCTTCGTCGAGCACCGCTACCGCGTGGTTGAGGACGGAGTCGCCCGGGAATGGACAGTGCGGCTAAGACGCGACGAATATGCGCAGTTTGCCTACTGCCGCAACAAGTTGGGACGGGACCTCGTTGCCGCCAACGTTATTCATGAGGGGCGTGTCGGGACAGTGCGCGTCGACTGGGCAAGAGCCGGCGAGGTTTTCAACTTCCTTTGGCGCAAGACCTCGAAGCGGCCCTATCCATACTACGGTCTTTGGATGATGAGGAAGCCATGGCGCAAGAGAGCCTGAAACTGGAACTGCAAAAGCAGGTCCCTGGCCGCGCTCTTTGTATTGGGAAGACCGGCAGCTTGTACCTGTCTCGCGGCTATTGCATCTTCAGGTCCGACGACGGCGGCGAAACCTGGAATCTGGATTGCCGGATTCCTGCTCACGGATGGAAGCCATTCGCAGCCCGGTTCGCGCTCGTCGCGCGCCTGTTGAGGTTCAATGTCCAGGCCTTGCAGGTACTCCCAAACGGAAACCGCGTGGCCGTCGCGCACGGCGGAATCTACTGCGCGTACGGTGGAGAGGTGGAGATGCGCCGGACCTGGCAGGTAAAGCGCGGTTCTCGCCCGATTAACCTATCGGCTGACGGCAATCGCGTACTCTTCGGCGAGTATGGCGGCCGCGAGATGGACGCGCTTCGAGTCCTGGTGTACTGTTCCGAAGATGGCGGCCAGAACTTCGAGCCTGTCTACGAATTTCCTCAAGGCGACATCCACCACATCCACAATGTCGTGGTGGACGGCTTTCAGAATCGTTATTGGGTTTTGGCTGGGGACCACGGCAGGGCCCCTGGCATTGCCTCGCTGTCAAGAGACTTTCGGCATCTGGATTGGGTTGAGCGCGGAAACCAGATGGTTCGCGCCGTTTCAGTGCTGATTCGTCCAGACTGCCTCATCTATGGTTCCGACTCGGAGCTGGAAACAAATCATATTGTCAGGCTGGACAAGAAGACGGGGCAAATCGAGCGCATCCTGCCGATTGACGGAAGTTCCCTCTATGCGGCGGATTTTGGCGCGATGGGACTGATCTCCACTTGCGTGGAACCTAGCGCGATAAACCAGGGCAGATGCGCCAGCATCTACGGCAGCACCGACGACAGCTCTTGGAGCCCGCTGTTCTCAGCGCCCAAGGACGGTTGGGAGAAGAACCTGTTTCAGTTCGGTACACTCGTGCTTCCGTACGTCCTATCCCACACCACCGTTCGAGGAATGTTCAGCGGCCAGGCAATAGTGGGATATCACAACCGCACCGAAATCGTCAGCCTGTGAACGTCAATCCGGTGCTGCGTTCCTCCTCGGGCCGCTGATCGGCGCATGCCTGGCTGAATGTAACCTTCCAACGCCGCAATACCTTGCATGGATTCTTTGCCTGAAATCGCTAATCCGGGAGAAGGAGTGGCCAACAAGATGAACGCCAATATGTTTATAGGTAAGACCCTTCTGATTACGGGGGGGACGGGTACATTTGGAAATGCCGTTGTCGAGATGGCCAGCAAAGTTGGCTTTGGCGAGATTCGGATCTTCAGCCGGGACGAGAAAAAGCAGGACGACATGCGCATCCGGTTGCGGAATGCCGCGGTGAAGTTCTACCTGGGCGATGTGCGCAACTTCGACAGCGTCCTTCAGGCGATGCACGGCGTGAACATGGTATTTCATGCGGCAGCGCTGAAACAGGTCCCGTCGTGCGAATTCTTTCCCATTGAGGCTGTGCAAACGAATACCCTGGGTGCGGAAAATGTGATGAGGGCGGCGCTTGCTTCCGATGTGGACAAGGTCATTGTGCTGAGTACAGACAAGGCCGTGTACCCGGTCAACGCGATGGGAATGTCCAAGGCGCTGATGGAGAAGTGCATGGTGGCCAAGGCGCGCATGTATGGCGACAGCTCCACGGTCTTTTGCGGAACGCGGTATGGAAACGTGATGGGGTCGCGCGGGTCCGTGATTCCATTGTTTCTTCAGCAAATTGAATCGGGTGAACCACTAACAATAACCGACCCGAACATGACTCGTTTCATGATGACCATCGAGGGAGCCGTCGACCTGGTGCTCTATGCCTTCCAGCACGGAGAACCGGGAGAAATCTTTGTTCAGAAGGCTCCGTCGGCTACCATCGGCGTCCTGGCCGAGGCACTTCTGAAGCTTCTCAACTCAACCCAAGAAATTCGAGTCATCGGCACACGGCATGGTGAGAAGCTTTATGAGACCCTTCTGAACCGCGAAGAAATGGCACATGCGCAGGACCTTGGCGACTACTTCCGGGTACAAGCCGACACACGGGATCTAAACTACTCGAGCTTCTTCAGTAGCGGAAAAACTGAGGTCTCCGAAGCCACTGACTATAATTCCCACAACACGCAACTTCTAAACGTGGATGCGATGATGAGGCTGCTTCTTGAATTGCGGTGTGTGCGGGACGCTATAGAAAGCAAGGCGGTGCTGGTATGACGAAGGTCCTCATTACCGGGGGACAAGGGTTTCTCGGCCGCAATCTCGCGGTCCATCTGGCCGAACGCAAAGATTGCGAGACTACGATCTTCGACCAGTTGAGTTCAATGGAGATCCTAAAAAAAGGGTTGCTGGAGGCCGATGTCATCTTTCATCTGGCCGGCGTCAACAGACCGCGGAATCCAGACGAATTCGAATCGGGAAATGTAGGACTTACGGAACAAATATGCACCTTGCTGTGCCAGGCCGGGCGTTCTCCCAAAATCGTATTCAGTTCCTCGGTTCAGGCTGACCTGAGCAATCCGTACGGAATGAGCAAGCTCAAAGCCGAGCAGGTCCTTCGGCAATTCGCTGCGCAGACAGGAACCCCCGTTCGGATCTATCGCTTGAAAAACCTGTTCGGAAAATGGTGCCGGCCTAACTACAACTCGGTCGCCGCAACCTTTTGCAATAACATCGCGCATGACCTGCCCATCACCATCGACGATCCAACTCGAGAAGTTGAATTGTCCTACGTCGACGATGTTGTCGCGGCATTTGTGGAGGACATCGATCGGCAGTTGGGGCAACGCGAAGCTGGTCCGGAGATCCGAAGCTACCGCCTTCAGCTTGGCGACTTGGCTGGAAGAATCCAGGCTTTTCATGAGATGGGGTCCTCGTTGTCCTTGCCGGACTTCGCCGATTGGTTCAACCGTGCGCTCTATGCCACCTATCTCTCCTATGTTCCAGCGGAGGCGCGGCAGCATAATCTGGTCATCAAGTCCGACGCTCGCGGCAGTCTCGCGGAATTCATCAAGCAGGAGCATTTTGGACAGGTATTTGTCTCCAGAACCAAGCCGGGGGTTACGCGCGGAAATCACTATCACCACACCAAAACGGAGAAGTTTTTTGTTGTCGAGGGCGAAGGCTTGATTCGCATGAGGGCCATTGAAGGCGGCCCCGTGGAAGAGTACCGGGTCACCGGCGACTCGTTTAAGGTTATTGATATTCCACCCGGCTATACGCACTCGATCACAAATATTGGTGCAATAGAGATGGTGACTCTGTTCTGGTCGAGCGAAGTTTCCGATCCAAACCGTCCGGATACCTACTTTTCCCTGGTTGTTCCCGAACCCCAAAACAAGTGATTCCCACTTGGAGAACAGATGAAAGTTGCAACTATTCTTGGAACTCGCCCGGAGATCATCCGGCTGTCGCGCGTGATCGCGGCATTGGACAGGTATACGGAGCACGTCCTGATTCACACCGGCCAGAACTACGACTATGAACTGAATCAGGTTTTTTTTGACGATTTGGAAATCCGCCGGCCCGACCGTTTCTTGCAGGCGGCAGGGAAGAACGCCGCCGAGACAATCGGGATGGTGATTTCGAAATCCAGCGAGGCGCTCGCCGAGGTCCGCCCGGACGCTGTGCTGATCCTCGGTGACACCAATAGTTGCCTTGCGGCCCTTGCCGCCAAACGATTGAAGATCCCCGTCTTCCACATGGAAGCGGGCAATCGATGCTTCGACGAGCGGGTTCCGGAGGAGATCAACCGCAAGATCGTCGATCACATCAGCGACATTAACCTTCCCTACAGCGATATCTCCCGCAACTATCTTCTCCGCGAAGGAATAGCTCCCGATCGGGTGATCAAGACCGGCAGCCCTATGTATGAAGTTTTGACATTCTATCGCCAGAAGATTGACAACTCGAACGCGCTGACGCGGCTTGGCCTGACGGAAGATCGGTATTTCATGGTGAGTGCGCACCGCGAAGAGAATATCGATTCTCCGCGCCATTTTTCCAATCTTGCCGGTGTTCTCGATAGCATCGCGGCGAAATATCAACTTCCGGTGGTGGTATCGGTCCATCCCCGGACGCAGAAACGCATCGATGCGGAAGGCATCGAATTCTCTGAAAAGGTGCGGCTGGTGAAGGCCATGGGATTGTCCGATTACGTCCACCTGATGATGAAGGCGCGGGCAACGCTCTCCGATAGCGGCACAATTACAGAAGAATCATCGATCCTCAACTTTCGCGCACTCAACATACGCGAGGCGCATGAGCGCCCCGAGGGCATGGAAGAAGGTGCGGTGATGATGACTGGCCTCGACGAAAAGCTGGTTTTGGATGCGCTGAAGGTGCTCGATTCCCAGCCTGCCGGAGAGCATCGAATACTTAGGATCGTTCAAGATTACAGTGTTCCCAATGTCTCCGAAAAAGTAGCGCGAATCATCCTCAGCTATGTTGATTATGTGAATCGCGTGGTATGGCATAAATCTTGACTCCCGCGGAGTGCCTCGGTGAAACAATCCCGCAGTCACCTTGCGCTCCTTGTTCCTCAGCATCACAATGGTCGTCAATGCCGTGTCTTCATGGCGCGCTCTTCATAATCTGATCGACCTGACTTCTCCGCTCGGACTCCAAGACGGTAGCGAACATGCGCATATTATTGGTGGTTGTCTATTACCCTCCCAGTACGACCTCCGCCGCCATGCTGATGCGCGATCTTGCGCTGGAGTTTTCCCGCCGCGGCCACCAAGTTACGGTCGCTACGCCGAGCGACTCGGTTGAGGGTCCTTTTTGCCTGAGCGAAGAAGATGGCGTCTCCGTGCTGAGGATAAAAACCAGTAACTTGAAGTCTGCAACGAAGATACTCCGACTGTGGCGGGAGAGCCGGATTTCTGCAAATATCTGGAAGAAAGCTCGCAGTTGGTTTCAAAACAATCCTTGTGACTTGATCGTGTTTTACTCGCCCACGATCTTCTTTGGTGAATTGGTAAGCCGATTGAAGCACATGTGGGGTTGCCCTTCCTATCTGGTACACCGGGACATCTTCCCGCAATGGGCAGTGGATGCGGGAGTGTTGCGCGCCGGCGGAGCCCTGCACCGTTTCCTGAGACGCAAGGAATTGGAGCAGTATGCCGCAGCCGATATTGTCGGCGTGGAGGCGCCGGGAAATCTTCCCTATTTCGACCATGGATTACAGGGCGGTAACTATCGGGCGGAGGTTCTCTATAACTGGGTGGGCGCAACCGCCGTACCCGCAGGCATAAGAAATTGGCGCCGGAAACTTGGACTCGAGGGCAAGATCGTCTTCTTCTACGGCGGCAACATTGGGGTTGCCCAGGACCTGGACAACATTCTTCGCTTAGCCTCCAGATTGAGTGACCACGATGACATTTTCTTCTTGTTAGTAGGCGACGGCAGCGAAGCGCCTCGGCTGATTCTTGAGATTGAAGAACTTGGCCTGAGCAATATCAGAATCTTGCCGGCGATGCCGCAGCCGGACTATCTGCAGTGCCTTTCTGAATTCGATGTGGGGGTGGTCAGCCTTAACCGCCACCTTCAATCAAACAACTTCACCGGAAAGTTACTTGGTTATGTGTCTTGCGGCAAACCTGTACTCGCTAGTGTCAATCCGGGAAACGACCTGGTTGAATTCCTGCATCGGGCCGATGCCGGAATCGCCTGCGCGAATGGCGATGACGACGCCCTCCTGCAGGCTACACTGCTTCTAGCTACCCAGCCTCAGATCCGGCAACGTATGGGAGAGAATGCGCATGCTTTGACCGGCGCCACCTTCTCAGTCGAGTCAGTCGCGAGACAAATCGTTTCGCACTTTCAGAGCGCAAAGAATGACGACGGAATTGCGGTGGGCCAGTCGGTTTATGGCGCAAACCCAGGCGGTGGATAGATTCCGCGTGGGCTGCGGTGGAGAAATGTGATGAGTCTCAAACACGTCCTGGTAACCGGTGCAAATGGCTTTATCGGCAGAAGCCTGTGCCGGAGATTGGTCGAATCCGGCAAGGATGTTACTGCCTGTGTCAGAGAGCAGGTCGATGTATCCGTCTTCGCGGATATTCCGAGCTTACTCAAGATTAGTAGAATACCCTCACTTGACGCTGTTGCTCAGCTCACCAAGACGCTTTCAAGCGTGGATGTGGTGATCCACTTGGCTGGCCGAGCTCATATCATGCATGAAACCTCTGCCAATCCATTGGAGGTTTTTCGCGCAGTGAATGTCGACGGGACAGCAGCTCTGGCGTCGACCGCCGCTCAGATGGGCGTGAAGCGGTTCATTTATATGAGTTCAATCAAGGTCAACGGGGAGGTCACCAGCGGGACTCCGTTTCGCGCGGACGATTCGCCAGGTTATCGCGATCCTTATGGGCAGTCGAAGTGGGAGGCGGAAGAGCGGCTGCGTCAGACTGCGGAGGCCGCGCACATGGAGTGGGTGATTGTCAGGCCGCCCCTTGTTTATGGGCCCGGAGTAGGAGGAAACTTTCTTTCACTCATGTGGTCGGTACTTCGGCGCACCCCGTTGCCTGTGGGTAGCCTTCGTAACTCAAGGAGTCTGGTGAGTGACTTTAATTTGACCGATTTTCTCTCCCTCCTTGTAGATCATCCGGCTGCGGCCAACAATCGCTTTCTCGTCACCGATCCACATGACATCTCCACGCCGGAGTTAATTCGCCATCTCGCCGCCGCATTGGGGTGCCCGCACAGAATCTTGCCTTGCCCTGAAGCGGTCCTACGCCTGGCAGGAACCGTGCTGAAGAGGCAGTCAACCATTGACCGGCTTTGTTCATCTCTTGTGGTCGACAGACAGAAGACCAAGGATCTCCTCGGTTGGAGTGCGCCGACAACTCTCGATTGGGGGTTGGATCGCACGGCGGAATGGTTCCTCAAAATGGTGAATGGATAGATAGAGATCCGCGTTTTATCCTCCTGGTGCAACCACAGCATGAGCCCAAAACTTAGGATGGACACCCCTATGCCGGGAAAGACAAAACCTCGGGAGTTCCTGGTGTTTTGGAGTAAGCGAATCTTTGATGTTCTGGTGGCACTGCCTCTCTTGCTGGTGACGCTTCCGCTGCTCATCTTCCTGGCGATTCTCGTGTGGGCAACATCCAGGGGACCGGTTCTGCACTGGTCCGATCGCGTAGGCAGGAACAATCGCATATTCCGAATGCCGAAGTTTCGCACCATGTCAATCGACGCGCCCCAACTTCCTACTCACCTGCTGGCGAATCCTGGATGTTATCTGATTCCGATCGGAAGTTTCCTCCGTCGAACCAGCCTCGACGAGTTGCCACAGCTCTTTAGCATTCTCAAGGGTGACCTCAGCTTTGTTGGGCCAAGGCCTGCATTGTTCAATCAGGACGATCTGGTGGCGCTCCGGACCCAGCGTGGCGTTCACATGTTGGTGCCTGGGCTCACAGGCTGGGCACAGGTCAATGGTCGTGATGAATTGCCAATTCCCGTCAAAGTGCAGTTCGACCTCGAGTATCTGCAAAAACGATCTCTGGCCTTCGACCTCCAGATCATTGGCGCAACGATCGTCAAGGTCCTCCGAAGAGAAGGCGTCACGCATTGAGAAGACCTTGAAACTCAGCCTGTCGGCGGCGTCGGGCGCCGTTCCGAGCGCCTGCCGAAATCTCACTCTTTCTTACCTTTCCTCCTTCTGCCGCACAACCCCTTGCACAACAATCATCTGGCCATGACCTTCGACCGGCACGGCTCCGTTCTCAAGTTCGTGTCTGACGTTCAATCAATGACCACAAATCCGAGTCGCGCGTGAAGGTCAGGTCCCTGCGGGCCAAAGGAAAGGTAACGGATATGCACAAGATGCCTCAATTATTGGAAAGTCTTAAGCCGTGGCGCAGGCCCATTATGTGGGCGCTGCAAATCTCGATCTTCACATTTTCGGGAGTGGCGGGGTTTCTGCTCCGCTTTGACTTCACCGTGCCCCCAATGTACTTTCGCTGCCTGACTTATGCGCTCCCTATCTGGATTGGCGTTAAGATTGTTGTCTTCCTAGCAGCGAAGCTCGATCGGGGGGTGTGGAGGTATGTGACTATTGTCGATGTAATGCGAGTCGGACTCGGTAACCTCCTTGCGTCGGCAATCAGTTGCATATTCATCCTGGCGGTCGGGCCGCCGGGATTTCCGCAGTCAATCTTCGTGCTCGATTTGATCGTCTGCTTCCTAGCTACAAGTGGGCTGCGGATTTCAGTGCGCGTGATCCAGGAAGCCAATTCAAATGCACGAAGCAGCAGAACGCCTGCAAAAAACGCCTTGATCTATGGAGCCGGCGCCGCGGGCATCACTTTGCTGAAAGAGATTCGCAACAATCCAAAACTAGCGTACCGCGTCCTGGGCTTCGTGGACGACGAGTTGGAAAAGAAGGGCCTGTGCGTTGCCGGCGTAACGGTACTCGGGGGAGGAGAAAATATCAAATCTTGGGTTAAGCGGTATGGCGTTCAGACCATTCTGATTGCAATCCCCTCAGCTACAGGCGTCGCAATGACCAGGATTTTGGAACTGTGCCATGCCGCTGGAGCGGAATGCTTGACTGTTCCTGGGTTGGGCGAGATGATCGAAAATCGTGGCCTGGTTGGCCAGATTAGGGAAGTGGCGGTAGAGGATCTTTTGGGCCGAACACCAGTACGCCTCGAAGAAGATCAGATCCGCAGCACACTCGAAGGCAGAGTCGTCCTCGTTACCGGCGCGGCGGGATCTATCGGCTCGGAACTTTGCCGCCAGATTGCGCGCTTTCACCCTGCCGGGATCGTTGGCTTCGATATCGCCGAGTCGCCGCTGTTCGAAATCGAACAGGAAATGCGTACCACGTTCCCAAAGGTTCCTTTTCACCCCGAGATTGGAAGCATCCAGAATCGCGCTCGCCTCGACGATGTCCTTGGCCTCCATAGACCCTTGGTGGTCTATCATGCCGCCGCCTACAAACATGTTCCGATGATGGAAGCACACATCTTTGAAGCCATCGAAAACAACGTCTTCGGTACCTACAATGTTGCTGAATCTGCGGCTGAACACGGGGTTGAGGACTTGGTCATGATCTCCTCTGACAAGGCCGTGCGGCCTACCAATGTCATGGGAGCTACCAAACGCATCGCGGAACTCCTTCTGCTCACACTGCAAGGCGGCCGCACGAAACACGTGGCGGTTCGATTCGGAAACGTGCTGGGATCTAACGGCAGCGTGATTCCCATCTTTAAGAAACAGATTGCCGCCGGCGGTCCAATCACTGTAACTCATCCCGAGATGCGCCGGTTCTTCATGACTATTCCCGAGGCCTGTCAGCTCGTCCTGCAGGCTTCGGCAATCGGAGAAGGCGGACAGATTTGCGTTCTGGACATGGGGCATCCGGTAAAAATTGTGGATCTTGCGAGGAATCTTATCCTGCTGTCGGGTCTTAAGCCCGACGAGGACATCAGAATTGAATTCACTGGAACCCGCCCAGGGGAGAAGCTCTACGAGGAGCTCAGCACGTTGCTTGAAGACACCATCCCAACCGGACATGAGAAGGTCCGCATCTTCGTTGGCAACGGCATGCCGGCAGGCGACATGCTAACCTGGCTCGATTCGCTCCGCGGCATTTGCGAAGCCCGCGATACCGGGCGGCTTGTTGTTGCCCTTAAAGAAATTGTGGAAGACTATAATCCCAGTACTCATCTATTGAAGCGTGTCATCAAGTTTATCGATCAGCCCGATCTGCCTGAAGTAGCAACGCTCGATCAGTCCGGCGTTATGAGTGGACTGGATTCAGGCATAAGGCCGAGGTTGCGCGGATCCTATCATCGTGGCACCGATGTGGCGAGAATAGCTATCCAATGAAGATCGCCTAGCAGGCACAATTCAGACCTTTGCGGCCTGGCCCATCCACATTGACATGAAGCTTGTAAATTTGAACAATGATGGAGCGAAAGCTCCAGCGGCTCAATTTGCGACTGCATTCGCCGTGGCGGCGGGGACTCTCCTGCTGACCCCTCTCCGCCTTGGCGCGCAACCGCAATTGTCACCACAAACAAATCAGCAGACCGCCCATGACCCCGCGAATTCCACCTCTGTTTGCGCGTCGTCAACCAGGGATTCGGCCTACATCCCGGTCGACGGTTGGGTCTATCCGGCGATGATACAGCTCTACGCCATGGGCTATGCGAGCAACGTCTGCCTCGGCATGCGCCCGTTGACGCGCGGAAGCGTGAACCACATGCTCGAAGAGACCAGCGCGCAGATCCAGGGCGCTTAGATTTACCGGGATTCGACCGCTGACGGGGCACAGAATCTCCATGCCGCGCTCAAGCGAGAGTTGAATACCGACGATCAAGGTACCTGCCTGGCCGGCATCGGGCATCTGAGAATTGAGTCGTCGTACTCAGTAATGCGAGCTATCAGCGGCACACCGTTGCAGGAAAGCTTTCATCTCGGTTCGACGGTCATCAAAGATTACGGTCGGTCCTTCGAGAGCGGTTTCAATAACTACACCGGCCTGAGCGGATACGCCCAGGCTGGCCGCTTCCTGATTAATGTGCGCGGCGAATTCCAACGCGCGCCCTCGGCGGTTGGCTACTCCATTGCTTTGGCCGAAGAACTCTCAACATCCGTGGATCAGGTTCCGTTCATCGACTTAACCACCGGCCAGCCGTGCAACCAGGCTACCATTCCTCGTGGACTGATCGCGCCGACTACGAACGGCCGGCTGATCGACGCCTATGCCTCCGTCCGCGTCCTCAACCACGAAGTCTCCTTTGGCAAGCAGGATGATTGGCTGGAACCTGTACTCGGTGCGGCCAGGGATGGATTACCCATTACCCCAGTGGCAATCAGTGGATTCGGTTCTCCGAGCGCAATCAGAAAGCTGCGAAAGATTTCGTTTGCAGCGGCACAACCGTCAACGATTTCAGCTTCCAGGTTGTGAAGCGCATCGGTCGCGACTTTGAAGTCAATGGCAGCTTCACCTATGAAAGGTATAGAGCCCCCATCTATTTGCCCGGCGAACAGAGAGTTACCAGCACCTCATTCCAGTTCACCTGGTTTCCAGACCGCAAAGTCAGCTTCTAAGAGGGAATGGAGGGGCGGTCTCCAGAACGAATCTTGCCTGTGCGCTCCCTGTTACGAGAGGGGTTGCCACGCGCAGAAGGTTCTTAGCCTCAGTAGCTGCGGAACCCGCAAAAGCATCAAGCAAACAGAAAAGCCCCGGTCATGGCCGGGGCTTTTCTGTTGTTCTGGAAACCAGATTACATAGCACCGACGAGATTGGGAACCATCTCCCCGCCATTCACCCGCAGCAGTTCCGCCGTCCTGGCAGACATCTCTGTGTACATCGATGCGGCATGAGACACATTCGCGCAGATGCTCTCATTCACCTGGCTGAAAGCGTACTTGCCAAGTGCGGTCAGGACGCTGACGCGGATTTGCATGGCGTCGCTGCGCAGCTCCGCCAGCATCTCACGGTCAACCGAGTCGCTGTTACGCGCCGCATAGTCTGCCATCTCCAGCATGACGTGGGCGTTCTCATACATCGTCCAGAGCCCCTGCGCGCCGTGAACAAGCTGCCACTTCTCTGCCGGCGTGACCTTCATATCGCTGTTCCAGACGGATTGATCACCCAGCCTGCCGGCGCCGCAATCCAGCCGCAACCGGGCCACAAGGGACTCCCACGACTCGGCGCTCCGGTGGCGCAAAGCGCGTCTAAAGCCATAAAGGCAAACTGCGGCAAACGTAATTGCTGCAATCTGCAGTAGAGGTAAGATCATTGTTCCTCCTCAGGCCGGAAAGTATGTACTTCTCAGGGTCCGGTCCATTCCTTCTGTTCGTACCACGAATGGAAACACCTAATGCCCTTGACCTACGTAAGTTAAAGAATCGCACCAATCGGGTCAATGACACTTTCGGGGTAGTCGCAATCGGCCTGAACCCTTCACCGCCGTTTCGGCCAAATGGGGCCGCTTCCGTTGGTTATATGATTGAGAAATATGAAGGAAAAGGCCCGTACACCCGAAAATCGCAAGGCCTGTACCCCGCAGTTTACCTTCTCAAGCAGGCCCCCTTGGTTAGCGAATAGCTCCTCGGGGAGCCGCAGACACTCGGCGAACTTACGGGAACTCCTCCAGTGTTCTCCAATTACTTGCGCCGCAAAGAAACGCCTGCGCACCTCTAATCCCATTCTTGAAAAAAGGATCCCGCTATGACCAACATTGACCCTGAAAGCCTCGTACAGCAGTTCGCAAGCGACAACTACGCGGGAATCTGTCCCGAGGCATGGCAGGCCGGAGAAGCCGCCAATCAGGGCCACGCTACGTCGTATGGAGACGATCCATGGACTGCGCGGGCCGCCGACGAGTTTCGCGAACTCTTTGAGACCGAGTGCGAAGTCTACTTTGTCTTCAACGGCACCGCCGCGAATTCGCTAGCTTTGGCCTCGCTTTGCCAGTCCTATCACGGAGTCATCTGTTGCGATCAGTCGCATGTCGAGACCGATGAGTGCGGCGCGCCCGAGTTCTTTTCGAACGGATCAAAGCTGCTTGTCGCACCGAGCTCCGATGGCAAGCTTACCCCGGAATCCATTCGCGAGCTCGCAACCAAGCGCCAGGATATTCACTATCCAAAGCCACGCGCCGTCACATTAACGCAGTCCACTGAGTCCGGCCGCGTTTACTCGCTGGCGGAGTTAGAGGCGATCTCGGACGAATGCAAAGCTCACGGGCTGTCTCTGCATATGGATGGCGCGCGATTTGCCAACGCCTGTGCAAGCCTTGGTTGTCGGGCCGCCGAGCTTACGTGGAGGAGAGGCGTGGACGTTCTTTGCTTCGGTGGCACCAAGAACGGCATGGCAGTAGGAGAAGCAGTCTTGTTCTTCGATCGCACACTGGCTACAGACTTTGACTACCGTTGCAAGCAGGCCGGCCAACTGGCTTCTAAGATGCGATTCCTCTCCGCTCCGTGGGTCGGAATGCTTGAGAGCGGCGCATGGCTGCGCAACGCCGCCCACGCCAATCACTGTGCCCGGCATTGCGCCGCCCAAATTGCCAACATTCCCGGCGTGCGCCTGGCTGGTCCGGTTGAGGCCAATGCAATATTTCTTGAGACATCGGTAGATGTGCTCGGCAGAATTCGCAACCGAGGATGGAAGTTCTATACCTTCATTGGTGGCGCCGCGCGCATCATGTTTGCGTGGGATACAGACCTCGCGCGTGTCGATGTGTTCTGTCGCGATCTAAAGGAATGCGCAGCGCAAGCTCAATTAGCCTGACGAGAATGGTGAGCTCGGCCAGGGCTTTCCGTGAAGGGCGCCGTCCCGGAAATGCAGCGAGCAACCAAATTACGATGCAGCCCTCTAACTGGCCTGGTTATCGCTTCAAGTACCTGTAGGAGACCTCCGTTTGCTTCTTTGCAGCGCGGAAGCCCTCGCTTGAGCCAAGGCCGCTTTGTAAAAACCACCCGTACTTTCCAGCGGGTATCGATATAGATGAACTCAACCGACGCGCATACCTTTAGTCTCATCACGCGCCATAACTTCCTCTCCTTGCTTACAACGGGAACTTGCAAGGCTTGAATCAGCGCTAACTTGTGGACGACGAGAGAGATTTTCAGTTGCAAATCGGTATTTGAACGTCTATCGTAACCTGTGGCGAGCGGCTTCTCTTGCTCTCTGTCGCAACTGAACCTAGCAACGGCTCAATCGCTCGCCTTGACATGTGGAGGATTTATGGGAGTATCCGAGATACTGGCATCTGTCGATCGTGAGATAGCCTTGCTGAAACAAGTTCGTGCTCTACTCAGCGGCTCCGCGGCAGCGGCGCCAAGTAAGAAGGCGAGGAGGCACAGGAAGACAGTAGCGGTGGTGACTCCGGCCGACCAGACGCCCGCAAAGAAGGTTGCGAAGAAAAGGAAGGAGAGGCATCTCTCGCCTGAAGGACGCAAACGCATAGCCGAGGCCGTCAAGCGCCGTTGGGAAGCGCAGAGGAAAGCCGCAGCCTCAAAGTGAGTTGCCGCAATAATGAATTCGGGCCGGTGCGGATTGCAGCCTGCACCGGCCCGCGGTTGTTTGTCCAAGATGATTTGTCCAACAGAATGGCCAACACCATTCTTCCACCCATATCCACCCTTACCGCTTCGGAGTGATCCACTGCCCTGAGCGCGCGGAGTTGAAGACGGCTTCAATCACCGCCATGTTTCCTATCGAATCCTCAAGAGAAACAGGAACGTCAGACCCCTCACGCACGGCTTTGGCGAAGGCTTCTCCTTGCATCGTGTACTGATCGCACGCCGGGAATGTCTCCGTTGTGATCCCGTTACCTGAAAGATCGCCACTGCTGTCGATGAACATGTGCGTGGGCCGATCCGGAAGTGCGTTAAAGGGAATCTCCAGTTCAATGCGGCCGCGTGTTCCCAGAAAGTGAATACGCTGGTAGGGAATCAGCTGTGTGCTGCACGTAAAAATCGAGTGGCCGCCGGCGAACTCGAGAATCGCCGAAGACAGCCGATCTATCTTCATCTCGGGATCGCGATCAAGGGTCGCAACCACACGCGTTGGCTCCTGCCTGAAGGCGTAGCGCGAAGCGTGGATAAGATAACATCCGATGTCGTAAACCCCGCCACCGCCGCACTCCACATGGTTGCGGATGTTGGCCGGGTTCACATTGAAGTAGCTGAAGACACCGGTAATTGAGCGCAGTTCACCTACGCGCCCCTCGTCGAGCAGCTCGCGTAAGCGGAGCCACTGCGGAAAGCTGCGAATCATGAAGGCTTCGCAAATCTTCACACCCGTCCGGGCGCGAACCTCGAGCAGTGTCTTGGCTTCAGCCACAGTCAGACTGATGGGCTTTTCGCACAGAACATGCTTGCCTGCTTCGGCGGCCTTGATGGTCCACGGAACGTGAAACTGATTCGGCAGCGGATTGTAGATCGCGTCGACATTCGGGTCCGCGAGTAGCTCTTCGTACGAGCCGTACGCCGTGGGAATATTGAGAGCCTCCGCCGCCTTCTTGGCTTTGGCTAGATCTCTGGATGCAATTGCAACGACGGTAGTGTTTTCTCCCAGCTGCATGGCAGGGAGCACTTTCTTGAGGCCGATATTTGCGGTGCTGAGAACACCCCAGCGAAGCTTCGTAGACATGGAAGAATGATACAGCCCGAGCACGCCGTTGGAGATCCTCTACTCCTACCGTCCGGCGGCCAGCCGCACCGCCTCCGCTGCACTCGGAGCAACCAGCAGCAACTGCCGGTTCTCCGCTTTCAGAAATCCTGCAGCAACGGTGGCGTCGAGAAACGTAAGCAGCCCATCCCAATAGCCGGCAGAATTTATCAGAACGCAGGGTTTGGTATGCAGCCCGAGCTGCGCCCAGGTAACTGCCTCCATCAACTCGTCGAGAGTTCCGTAGCCGCCCGGCAGCACCAGAAATGCATCGGCCAGCTCTGCCATGCGGGCTTTGCGTTCGTGCATCGTGGGAACCATCTCGAGCGCAGTCAGCCCGACATGCGCGATCTCTTTGCCGGCCAGCATTCCAGGCAATACTCCAATCACCTCCGCGCCTCCGGCTAGCGCCGCATCGGCCACAGCGCCCATCAGCCCAACATTCGCTCCACCGTACACCAGCCCCAATCCGGCCGCTGCGATCGCCTTACCCAGTTCCGTAGCCTCGGCACGAAATGCGGGATTGCTTCCATTGGCGGATCCGCAATAGACCGCTACTCGCCGTAGGCACGTATGCTCCGCATGGGAAGAACTGCCCCAAGGTTCACTGGGCTTAGTTGAAATAGCCATTATTGTTTCAGGATAACGTGAATGTTCGCTCTTTACGCTTGCTCCAGATAATCCGACGGCGTGAGAATAGCAATCCCGCGAAACGGGTTGCGCGCCAGCAGATCCAGGTCGCCCGTCACAATCAGATCCGCTCGGCCATCGACAGCAACCTCAAGAAACTTGTCGTCCCGCGCATCTCGGCACGCGCGGATGAAAGAAGTAATTTGCACTGTTTCGCAGCCGCTTATATACGCCGAGACAAGTTGCTTACGAACGTTTGATTCAACATAGCGATCGAAGCGGGCGCGGCTCATCACTTCAACCAATTCGAGCAGCGTTGCCTCCGAGGCCAACACATGGCGCGTCTGCGCCTTCAATAGAGCACGTCCGGGAGCCGCGCCCGGAAACAGCATTCCGCTTACCACCACGTTGGTGTCCAGGACAAGGCGTTCGGCGTCCAGCATCAGTCCGCCAGAATCTCAGCCAGGGCCTCTTCCGTAAGTCCGTTGGCCTTTGCCTGCTCCGCGGCGATCGCCGATAGGCGATGGAACTCGGCCCACCGGTTCTGGCGCAGTCGCTCAAACTCTTCCGTGGACAAAACCACCGCCACATCCCGTTCATGGCGGCGAATCATCACCGGCTCGCGCTGCGCAGAGTCCAGGATGGCAGCAAAGTTCTGCTTCGCGTATGTTGCAGACACCGTATGCATGACTCCATTGTACCTAAAAATGTACAATTTGTACAAAATAGACAAATTGTACAATATATACATCTTCACCTACCGCCCTCCATAACCCTTGTGCATCTAGCTGCACCTTTGGAGCCCCACCACCTCCAAAGCCCCGAACGGTACACTAGATAAAGGACGCTTCCCGCCTGGACCTTCGCCTTGCTGCCGCTCCTCTCCAATCTCAACCCCGAACAGCGCGCTGCCGTCGAGACGACCGATGGCCCATTGCTGATCCTCGCCGGGGCGGGTTCTGGTAAGACCCGCGTCATCACCAGCCGCATTGCCTGGCTCATCCAGGAGAAGGGCATCGCCCCCGACTCAATTCTGGCCGTCACCTTCACCAATAAGGCCGCCAAAGAAATGGGCGAACGTGTAGACCGGTTGCTTGGTCACGCCTCTCTTGCCAAGCCGCTCATCGCCACCTTCCATTCGCTCTGCGTGCGCATTCTGCGCCGTGACATTGAGGCTCTCAAGGTGGGCAATGAGGGGCTCACCCGCGCCTTTGCCATCTTTGACGAGAACGATCAGCAGGGAATCGTCAAGCAGATCATGCGCCGCATGGGCCTCGACACCAAGCAGCTCACCCCGCGCACGGTTCTCGGCCGTATCTCATGGGCCAAAAACCATATGGTCGATCCGCAGGAGTATTACCTTGCCTCAAAGGATCCAAACAGCGAGCGCATCGCCCACATCTTCAAGGGCTACCAGGCCGAGTTGCGCAAGAACAACGCTCTCGACTTCGACGATTTGCTGCTCGAAGCGGCGCGACTGCTGAAGGTGTCCAGGGAAGTGCGCGAGCGCTACCAGCACCGCTATCGCTACCTGCTCGTCGACGAGTACCAGGACACCAATCGCCCGCAGTACGAGCTCATGAAGCTGCTCGCCGGTGAGCGGAAAAACGTCTGCGCCGTTGGCGATGAGGATCAGAGTATCTATTCATGGCGCGGCGCCGACATCCGCAACATTCTCGAGTTCGAGAAGGACTTTCCAAACGCCCGCATCATTCGCCTCGAACAGAACTACCGCTCGACGCAGGTGATTCTTGAAGCCGCCGGTGCTGTTGTGGCAAACAATCTCCGCCGCAAAGGCAAGACGCTATGGACCGACCGGCAAGGCGGCGCGCTCATTGGATATTACGAGGCGCCCGACGGCGAAAACGAAGCCCTCTTCATCGCTGACCGCATCCAGACCTTCCTGCGTCAGCAAACGAACTCCTCCGAAACGCAAGACCCCGGAAGGGGCGCGCACTGCGCCGTGCTCTACAGAACCAACTCGCAGTCGCGCCTGGTGGAAGAGGCCCTGCGCCGCTACAACATCAGCTACACCATGGTCGGCGGTTTCAGCTTTTACGAGCGCGCCGAGATCAGAGACATGCTCGGCTACCTTCGCATGGTCCGCAATCCGCACGACTCGATGGCGCTCCAGCGCGTGATCAATACACCGACCCGCGGCATCGGCAAAACTACGCTCGAAACGCTGGAACAGCTCGCACTCGAAACCGGCCAGTCCACGTGGGACGCCCTCGGCGCAGCCATCTCCAACCGCCTCATTCCCAACCGCGCGATCATTGCGATTGAGTCCTTCCGGCAGCTCATTCTCGACGCCCAGGCCATGATGGACCCCGACTTCGCCGGCAAGCTCTCCGGTGACACGGCGCAGGACGAAGACGCCGACACCGGCTTCGAGTATGGCGCTGCCTCAACGGACTCCGTCAGCCCGGACGCAGCCAGCGCCGACTCCGCTACCAACTTCGACTTCGGCGGAAACGAGCACCAGATTCCTCTGCTCGACGCCTCCAACTTCTCCCCCTTCGCTGCTGAACCAAAGCGCCCGTTCCTGACCATGCCAAAGACCTCAACCCCGGAATCCGACCGGGTGCCCCAGGTCTCCACTCTGAGACCTGGGATTTCAGAGCAGGACGACAATTCGGAAGCAAAAGCAGCCTTCCGCACTCCCGGCGACGCCGCTACGCTGCCCGAGTTGATCCGTTTCATCATCGACCGCACCGGCTACATTAAAGCGCTTGAGGCCGAGGGGTCCCCTGAAGCCTTCAGCCGCATTGAAAACCTGAAGGAACTGGCCAATGCCGCCCACGATGCCGAAGTCCGCGGTGAAACCCTGGCCGAGTTCCTTGACCACGCGGCACTGGCGTCTGACACCGATCAATACGACCCCGACTCCCGTGTCACGCTCATGACGCTGCATGCCGCCAAAGGACTGGAGTTTCCTCTCGTTTTTCTCGCTGGACTTGAAGAAGGACTGTTTCCCCACTCGCGCACGCTCTCCAATCCTGAGGAGCTCGAAGAGGAACGCCGCCTCTGCTATGTGGGCATGACGCGCGCCATGAACTCGCTGGTCCTCACCCGCGCCCACTACAGGCGCCGCTACGGCAACGACGCGCCGGAGATGAGTGTCCCCTCACGCTTCCTTGAAGAGGTTCCCAGCCAGTTGATTGAAAATCTGGGCGGCCGCAGCCCAGCCTGGAGCACACCCGCATACGGCGCCGGATACGGGGCAGGACATGGTGCTGCCCGCCGTCGTGCGCCCTCCCACTCCGGCGACTTCGAGAGTCAGCATTACAACTATGAGGACGAAAGCCAGGAAGCCTACAATCCCGCCGCCGCAGGCAAGAAGACCTCCGGTTCAAAACCGTTTGTAGCTTCGTGGATGACTCCTAAAGGTTCGACCCCCAGCGTCGAATCCACTCCAAAGAGCAAAAGCGCTGAAACACCGCCGGCTAAGCCCGATTCGATCGATAACATTGCCCGCTTCTTCGGCGGCAAAGCGGGCATCGGCAAACCCGGTGCGCTCCCGCGTCCCGCGATGGAAATTCCCGAGTCTCGCGGTGCCGCCGGCCTGAAGAAAGGCCAGCGTGTGCGTCACTCCAAGTACGGCGAAGGCACCGTGCTGATGCGCGAAGGCGACGGCGAAGACGCCAAACTTACCGTGATGTTCAATCGCCACGGAATGAAGAAGCTGATGGAAAAATTCGCCAATCTCCAGAAGATCTGACCGTCGATAACCATCGATTACGTTGCACAGTCCCTTCGCGCTAAAAGAATTGAACAGCAAAGGCGGAGCCAAGTCCTCCCTGCAAACCACCCTCGCCTCCCTGAATAATTTTGAAACCTCTACAATATCTGCGGCTGCCATCCGTCTTCAAAACTGGATGGGTGAGCCAGTGAGCGCCATTTCAATGTTCGAGCAGGACCGGCAGATTTCCGATGTGATCGCGGAAGAGCGGGCGCGGCTGCGCAACTTCATCCGCAGGCGGGTTCCCGATGAGGCCGACGTCGAGGATCTTCTCCAGGAGGTCTTCTATGAACTGCTGCAAGCGCACCGCCTGCTCAAGCCGATCGACTACGTAACTGGCTGGCTCTACCGTGTCGCGCGCAATCGCATTACCGACCTTTTTCGCAAGCGGAAGCCGGAGACCTTCGCGGATGCAACCCTCGAGGACGATGAGGGTGAGCTGCTGCGGATCGAAGATCTGCTGCCCTCAAGCGACGCCGGGCCGGAGGCGCTCTACGTTCGCAACTTGATCTTCGATGAGTTGGAAGCTGCACTCGGCGAACTGCCCACGGAGCAGCGTGAAGTTTTCATCGCGCATGAACTTGAGGGGCGCAGCTTCAGAGAGCTATCGGAAGAGAGCGGGATCAATGTCAACACTCTTCTGGCGCGCAAGCGTTACGCGGTCCTCCACTTGCGCGAGCGCATGCAAAGCGTTCACAACGAGATTACGAGGAAATGAGGAAAACAACATGAAACGGAAATGGATCTTTTTTGTGGCCCCGCCGGGAGTCGTGCTGTTTGTGTTTCTCTTCGGCAAATTAATAATGTACTTGTGGAACTGGCTGCTCCCAGGGCTGTTCGGCTTGCACACCATCGGCTTCTGGCAGGCTCTCGGCCTGTTGCTTCTGAGCCGCATCCTGTTCGGCGGCTTTGGCGGTCACGGCCCTTCGCCCTCCGGAAGGCGCCGCCGCATGGAAGAGCGCTGGGAGAAGATGACCCCGGAAGAACGTGAGAAGTTCCGGCAAGGCATGCACGGGCGCTGCTGGAACTTCGGAGCGCCACCCACCGAAACGGGAGACCAGGTCTGAAAGCCCAAGTGCGGGATAATGATAGTGCAGGGTTGAAGTCATGAGTGACGGACACGAAGAGCGCGAAGAACGCGAGAAGCGGCGCAAGCAGCAGGAGCAGGAAGATCGCGAGGACCGCTTGGAACGCTATCCGCGGGACGAGTGGGAGCCTGAGCGCGTTGACTCGTGAGAGGACGCTGAAGCAATCGTTTTCTTAACAAGGGCAATTCCAGAGGGGGTCGATGAATGGCTTGAAGCCCATTCATCGGTCCCCTTTCACCTATTCCGGCTACAAGGCTACAAATAGATCAGAGGGTTCCCTTGCTCCTGCGCTTTCGCAGCACCCAGGTGGTCATGCAGCGATAGTCCTGGACAATGGTTGTTTTCAGAGGATCGGCTAGGACGGCGTTCAGTTCCTCGGTCAGGTTGAGGAGCATCTCTTCATCTACGAGGAACCACTCGGAACCGTCTCCCACTCGAAAGATGTCTGCGCGTACTGGCTCAAAGTCCATACCAATTCTCGAACCGAGGCGAGAAAAGAACATGCCACCGGGACGCAATACTCGCCATAATTCTGCCAATTGAGCCCGGAAATGGTTTTCATCGCGGGCGAAATGGAGAACTGAGTTGCAGAGGACCACGTCCGCGAAGTCGTTCGGGAAGGGCATCTGTTCGATTTGGCCGATCTGGAAGTTCTCCGGTGACAGTCCTGTCCCGAGCGACGCGGAAAGCCGGCGCACATGATCGATGGCCTCGGCATCCGCGTCGAGAGCAAAGATCTCGCAGCCTTCGCGGAGCAGGTGGACCAGGTTGCGTCCGTAGCCACATCCGGCGTCGAGCACCCGCATATCGGCAGCGATGTTTCCGCGCAGGATTTGATCGAAGACGTAAATATCAATCTGGCCGAACTGTTCCTGAACGGTTAGAGGCATTTAGGCTCCGGCATCGGGCTTGAGACTTGCGTGGGCTCAGCTTGCAGGATTGTTTCGCCAGTTAGTGGTGTTTTACTGTTGAGGCGCATTGGTCGCGGCGGGCGGTGGAGCGTTATCTGTCGTCCCATCCAGGCGGGTGATGTGAACGCTCGCCTGCGTCTCCGGAACAGTGCCGTCATTCACTTGAACCTCAATCGGCTTGCCAAGGACCAGAATCCGCTGGACAGCTTTACTGCGGCCAGAAACAACCACGCGCTGTGTCACAGAGTTCGTGTTTGACCTGACCGTAACGGAGACTTCCGCGGAAGCATAGCCGGAGTTGGAGATGTTGACCGCAACCAGCCAATTGCCGGCTTGCGCGGCAGAAGGAAAGACGCTGTCGATCGTGAGGTCGGGCAGTCCCTTGTCCGCATCAACCCAATCGGCAAAAAACCAGGACAGGTCGCGCCGAACACTGGCTTGTTCCAGAATCTTTTCGAATGTGCCGGGACCCTTGTCGCGGAGATAGCCAAGACTGTTGTCAGCCGATGGATCGTAGGCGCGAAGCGATGCGGAAAGTGCAGCGTCGCCGGCCACGTCGCGCAGCATCCAGAAGAAATACGTTGCCTTGGTCCGGTAATAGATTGGCGAGATAGCGAGAGCCAGCGGCTGTCCGGGACTGATGCCTGGGCTCGATGGCTCAGCCAGCGCAAGCGCGGAACGCGTGGCTTCCAGTTCCTCGAGAGCTCGTGCGCGCCCGCGCTGCTTTTCCACCCAGAGAGTCCCCATGAAGTGCGCGACTCCTTCAGAGAGCCACGCTCGCGGTGACTGCATCCAAGCGTGCGTCAGGGCGTGCGCCATGATGTTCTGCAACTGCTCGGGCGGCGCTTCATGGATCGACGTAGCGAGCAAAGCGCCAGTCTCAAACGGCGCATCGTCGGGATCGGGCAAGTCGAGTATGGTGAGTTGCGACCGCGGTCGTTGACCAAGCCAACCCTGCAGAAACGGCGTCACCGCAGCAACCGCCGATGTCCATGACTGCACCGCCGCTTCGTCGATCGGCAGCGTCCAGAGAGTGGTGTTCGCGGCCGCGCGCGACGCCCGCGCTGCGACAAACAGACTGGGCGCTTCGAAACCAAGCGTCGAGCTTTCGAGTATCGCCGTGGCCACGCCGTTGATCTCCGGTCCCACGCTGTCGACGTTGGTCACAGTTAACAAAGCGGGATGGCCGTTGATGAGTGCAACATTGGGCGCGTGGCCATGGGGGAACTCAACCGTGAGATGAAGACGGAACTGCGCACCGGCGATCCGCAGCTTGTGCTCGCCCATCTCGTCGAACAGGCGCGCTCCATCTCCCAGGATCACGGGCACACTGGAAACGGGATACCACACCACGTTGCCGAAACCGCGCAGGCCGGTGAACGGAACACCTATTCCATCCCAGTCGGAATGGAGCGCAACATCGTTGGGAGTTCCAATCACGATCAGCCGCTGTGCCGATTGAGCGATAGTGCCTGAGTACGCAACATCAAGTTGAATGCTTTGGCCAGGACCAAGCGGCGTTGCCAGCGGGATGGCGGCTTCGTGCAACTGGCCAGTATGGTCGGCGTCGGAATTGAGTGTCGCTACAGGAAATACCACGTAGCGGCCCAGCACGCGAATGCGCTCCCAGTTCAGCGAGGAAGAGATTTGCAGCGGAATGTGCGCGAGCGGCAACTTGCCGTCATTGCGAACAGTGACGAGCGCGCGTACAGCAATTTGCTGCTCCGCGGTGTGCAGGTGTACGTCCATGTCGAACGCAAGAAACGTGACCGCCTGCCGCTCCGCATCGTCGGCGACGGGGGCACTTGCCAGTTGAGCCGCCGCCGGGCCGGCCTGGGTCGTAGTCTCGCCATTCTCGTCGGTAGAGCGGGAAAAGATGACCTTGCCGTGAGGCTCCTGTGTGGCCTGGGGCGCGGTTTGCCCCGGCGGAGGCGGCAGATTGTGGCCCTGCGCCAAAGATGGATTAGCCGCAAGCATAGCGGCCGTCGCGAACAAAAACACGGTCCGCGCAGAAGAGAACCTCATGATCCCAAGCCTTTCTGTTTGCGTAATTTAGACGCAGATGCAGCGAAAGAGAGAGCCCCGCGTTCGGCGTTTCGGCGCTGGCGGAATGCCTCGTAGAGTACCACCGCTCCAGCGACCGAGACATTCAATGAGCTGACGCCGCCAGCCATCGGAATACGCAGCAGGTGATCGCAGGTGCGGCGCACCAGGTCGTGCAAACCCGCCCCTTCGCGACCCAGAACGAGAACGCAGTTTCCCGTCAGGTCGAACTGGTCGTAGTCTGTCTCGCCGCGCTCATCCAGACCGATAATCCAGAGGTTCTGCCGCTTGAGTTCTTCGAGCGCGCGCACCAGGTTGACGACGCGCGCAATGCGGAGATGTTCGGCTGCTCCCGCGCTCGCCTTCATAGCCACCGGGCTCAGCGGAGCGGAACGCCGCTCCGTAAGCACCACACCATCAACACCTGCGCCGTCAGCAACGCGAAGCAACGCTCCCAGATTCTGCGGATCTTCAACCCCATCGAGAGCCAGCAGCAGCCGAGCCGAGCCGGCCTTCGCGCCCGGGTCCGGCGCATACAAGTCTTCAATCGAAAGGGCCTCCTGCGGCCGGACGTAAGCAACTATGCCTTGATGGGCGGGCGTCTGCGCCACCAAGGTCAACTGCTCACGCGATTCCTGACGAACGCGCACGCCTGCTTCCTTGCACTGCGCAATAAGACGCTCCATGCGCTGATCGTCGCGTTCGCGGGCCACCAGAACATGGTCAAAGCGGCGCCGCCCTGCCTTCAGTGCTTCTTCCACCGGGTGCACACCGTAAAGAATTTCCATGAGGGATAGTGTAGAAGATCGAGCATGACTAAGGCGCCTGCGTCTGCCCCGTTGCGCGCGCGCCTAAGCTCCTTGAAAGTCAGGCGTCCGTTTCTCAAGGAACGCCCGGATGCCTTCCTGATAGTCCGCGCTGTCGTAGACCTGGCGTCGCATAGCCTGGACCCGCTCAAAGGTTTCGGGCCCCAGATTGTGCGAGATTGACAGCAATCTCAATTCTTCTTTCAGAAGCCCCATCACAAGCGGTGAATTCCTTGAAATTTGTCCGGCGAGGCTCATCGTCGTGCTCTCCAACTGATCTCTTGGAACGGCATGGCTCACGATCCCTCGATCCACCAGGCGCTTCACCGGCAATGGCTGGGCGGTAAACAGCATCTCTTTGCATAGCGGCATGCCTCCAGTGGTCAAGAGATTCTGCACTCCGGATATGTTGTAGGGCATCCCGAGCTTCGCGGGCGTAATGGCAAAGGTGCTGTCGTCGGCAGAGACAATCAGGTCGCAACTCATCACCAGCTCACAGGCTCCGCCCCAAACGCTTCCTTCGATCATTGCCACCACGGGCATGGGGAAAAGTTCGATCGTCCTGATCGCGCGCCGCAGCGGATCGTCGTACGTCATTGGGTCACGCCCGTTCGTCGCCAACTCCCGTACGTCGTGCCCCGATGAAAACACCGTCGAACCCGCAGCCGCCCTCAGGATCACAACTCGAACCGATTGCTTTCGCATCTCATCCAGAGCAGTGCAAAGGTCATTGATCAGCTCCTTGCTGAGCGCGTTGCGCTTCTGAGGGTTGTTCAGCGTGATAACGCCGATGCTGTTTGCGGTCTTCGCTATCACCATTGCCGATGCCGAATCCATGCTCCCCTTCTTTCATTGCGCCGCATCATCGGATCCGCTCGAAGGATGGGTCCAACCCTCCAGAGACTCTCGAAATGGAATGAACCCTGCTGGCGGGGATCCCGCATTCTCGCGTGATTCCCCCCGGCCAAGTTTGCCGATCGTGTACAACTGAGTTTGCCTCTCAGTTTAATCCTCATTCAGTTTGAAACAATCCACCAGCATCGCGGTTTCCTGCGAGCAGTCCATTTTGGAGCAACCGGCGCTCACGCCAGCCTCAACCGCACTGCGGTTTTTCTTCTTGCGACGGGCGGCATACTGGGACTGGCTGGAGGAGCGCGCGCATGTCTGCCGCCAAGACCTTTTCTGCTGTGCTTGAGCCGCTTCGGAACGGGCTGGGTTGGGTGATTGCGCGGGTTCCGTTCGACGTGCAAACGGCGTGGCCGGTGCGGAATCGATTGCGCGTTCGCGGAGAGCTCGAGGGATTTGCGTTTCGGACTTCGCTGTTCGCCGAGGCGGGCGGGGAAGGACACTTCCTGCTGGTGAACCGAAAGATGCAAGCTGGTGCGAAAGCCAGGGCCGGCGATAAGGTGCGCATCAAGCTGGAACCCGATTTGGAAGAGCGGCCGACGTTCATTCCGGCGGAGCTCGAGAAGGCGCTCAAGGGCGACCGAAAGCTGCGGAAGTGGTTCGACGCCATGAGCCCGTCCATGCGCAGGGAAATTGGCAAGTGGGTGGACGAGGCAAAGGGCGCCGAGACCCGGCTGAAACGGGCTGAAAAGATGGCGGAACGGCTGTTGCAGGCCATGGAAGGCGAAAAGGAGCCTCCGCCGGTGCTCCGGGCGGCCTTCCAGCGCCAGCCTCGCGCGCTTGAAGGCTGGAAAAAACTGACCCCGACCCAACGGCGCAATCATCTGCTGGGAATCTTCTATTACGAGACCGTTGAGGCCAGGGAACGCCGGGCGGCCAAGGCCGTTGAAGAGGCACTGCGGGCAGCGGGAAGAACCATCATTGGTGCGGAATAGGAACCATTTTGGCGCCAGGGGTGCATTTCGGCTGGCCCCATGGCGGATTTTGTCGTCTAATTAAATGAGATGAGCAGTAATTCCATATCGTCATTATCCGCAATATTCCTTCCATGTGCCGCTACGGTGGCAAATGAACAGGTTCGCCAGGAAAGCCTGGCTGTATCGGCGGGGCTCAAGCGCCAGGACGCCGGACTTCTGGACGAGTTGATCGTTCGCTACCAGCACCGTTTGCTGCGCTATCTGCTTTACTTAACCAGCAATCGCGAGCAGGCCGAAGACCTCTTCCAGGAGGTCTGGATGCGGGTTCTGGTCCGAGGATCGCAATACAACGGCCACGCGCGGTTTGAGACCTGGCTCTTCACCATCGCGCGCAACCTGCTGATCGACCAGCGCCGCAAAAGGACGATGAGCAGCCTCGATGAACTCTTCGAGGGCAAGGGCGACGATGATCGGCCCATGGCGTTCGAGGTTGCTGATGGCGATCCGACGCCCTTCGACCACTTCTCGAACTTTGAAGACCGGGGACGGATTGCCGCTGCGTTGCTGGAACTGGATACGCTGCATCGCGAGGTGCTGGTGCTCCGCTTCCACGAGGAGTTGTCGCTGGAGGAGATCGCCAAGGTGACGCGTGCCCCTCTTTCTACCGTTAAATCAAGACTTTACAGGGGCATGGCGATGATCAAGCCCAAGCTGGAGCGCCCCTATAATCGCCTTCAGGAGGCGGTGTGAAAACCGTCGAGCTGGGCACCTGCGGCGCTGAGGCCCCTCCGGAAGGGGGCGCAGGCGACGTCGCGAGCCGCGACCTGCTCTCGGCGCTGGCCGGAAACCAGGCCGGACGGGAGCGCGCCGTGGCCCACAAGACGCGGCGGGTAGTGCTGGCCTCGCTTGGTGTAATGCAGGACCAGAAAGCCGGGCGCAAGAGGAGCCGAGCCGTTGCTCTGGCTTCAATTCTGTTGGTCATTCTTGCCCTCGGACCCTTCTTCTGGCGCGTTGCCGACGACCTCATCGACGGTGAACTGATCAGCGATATTGCTACGCAATTCAGTCTATGGGTATGCATCTTGTGCCCGGCGCTGTTGGCAGCCGCGCTCGTGGCCGGCTGGTCGCGTAAAAGGTCCTGATCCCAGGGAGGATTTCTAAATTCAAACGGAAGTACCATTAGAGGCAACTTCCTTCTTCACTGCCTCGTCCATTCAAATAGGCGTCAATCTGTCATTGATCTTCTGAATGGCCCTCCGGTAGGAGCGCCGATGCGTGATCCACAATCCATCACCGTGAACGACGACGAACGGATGATTCCGGTATGGTCGATCGTTGTCGCCAGCGTGGCCTTTGTGCTGGTGGAGTACTATTTCTGGGTGGTTGCGCCGGAACAGCGTCATCACGCCCCGCCGCCGATCGGTTTCCGGATTTACTTCAACCTCTCCTGGGGCATCGTAG
>Ga0182027_10002400_pt1 | contig 30440 bp, 39 predicted proteins | sample 712E1DmetaG_FD_121300 | JGI IMG/M metagenome (GOLD analysis project Ga0182027, IMG submission 121300) | Permafrost microbial communities from Stordalen Mire, Sweden - 712E1D metaG (Illumina Assembly) | ecosystem: Environmental > Terrestrial > Soil > Wetlands > Permafrost | place: Sweden...
AGCAAACTGATTGATTATTTGATATTCTACAATACGGAAAGAGTGCATGATGCCCATGGCAACCAAAAAAGCCCAATGGACTATCTAATATCGGAAGGAGGAATGTCTAAAATGTCCGCAACGCGTACAGGAGTTTGACAATTTCAAAAACTAGGAATAAAATCAGGCCAATTGAAAGAACTTAATAAAGAAGCCTGTTTGCATTTTTGGGGCATTGCCGCAGCAATGGGTATGTGTATTCCCGGAAAGCTTGATGTTCATAGTCAACAGAGGGGAATAGAAAATAGTGAAAGTTTAAAAAGAAGAGAAGCATTGTCGGAAAATAAATCTTCAGAAGTGGTATTTAAAGCTCCAAAATAAACTGAATTCTAATTTTTATCCTTGCAAATTCTTGGCAAATAAAATTCGTCAAGAACTAATTTGCAGATCTTGACATTCTTTTTTTGCTAGGATATACTATCGGCCAATGGCACTTGCAGAACTAGCAGGAGAAAAAAGAATTTTTGATCAAAAGGCAGATAATCAGCCTGAAAAATTCGACATAGAAGCGAAAATACTAAGAGCCAATAGAAGGTTTAGGTTTTCTGATCTTTCTCGCCGTTTATCGTCAAGAGTTCTTGATCAGTCTGAAAAACCCGACGTAGAGGATCAAATACTAGATGCCAACAAAAGGTTTAGGCGTCTTGATCTTTCGGCCTGTTTATCAAGAGGGGTTGCTTTAAAAAGAGAAATAGTTGGCATACCGTTTGCACTTTTTGCGCTTGCAGAGGCCTCAAGCTACGTGTTTCCTTCCGACAATAGAGCTTTAGGAATAGCAGCTTTAGTTGCAATAGCTCCAGCCGTATACGGAATAGCAGGTGGAGTAGATAAATTTAGAAAAGTTGGAGAGCTTAAGCAGAAAAAAGAGAAGTGTCAGCAAGAAATATATTCGCTTAGGCAAACTCGAAATTCTCAAGATATCTTTGTTGCGCCGCCACAAGGAAAATAAAATTAAAACCTTAGACTTGGATTTTTATCCCCGGGCTCATTGTGGATTTTAGGACTGCTTTTTGGATGTTTTCTCTTTTTACAGCCGCAATTAAAGCTTTTAAATTTTCTTCTAGCTTTTTATCTCCAAACGAAACTTTACCAACAACCAAGTGAATTAAAGGAGCCTTTCCTTCGGTTTTAAAGGCAAGTAAACCACCTTCGTATTTTTTGGCAATTTCCTCAGGCTTATCACTGATTGTTCCGCTTTTTGGGTTTGGCATTAGACCTTTTGGTCCTAAAATTCTTGCGACTTTTGCCAATTTTGGCATCATTGATGGTTCGGCTACCAAAATATCAAAATCAATTTTTCCTTTTTCTATTTCACTAATAACAGCATCGGTTGCAACTATAACTTTTGTTTGTTTTCCCGTGCCGTGGGGGAGAGTAATTTGTCCGGAGACTCCTTGAGTTAGTGTGTTTATATGAAGTTCAACTGTTTCGTCAAATTTGCCGTTTTGCATTTTTAATAACAACTCTAAGGCCTCGGAAATTAAATAATTCTTTTTTGGATCAACCAAAGTTTTGGAAGTCAAATAGCGGTTTGATCTTAATTGTTTTCTTTTTTCGGTTTTAAACTTAGCTTTTTTCTCTTTTTTTGGTTCTTCTTCTGATACTCCGGGTATTTCTTCTACTTTTGATATATCAATTGCTGCTAGTTCTTCTTCGGTTGGGCCGACCGAAATAACTCTTTCTCCGCCTTTCATTCCCGCAACTCTTACAGCTTTTACCGCAGAGCGGGATTTCGCTTCACTTAATTTTCCCTCTTTTTTTTGCTTTAATTCTTTCTTTTCCTGTTCTTCGGCTTGTTCGTCTCCGATTGTTTTTACTCTAATTTTTCCCATATTATTCTGTTTGTACTCCCATACTTCTTGCTGTTCCTTCAACGATTTTCATTGCTGCTTCAACGGTGTTTGCGTTTAAGTCTTCCATTTTTGCTTTGGCAATTTCTTCAGCTTGGGATTTGCTTAGTTTTCCGGCGCTTTCCCGTCCCGGTTTTTGCGATCCTTTTTCTTTTCCGAGCGCTTTTTTAATCATTTCGGCAACCGGTGGTTTTTTAACAATAAAGGAAAAAGTCCTATCCTCATAAACCGTAATAACGGCAGGTAAAACCGTTCCTTTTTGATCGGCTGTTTTGTCGTTAAAAGCTTTAACGAATTCCATAATCGGCAGTCCATGTTGTCCCAATGCGGGACCGACCGGCGGCGCAGGAGTAGCTGCTCCGGCAGGAATAGTTAATTTAATAATTGTTTTAATTTTTTTAGCCATATTTTTTAATTTTTGCTTTCAGTAGAGGAATACCTTTGGGGTAATCTTATCTACTGGTTCAAACGCTCCTTCGACTATGCTCAGGATCTCCCAGCCTTGAATAAGTTTTTATATTATAGCGTAATTATTGTTTTAAGGCAACTTCTATATTTTATATTCTTTTTGCTGCACTCGCTGCGCCTATTTTTGTCCTAAATTCTCCTTCAAAAATTGGTACTGCTTTCGGATACGAGTCTTGTTTAAATGGTAAAACTATTGTGTGTTGATCAACAGGCCTGAAGACATCCATGTGCCTTTTTGAAAAAGGGAGTCCAAGTTCTGCTTGTACGAATAATCCTTTAACTTTTGAAACATGGAAAAATATTGTGTATCCTACGCTTTTGTTTTCTGTAGTAATTTTCATTTTTACAGCTTTGCTACTTGGAGGAAATCAAGTTCCACAGGAGTTTCTCGGCCGAAAATTGAAACCAAAACCTTAAGCTTTCCTTTTGCTTCGTCAATTTCATCTATTGTGCCAAGAAAATCAGCAAATGGTCCATCGACAATTTTAACTGCTTCGCCCTGAGTAAAGGAGGTCTTATACAACGGTTCTTCGGTTTTCATAAACTTTTGAATTGCTTCTACCTCTTTTTCGGAAATCGGAGTTGGTTTATTGCCGGCGCCGATAAATGCGGTTACGCCTTGGGTTGTTCTAACTAAAAGCCAGGATTCATCATCCAAAACCATTTTTACCAAAACGTAGCCGGGGAAAATCTTTTCTTCAACATTTTCTTTTTTCCCTCCCTGGACTTTAATTGTCGAGCGGGTAGGAACAATTATGTCAAAAATCCGGTCTTCAAAGCCTAAAGATTGAACCCTTTGTTTTAACGATTTGGCGACTTTATTTTCGTGTCCGGAATAAGTGTGAATTATGTACCATCTGGCGTTGCTTGATGGGGAATTAACATCCTCTTTTTTTGGTTCAAGTGCTGCTACTTGCTTTTTTGTTTCTTCGGTTTCTTCTTTTACTTGTGATTCTTCGGCTTGTGCCCGGTCTTCTGCGGTTTCGGCAGCTGCTTCTAACGGTGTTTCTTCGGCTACTTTTTCTGCCTCTTCGGTTTCTGGCTCGGGTTGTTCTATTGGTTTTGTTTCTTCTACGGGTTTTTCAACTTCCGGTTCTACGACTTCTTCTTTAACTTCCGGAGTTTCTTCAACTTCGGGTTTTTCAGCAACAGGTCCTGAAACCTCAGCTTGAGGTTCTTTTTTTACTTCTTCAACTGGTTTTTGATTTTGATCGTCCATATTATCTAATTATTAAGGTTATTAATTTTGTAAAAACGTAGTCAAGGCCTCCTAAAAAAAATCCAACTATTAAGCTGACAATTATTACGACCGAAGTTAGCCTTATTACTTCGTCTCTTGTGGGCCAAACGACTTTTCTAAGTTCGTCTCGGACTTCTTTTAAAAAGGTCACCGGTGTCGTTGCCATTTTTACAATATAAAAATAAGGTTGTAACAACCTCTGTTAGGTATTTTATCAGAACCAAAATTATATGTAAAGAGGACAAGGGTTGTTGACAGGAAAGAAGGGGACGGGGTAAAATTAACTCTACAATGCAAAAAATTAGAAAGGCTGTTATTCCTGCCGCCGGATTTGGAACCCGTTTTTTGCCTCAAACAAAAGCAATGCCTAAAGAAATGCTTCCGGTTGTAGACAAACCAATTATTCAATACGTAGTTGAGGAAGTAGTCGGGGCGGGGATTCAGGATGTTATTTTGGTAACAGGCGCAAACAAAAGGGCAATCGAGGATCATTTTGACCGTCCCAGTTCAGACTTGGTAGAAAATCTAAAAATGGGAGGAGATAAAAAGAAAGCCTTACTGGATGAATTAGTCAGAATTTCCGATATGGCAAATTTTGTTTACGTAAGACAAAAAGGGCCGTATGGAAATGCGACTCCGATAAAAAGCGCAAAGCATTTACTAAATGACGAGCCGTTTTTGGCTTTTTGGGGAGATGAATTTACAATTGCAACTCCTTCAAGGGCAAAGCAAATGATTGAAGTCTACGAAAAATACGGCGGGACAGTTTTAGGAGGCGTAAAGCTTTCTAAAGACGATGATTATACCCGCTACGGATATGTTCAGGGTAAGGAAATAGAAGATGGAGTATGGCAGGTTGAGCGTTTGGTTGAAAAACCGGGTAAAGAAAAGGCGCCTTCGGATTTAGCAATAGTTGCAAATTATCTTTTAACCCCAGATATTTTCCCGATTCTTGACAAACAAACCGCCGGAACAGGCGGAGAATTTTATCTTTCCGAAGCAATAGACGAGCTTGCAAAACAAAAACCGGTTTACGCAGTTGAAATTAAAGGCGCAAAGTATTATGATACCGGGAATAAACTTGAATATATGAAAACTGTTGTTGAGTTAGGCCTTGAGCACGCCGACATAAACGGGGAATTTAGGCAATTCCTAAAGGACCTTAATTTATAAATGAGTGTTGAAGCCCCCAAATCATTTTCTTCCATTTACGTAAATCCAGTAATCCTTTTAGGGGAAACATCGGTAGATGTAATAATACCCTACATTGATCTGCCATTTAGGCCAATTCAAGCTTTAAAAAACAATATTACGAACCATATTCCTTTGTTTTTTTCAAACAGAGCTGCAAGAGAAGCTAAGGGAACGGAATATCTTTCCGCAAGACGGAAAAAAGCAGGAGATTTAATTGCCCATGAACAAAAAACTTAAATTTTTCCTGCTGGCCTTTTTTTCATTTTTGCTTTTTGTCCTCTTTTCCTATTTTGTTAACAAAGGGCATTTTACTCAAATTGATTTTAATACAACCGTGAGACTTCAGGACCATATCATAACCCACAGGTTTGACACGCTCTTTTCAATTTTTAGCTTAGTCGGCAGCGCCGAGGTTGTAAGTTTAATTTTACTTGCAATATTAATTATTTATAGAAAACTGGGTCTATTAATTGCTCTTCCGGCTTTTGCCGCATTTCATATAATCGAGTTGTTTGGAAAAGTGTTTGTTAATCATCCGGGTCCGCCATATTTGTTTTTCCGCTATGACATTCCATTTATGTTTCCGACCGCATATGTTCAGCCCGGATCTTCTTATCCTTCTGGACACGCGGCAAGAGCAGCGTTTATTTCGGTAATTTTAATTCTTTTAACCGCGCGCTCTAAAAAAATCACGGCAAACAAAAAATTAATTATTTATGCGGCTATTTTTGTTTTTGACATTACAATGTTTGTTAGCAGAATTTATTTGGGAGAACATTGGACTTCGGATGTAATCGGCGGGGCAATATTGGGATTTTCCTTTGGAGTTGCCTCTATAATTTTTATATAGCGCTTTGTACTAATTCAGAATTATTTACTTGTTTTGATCTGCCGGTTAAAAAATCTTTTCTTGAGATATCAGTAGGTGTTCTAAAAACAACAACGGGTGTGTTTTCGGACGGTTTGCTGTGCTCTTCGGGCTCTTCTGGTCTAACATGACAGCCTTTATAACGCATACAAACATACTCTTCGTCTTTTTTAAACGCAATATGGGAAGCTCCCTCATGCAAGCGAAACCCTTCGAAAGTATAGCCGCTAAACCAAGGGGTTAGATTTGAGACTTCAATTGAATCTGAGCTTTTTGAAAGAAGATTTGGTTCAAGCAACTGAATCTGATGAAATTTATTTTTATTATCAAATGCTCTTAGATTTAAAACACTAGGTGTCGATCCTTCGCTCGTCCGTCCTGTGCAAAATTGAGCACTGACTATTGTTGAACGTCTGGCCATTCTCTCTGAGTCTGTTTCCAGCTGTTTAAGCGGCAATTCAGATTCAAGTTGTTGTTCCGCTAGTCCGGTTTTTCGGCGATAGGTTGACTCAAGGTTAAAAAAATTGGAGAAGTCTAAAACAATGGGGTCTTTTATAATGCCTTTAAGATCTACAGTGAACTTTTCAGCTTGACCTAGTGATCCGCCAAATTCAACCATTTAAAAAATCTTAAACTAATTTTTCACATCTTGTCAAGAGGCTTTTTAAGAGTGAGAATGCTTTTCTTAATGAATTTTTCAATTTTTTGTAATATACTTTGGAATTAATGGTATTTATTAAGGCTTTAGCCTATTTATTTGTTGCTTTATATAACAAAACTTACTTTAAAAAGCATCACGCATCAGTAAAAAAGCAAACAATAGTTCTAAATAATCTCGAAATTGAAGTAATAACACAGGGAGTGGATGAAAAAGGGAACGAGCCGATTAGTTTTTTAATTTTTGCAAAAGATGACAAGATCTTTGAAGAATTTCTTAAAAAAACCGGCTGGTTTGGTGCCGATTCTGTAACTTTTTTAAATTCAATTAAAGGAACTTTATTTAATTTACTTAATCGTCCTTACGACCGTTTTCAAATGACTCCATATTTTTGGAACGGGAAAACACAGGATTATAATATCCAAAAACCAACCGCAAAACATACAATTAGAGAAAGACACCACGCCAGATTTTGGAAGACGGATTTGGAATCAAAAAATATGAAGTTATATTTAGGGATGTCGTCTTTTGACAACGGTATGGAGCGCATTCTTGCTCACACAATTGATCCGGACATAGATAAAGAAAGGGAATATTTGTTTAAAGAATTCCAGAAAACAGGCAGGATTAAAAAATACAGCAAAATTAAAACACATCCTTATAAAATCGAGGGCAAAGATTTTATGGGCGACCGCTTTTTCTCAGATGGTGAGGCTTACGTAATCTACCTCTAAACTTTACTTTCAAACGATTCTTTTATAAGCTAAAGTTATGGCAAAAAAGCTTAGGGAAAGGTTTATTTTAACCAGAGTTTATAAGGACGAAAGAAACTCCAGGGTTGGATTTACGATTTTCGGAATATTAATTATTGCCCTTGCCTTTGACCTTATATACTTAAACATTTTATCTTTAAATAAAACCTCAATTATTCTGACTCAGCAAAAATCCAATCCTTCGGTTACAGTCACCCCTACAGCTATTCAAACTCCAACTTCAGCTCCTGCAGTTCAGATGTACCAACCACAAAATTCTTCTCAACCACAGGCGTCGGAATATTTTATTGCTCTTGGGTCGGGAACAAGTGAATCTGGAGACTGGGAAGATGTTCCGGGGCTTGAGGCCTCGGTTGATTTTGGCAAATACCCAAATATTAAGGAAATCCGGTTTGAAGCGTCTGTAAGCGTTCCAACGGCCAACGAAGCGGTATCTGTAAGGCTTTTTAATAAAACCGATCAGCATCCTGTCTGGAATTCGGAAATAACAATGGATGGGGGAGCATCGTCGTATTTGGTTTCGTCTCCTTTAATTTATGATAAAGGAGCAAAAACTTACGGGGTGCAAATGAAAACCCAGCTTAAATTTGCGGCAAACCTTACTCAATCAAGGATTCACATTGTTTCAAACTAGGATCCTCGTTTTTGGGCAATTGCTTGTTGGATTTGCTCAAAATTGGTTTTATGAACGTTTCTTTGCATCCCTTGTATATCGGAAGGAAGTTGAAAATTGTATTTGCTTCTTTCTTGAGGGTTACGGAGAATCCCATCTAGACGAGAAAAATGGATTGATCTTCTCCAATAAAGAGCTTCAAATGACATTGAGCCGTAATTTCTTTCTTTACACATATTGAAATTTAATATTTTATGCTGCAGGGGCGGAGGGATTCGAACCCTCAGGAACCGCTTTGGAGGCGGTCCGTTTAGCCGTTAACGAACGCCCCTAAATATTATTTAAGGTAAAAGCATTATATATTGCCTCAAGTTCTTTTGCAATTTTTGCATCGTAGTAAATTATTGCAATACATCCCTGATAATCATCTTTTTTCCTTTTTCCCGTATTGTGCTTCTTAAAGCTTTTGTTGAATTGCTTTAATGGTATCTTAGTTACATTACTCCAGAATTTTTTTTGATTTTCATCGTTGTGAAAATCGTGTATATGAACTAATGCTTTAAACTTTTGTTCGTCTAAAGAAAATCCTTACCTAAATACTCTTAGAAAATTTTTAATCAATGTTGGATCTGAGTTAGTAAACTTAACGAAAGGTTCATTTTTATTACCTTCACACCACCAAAGAAGAGAGCAACACAATTTTATTAATGTATTGGAATAATTAATTTCTTTTAATAGTTCAGAAGCTTCTTTCTGAAAAAATTCTATTTGATTTTTTCTGGCACTCCTTTTTACTACACTAGCATTTATTCGACCAACGATTTCCTTCTGTTTAATTCTTTCCAAGACCTTTGGGGAAAGGGGTATGTTACGTAGCCATAAAGAAGCAGTGCTTTTGGAAATGTTACTCTTTTTCGAAATTTCATTAAGCGAAAAACCTTTTTTGGCGTAATTTAATTGCCCTATTTTTAATATTGCTTAAAAGCATAAACCTAATCAATAAATTATATAACTTAAAAATAGGGCACTAGAATTATCGTTTCCAGTCAAATATTATTTCAACTTATCGGTTTCCTTGTGTTCGGTCTTTTTCCTGCAACGGCTGCAAAACTTTGTTAAAGCAACCTTTTCCGGCGTGTTTAACTTATTTCTGGTTGTAACATAATTTCTGTTTTTGCAAACAGAGCAAACAAGACCTACTTTTATTCTGTGTTCTCCTTTTTTTGCCATATAATTCCTCCTTTCTTATTGAGCCGGGAACGGGAATCGGACCCGTGGCCTAGTCATTACCAATGACTTGCTCTTCCACTGAGCCATCCCGGCCTCTCGTTTTTTTTGATGTGCTAGGGGAGGGAATTGCACCCCCGGAGCCCTTTCGGACGCGTGGTCTACAGCCACGTGCAATTGCTACTCTGCCACCCTAGCTTATTTTTTTATATACTTTGCCATTCTCCAAGCTCTCCCTTTTCCCTTATTTAAATTTTTAAAGCTTGAGCTTAAGGAGTGACAATTTGGACAAACTAATCTTAAATTTTTTTCAGTAGTATCTTCAGAAATTCCATTGACATGATCTATGTCCAGCGGAACCCTCTTTGTTATTGGATTTTTCTTATTCCAATTACAAAGAGAACATTTCTCGTCATATTTTTCAATCAAGTATCTCTTAATATGACCGGAAATATTTCTTGTAACTATTCCTCTGTTTCCGCTTACTAATCCTAATTTCCATTTTTTAATGTACTGTTTGTGTATGAAAGTAAATTGACATTTATTAGAACAATATTTATAACAAGACCTTTTTGGTTTCTTGCCACAATTAAAACAAGCACTCATTGATCACAATTATATCATTCAATGAGCCCTTGAACAGAATCGAACTGTTGTCAACGGTTTACAAAACCGCCGCTTTGCCACTAAGCTACAAGGGCAGACTACGGCAAACTTTAAAATACCAACTCTACTACTGAGTTACTTCGGCTTAAGTTCAATTGAACTTACTAATTTTATCAAAAGGAGAAAGCTGGAACAAGCCCCGAAGAAAAGGGGAGAAAAAAATAAATAAATTCTATCTTTGGTATCGAGTAGATTAGTATTTCCCCAGACGATTAACTAGGTGGGCTAAGCGTTTCTGCCTCAGCATGACGCAATTCGCCCTGTTTCCGCAAATCTTGCGAATACCTCACATCCAGTGAACTTGTAGAGGAAAATTTTCTAATATTCTCAAATACCAAAGAACGATTTAAGTATAGGAAGGTTAGATCTCTTTGTCAAGTAAAAAATATTCGAAGAAAAAATAAAATTTTCTGGATAGATTTAGTGTTCAAAACAGAAAGAAATAGATATTAGAAATGATTGATTAAACTCCCAGAAGTCTTTGCGCAACCATTAGTAAATTAAAAACAAACTGTCCTAAAGAAAATCCAGCAATTGGAAAAATCAAAAGGAAAAAGAGTATTAAAAATCCTACTGACCCCAAAGACAAATAAACAACTGCAGTTTGCTCGGGTAAAATTAAAGAAAATATTTTTGATCCGTCAAGCGGAGGAATTGGAATTAAATTAAAAATTGCTAAAAGCAAATTTATCTGGACGACTATTAAAATAAACGAAGCAAGTATTTGTAAGATTCCGTTATTTGCAAAAGGAATAAGTATTTTTAAAATTACCGAGGCGATTATGGCAATTAAAATATTCGTCAGCGGGCCGGCTGCGGAAACTAAAGCAATGTCTTTTCGGCCGTCTTTTAAATTAAAAGGATCAATAGGGACAGGTTTTGCTGCGCCAAAAATAACAGGAGAGCCGGAAAGAATAAGTAAGAGGGGCAGGAAAATGCTCATTATCGGGTCGATATGTTTTATTGGATTTAAAGTTAATCTTCCCATTAATCTTGCCGTTGGGTCGCCAAGTCTTTCCGCCACATAACCGTGAGCAACTTCGTGACAAATTGCCGAAAAAATTAAAACAATTACTGCGATAAGCGCTGAAATTATTGAACCCATAACAAAATCTCCTTGTGCTGCTTTGTTTTTTTTAGTATAATCGTTTGAAAGGAAATTGTCTATTATGGCGTTAAGATGTGAAAATTGCGGAAAGGGAATAATTTACGGGCACAATGTGTCCCATTCCAAAAGACGAACAAGAAAAATCTTTAAACCAAATCTCCATAAAACAAGAGTGCTAGTTGAGGGGGTTAGTAAAAGAATAAAACTCTGCACAAAATGCTTAAGAATGGTTAAACAATCTTGGAAAACATCTTCAAGTACTGGCAAGGTATTAAATCCGGAAGCTCCTGTAGAAGTAGCCGTTTAATCTTTTAACTTTTTTTCTTCAAGAATAGCTCGAATTACTAAAATCGGCGTTAAAATTATCAAAAGAAAAAGCAGCGAAGGAATTGATTGATTTGCCAGGCTTAATCCCAAAAAAGTAAACCAAATTCCAATGTACATCGGATGGTGAAAATATTTATAAAGCCCAGTAGTTACTCTTTTTTGCTCCTGCGGTAAAACGCCAAACGCTTTTCTTATGTGCACAAAACTGGCAATCCAAAAGGTCAAACCAAAAAATGCAAAAAGAATTCCTAAAAGCACTAAGAATATCGGGCCTGAATAGGTGTTTCTTAAGAAGTAGGCTAAAAAAATGTTAATAAAGTAAAAAATTGGGATTACAATAGTTAAAACAAATGAAAATATTAATCTCCAATTCATTACAAAACCTGCTTAAGTAAATTATAGCTTATCGGATACCCGTTTTCAAAATCTTTGTAGCTGACGGGCTTTTTTCCCTCAACCTGTATTTTATTTCCAGGCAAAAACTTAACAATTTTTTCTTGATCATCAAACTTTGCTTTAGTCCAAACTCCGGGCCAGGGATAAAAAGCCCGGATCATTCTTTGAAAAACCTCTTTTTTTGGAGGATTTTTAATGTCAAAAAAACCACTTCGCCTTATTAGTATTTTAGTGTAGCTAGCTTCTTTTTCATTTTGTTCAATTAGTTTGACTTTTCCATCAAGATATTCTTCTAAATACTTATTTAAAAGCTCTGAGCCGATTTTGAAAAGGCGATTATAGAGTGAGTCAGCAGTATCGGAATCTTTTATTTCTTCTTCTTGTTTGGCTAGAATAGGCCCCTGATCGATTTTTTCATCTAACTTTATTAAAGAAACACCTGCTATTTTGTCTCCGTTTAAAATTGCAGTTTGCACTGGTGTTGGGCCACGGTATTTAGGTAAAAGGGAAGGGTGAATATTTATAATTCCTTTTGGGAAAATGTCTAAAACCTCAGTCGGAATTTTTAAGCCAAAATCGGCCAAAACTGCAACCGGAGATTTAAGATTTATGATTGAGGATTTAAGATTTTCATCAAAAGAGGTCTCGAAGAGATAGGGAATTTTATTTTTAATACAAAAACCAATAACCGGTTCATTATTACCTTTTTCGGTAGTAATTACCAAAGAAAGCTTATCTTTTAATTCTTCCAAAACCGGAATAACATGCTTTGATCCGCCAAAAAAAACAATTTTCATTGCATTTATTATATCAATTATTAGTTTAAATAAAATTCCCATTGACATTAGATAAAATATTTCTATAATTAGCAATACTAAATGAGAATTGAAATTGACGGAAGCCCTATAAAAGAACCTGAATACGCAAGTAGTTTTTCAATAGGTAAATTTGCGGAATACGTATCAAACACCTATCAATATGATCCCGAAAAACCCGTTCCTTATATTTGGAGAGGCGCGCGTGGTCAAAGGACCGATGCGGATGTACGGATATTTGAAAGTATTGCAACAGATCCTGATCTTCCAAAATACAAAGAAAGTATTATTAAAAGAGGAGTAGATAATAGAGACTCGTCCATATTGCATAGCGCACAATCGATTGCGGGTCAATTAGCAGATGAGCTTGCGAAAAAAGATGAATTCCTAGAATTAGTTCCCACTAAGAAATTTACTCACCCCGATTCTACTTGGACAGCAAGGCAAGATGAAGGAAAAGGCGCAAAAAAGGATGCTTTTCCAAGCATTCCCCATGTTCATAAAGGCACAGTTGTTTTTAGAGGAGACGTTGATGAGGTCACTGGTGTTTGGGGAGGGACGGTTTATGTAGACGGAGACGTAAACGAGGTAATTCAAAATCAATCGGGAATAATCTATGTTAGAGGAGATGTCTATAATTTAACAGATACAGAAAAGGCGATTACGATTGTCGGCGGTAAAATTCATAATTTTTATCAAAGAAGAAATTCTAGAGGAGGGTTAGGACTAGAAGTAACTCCGTCTCCGTTTATTTTTAGCTCTGAGCCTATTGAAAATAAAAAGGCTGATGAATTTAAGCCGGGATTTCAGGGACAACGCGACAGAGAGTTAACGATAGAAATTCCTCCCTCAGCATACATAGTTAGTCATGGGACGCTTAGGGATTGGATGCCTGAGGAGACTAAACAGAAAGCATTAAATCTATGCAGAATAAGAATAAATGAGCATTTTATGGGATTAATGAATATTGTGACTAATTTAAAAGATCCTAATGATTTCGCGAGGTTTGCTATCTTAAATATGTTTGGGTATAAATCTGGCTATATATTTGGAATCTATGAGGGTGCAAGTAGATATGGAGCACAAGGGGACGATTAGATTTTTATTTCCTCAAAAACATCGTCGCCTTTTTCGTCTTTTTCCGACCGGTATAGCGCTCCTTTTTGCTCCAAAACTCTTTTGGGGAATAAAACACCGTTTAAATGGTCCATTTCATGCTGAATAATTGTTGCCAAAAATCCGCTGATTTTTTTTGTTTTTTTATTTCCGAATTCATCAACATAGGAAATTGACACCATTGGCGGCCTGCAAACCTCACCCCAGATATTTGGCAGGGAAAGACAACCTTCAAGCTTAACAGCTTTATCTTCTGCTTTTAACTTTTCCGGTTTACCTATTAATTTAACTTTAGGATTAATAAAGACCTGGATCGGCGATTTTGCGCTTGGTTTGGAAACAAAAATTTGCAAAGGTTTGCCGATTTGAGGAGCGGCAAGACCGACTCCAATGGGATCACGGGCGGACAAAAGAGCCTTTTTCATTTGCTCAATTATCTTTAAAATTGTTTTATCGACCTTTTTAACAGGTTTTGCTTTTTGGGCAAGCACAGAATTGGGGGCTTTAATAATTTGCGCCATTTGCAAAATTATAGCACAGAGAGAAGAAAAAATTAATTATTCTTATTTACTCCAGGTTTTGATGGCTTCCTTTGCCATACTATCGGTTGAGGAAATAAACGTTAAGATATGTTGCATTTGTTCAATGGCTTTTTTGTTGTCTTCTGGCTTAACAATTTTACCGGTTTTGTCTACCGAAAGCTGGTGGTAAAAAATCCCCAAGGCATAGTAGGCGTCCCGGTAGTCCGGTTTTAACTTAATTGTATTGTTTAAAACCACGACTCCCTGGTCTAAGTTTCCTGTTTGTCCATAAAGAATGCCTAGGTTATAAGAAATATTTGCATCGCTTGGAGCAAGAACAGCCGCTTTTTTAATTGCTTCAAGGGCAAGTGGGAGATAGCGTGGATCAACCTGAGCCAGGGTATAAAAGATTCTCGTTTGAGTTTTCCAAAAAACGATATTATTTGGGTTATCCGTTACAACTTTGGTTCCGACTGTTACGGCTTCCTGAGCCAGCTTTTGGGCAAGAGAAGCAGCTTGGCTTGATGGCTGCTGTTGTTGGTTTTGGCTAAGCAGCATAACTGCTACAACAGCGTCGTTAAAGGCTAATTCATCCTGGAAAACCGGTTCGCCCGGCCTTAAGGCAATTGCGGTATGAAGGTATGAATAAGCTTGTTGATATTGCTGGACTTGATCTAAATTATGGCCGTAAGCATAAGAAATATCGGCTTTTCTGGAAGTATATAAAAATGACAGCATATAAACGGCGGCTATAAAAACAGCCAAGCTTAAAATCCATCCCCAGGCACTGAGTTTTTCTTGTTTTGCAATTTTAAAGGATTTTGCTTTAACTTCGGGCGCTTTTTTAGCTATTTCAAAACCATATGTTTTTTCAAAATTAAAACCTGCCAGAATAAGGGCAAAAACCGGAAATATAAAAAAATATGTATTAACTACCACTACCGAAAAGCCAAAAAAGTTAGTTATTAAAATTGAAATATAGCCTGCCGAAATTCCTAAAATCAGAAGTGTATTTTCTTCAAATTCAGGGATTTTAAATTTCTTTAAAACCTTAGAAAATATAATCCACAAAAATAGGAAAATTATTGCAAGATAAGTTAGTAGGCCGAAAGCGCCGGTTGTAGCCAGGTAATTTAAATATTCATTGTGGGCTTTGTTATAAAGAAAATTCCATTCAGATGTTAAATTGTGAGCTGCAGGTCTATATTTATAGTATGAAAAGGCAAAAGTCTCAACTCCAGATCCAAACAAGGGATAATTTTCCCAGATTTTAATGGCTCCTTGCCAGACAATCGCTCTGATTTTGGAGGAATCTGTTCCTCCAAACTCGGTTATGTGGGCAAGGGGCGCAGGCTGTTGTATTGTTTTTGGAGCTGCGTTTTTAGTAGTGGCCGTTTGTTTTGGGGCAAAAAGCGATGATATTTTTCCCGAAAGATCAACATAAGTAAAATGTCCAAGCAGGCCAAGCGGTTTACCCGCCATAAAAGTTATTATAATAACTGCAAATACCGGTACCAAAAAAAACCACTGCTTTTTAGCGAACTTTTTAACACCGATTTTTTTAAACGATTTCCATTCGATCCAAAGGTAGATTCCGGCAAAAATTATTAAAGATGCCCAAGCGCCTATTGCTCCGGATCTTGAATTTGCATATAAAAGATCAAGATAGAAAAGAAGAGCAAGTACCAAATACATCAAAGAAACCCAAAATGTTTTTAAAAATCCGCCAATTCCTTTAACCACTTTGTTCTCTGCAATTTTTTTCTTGGCGCTTTCTACCGAAAAAGCAAGCGAAATCGGAATTAATATCGCAAGATAAGCTGCCAGCCAGTCGGGCTGTCCAAGAGTTGAAAATATTCTTACTTTTGGCTGGAAATCGGCGGTCCAACAGGAAACATCAAAAGTTCCTCTAAATGCTAAACAGGTTGGATCGTAGCCAAAATGGGAAGGAGTGCCCCAAAGCGCAACGAGGAATCCGGAAACCAAACTTAATCTTAAAATTCTTTTAACATATTTAATTTCATAAAGATTAGAAACAAAAGCGTAATAAAGAAAAATATAGGCAATTATCGAAAGCAATCCGCCGTTAAACCTTGAGTAATATCCCCAAATTGAGGTATGTGGGTCGATAGAAATAATTGTAGAAATAATTTGCGAGAGCAAAAATAGCCCAATCGGAATATCCAAAGGCGTTCTCTGGATTTTAAAACGCCTGGTCGCAATCATTTTTATTAACCAAGCGGCGGCTATTATAATAGTAAAGGCAAAAGTCAGCCAAAGTTTGTTAAATTCAAAAAGCTCGGAAGTATCTGGAGCAAAAAAAAGCGGAACCGATAGGAATAAAAGATAAAAGCCGTATTCAACGAATCGATTGCAGATTTTTACAAGTCTCATTGATATTTTATAATCCTAACATAGAATTTTTATTAGAGCAATAGCAATTTTACCTCTTGACAAGATTATCTTTACTTTGTAAGTTAATCTCACCAAATATGACGAAACTTGAACAAGGATCAGCAAGACAAATAACTCCGGAAGGCTTTAATCAAGACGAGGTTAAGCATCTGCTTAGATTAAAAGATAGAATTCTTTACGAAGAAGATCCTGAGGGTTCAGGCAAAAGGCCTTACCATTTTATTGTGGACGCACTGGGTTTTGATGATGCAATTAATTCAGCATTAGCTGCTAATTTTGGAGTTTTAAACTGTCTTCCTAGATACCGTTTTTCCGCCAAGCAGGGAAGAATAGTGAGTCTTTATCCGGACATTCAGGGAATTTTTGAGGCAATTGAGAAAAGAAAAAAAGGGAAAACTCCCGTTTCTGAAATTGTAATTTTATTAAACGAAGGAAATGGGGTTGTAGATTATTACCAGCAGATGGGTATTGATGTAATTATGGTCTACAAAATGAACAAGGTAAATGATTTTTATCTTAGAGAAGGGAAAATAACTCCAGGTCAACATAAAGCCGCAACAGAGTATCTAAGTGGAAAAAAATAAATACCTCATATTGGCAAATTAGATGCAAGATGATATTATCTTTATGCATTTATGTTTAACAAACTCTTCAGTTACTTTTCCCACGATGTCGGAATAGATTTGGGTACTGCAAATACTTTAGTTTGGGTTAAAGGAAAAGGCATAGTAATCCGCGAACCGTCTGTGGTAGCAATGCATAAAAAAACTAAAAAAGTAATTGCAATAGGTACCGAGGCAAAAAAAATGGTTGGGAAGACTCCCTCAACAATTATTACCGTAAAGCCCTTGCACGGCGGAGTGATTGCGGATTTTGATGCGACTTTAGCTATGATTTCCCATTATATCCAGCAAGTGCATCAAGTTGGAAACGTTATTCCGGTGGCCTGGTCAAGGCCAAGAGTAGTAATTGGTATCCCGTCATCGGTAACCGAAGTGGAAAGAAGAGCCGTTTGGGAAGCTGCTTTATCATCAGGGGCAAGAGAAGCATTTTTAATAGAAGAACCAATGGCGGCGGCAATCGGTGAGGAAATTTCGGTTTTTCTACCAACCGGTGCAATGGTTGTAGACATCGGCGGCGGAACAACCGAGGTAGCAATTATTTCTCTTGGTGGAATTGTTGTAAGCCGCTCTTTAAAGCTTGCAGGTGATGATATGGACAATGCGATTTTGCACTACATTAGGTTAAGGCACGGACTTTTGCTCGGCGATAGGACTGCTGAGGAGCTAAAAATCAAAATCGGAAGCGCGTACGAACAAAAGTCAAAAGTCAAACTTCAAAATTCAAAAGAAGGGCCGGAAGAAACCAAAGAAGAAAGAGTTGACCCAAAGCCGCTAAACGAAAGGACAATCAAAATTGCTGTGGTTAGGGGCAGAGACATTGAAACCGGGCTTCCGAAAAGCTTAAGAGTGTCGGAAGTTGAAGTAAGAGAAGCACTTTCTCCTGTTGTATCACAAATTATTGATGGAATCACGGATGTTTTAGAAGAAGCGCCGCCAGAATTAACCAGCGATATTTTGGAACACGGAATTTTACTAACCGGAGGGGGTTCACTTCTTGCGGGGCTTGATCACTTAATTGTTGAAAGAACTCACATTCCGGTTATGCGGGCCGATGATCCTTTAACCAGTGTTGTCAGAGGCACGGGAAAAGTCTTGGAAGATGATTCACTTTTACAAAGAGTTAAAGTTATCGGCGGACTAAGACAATAAAAATGAGTAGAATTGACGTTGCAAGCGAATGGTTAAGGCCAAGAGAAGAACCCGTAAAACCTCCCGAAGAAGCGGAATCAGCAGATAAACTTTTTAAAAGAGCGCAAACTCTAGGTTTAAAATTAATAGTTGAAGTCAAAAAAGATAGAAATTATTTTTCTTCCTTTTCTGCCGTAGATAATAGTGGAAAATCCGTAATCATTTTTAATGAACCTTATCAAGAAACTAGGCTATCAGGTAAGGACTCGCGAAATGCAGATAAAATCAGCGAAGTCTATTGGAATTGTGTTGCAACGGCAAAACATAGATTGCTTTTAAAGCCTGAAGGATTGTCAACTACGATAAAAACAGATTTTATGACTTTCCAAGAATCCGATTTTGATAAGTTATCAGAAATACTTAAAAAACAAAATACCAGGATACTAACCGCAGTCCGCAAGCCCTAAACTTGCTTTTGGGAAATTAAAAAGGCTACAATAACCGTATGCAAAAAGGAGGAAAGTTTTTTGCCGTTTTTATTGTTTTTTTCGTTCTTTCTGTTATTATTTTCGGTCTTTCAAAAACCGGGATTTTTTCAAAACCCTCAGCTTTTTTAAACTCCATATTTTCTCCGGTTCAAGCGCGGTTTTTAAGCTCCGTAATCGGCGCAAGGTCAATATCTAGCGAAAACCTAAAAGAAGAAAACTTAAAACTTGCAAAAGAAGTTAGCGATTACCAAAAGCTTAAAAAACAAAATGCTTCCTTGATGGATCAATTCCAATCGTCCGGTCCGAAAAATTCAACACTTCTTCCGGCAGATGTAGTTGGCGCGCCGGGTTTTATTCCCGGACTTTCGGTGCCGGAAAGCTTTGTAATCAATAAAGGATTACTTGATAACGTAAAAGTAGGTGATGCTGTAGTTTTTAAAGATAGCGTTATTGGAAAAATTCTAAAAACTTCCCAAAATCTTTCAAGTGTCATTTTAATAACCAGCGCCGGTTCTTCTTTTACTGCAAAAACGGGCCAAAATAAACCTGTTTTAGGCGTTGTAAACGGTCAGGGAGGCGGAGAAATGACGCTTGACAATGTGCTTTTATCGGAAAATTTAAAAAATGGGGATTTAATTTTTACAAACGGCGATGTAAACTTAAATGGAGAGGGCCTTCCTCCCGGACTTATTGTCGGAAAAATTATTTCGGTCGAAAAAAGTCCTAGCGCACTTTTTCAAAAGGCCGATGTCGAGGCTCTTATTGACTTTACAAAGCTTTCGACAGTTTTTGTAATAACCGGAAAATAAAATTAGTTAAATATTTTGGTGCTTCTTAATTAAATTTTGGACTATGAGGATTTGGATTTTGTGCTTGCTACTATTAATTGCGGTCTTGATTGAAGCTACTCTTACTACTATTCCCGTTGTTTTTTTACTTTTAATAAATTTTCTTATTTTAGAAAAAAAGTCCTGGGTTTTTGCCGCCGGCTTTTTTTCAGGGTTAATGCTAGATATATTTTCTCTCCGTTTCTTGGGATCGACCAGTCTTTTTTTTGTGACTTTTCTGTTTGTAATTAGCCTTTACGAAAGAAAATTTGAGACCACAAATCCGTACTTTGTTCTTTTTGCCTCTTTTATCGGAACGTTAATTTATTTAATCATTTTTAATATCCGCCTTGTTATTCCTCAGGCGATTTTAAGCGCGCTTATAGGTGTGTTTATTTTTTATGTTATGATGCTTTTGCGGGCAAAAGAAAAAGAGTTAGGCTACAAATACAGGCTTGAAACGCCCCACAAAAAATAAAATTATGGAAAAAACCGGAGTTGCTTTTAGCGATTTTATTATCAGCGAAAAAAGTTCAAGACATCCAATGGGTTATGGCGATGGAAAAAAAACGATGCGAGTTTTTTTTCTTTTAATCTGTGCGTTTTTGGCAATTTTAGGAATTTTTGCAAGGCTTTTTTACCTGCAGGTTATTCAGGGCGGATATTACCGGTATTTGGCAGATAACAATAGGACTAGAACCGTTATTGTCCATGCGCCCCGCGGAATTATTTTAGACCGAAACGGAACGCCTTTGGTTTTTAACGTTCCAGGATTTAGGAAAAAAGTGGGGGACAAAACCGTTTTTTTAACTAACGATGAAGCAGTTCCTTTAATTGCCAAAGGAGACAAGAGTCTTGAAGTAGATAGTTTGCGCCAATATCCTTACAAAGATATTTTGTCCCATGTTTTAGGCTATATCGGGCAGATTTCCAAAGAGGAATTATCAAGCCCCGAGTTTGTGGATTATAAAGGAGGGGATATTATCGGCAAAATGGGGCTTGAGCAGGAATATGAAAGCAAACTGAAAGGAATAGATGAAAAACAGCTGGTGGAGGTAGATAGTCAAGGGAAAACTATCAGAAAGCTGGGGCAAACCGACCCAATTCCCGGGCAGGATGTAAAAACTACTCTTGACATATCGGTTCAAAAAGCGACTTTTGATGCAATGAAAGATGTTAAAAAAGGTGCGGCAATAGTCTCTACTGCCCAGGGAGAAATTTTAGCAATGGTTTCAAAACCTTCTTTTGATCCGAATTTATTTACAATGGGAGAGAATTATAAGGCAACAGATAGTTCATATTCAAACATCACGGATATTTTAATGGACGGTAAAAACCAGCCGCTTCTAAATAGAGCTATTTCCGGCACTTATCCGCCGGGGTCAACTTTTAAATTAATTGTTGCTTCAGCCGGTCTTGGTACCGGCATTATTGATGAAAATTATCAAGTGCAGGATACGGGAGTTTTAAAAATAGGCGCGTTCTCCTTTGCTAATTGGTATTACACGGATTATGGCCGAACAGACGGATCTTTGAACGTGGTTGGCGGAATCAAAAGGTCAAATGACATTTTCTTTTACAAATTGGCAGAGAAAATTGGTGTAGATACTCTTTCGGCCTGGGCGGAAAAATTCGGGCTCGGTAAAACTCTCGGAATAGACTTGGAAGGAGAGGCGACGGGTAATGTTCCAACGCAAGAATGGAAGCAAAAAACCGTGGGGGAGCCATGGTATCTTGGGGACACTTATCATTACGGAATAGGTCAGGGATATCTTTTAACGACCCCTCTTCAGGTTAATGGTTGGACTCAGGTGATTGCAAACAGCGGGACTTTATATCAGCCGCATTTATTGGTTAATCAAAAACCAAAAGTGCTTGTAAATAATTTACTTAACCAAAAAAACGATGCCTTAATAAGAGAAGGAATGATTGAGGTTTGCAGTACGGGCGGAGTAGCATGGCCACTTTTTGATTTTAAGGTTAAAAACCCAAAACTCCAGATAGACGGAAAAAACATTTTGGAAGCGCCGCAGGCAACGACTTCTGCGGATTTTAAGGACTATAGAAAAGTTGTAATTGCCTGTAAAACCGGAACCGCCGAGCACGGAGACTCAACAACAATGCCTCACGCCTGGATAACCCTTTTTGCGCCGGCTTATAATCCGCAGATTGTTATAACTGTGCTTGCGGAAGATAGCGGAGAAGGATCAAATGTTGCCGCCCCAATTGCAAAAAAGATTTTAGAAGCCTGGTTTTCAAAACAATAACATAAGACCCCGTGCTTGACACAAGCCTAACCCTGTAGTAAACTCGCAAAGTTGTAAAAATTATGTCTAAAGAGCTACCTAGTTCATTTAGAAAAAAGGTAACAAAATATGGGTCGGGCGTAATCGTTGCGGCTATGCTTGGTGGAGGAATTGGGCTTGGGGTTAAATATTTAGCTGATCATCCTGTTTATCCTGACAATGATTATCCAATTAGTCAGCGGTATAATCCAGGTCCTTTGACCACAGAAAAATTTTTAACAACTTCAACTAAAGCGTCAACAAACTCAACTGTCGAATCAACAACTCCAACCACTCAAGCTAATGAATTTAATATAAATAAAGATCAGCCGATTTCGGGAGCTCTTTATGACCTGGATTTTAAAAAGCAGGCGGAGGAAGCTTTTAAAGAAAAAGGGCTTTTAGGTAATTATCTTCTTGATTCCGCGTCTCTGACTTTAGTTCACAATTTTGACGGTACCGATAGCACGGCAATGCCCTACATAAATCTGTCTTGGGGACAGAAAATTGACCAGGATTCTTTAGACACTAACATTTATAACGAGGCAAGGCAGGATCGCAAGTTATACGAATACGATCCCGTTACAAAAGGGCCTTTTAAAAGAGGTTTTTATATGGTAGAGATTGATAATATAAAAATTATTCCCGATGGAGAAGTATCTCATATATCTTTTCAGACAAGCTATGAACAGTTTAGGATCTTAAAAGATGACAGTGAAATTGGTAAAGTCCCTGGATCACCGGATGATTTGTTAAGGAAAGAGCTCGATCGGTTTGAAAAAGGTTATTCATCGTATATTTTTCCTGAGGTTACACTCTATTTAAACAAGCAAACATATCAAGAAATATTTTGGGAAGTAGACTTACTTTCTTCTTTTAAAAATAAAACCTGGGAACCAAGCGAATGGACAAGTGTATATTCAAAGCCTCAAAAGACAACGTTGAATGAATACCAAAGCCAGACGTTAACAGATTTAAGAGAAAAATTGAACGGTTTTTCTTTTAACCTGGATGATGCTACCAAGGTTTGGGAAATGTTTGAGGTTTATTCTTACAGCAGAATAAAAAATATCGAATTTATTCAAAAAAAAGTAAATGGAGTTGAAGGTAAATTTGCAAGGATTACTTGGTTTGGAACAAGAATCGATGAAAAAACAAATGAACCGGTTCCCAGCAGCCAAGAATTTTCAGCAGATGTTCCATATGAGTCGGTAAGAATTCTTGTTGATAGCTATGATCCGGAGGAAAAAGATACGCCTTATCTTAAATATTATCAAGATCATAATATAAAATTGGATCCAAAAAAGGCTGTAAAAAATGCGCTAAAAACGAAAAATGTAAATGATTTATTTATAAATACAGGGTTTGAAATAGATGTACATCTAACGCCGGAAGAGGCAATGGGCTTTGGATTGGTTGCTAAATAACTATGAAAGAGCAAGTTGAATTAAACAGGTTTCAAAGATTTGTACGGAATAAAGTGGTAATAGCTGGTGCAGGCGTAGCCCTTGGAGTAGGAATAGGATTGGGATTGGGGATTGAATTGCCGGTTTCTAATCCCCAACAAACCAACGGGTCAACTCCAACTACTTCGGGTTATGAGGGGAATCCTGTTCAAACGGAAGCAGAAACAATTTTTAAAAGTATCCATGAACTTGGAGATTATCCTATTGATTCGGTTTCTTCCAGGACAGACGATAATGGAATCGAATATTGGGATATATCGTGGGGAACAAAAATTGATCAGAAAACCTTTGAACACAACTCAGGAAAGACAGTAATTTCGGAGAAGACAAAAGGTATTTATAGTGACTATTTTCCACACACGGTATCATCTTTTCCAATAGAGGTAGTAACTATTCCAGAAGGAGAGACAGCTCATATAACGTTTTCAATACCTTTTGACGAGATATTTTCTTCTACAGACCTGGAAATTCTAAGATATAATTTAAAACAGCTGGAACAAGATCCTAAAAGTAAATTTACTTTTTTTGGCCCAAAAGTAACTATTCATTTAACGGAATTTGAATTGCAACACATAGATGGACAATTTTAATCTTTAAAAAGCGACTATTGACAGCAATTAATACCTCTTCTATACTCCCAAAATGAAAGAAATTCAAACCCCACCGGTTGGAGATTTTGAGGAAACTCAGGTAAACCCAAATGACGGAATAATCTTTGAAAACGATCATTTTGAATATATTCCACCTGTTGAACACGCAAGTTCCCAGTATAAAGAAGCTTGGGAAATTGAATACCGCTACTGGTGGAAGTTTAGACATCGCCAAATGGTTGCAATTTTAGGCCTTACTAAAATCTTTTTTCCTCTTGAAAAAGTGCTTGGTGCAAAGTTTCCCCTGACGGAAGAAATGGTTAACGGGATACTTGACCATCCTTTTCTTGATTATGCGGCTTATGTTTCAGAAACACGCAAATTAAACCCCGGACAACTGGCAAGAGTTTTTTCTCATCCGAGAGTCAGCAGAATGGGAGTTGGGGATTTAAATGATCATTTACTTGATCAGGTATTTTTTGCCCAGGAAAGACTAGGGGTATCAAAGCCGGAGATAGAGGGTGCATTGGTTTCCGCTAAAAAAATAATTAAAGCAAGGCAACCTTTTTATATTACATAAGTCCCTCTTGTTTTAATAAAATCTTTTGTTAGAATCTAAGTGATGACAAAACAAGAGTTTCCTCAGGGTCTAGAAAAAGTTTGGCTTAATAGGGAATTAAAACGCGAAGGAACCTTTCATATGGAAGATAATCAACCTCCTAAGCTTTGTGGTTCAATAGACAACTTATTGGATTTTTATCTTCAAGACCGTAAGGAAGATTTTCCAAACTTAGGTAATGCAACAGTTGTAAGAGTAAACATTCCTGCTTTTAAAGATTATTGGATGGGCAAGATGGACAAACCATTTTCGGTTACTTTTTCAAAAAGTGAATATGAAGAAGTAGATAGTCAGGAAGACGATGAGAATGGAGAAATGAATAAACGCACAGAATATAGAGTATTCATTGGTGAAACAGTGAATTTTTTGCAGCTTTTTAAGGGGCAAAACGAAGGTAAAATAATGCCGATTAACGGTAGCGGTGACGGAAGAGAGGCTCTTATATCGGACTTGGAAAAATACCGCGGAATTTTAGATTATATAGGCGCACACAAAGAAGAATTCTCTCAAGAAATTTCCTTACAAAAGGCTCCGTTGCCTTTGAAAGTCAACAATCTCTTTTACTAACCTTTTAAAAAAGCTACTATAAATTTATGCAAGAACGATTCTTAGTATGATGGAAATAAAAGGGCTTGCTAGAGATTTGGGAGGCGGTTTTTATTCACTAAATTAAATTTTTGTAAAAGCTTGTGATATACTGCCGAAGATGGAGAAAAATGATCGTCCGTCAGGAGAAAATCACCAATTTATTAACAAAGTAAATAAAAAAGGAAAAGATATTGCGGTATCTACAGCACCTCACATTTATCGATGGCTGATTTTGGGCGGAGTTACGGCTGCAGCCATTTTTATATTGACAAAAGGAATGGAATGGCAAAAAAACCGGCAAAATTCTTTAAAGGAATAAAAAAACTTCATTTTTCAATATTGGGGGTTGACAGATAGCCTATACTTTTAAATAGAATAGTTAGTAATTATGAAAAATCTAGTGGTCGTTGAATCACCCACAAAAGCCAAAACAATCGGAAAATATTTAGGCAAGGATTTTGAAATAAAAGCCTCGATGGGGCATATTATGGATTTGCCAAAAAGTACGCTTGGGGTTGATGTTGAGCATAATTTTACTCCTCAATACGAGCAAATGAAGGATAAGAAAAAGATTATTTTGGAGCTTAAAACTTTGGGGAAAAAAGCGGATAATATAATTTTAGCCACAGATCCTGACCGTGAGGGAGAAGCGATCGCTTCGCATATCAAAGATATGCTCAGCTCAGATCCAAAATTAAAAACTCAAAATTCAAAATTCAAGCGGATTGTTTTCCACGAAATTACAAAAGAAGCGGTAGAAGATGCTTTAAAAAATCCGCGCGAAATTGACGTAAATTTGGTCAATGCCCAAACTGCAAGAAGAGTCTTGGACAGATTGGTTGGCTATAAACTTTCTCCTATTTTGTGGAGGAAAGTAAGGCTGGGGCTTTCGGCCGGAAGAGTTCAATCAGTTGCGCTCCGGTTAATTGTTGAGCGGGAGCGGGAAATTGAAAAGTTTAAAAAAGAAAAATACTACACAGTTTCGGCAGTTTTTAATAAGGAAAAAAAGGATGTGGGATTTGAGCTTACCGAAATGGACGGGAAAAAGTTGGAAGTTTATGAAACTTTTAATCTTTATGACGGCGAATATAAAATAACAAAAACTACAATTACCCATTTGGATCAGGCAAAAAAGACAGTAGCAGACTTAAACAGTGAGGAATTTAAAGTTTTTGATTTTACCAAAAAACAAACAAAACGAAGCCCGCAGCCGGCTTTTACAACTTCAACTTTGCAGCAGGAGGCGTCTCGCCGTTTTGGATTTTCGGGAAAAAGAACAATGAGTTTGGCGCAAAAACTTTACGAAGAAGGATTTATTACTTATCACAGAACCGATTCCGTTTCTATGGCAAACACGGCAGTTTTATCGATCAGAAAATTTGTGGAAGAAAGTTTTGGCAAAAAATATTTGCCTGAAAAATTAAGATTTTACAAAGTCAAACAAAAATTAGCCCAGGAAGCTCATGAAGCAATTAGGCCGACAAAAATTTCGGTCAGTAACCCAAGTGTTGAAAGGGAATTGGGAAAAGATTTCGCCAAGCTTTACGAGGTCATTTGGAATCGGGCATTGGCGTCGCAAATGGCAGATGCTCTAGTTGAGTCTTCGATTGTTCTTATTGAATCAACAGACAATAAATACCGCTTAAAAGCCAACGGTTCGGTTTTGGTTTTCGAAGGATTTTTAAAAGTTAATCCGTTTGGAATTACTGATAATCTTTTGCCGGAATTTAAAGTTGGGGAAAAGATTGATTTTGAAAGCATTGAGGAAAAAGAACACGAGACAATGCCGCCGCCAAGATACAATGACGCTTCGCTTATTGCAACTTTAGAAGAAAAAGGAATTGGGCGGCCATCCACTTACGCGGCAATTATTTCTACCATTGAGTCAAGGCGTTACATTGAAAGGGAAGAAAGTCGGTTTACGCCAACCTCGGTCGGAGTCGCGGTAAACGACTTTTTGGTAGCTAATTTTTCAACTATTGATGACATTCCTTTTACAGCCGAAATGGAAGATGAACTTGATCAGATTGCAAGCGGGGAAAAAAAGTGGGAGCCGGTCATCAAAGAATTCTATGCACCATTTGAAAAAAGTCTTAAAGAAGTTAAAGATGTTGCCAGAGTAAAAATTGAAACCGAGGAAACCGACGAAATTTGTCCGAAATGCGGTTCAAAATTGGTAATCAGGATGGGTCGGTTTGGCAAATTTTTGGCCTGCGGAACTTTTCCGAAATGCGATTTTACCAGGCCTTTCGTGGAAGACACAGGTTTGCCCTGCCCTAAATGTGGAGGAAAAATTATACTCAAAAGAACGCGAAAAGGCCGTAAGTTCTATGGCTGTTCAAACTACCCAAAATGCGATTTTGCTGCCTGGAAATTGGAAGATCTAAAAAAGAAAAGTTAAATCAACTTACCAATTATAATTACCGCAATAACAGTTACAACTTGAGTAATTATCCCCCAGGGTTTGTCTAATTTCCGGTCAAAGATTTTTTGGAATTTGTAGGTTTTGTAGAAAAAACTATTCATCCCTAAAAATAAATAGGGCACTGTCATCCAATCAAAAAGTTGGGCGCAAACAATAATTATAAAAGCATAGATGTAATTGGTTGTTGGGAAAAGGAAAAATAGCAGAAAGTAGGAGGCTATAAGCCCGATTGCAAAATCAAGCAAAGTATTTATGAAAACTTTACCGTTTTTCTTACCAAGTGTTCCGTTTTTTCCATTTGTGGCGGTGTCCCAATGGGGAATTGCATCTAAAACTAAATGGGATGCGAGGGCAATCGGGATGGCAAGCGCGGGATTTCCGACCTTGGCGGCGATAACGCTGCCGACAATTGCGTGGCTAGTTGCTGTCATAGTGTATTTCTCATTATGACGATTTATATCAAACCTTGTCAACCCTTAAGGGAAAATCCTAAACCACCTCTTGAAATTAAAGAGTCAATGATTTAAATTATAAGCGTAATGTTGGAATCTCTAACTCACAAGCGACAAGATGTAGCGGCAGACTACATTTTTCAAAAAGATGTTCTAATAAAAGATGGCTCCGTTTTGCTTGAGGATTTTATTGCATTTTCTAATCAACTCGCTTTTGTTTTCCGCAAAAATTATCGGCAGGGGTTAAAATTCATGCTAGTACAAGATAAAGGATTGGAATCGGAAAAAATAGTCGCTTTAGGAATAGGAACAATGAGTAGTGAAAAAGAGGCATTCATTACAGGCGAAGGTATCAATAACGGTCTTGAAGGAGTAGCTAATCTTGAGTTTAAAGCCTCTCCGATTGAAGGGCCGGATTTTTCATATGCTGTTGTTCAGTGGAAAAATGGAAGTAAGGTTATTCATTTTGAAGCTTGGTCGGGACGCACAAAATGGGGAGATGACCGGCTAAAGCGGAAATTTGAAAGAAAAATGTTTAATAAAAGGAAATTGCCAATTTTAGATAAATACTCCATTATTTCTGTTAACAGGAATTAGGCCGCCTTGTAAATAACTTCCGCTTTTGTAATAATTACACTCGTGAACAAATTAAAACCGTTAGAACTTAGGAATACCGTTCCAGACAAAAAAGATGTAGAAAAGATAAAAAGAAATCCGATTTATATCGTTCTTGATAATGTGCTGGATACATATAACGTCGGCGCAATTTTTAGGCTTGCAGACGCGGTAGCGGCGGAAAAAGTTTTTCTTTGTGGTCTTACCGAAACGCCTCCTAACTCTAGAATTAAAAAAGCTTCGATTAATACGACCGAATGGGTGGTTTGGGAACATTTGCCGACCGCTTTAGAGGCAATTTCAAAACTTAAATCTCAAATTCCGGACCTCAAAGTAATTTCAATCGAGCAGGATTCGAATTCGGTTCCTTTTCAAGCTTTTAAATATGAATTTCCGATTGCCTTTGTGGTTGGGCACGAAACAACCGGGGTTTCTAAAGAAGTTTTAGAGATTTCTGATAAGATAGTAGAGCTACCGATGTTTGGCGTTAATACATCTTTAAATGTAATGGTAAGCTTAGGGATTGTTCTTTATGAATCGACACGATATTTGCTTTATCCTTTTAGTCTGTCAAAGAAAAAAGATTAGCTAAAAAAGAAATTATTAAATATTTATGAAAGTTTCGGTGGTAATTCCGGTTTTTAACGAGGAAAAATACATTGGACAGTGTTTAAAAAGCCTAATGGAACAGGAAGAAAAAGCGGATGAAATTATTGTCATCAACAACAATTGTAACGATAGGACAATAGAAATCTGCAAAAAGTTTCCGGTAAAAATAGTCAGAGAGAAAAAGCAAGGAATAATTTCCGCGAGAAACAAAGGATTTAATTCAGCTCAGTTTGAAATTATTGCAAGATGTGACGCGGATGTAATTGCTCCAAAAGATTGGATAAAAAATATTAAGCAAAATTTTAAAAAGAAAGACATAGTGGCGGTTGGAGGCCCCTGCATTCTTTATGATTTACCCCTAAGAAGATTTTCTTTAAAAACAACGCTTTTTTCAGATGTTTATATGGGTGCTGCTAAAAAGATTTATAAAAGCCGAGTTTTAGCGGGAGCTAATATGGCTTTAAGAAAAACAGCTTGGGATAGTATAAAAGATAAAGCCGAAATAAAAGACAGCAAAGTTCACGAAGACGTCGATCTATCACTGCTTTTGGGCAAAATAGGGCAGGTGTTTCTTGATAAAAAAATGGTTGTTGCAACGTCTATCCGGAGGATGAAAAGAAAGCCTCATTCATTTTTTGTGTATTATCCGATTCGTTTAGCAAAAACCTACGTAAGGCACTCGAGAAACAATTAAATACAAAAATATGATAACGAATAATTTTAAGAAACACACCAGCAAGAATCCCCTTAAGCAGCTTTTTATTAATAATTTTTTTAATGTTATTTTTAATGAGCTGAGAGGATTAGAAATAGATTCGGTTTTGGACGTTGGTTGCGGAGAGGGATTTACTTTAAAAAAATTAAAAGAAAAGGGGATTCTTCGACAAGGCTCAGGACAAGTTGGTCAAAAGTTCGTTGGAATCGATGCATCAAAAGAAGCAATCAGCTTAGGAAAAAAAGAAAATCCTGAATTGAATTTGGAAATCGGAGATATCTATAAACTTAAATTCACCGATAAATCATTTGATTTGGTTTTATGCAACGAAGTATTTGAGCATCTCGAAAATCCCGAAAAAGCTCTAGCCGAATTAAAAAGAGTTTCCAAAAAATTTATACTTTTGTCGGTTCCCAATGAACCCTGGTTTTATCTTTTTAATTACACTCAATGGGGAAAGAACATAGGGCATATTAACAAATGGTCAGCGGGTAAGTTTAAGAAATTTATCGAATCACAGGGACTAGAAATTCTAACAACAAAAACTCCTTTTCCTTGGACAGTTTTATTCTGTAAAATCTAATTTTCAGCTTGTGCAGAAGATGAGATACATCGGTAACACTTTTAAGTTAGAATAACTAACTTAAGGAGGTGAAACCGATGAAATATGGTGAGCCGGGAAGTTACCGGTATTTTTTAGACAGAGATCTTCCGGA
>Ga0182027_10002402_pt1 | contig 30433 bp, 21 predicted proteins | sample 712E1DmetaG_FD_121300 | JGI IMG/M metagenome (GOLD analysis project Ga0182027, IMG submission 121300) | Permafrost microbial communities from Stordalen Mire, Sweden - 712E1D metaG (Illumina Assembly) | ecosystem: Environmental > Terrestrial > Soil > Wetlands > Permafrost | place: Sweden...
CATTTTTGCGCCGCCGCCAAAGTTCTTCACCGTTGGCTGCGGAGGAGGGAACGACGGTCCTCCTCGCCACCGGTGAATAACTTTGGAGGGACTATAAGCGCGCGCGCCCTCGCGTGCGGTGTTCGGCGCCCCCGCCGAACACACGTTGGCCCTAGCCCTTGCCCTGGCCAGGCGGCGAACGCCGGAAACCGCACTGCATCCAAAGCCGCGGCACCATGATCAAGGCTTCCCAGACTATGTTGCCCGACATCTTCGAGCAGCCTTGATCCCGTTCGGTGAAAATGATCGGCACTTCAGCCACCCGCATTCCCTTCTGCCAGATGCGATGGGTCATCTCGATCTGAAAGCTGTAGCCGTTGGATCGGATGGTCTCCAGTTGGATGGACTGCAAAGCGCGCCGGCGAAAACACTTGAACCCGCCCGTCGGATCGGTGAAGGGCATCCCCGTGACGATCCGCACGTATCGCGCCGCGCACGTGCTGAGCAACAATCGCCGCAGCGGCCAGTTGATGATCCGGATGCCCCCGCAATAACGCGAGCCTAACACCAGGTCCGCATTCTCCGCCGCCTCCAGGAATCTGGGTATGTCATCCGGGTTGTGCGAAAAATCACCGTCCATTTCCAGGATGAATTCGTAGTCCCGCTCCAGCGCCCAGCCAAAACCGGCCAGATAGGCCCGCCCCAGGCCGTTCTTCTCCTGCCGATGGAGCACGTGAATGGAGGGATGTTTGGCCGCAATCTCGTCGGCGATCTGGCCGGTGCCATCGGGCGAGTTGTCGTCCACCACCAGCAGATCCACCGGCGCGGCCAGCTTAAGCAGGCGTTCCGCCATCTTCGGCAGGTTTTCCCGCTCGTTATACGTCGGCACAATGACCAGCGCTTTGCTCATTTCAATTCCATTTCACGGCACTCATCAAAGGCTTGGACGTCCACGCTCTCTGCAAAGTTACCGCGTGCCAGTCGGGAACACCCCGCCTTTCACTCTCTGATAAAACCCAATTCCCCCCCAGCATTCAAGGCGCAAATCCAGGAAACCAAAAAAGCCCCGATCCTTGGCGACTCTTTTTAGCCTTTAGCTTTTAGCCTTCAGCCTTCACGGGGCTTGCGCCTGTCCACCCCGTCGCGTTCAATAATTGAGGCGTGCCCATCCCACAATTGCCCTTGCTTTCACGCAACTCGGCTCTATAAATCCCATCCGTTACCTTTATGGCGCCAAAGCAGGTCAAATCGCGGAGCCTCCACTTCTTGATAGGCCTCCTTCTGTCTTCCTCCGCGGGGCTGCTCATGCTTGCGGGGACCCAATGCCAGGCGGCGCCGCGCTTTGACGTCTTTCTGGGCTACGAGGGGATTTTGCCGGAGCGCGGCTGGTTCCCCATCACCTGCGAACTGCAAAATGACGGCCCTTCCTTCAACGCCATCATCGAGGTCAGCGTCGGGGCGATGGGCCAGGGGCAAACCCGCCGCGTGCGGGTGGACCTGCCCACCGGCACCCTCAAACGCGTCGTCATCCCCGTCTTCACCTCCGCCCAATCCTGGGACGTCCGCCTGCTCAATGAGCGCGGAACCGTCCAGGCCGAACAAACTCAGCTCCGGCCCCGCAAAGTGCTGCCCAACGACCTGCCCCTGGTCGCCGGCCTTTGTCGCACGGTGCAGGGATTGCCCACCTTCCCCAGCATTCCGACCAGGTATCAGGCTTCCGTTTCCTCTTATAGCGCCGCCCGCCTGCTCCCGGCGCTCTTTCCGGACAATCCGCTGGTCATGGAGGGCATTGACCTCCTCTACCTCAATTCGGAGAAGGCCCTGGAATTGACCGTGCCGCAAGCCACCGCCCTCAAAGCCTGGCTGGAAAACGGCGGACATCTGGTGGTGGGCGCGGAGCAGATTTCCGACCTCACCGGCAACCACTGGCTGCGCGATTTGATGCCCTGCGATCTCACCTCCGAACGCAACCTGGATAATCATCCGCAGTTGCAGGACTGGCTGCGCGGTCCCTGGGAGACCACCCGCCCCCAGCAGACCAACATTTATCCCATCCGGCTTCCGCCAGGGCGTAGGCCACGAGCACCCAACAATGTCCCGCTCCCCAGTCGGCGAGGCGGACCCGTCAACATCCCCGAGGCACCGCCGGCTTCCCCCGCCACCATCGAGGATGACGCTCAATTTGAAGCCGCGCCGCTGCCGGTCCTCACCGGCCCAATGCGGGACGGCGCGACCCTGATTGGCGACGACGCCGCGCCGCTGGCCGTGACCGCCGAGCGCGGCCGCGGAAGGATCACGGTGCTGACCTTCAGCCCGGAGCGCGAGCCGTTTGTTTCGTGGAAAAATCGCGATTGGTTTTGGGCAAAATTGTCCGGCATCCCGCAAGCCCGGCTCCAGTCGGCGCAACTTTCCCCCAACATGGCCCGGCTGGGCAGCGACGGCATTTTCGGCGCGATGATTGACAGCAAGCAGGTGCGCAAGCTGCCCCTCAGTTGGCTGCTGGTGCTGCTCCTGGCCTACCTGGCGGTGATCGGGCCGCTGGACCAGTATTGCCTCAAAAAGATCAACCGCCAGATGCTCACGTGGATCACCTTTCCTGTCTATGTCGTGGCCTTTTCCGGGCTGATTTATTTGATCGGCTTCCATCTCCGCGCCGGCGAATTGGAATGGAACGAACTGAACGTGGTGGACATTCTGCCGGGCACTGAGCGCGCGGTCCTCCGCGGCGAAACCTATATCTCCATCTATTCCCCGGCCAACGCCCATTACCCGCTGGGCAGCAGCCAGCCCTTTGCCACCTTGCGCGGGGAATACGGCGGCAACTACGGCGGCGGCCAGGAAACCAGCCGCGCCTCCGTCCTGCAAACCGGCAACGCCTTCCAGGCGGACGCCTTTGTGCCCGTCTGGACCAGCCAGCTCTACGTCAGCGACTGGCTCCAGGCCTCGCCCCTGCCGCCGCTGGCCATGTCGGCCGCCAAAGATGCCTCCGGCTGGACCGTCACGGTGGAGAACAAGACCGAACGCAAATTGACCCACGCCCACGCCGTCCTGGACGGACGCCTCTACGATCTCGGCGAATTGCCCGCCCAACAAAGCAAGACCTTCTCCCTCCGCGCGGAAGCCGATCCGGTGGGCGCATTCGCCGGTTCTTTCCTCGATTCCTTCCGCAACGCGGTCAACCTGCGGCACCGCAGCTTTGGCAACAATGAGGTCGCCATTCAGAACCCGGCGGAAGGCGCGATGGCCGCCTGCTTTCTCACCGCGGCTAATGGAGGGGAGGATGCCTGGAATAATTTCGCCGCCTTGCAACCCCTGGACCTCAGCCGCTTCGCCGGCGCCGGCCACGCCATCCTCCTGGCCTGGGACCCGGACCATTCCCTGGTGGACGCGCTCAATCGTTTCTCCGTCAAACGAATCCACCGCGACACCCTCCTGCGTCTGGTCGTCCCTGTCAAACATAACGGCGCCTGACCCCCCAACCCCTTGAACCCGCCCCCCTCAACCCCTATGGACGCCCCCCCCATCCCGGCCGTTGCCATCCTCGGCCTGACCCGTTTCTACGGCCCCATCACCGCGCTCAATTCTCTCGACTTGACTGTCAACCAGGGGGATTTGTTCGGCTTTATCGGCTCCAATGGGGCGGGCAAAACCACCACCCTGCGCATTCTGGCCACCTTTCTCGCCCCCTCCTCCGGAACCGCCCGCGTCCTCGGATACGATGTCGTGCGCGAGGCCGACGCCGTGCGCCACGTCATCGGCTACATGCCCGATTTCTTTGGCGTTTACAAGGACATGGAGGTGACCGAATACCTCGATTTCTTCGGCGCCTGCTACAAAATCCCCACCGCCCAGCGCGAGAAAACCGTCGCCGACGTCCTGGAGTTGGTCGGCTTGACCGAGAAACGCGGCGCGCTCATCGGCGCCTTGAGCCGGGGCATGCAGCAGCGGCTCGGTCTGGCCCGCGTCTTGATTCACGATCCCAAGCTCCTCCTCCTGGACGAACCGGCCAGCGGTTTGGACCCTCGCGCCCGCATCGAGATGATGGCCATTCTCCAGGAACTGCAGCGCCTGGGCAAAACCATCATTATTTCCTCCCATATTCTCAGCGAACTCCAGACCCTCTGCAACCGCGTCGCCATCATTGAGAAGGGCAAATTGATCTATAGCGGCCCGGTCCAAGGCGTGCGCGAACAAATGTCCGCCGGCCTGATCTATTGGGTCCTGCCCCAAGGCGACTCCGCGCCAGCCCTCGCCCTTTTGCGCGCCATCTCTGGAGTCGCCGCCGCCGAGGCGGTGGACGGCCAGATCAAAGTCACCCTCGCCACTCCCGACTTCGATCCGTCCCTTCTGGCCGAAACGCTCGTGCGCGGCGGTGTCAAATTCACCGGTTTATGGGAGGATGAACTGGGCCTGGAAGAAGTCTTCCTCCGCGTCACCCGCGGCGAAACCCAATAGCCGCCGCCATGCCCCAAGTGAGGCAAAGGCGGAGTGCGTCCGTCCCCGGGCGCAGCAACGTAAAAGCGCAAATAAGCCCTGGAAAACTTGGTCGCCTCAGACAAAGGCGGAGTGCGTCCCGATCTATCGGGAGCGCAGCAACGTAAAAGCGCAAATAAGCCCTGGAAAACTTGCTCGCGTCAGCCAAAGTCGGAGTGCGCTCCCGATATATCGGGAGCGCACTCCGCTGTAGCCTATCCTGCGGCCTTGGCAGTAAATAACCGGGGATGGCGAGACTCATTCAGCAGGGCGCCGCATTAGCCCGTTTTCCAATCCTGAAGGGATGGAATCATTCAGCCCAAGGTTGGCCCGAATTCCGAGAGGGCCTACCTTGGGTCTTTCCCATCCATCCCCACAACCCCGAAGGGGTTGAATACCAAGCTCTTACGAGAGTGCTTCAATCCTTTCAGGGTTGTCATTTTTTCCTATATCTACCCGGGGTAGCTCGTTCCTCGCCGCCGCCCGCAAACGCCTGGCGGGTTTGCTGGCCCAAAAGCAAAAGAAAAATGTCCCACGATTTTAGCCTTCAGCCTTTCTTGTCCCGCCGAAATTGGATGAAGGCGGAAGCAAAAGCCGCCGCTTTGAGGACGCGGGGAGCATAATATGAACGGCAAAAAAGATATTCCTGCTTCTCCAAAGCGAATCGAAATGAGTGTTTCACGCGATCCTGACAAATACTGGGGGTCCGTTTGGCATATTGAGCAGTATTTCCAACGCGCCAAGGACGACCTGGGTTTGGATCATTTTGAAGGACGCTCCTGGCGCGGGTTCCATCACCATCTGGCTCTGAGCGCGGTGGCCTATTTATTTATGCTGGTCATTTATCTCCGCGCCAAAAAAAACTTCTGGTCTGACGTGGGAAGCGGTGTTGGGAGCGATTCGCCCGTGGCTGGTGAGATCCATCGGCTACTGCTATTGCTGCGGCAACAAATTTGAACGAATTCGCGATGACACAACTTAACAAAGTAATACTAAGCGGCTGCTCAAAGACAAGGTGCAGGTCTTGATTGAAGAAACACGCCGGGAATGCGCCGGCCAGCCCCAAGCAGCGGAAGTGGAAAAACAACTGGGTTACTTCGTGCGCAACGTCCATCGAATGCAATATGGAACCTTCCGCGCCAAGGGTTACTTCATTGGCTCGGGCGTCGTGGAGGCCGGCTGCAAGACGCTCATCGGCGGCCGATGCAAACAGTCGGGCATGTTTTGGTCGGAATCCGGCGCCGAAAACATCCTCGCCCTGCGTTGCATTCACAGCAGCCGCAGGCTGGAGGACTTCTGGAAACATCGTCTCAACCAACAGGCGGCGCGCAACGACACCCTGGCGCTGGCGACCTAAAGGAAGAATTTTGTCTCACACCCTCACTTGGAAAACCTTTCACTTTGAGCTTGACGCAAAAATGGACTTTAGGTAGGATTTCTAATAATCAGCACGCAATAACGTGCTCAATAAATCATTCTTATTTTGTGGCGAAGGCTCAAGACTGCGCATTGAGCCTGAACCATCCATTTCCCATCATTGAGATATGAAAACAAAATGGCCCATCCTTTTAGGTTTGCTGTTCCTGGCGGCGCCAACCGCGGCGCAAGCGCAAGACGCATACAGCACCAACACCGACGGCAGCATCTACACTTACACCACAAACGCCGATGGCAGTGCCAACGTCGCCGCCTACGCCGGGCCTCCCTGGGCTATGGTCATTCCAACCAACATCAACGGCCTGCTGGTCACCAGCATCGGAGGCAGTGCGTTCTTAGACTGCACCAGCCTGACCAGCGTCACGATTCCCGGCAGCGTCGCCAACATCTGGGGCGAGGCGTTCTGGGCCTGCACCGGCCTGACCAGCGTCACGATCTCCAATGGCGTCACCAGCATCGGGCCGGAGGCGTTCCGGGGCTGCACCGGCTTGACCAGCGTCACGATTCCCGGCAGCGTCACCAACATTGGTTATTGGGCGTTCGGCGCCTGCCCCAGCCTGACCAACGCCACGATCTCCAATGGCGTCACCAGCATCGGTGATAATGCATTCGACAAATGCAGCGCCCTGACGAACGTCACGATTCCGGGCAGCGTCACCAGCATCGGGCAGGAGGCGTTCTATGACTGCACCGGCCTGAAAGCGATAACTGTGGATGCAAACAATCTATTTTATAGCAGCATCAATGGGGTTTTATTCGACATAAGCCAGTCCACGCTGGTTGAATATCCGGGCGGCCTAAGCGGAGGTTACACGATTCCCGGCAGCGTCACCAGCATCGGGGAGGATGCGTTCTCGGACTGCACCGGCCTGACCAGCGTCACGATTCCCGGCAGCGTCACCAGCATCGGGCCGGAGGCGTTCCGGGGCTGCACCGGCTTGACCAGCGTCACGATTCCCAATGGCGTCACCAGCATCGGGGAGGAGGCGTTCGGGTTCTGCAGGCTCCTGAAGAGTGTCACGATTCCCGGCAGCGTCACCAACATCGGTTTTTATGCGTTCGGCCTCTGCACCGGCCTGACCAACGTCACGATCTCCAATGGCGTCACCAGCATCGGGGAGTATGCATTCGGCGGCTGCAGCGGCCTGAAGAGTGTCACGATTCCCGGCAGCGTCACCAACATCGATTATTATGCGTTCTCGGACTGCACCGGCCTGACCAGCATCACGATTCCCGGCAGCGTCACCAGCATCGGGCTTGGTGCGTTCTTGGACTGCACCGGCCTGACCAGCGTCACGATTCCCGGCAGCGTTACCAGCATCGGTTATGATGCGTTCTATGACTGCACCGGCCTGACCAACCTCACCATTCCGGGCAGCGTCACCAGCATCGGGCCGGAGGCGTTCCGGGGCTGCACCGGCTTGACCAGCGTCACGATTCCCAATGGCGTCACCAGCATCGGGGAGGAGGCGTTCTATGACTGCACCGGCCTGACCAGCGTTTACTTCGAGGGCAACGCTCCCACCGCTGATTCAAGTGTCTTCGCTGGTGACAACAACCTGACAGTCTATTATTTGCCAGGCACGACAGGGTGGGATGCGTTCTCCGCCAATACGGGTTTATCGCCCGTGCTGTGGATCTCGCCTCCAAAGTTGCTCGTTGCGGGTGCGGAGCGGTTGGCGGGTGCGGAAGTCATGCAGTTGACGTGGACAAATAACGGCAGCACATGCCTGCTGGAGAGTGCAGGCGCGTTGGCAGGTAGCTGGAGCACGGTTTCAACTCCTTGGACTACAAATGCCGGCTGGGTATCCACCACTGCAACCAACTCGAGTTCTGTGCAGTTCTATCGGCTCCGAGCGCATTGAAACCTGTTCTTGACTACAGAAATCTGAATGCACAGCAAAAAGAATGCGGCCTAACATGCGCTGCAGGCAACGGGGGATGGCGGCTCCAGTTCAGCTTCGCCGTTCTCCCCCTCCGCGACAGAGGAAAGCAGGTTTGCCACCCAAAAAACTGGTCTTCTCTCGCTGCCTTCAACTCCCTGGTGGTGATGGCGGTGTTCAGGATCATTAAACACGTCAGTCCCGCATAATCGCACATTTTCGTTCTCTTGCCTCATCGCGCAGCAGATTCGCCAAGGAAGCGGCAGTACTCATGTTTACTCCCATGCCTGGGCCGGTGGGCCGGGCCGGCGTCAGGCCAGCGGCTTGCCCGGATGGCAGAGGTCAGGGTGGTTTGGGGGCGGTGTCGAAGTTTACGAACAGTCCCGACGCCCAGCGTGCGCAGATTCAGCGCCTGGCCAAGCAGTGTCGCTATGACTTCATCCGAGCAAAAACACAAACCTGGGAAACCGTTCTTGCCGCCACGCAGCCAGCCGCATGTCATTCCAAAGGCAATTTTGTCACAGGCAACATCTGTGCTGAAACAGTCGGCGATGGTCAGCCGCTTTGGTTTTTCGTCGGCTTTGCGTCTGCCTAATCGTCTCACGTCTCGCGCATAACATTCATTTATCCATTTCTGAAATCACGCGCGCCAAGGAGGAATTTCCAACGGTTTTCCCAACGGTCTGCCTCACGCAAAAGCCAATCGGGAACCAGAGCCGGTCCGAGCGGCGCAGTCAAGATGGCAAGTGGTTGCAAGGCGAACCCGACCAAGCCAGGGCTGGAAGCAAGCTCGCAGACAGTGTCGAAAGCTCGTTTGATCTTCGGTTTCATGCCTTGGCCGATGTTGTCGCCTAACGGTCGTTCCGGGTGTGCAGCCGCAGTCACAGGGCCTCGGTGAATTCCTCCGGCGAGACGCCTGCCATTTCGAGCGCACTCCGCAGAGTGCCAAGGGCAACCTCCCGGTGCATCGGGATGACGCAACCGCGCTCGCCTTGTGGCGTGACTTTTTTTAAAACGGCGTGGCTGCCGCGCTGGCGATCCACGAAGAAGCCGAGTCGTTGCAGAGCCTGAACCGCCTCCGCGCCGGACACGATGGGCAGTTTAGCCATGCGCCAATTCAAACGTGCGGATGGCCGCTGGCTTCTTGAGGGTTTGCGGGAAGGATTCGAGGTAAAGGTCGGTGGCCTCCTGCAAATTGGCAAGGGCCTCTTCCTCGGTGTGGCCTTGGCTGGCAGTGCCGATTTCGGGACACTCGGCCACCAGCCAGTCGGTTTCTGAATCAGGATATATTATGGCCGTCAATTTCATGCAAACAGCCTATCAGTGTTCACGGCAAAAGGCAATCCTGTACATGCGCTCAAAGTATGCCAGGTTATCAGCTTGACCCTTCGCCGGATTCTCAACCCAATTCTCGTCTTTGAAATGGAAAACTGGTTCCTCGACATTATGAGTGGAATGCCCCATCCGCGGCCTGGCGTGACGATTTCCGTCCCATCCGTGGAATACCTGAAATCCGTGGTTCCCTCTGGCCCTCACTCAGGTTTAAATGCACAACCTCGCCGTGGTGTTGATGGCTCCCTGCTCCTATATGGGCAGAAGGATAAGTGCCTGCTGCCCAGAAGGTTAAGCACCTGCTTGTCCCGGCAGGTTAAATGCACGCTTGCCCCGGCAGGTTAGATGCCTGCCTGCCCCAACCGGTTAAGTGCCTGCTGCCCAGCATGTTAAGCGCATTCTGCCCAACGGGTTATTTGGGCATATTTCGGGCTATTTCGGGCTATTTTTGCCTTGATTTCCATCTTCCTCTCAGGCAAAATTCTTCTCCACAGGCTTCGCACAGCCCAAGCCCGTGCTCAATTAGTACTGTAAAACCAACTCTCGAAGCGTGGCTAAAGAAGAGCCAATCGAATTAAACGGGACGGTTGCCCAAGTCTTGCCGGGGACGATGTTCCGGGTCGCCCTGCCCAACGGCCATGAGGTCCTCGCCCACATCTCCGGTAAAATGCGCAAGAATTTCATCCGCATCAGCGTCGGCGACAAAGTCAACGTCGAGATGTCCCCGTACGACCTCGGCAAGGCCCGCATCACTTTTCGCCATAGTTGACAGTCGGTCAACCCATCGTCATCCCCAAACATCGCATCGGCCGCCTGCCCCTTTCTTCGGCGCCCGCTAATCATAATCTTAATCTTAATCTTAATCGCTTTTATGAATTCAAGATCTGTTCTCGCGGCGGGATTGTTGTTGCTGATGGCTCCGCTGCTGCCGGCGGCCATCATCGGCGCCAACTCCCCCGCCCAGGAGATCACGGCCCAAACCATCGCCTCGTTGCCGCAGGCCCAACAGCGTGTCTGGAAGCAGTACCTGGAGCGTTCCAACCGGCAGTTGCGCTTGGATCAGGCGTTTCTTCACAAGGAAATGAAACAGATGGGACTCAAGGAAGCCATCCTTCCCCCCTCAGGCCGTTCCGCGACCAGTCTCCCGCTCAACCGCCCCGACGCCTGGTACGCCGGCACCAACGCCCAATTCCTGGCCGACAATGTAGTCTCCTTTCAGACCCCGGCCGGCGGCTGGAGCAAGAACCTCGATTTCTCCCGCCACCCGCGCGCGCGCGGCGAGCATTTTGCCCCGGACAATCTCTCCAAGTTCAGCAATGCCACCGATTTTGACCTGCCGCGCGATACAAATTGGGATTACGTCGGCACGTTCGACAATGACGCCACCACCACCCAGATGCGTTTCCTGGCAAAGACCGCCGCCCTTGCCTCCCCGGATCAGGCCAAAAAATGGCGGGCCTCTTTTCTGCGCGGGGCCGGCTACATTTTTGCCGCGCAATTCCCCAACGGTGGCTGGCCGCAAGTCTGGCCCCTCCAGGGCGGTTATCACGACGCCGTGACGTTCAACGACGGCGCCGCGCTGCATGTGATGGAGTTGTTGCGCGACATCAGCGCGGGCGAAAATGAATTTGCGTTCGTGCCCGCAGAAACACGGCGGCTCGCCGCCGCCAGCCTTCAGCGCGGCATCCAATGCACCCTGGCCGCGCAAATCGTGGTGGACGGACGGCTCACCGTCTGGTGCCAGCAGCACAATGCGCTGACCTTGACGCCGGCGTCGGGCCGCAATTACGAGATGCCCTCCCAAGTCAGTGTCGAAAGCGCCTTGGTCATGCGGTTCCTGATGTCTCTGCCCAAACCAGACCCGGCGATCATTACCTCGGTGGACGCCGCGGCGGCCTGGTTCAAAAAGACGGCCCTTTATGGTGTGGCCGTCAGATTCTCCCCCAGCGAGGGCCGCATCCTGGAACCTTCGCCGGGAGCCGGTCCCATCTGGCCGCGCTATGCGCAGATCGGCGCCGACCGCCCCATTTTCGGAGATCGCGACAAATCCATCCATGACAACATGAGCGAGATTTCCGCGGAGCGGCGTCGGGGATATTCCTGGTACAACGGCGCCCCGCAAGAAGCGCTCGAACGCTACGCCGCCTGGCGCGCCAGCTTGGGGACGCCCGCGCCCCAGCCGCCTTGAGGGAAGGAGCGATGCAAGCGCGTCCGCCACGGGCGCGGATCAGCCATCCTCCTCGCCGCCCGCCGTCTTCTTCAACATCCCCGCCCTGACCTCCCAGCGCTGCAGGCCTCGGCCCAATTCTTGCGGCCAGCTTTCTTCCGTGCAGGTCATGAAAACCTGGCTGCGGGCGTGCTGCACCCGGGTCAACAACGGCAGAAAGGCGGCCCGCCTTTTGGCGTCCAGTTCCCCCATGATGTCGTCAATCAACAAAATCGGCGGAACGCCGTGGAGGTCGGCCAGGTATTCGGCCTGGGTGAGTTTCAGAGCGATGGCGATGGAGCGCTTCTGCCCTTCGCTGGCAAATTTGGCCGCCGACTTTCCTTCCAGACCCAACTGCAATTCGTCCCGATGCGGCCCGATCAGGGTCGCACAAAAGGTCCGTTCCCGCGCACGATTGCGCGCCAGCTCCACGGCAAAGTCGTGCTTGACCGACGGCTGATATTCCAGTTCCAACGCCTCCCCGGAACGGGCCACGCGCCCGTAGGCTTCGCGCGCCCGCCCCGCCACTTGCGGGACAAGTTCGCGCCGAAATTGCATGATCTGACCCCCCGCTTCGATCAGTTCGTGGGTGAAGCCATCCAGCGCGGCATCGTCCAGGCGGCGCTGTCGCAGCAGGGCGTTGCGCGAACGCAGGGCGCGGGTGTAGCGTTGGAGCAAGGGAAGGTAAATGGGGTGGGTGTGGGCCAGGAGCAAATCCATGAATCGCCGCCGCAATCGGCCGCCCCCCTTGATCAGTTGCAGGTCCTCCGTGCAAAACACCACCGCCCGAACCACCCCGAGGTAATCGCCCAATTTCCGCACCGGCTGGCCGTCCAGCGACAGCTTGCGCTGGGCGGGCGACCAGTAGATTTTGATTTCCCGTTCCGCCTGCGACGAAACCGTGGCGCTGACGAAATAGCCTTTTTGGCCGTGCCGGACCATCTGTCCCCCGCCCACGCCGCGAAAGGAGCGGAGGGTGGCCAGCAAATAAATGGCTTCCAGAATGTTGGTCTTGCCCTGCGCATTGTCCCCCAGCAACAGGTGAAAGCCGGCCGCAAAATCCACGTCCAACCGCGCGAAATTGCGGAAGTCGCGAAGCCTCAAATGAACCAAATGCACAGCCTGACCAGTCTAAAGTTCAAGCGACAAAGTGCAAAGCCTTTTGGCCGTGCCTTGATTTGGTGTAGAGTCGAGCCTGTGGCTCGAAATCGGCGCGCAGCGCCGACACCACAGCAATTATATTGAGGCCCTACCAGTCTTTTGCTGACGATTCGGGCTGGCAATTCCCGCGCGCAGGCGCCATCCACGAAACGCAAACAGCGGCGGCCAACGCCTACTACCGGACGAGTTTTCTGCTGAAAGACCTGCCGAATTGTAGGGTGTCCCGGCTTCCCGCCGGGTAGCTGATGTCGTGGGCGGCATTCGTGAATTTGACGACAATCAAAGCGCCGGCCAGATTCTGCCGCTGGCAAAACTCCTCCGCTCCCGCCACGTTCTCGAACTCGACGGCGTGGTTCTCGTTCTCATCCCAGTCCTCTCCGCTGTAAAAGGACTTGCTGACCGGATGCTGAATCAAAATGCGCATTGTGCTGAACTCAACTGCGGATAACGTGATGCATTCCACTATGGAAATGCAAGGTAAAACCTCGCAAAAATGGCGCCCGGGTTGGCCTCTGAAATCCGCCCCCCAAATCCGCCGAAATAGTTCTTGAATTTGCCGCCGCCAAGGCTTAGGTTGCCCGCTCTTTGCAAAAGAACACTTATGTCCAGAATCTGTGAATTAACCGGAACAGGCTCGATCAAAGGCAGCCATATTTGGCGCAGCGGCAAAGCCAAGAAAAAAGGCGGCATCGGCACCCACGTCACCGCCATCACCAAACGCCGCTTCATGCCCAATCTCCAGCGGGTCAAAGCGATAATCAATGGCGAGGTGCGTTTCGTGCGCGTCACCGCCCGGGCCTTGAAAAGGGGTCTGGTCACCAAAGCGCCCAAGCGCCGCTGGACCAAGCCCGCCCCCGCCGCCGCCCCCCCCGCCGCCGCCTGAGGCCACGCGGCCTGCATCTCCCGCGCAAAACGTGCGGATTCTGTAGGCCCGGTGCCCCACCGGCGCTTCTTTAGCAGGCTGCCAAGCCTTACTTGCGCTTGAGCCGGTGCATGGTTGCGCGCTTTAATTCGCGCTCGGCTTCGCGCTCCTTGATGTCCCGCCGTTTGTCGAACTCCACCTTGCCCTTGCCCACTCCCAGCGCCACCTTGACCCGTCCGTTTTTCCAGTAAAGGGATAGCGGCACCAGCGCGTTTCCCTTGACCGCGGCCAGGCCGGAGAGTTTGCGAATTTCCGATTTGTGGAGCAGAAGCTTGCGGGGGGCTTTGGGCTGATGCCCGAAACGGTTGGCATGGGTGTATTCGTCAATATGCGCGTTGTAGAGCCACACCTCCTCCTTTTCCACCCGGGCGAAGGCGTCGCCGATCTGGGCTTTGCCGGCGCGCAACGCCTTGACCTCCGACCCATGCAGCACCAGGCCGGCCTCGAAGGTTTCCAGGATGTGGTAATCGCGCCGGGCTTTGGAATTGTGCAAAATTTCAGCCATAAGCAAAACGCGGAATGCGGCCCCTCCGGCCCGGCCCGCAGCGGCCCGGATTGAGCGTTAACCGCGGCGGCGTCTCTTGGGGGTCGGCTGGGCTTCTTCTTCCGTGGCGCTGGAAATCTCGAAATCCATTTTGCCTTCGATCAATTCCAGCAGGGCGACGTCGGCGGCGCCCATGCCGGCGGTCTGTTCGATCAGAGGCCGCCCGCTGCCGCCGCCGGAGGTGAGTTGGCGGACGCGCCGGGAAATGATATTCACCAAAACGTTGGGGTTCCCAACTTTGGCCATCGCTTGTTTGATATATTCGCTGTTCACGAGTAGTCCAGCCTAACCCGCCCCGCGCCGAACGCAATGAAAAACATCATTTACTCAAGGACCTGTCCCGTCACCACCGCCATCCGATTCGTCAATTCCCTCCCCCCGCCAAGTTGCAGCGTTCATTCCCCCCGCAGGCGAGACTCCTCGCACCCTTGGTGCGCTTCCCCATGGCGTTCCAACCTCGAGCCGTGATATTTTGGCTCCGTCCGAGGGTGGCAGTCTCAAGAAATTCCCGGAGAAACTATGACGGCGGGCCAGCCTCTGCGCGGACGCGGCCGGCAGCATGATCCATAGAGCACCGCAGACAGACCAAGGCCAACTCTCGCTTCGTTGGAACACTCCTGCTCATGGTGATCAATAATGCCTGCCGGGGCGCCTTACTTGCTCAAACGGAAAAACTGCGCGTTGCCCGACTGCGGCACGCTCATCTGCCATTGCCCGGCGACAATTTGTGGGGTTGCCGCGACGGGGGTCCATCCATTTGCCGTCAGGTTCGTGGCCGACTCCAAGGCAAATCCGCCCGCGGCCAGCGGCCACGCCAGCGTGAAATTGCCACCCGCGGTCCAACCGCTGATGACCGGGCTGGCGGCGCTCAAAAGTTGGTTCGGTCCAAGGGCCTGCGTGGCGGCGATTTCCGCGGAGTCCAAAACGCCGCTGTAGATGCGGAATTCGTCAAGACTAATGTCTGGATACGGATCCGAGTTGTAGAGCGACCTCCCGATGTAATTGAGCGCCGGGCTGACCGCGCTCAGCGGCACCGTCACAGCCGTGTTGATGGCCGCCAGGACGCCGTTGGTGTAGAGGACCAGCGAACCGCCCGGCGGATTGTAGAGCGCGACCAGATGGAAGTTGGTCTGGAAACTGAAGTCGCCGGCGCCGGAGGCATTTTGTTCCCCGGGGTTGCCGGGGTCGGCGGCCGTGATGGCGATGCGTCCGCCTTGGGGCGCGCAGAAGATGTAGTCCTCCCCGGCGCCGCTGCCGTCGGTGTTGCCGAAGCCGTAGAAGAAGCAGTTGACCGGAAGCTGGTCCGCGAACGTGGCCCAGGCCTCAATCGTCACCGCGGTGTAATTGCTAAGGATTCCGGCGGCCAATTGGACATATTGCTGGCTGGCCGATGCCAGCGTCAATTGCCCGTTGCCGAACGTCCCGCCATTCGGCAACGCGCCGTTCCAGGCCGAACCTCCCACCGAGTCGGCGGCGGTGCCGCTGCCAGGGGAGTCATTGAAGCTGTAACGGTGGACCAGCGTGTTGGGAACACCCGCCACCCGCACCGATTGCGAGGCCGATAGGCCCAGACTGCCGTAGCTGGCGGTGATGGTTGTCGTGCCCGGACCCATCCCGGTGACATTGCCTTGCGCGTTCACCACCGCGACGTTCGCGTCGGCCGAGGTGTAGGTGATGCCGTAATTGGCGTTGGTGGTGAGATTGACCGGATTGGCCAGGCCGTATTCCCAACCCCACAACACCGAGGCGACCGTTTGCCCGGCGTTGACGGGGGAGCTGATCTGAAGCTGCAGGTTGGTGAACGTGTGGAGGCCCACCGCGTTCAGGCGCAGGATGGAAAGCGAGTTGGCCGGCAGCGTGAGGGTGAAATTCGTTCCGGCGTTGGAGATCGTGTTGGTCACGGGGAAAACGTTCGTGGGCGCGGCCAGCGAGTTTTCGTCCGCGGCGCTTCCCGAGGTCAGTTGGATCAGCGTGGCGTTTGGCGAAACCGAGTCAACTCCGTTGACGTTGAACGTCGTGGGCAAGGCCGTGCTGTAAGGGTTCACGGCCTTGACGATGATCTGTCCGGCCGCTTTGGAATAGCTGGTCGAGGCCACCAGACCGTTGGTGGGGTAGGTGATGTCGTGAATCAAGACGCCGTTGAGATAGCACTGTATGCGCGGGCCGGTCAGCACAATCCGGATGCTGTACCATTGGTTGGCGTTGACGCTCTCACTGATCTGAGAGCTGATCAGCGACTTGCCCCCGCCGGACATTTGCTCGATTCCGTCCAGCGTATTGCCCCAACCGGCGATGTTCCACCACGTCCAGTTGTTGTCATCCAGCCAGTTGAACATGATCAGAAATCCTTCCTGGCCGCTGACTTTGTTGGCCTGGAGCGTGATGGTGTAGTTGGCCCAATTGGTGTTGCCGGTGGTGGAATAGCAATCCGTCGTCAGGGCCGTTTGCTGGTAAACTCCGTTGGCCGCGCTCCACGTCCCGTTGAACACGCGCCAGCCACTGGTTCCGTTATGCACAAAGTCGCTTTGGTAGAGTGTGACCCCATTGCTCGTGACCACGATATTGCTGTATTGCACCGAAGTGTTCCACGAACCCAGGCCAATCCCGCCGCTCATCCCGCCGCTGGCCCCGTTGTTCGTGCTGGCGACGCTCGCGGTCAACACATAGTCGCCGCGATTCCGCGAAAACATTTGCTGCACATAATAGGAGGGCGTGCCAAACATCCCCCGCGAACTGTCGTAATAAATCAAGTCGGGATGCCACTGGATTCCGTTCACGTTCGCAAACAGCGGCGCGTAGGAGGCCATGATCACCACATCTGAATTCCGTTCCATGCCCGTCATGAACGCGGCTTCCCCCAGCGCGGCGGAAAGATTCCCATAAGTCCCGTAGCCCGACGTCACCGCGTATTCCCCCACAAACACTTTCTGGCTGCTCCGGCTGTAACTGTCATACTTCGTCGCGTAGGAAATGAACGTGGCCGGGCTGGAATAATAATGCTCGTCCTGAATTTCCACCGCCCGGCTCGTGGGAATGCCCCCCCAGTCCGGCGCGATCAAATGCATGGACGGGTAATTCGATTTGATCGCGTCGTAAAACAGCGCGTAGCGGTCATTGTAATACGAACCCCCATTCTCGTTGCCGATTTCCATGTACCTCAAATTGAACGGCGCCGCATGTCCGTTGGCGGCGCGCAGCGCGCCCCAAGTCGTGTTCGTGGCCCCGTTCGCATACTGGATTGCGTCCAGCGCGTCCTGCACCCACGGCCCCATCTGCGCCAGCGCCACCGTGTTGTTGGCGCTGCCGTTGTAGCCCAGCGAGAGGCCGCAATTGATTCCGTAGAGCGGCTCCATCCCCATGTCTTCGCAGTACTGTAGGAACTCGTGATAGCCAAAACCATCCGTGGACCAATAGCCCCAGGCGTCGTTCGTGTGGCCCGGCCGCTGCGTGATGTCCCCAATCGTTTTCTTCCAGCGAACCGCGTTGGTTAGATTATTCCCTTCGATGAAATTCCCGCCCGGAAATCGCAGGAACGACGGATGCAACCCCGCCAGCATGTTCCCCAAGTCCAATCGCAAGCCATTCGTGCGTCCCGCAAACGTCGCGCCCGGGAATAACGATACCATCCCCAGCCAAACCGTCCCGGCGTTGGTCAGTCTGAGCACGAGCCGCGCGTTCGTGTCCGTCCCACTCGACAGCAGCGCCGCGGTGAAATGCTGCCAGTTGCCGGTCAACCCGCTGAAGGAAGCCTGCGCATAGACCGCGCTCCCGCTGGCGTTCTGCAATTGCGCGCCCACCGGCCCGGCGAATCCGTTTGAACCCGCCGCATAAAAACTCAAGTTGTAGGTCGCCCCGCTTTGCAGCGACATTCCCCAAAAACCGGCGTTGCCCGCGCCGACGCTGCCGCTGCCGGACTTCATCGTCAGTCTCAGCGAATTGGGAATGTTCGTGTTCAACGGATGGCTCGGGTCCACGCTCATCGCCCCCGCTGCCGTGCCTTGCGTGACCCACGTCCAATAATCCGCGCCGGCTGCCTTATAAAAGGAACGATCGCGCACCATCTCCGCGTAAATCCCCCCCTCCCCGGCAAAATTGATTTCCTCAAAGAAAATCCCAAACAGATTGGAGCTGATCAAAGCGCCGGGCAGATTGGCCTGAATGGACACCGCGGCGGACTGGCTCCAAGCTGCGCCCGTCAGGGCCGGAAGGCAGGCTCCAACAAATAATTGCGCGCAACAACGCCATCGCAGACGGCTCAAGAATTTCATAAATCGGCTCTCCTTTTCCTGTTGCGGCGCTTCTTCAGAACAAGTGAGGCGGCGAACCAGTCGCCGCCTCATTGCAGGACAACTACAAAACAACTTTTACTTCAGACTGATGTTGTCATCCACTATGGGCAATTCGGGCAAACGAGACGGAAAAACACGTTGGTGTTGGCCGTGCTAATGTTGTAGCTCTCGCTGATGACAGAATCCGATCCGGAGATGTTGAACCAGTCGTTCGGGTTCGCCACGTTGATCGAGTTGCTTTGCAGAACATAGCCCAGGTGATCCGCCGGCCACGAGATCGTGAGCGCGGTGCCACTGAGACTCAACCCGATCGTCGGCGGAGTGTTCGAGGGGCCGGTGACGACACTCAATGTGCCTATGCCGTTGGCCTGAGTGAACTTGTAGGCCAATTCAGCCCCAGGCGAACCAATGATGCTGCTGAAGTTGCCGCTGGATGAGGTTGCGTTGAATAGCGCGAACGTATTGCCCACCTGAAGCGCTGTTCCATCCGAAGTCGCGTTCGAGATGACCAGCGTTCCTCCATAGCTCAAGGTTGAGATGCCACTGATCTGGTCACTGGTTAGACCTCCCGTCGCGCTGATTCGCATGGTTGCCGCGCCTTGGATCGTGAGTGGCTGCGAATTCAATGTGAGGGTTCCAACCGCACCCGCGTCGCCCGCGCCGATGCTGCCCGCCGGACTCACCACAACCGGACCGTTGATGCTGCCGGCGCCGGCCAGCGTTCCATTGTTCACCAATGTTGTGCCTGTGTAACTGTTGGCCGCATCCAAATAGACAGTCCCCGCCCCCATTTTGGTGAGTCCTCCCGCGGGCACAGAGCTGTCGCCTTGCAGTGAGCTCGTCAGGATGTTGAGGGCATATCCTCCGTCATCCAGTACCAATCCGTTGGTTTGAATGACAGCCGAACATTGGATGAAGTCCGCGCTGCTGGCGGTGGCTTGAAGTGTGCCGCCATTGAAGTAGGCCACGGAGGTCACGGGCAGTCCGCCGTTGTTGTTCGGGCGAAGCACCGTCGCTTGGATTAATCCGCCGTTCAATTGCAGCGTGCCATGTCCGGTAGGTCCCTCGCCGACATATATCTCGCCATTGTTCAGCACCATCCCGCCATTGACGATCAGGGTGCCAGTGGCGCCGAGCGAGCCGAGGACGATGTTGGCGCCGCCAGCTTTCTGCACCAGTCCACTGTTGACGGTCATCGTGCCGACGGCCGAGGCATTGTTCCGACCGACCACCAGCCAGTTGTTCACAAGCAGTGTTCCACCCCCGACCACCACATTGCCCGTGGTGGCTCCTTGCGCAATCCAGAACTCAGCATTGCCCACACTCACCAGACCATGGTTGGTGATGATCATGGTTCCTCCGCCGAGAACCTGAACCCCGCCGTTGCCGCCGCTGCCGGCGTTGAGATAATTGCTGCCGCCGATGACCATCGTATTGTTCCCGGTCTGGGTGAGGTAAAGGCCGCTGGATCCCGTGTTGCTGATTGTGCCGTTCCACGTGCCACCACCGTTAACCGTCAGAGTCGGGCTGAGCGCGCTGTTATCGTCAATCGCACCGGAACCCGTCAGCGCGTTGACGCTCTCGGAAAAGCCGTTGAGTTCCAGGAGGCCGTTGGGGCCGAGGTTCAGATTAGCCGCACTGGACAACGCGGTGGCGCTGCCCGCCACCAACTCCCCGTTGCTGATGACCGTGTCGCCCGCATAAGCATCGTTCGTCAGGTTGAGGGTGGCCGTGCCGGTGCCCAGCTTCGTTATTCCGGCCGAACCGGCAATGTGTGCGGGTCCTTGGAAGGTGTAGTTGACCGCATTGTTGCTGATCAACAGGCTGAACGGATCAACCGTGTTGCTGACAATGACGGTGCCATCGCCCACATCATTGAAGGCGACCGTATCGCCGGGCGGAGCCGTTTCCTGGTAAGTTGTCGGCGTCGAGCCTACCAGCCAGTTCGTCGTGGAGCCAATATCCCACACATTGGTCAGCGTCGGACTGCTATTGGTGCCCGTCCAAACCAATCCCGGCCCGGTGCTGGTGATGACGGCATACAGCGTGGAACCCGCCGCATAGTTGGAAATCGTCGCCACCAGTCCCTGCGAACCAATGATATTGTTGCTGAAACTACCCGGACCCAGGATTGTGCCGGTGTATTTGACCAGCGGAACTACTCCGATGGTGAACCGGCCGGCGATGCTGACCATATTCGTTCCATTCAGCGTCAGCGTGCCGCAGTTGAGCAATGGCGTGGCGCTGTTGCCATTGGCGAAGCTCAGGCTCAACGTGGCGGCATTGGTCCCCGTCGCCACACCGAGCTGCAGGTTGCCGATGGTCTCCGTTCCAGTCCCGATTTGTGAAACGCCAAACGCGGCGCCGTTGGTAACCGTCACATTTCCCGAAATCTTGGCCGCCGTGGTCACCTGCAGGCTGCCGCCATTGACCCATGCCGAGCCGGCGTAAGTGCTGGCGCTGTTGAGCGAGAGCGTGCCGGCTTTATTGGTGATCGGGCCGGCGAAGGTGTTCACGCCGGTCAACGCCAGTGTGCCGGCGCCCTGTTTGGTCAATCCGCCGGTGCCGTTGTTTTGCACAAATGAGATCGTGCCGATGTTCGGCGGATTGGCGTTTGGGCCGCCACCTGTGAAGTTAACAGACAAGGTATCACTATTGAGGTAGCCGCTGCCTGGGCAAGTGACGATGATGCCTGTGACAGCGCCATTGGCAACCGTGGCGGTGGCCATGGCATTGCTGCCCGCGCCGCCGGAGATGGTGACGATGGGCGTGTCATCGTAGCCCGTGTTGGCGCCAGCGGCCAGCGCGATGGAACTGACGCCATAACCGTTCGGCGCCAGCAAGGGCTGGGCGATGGTGATGCCCAAGCCGCCGTCATCAATCGTCGCGCCGCCGTTGTAAACACAGGCGTAGGTCAATCCCGTCATGAAGGCGCTGTTGGCCAGATTGGCTTTGAGCGTGCCGCCGTTGAAATTAAACGTGCCGGTTCCGGCACCCTGGGAAACCGAGTTCACCGTCGTCGTTCCGCCAAGCAAATTGACCGCGCCAGTTGCAAGAGCCGTGCCGCCCTTTCCAAGTATCAATCCCCCGTTTGTTATGGTCAGCACCGCGCTGCCAGACACGTTCAGCGTGCCGTTTCCGACTTCTCCCGGCCAGACGCCATTGCCGGCGCCGGTTATATTGAACGCTCCGCCGCTCAAATTCATGACCCCAAAGGCGCCGGAGACATTGTATCCGATCGTTGCGGAACTATTTGTCATGGTAATCGTTCCCCCGCTTTGATTCAGAACACCGCCGCTGACACTGCCACCCAAGGCGATAAACCCGCCAATCGTGGTCGTGCCCCCGCTCTGGCTAAAGCCGCCGTATGTTGACGGGCCCGGGCTGATGGTAAGCTGTTTTGGAACGGTGAGTGTGCCTGCGGTCATAACCACATCGCCAGCCGCTCCGGCCACGCCTCCGATCGTTAGGCTGGTGTTATAGACATTGGCTGGATTGGCCGTGTCCAGGAAGGAGCCGCCCGTAATCCTCAAAAAGCCATCGTAGCCGTTCAGGTTCCCGATGATGGGCACCTGGGTCAGCGTATTTGTGCTCGTGGTAATCAAAGTGCCCTGGTTCACGGAGAGGACGCCGGTCAAGTTGTTCGTGCCGGCCAGCACCAAGGTTCCGGCGTCGGTCAGCGTCAATGCGCCGCTGCCGGTAACGGGTCCTTTCAACGTGTTCGTTATGCCGTTTTGCACATCAATCGTGGAAGCGGCTGTCACCGAAACCGCGCCCGAGTTGGTCAGATTACTGCCGAACTGCAAGGTCCCCCCACCCAGCGTCAACGGACTCGACGCCGCGCCCAGGCCGTAGCTATTGCTGACAATCACGGTGCCGCCGTAAATGAGCGTGCCGCCCGTATAGCTGTTGCTCGTGCCCAGCGTCAGCGAGCCATTGGACATGACGACCACGCCCATCCCTGTCACGCCTCCCGGACCAAAGAAGCTATACGTATACGCGTTCCCGCTGTTCACAATGAGCTGGTAGGGCTGGACCGTATTCGTCAGCCAGACGGTGCTGACCACCGTTCCGTTGTTGACGTAAGCATTGTCATCGAACGTCACCGGGTCACCCACCACCGTGCCGATGCCATTGGTGTATTGCTTGTAATCGGTCCCCGTGGTAGTGCCGAACGAGACCCAGTTGGTGGGCGCATTGATGCCCCAGTTGGTGTCCACCAATCCGGAATCGGCATCCAAACCATACCATTGCAGATTCTGGCCGGTGCCCGTCACAACCAGGTCAATCTCGCCTGCGTTGTTGGCCAGTGTCGCGACCACGCCCGGCGGCAATAACCCCAGCGACAGGCCGGAGAGGCTCGCAAGCTGTGTGCCGGTGTATTTGATCAACGGGAACGTGCCTGTCTTCAAACCGAAGGCGGAGATGTTGAGGACCGCCCCGCTGCCCGGCAGGGAAACGCTGCCGGCCACCTGGATGGCTGGAGTGGTTGGATTTGCCGACAGCGTGCCGTAGTTGAGGTTATTTGTCGCAGGGCTTTGCAACGTCAACCCGCCCGCCCGCAGAGCGGTGCCGCTGGAAGTATCCAGCGTGAGCGTCGCATTGGCGCCAATGGTCAAGGCCCCTGCCACGCTGGGCGTCACCGCCGACGCGCCCAAACTCAATGTTCCAGCCGCCAGCACCGTGGGACCGGTATAGGTGTAGCCTCCCGTCAATGTCGTGGTGCCGGAACCGCTGAAGGTCAAGCCGCCGCTGACGTTTGCCGTGGGTGCGGCGCCCGTGATGGTGGCTGGGGTTGTGGCGCCGCCGCCGGTCAGGGTAAACGTCGGCGTCAAGGTGTAGTTCACGCCCGGGCAGGTAATCAATACGTTGGTCACTTGACCGCTCGTAGCGCCCCCGGTCGAGGAATCAATCTGCGCAATGGCCGTCGCCCCAACTCCCGCATCGCCCGAGGCAGGCACGACCGCGACAATCGGCGGAGCGATGTAGCCGGCGCCGCCGGTAAATGAGTTTATACTGTTGACGCCGTTACCCCCAGGAGCAAGGAACTGCTGCCCAATGGTGATGGCAAAGCCGTTGTTGTTAATCGTCCCGCCACCGCTATAGACAGTGGCAGCGGCCAATCCCGTCATCATCACACCCTGGTTCTCGGTCGCCGCCAGCGTTCCGCCGTTGAAGTTGACCCGCGTCCCATTCGCGCCGCCAGACACCCAACCCGCCTGAATGCTGCCACCGTTCAAATTCAAAATGCCCGTATTGGCCCCATTGCCCGTATCATTCAAGTTAATCGGCTCGTTGGCGGCGGTGAGGGTCACGGTGCCCCCCATCAGGTTGATGATGGAGGTCTGGGCGCCGCCCGAACCCCAGTTGCAGACAATCCCCCCGCCGGCATAAGTGAGCGAGCTGCCGGGGTAAACATTGAGGATGCCGGTTTGGGGGACGCCGGCGGTTTGGGCATTTCCTCCGCGGGCGATGACGAGCCAGCCGGAGTCGTTCACGGTTCCGCCCTTGATGTCGAGCTGGCCGTTGCCGGACGGGTTGCCTTCACCGCCGATGCCGATTTCACCGACGTACGCGGTGGCTCCAGCACCGATGTAATAGTAGCCGTAGCCATAGGCGGTGCTGCCGAGTTGGAAGGCGACGCCGTTGGCGCCCTGGGATTCTTTCAAGATTCCGGCGGTCTGATAGAGCGCAGCCGTGAAATTGGTCGTCGTGCCGATGTTATAGTTATAGTTCGTGAGGAAGGCGCCGGAAAAATTTACCATGCCGTTTCTCACAGTCATGCCGCTGCTGGAAGCGGCGGTGGTGGAGGGTTCCAAAGATCCTGTAATGTTGAGCGTCCCGCCGTTTACCAAAGTCGCACCGGTATAGGTATTTATGCCGCCGAGCGTCAGGGTGGCGGCGCCGATTTTGTTCAGGGACAAGGCGCCGGTGGTGTTTTTGATCACGCCATCAAATTCAACGCTGGAAGCGGCATTCACCACCAGCGTTCCAGATCCAGTCGTGTTGTCCACCGTTCCGGCGCCGCTCAAGCCGGCAACCAAGGCGGTGCTCCCGTCCACGTCCAACGTCGCTGGAGCCGCCACAGAAACGGAGGTGGTGGCGGGCAGGGCGGACGGCACGTCCGTCGGGCCGCTGGCGGTGCTCATCAGAGCCGTGATTTGGGCCTGGCTCAGGGCGTAATTATACATGTAAACCTCGTCAATCAGACCGCCTAGTCCCACTTCCGTGTCACTCACGGTTGGGCCTCCGCCGATCCGGCATTGGCTGGTGGTGCCGGCACTGCCAGTCCACTGATTTTCGACCATCGTATCCAATACGCCGTCCACATATTGAGAATTCACGCCGTTCTTGGACACAAAAACAACAAAGTGCCAGTTGCCATCAGCAACTACGGCCGTTCCTTGCTCCCAGGAGCGACCATAACTGACCCCGCCCGCGTGCGTTCCAACACCGTCATTGTCAAGCGTATTTTGTATCAAATAGAACTTGGTATTGGCAGAGGCCCAGCCGCCATTGCCTTGATAAAAATAACAACCGCCCGGCGTGGAGGACTGAAGCCACATCGCCAGAGTCCAGCTCGTGGTCGTATTGATGTTCATGGTAACGACCGCGTTGTTGATCAGCACACTAGAAGGCGTCGCACTGCCTTGCGTGGCATTCGAAGGAATGTATAATGCCTTGCCATACTTGCCGCCGGGAACAATCGTGGCGCCGCCCAGGAGCACGCCATTCATCGCGGCGCCGCCGGTGCCCTGATTGAACACTGTATCGCCGCTAACATTGTCAAATGACATATACAAAACCGGGTCCGTGGTGGAAACACCCGCAACCGTGTTTGTCAGTCTTAGTGTTCCCGCACTCACCACGGTGTTGCCACTGTAGTTATTGGATCCAGCCAGAAACAGCGTGCCATTGCCCGTCTCGGTCAAGCCGGACGTTCCCGCCAGAGGCAGAGCCAAAACAGCCACGTTGGTGACAGTTCCATTGTTCACGGTGATGGTCGGCGTGGTTCCGGCCAGAGTCAGAACACTTCCGCCGCTGCCGGTAAGAATCCAGTTGTTCGCCGTGGTGGCCAAAGGATCGCCGAAAAGAAGCGTGCCCAGATTGTGGCTGGCGTCCATCGTCACCGTGACACCGTTGGCCAGGTCCTGGCTAAAGTCGGCTGTCGCCCCGGTGCCGTCTGCCACCAGGCCGCCTTGCCAACTGGCCGTGTCGCTCCAGACGTCGTTGACGCTGCCGGTCCACACGCCGTTTTGCTGCGCGCGGGATACTCCCGCGCCGGCCAGCAGCGCAAGCGCGACCAGGGCCGTCTTCTTCACGATGGGGTTGTTCATCATTGAACGTGGAACAGGGAGATTGTGTCTTTTCATATTGGTTCGGTTTTTGGGATTCTACGGAACTGCTAAATGTCGGCTAAAAATCCTGAATTGAACTGCAAACGTCGCAGTCACAGCCAGGATTCTTGCACAATTCGCCGCGCAGTGTATACCCCTCAATTGAGGGGGGGGGCATCACGGGATCGGTGGAGATCGCCGTCCTGCGGCGGCCGGTGCCGCAGTCAGCCGCGAAATGGTTCGCGGGTCAGGCCAGCGGTTCTGCCTTCGCTCCCCCGCTCCGCGCGGCGCGGCGGTCCCGGCGCCACAACGGCTGCCTTTCAGATTTGCTGCGTCTCCGTGAATCTCGCCACCGCCTCCAGACGCGAATGGACGTGAAGTTTGTGGTAAATGTTCCGGAGATGATCGCGAACCGTTTCATAACTGATCGCCAGCCGCTCGGCGATTTCTTTGCTGACAAATCCTTTCGCCAGCAACGCCAGAATTTCCTCCTCGCGCGGAGTCAGGCGCGCGGTTTCGTCCCGCTTGGCGGGCTGACGGCGAAAAGACGCGATCACGCGCCGCGCAATTTCGCCGGACATTGGCACGCCGCCTTTCAAAACGTCGAGCACGGCCGCCTCCAATTCGGAAGGGCTGCAGCGCTTGAGCAAATACCCATCCGCTCCCGCTTCGAGCGCGCGGAAAATCGTCTCGCTATCCGCCGAGACGGTGAGAATGAGAATTTGGGTTTCCGGCATCAACGGTTTCAGCCGCCCAGTGCAGGCGATGCCGCTCATGCGCGGGAGTTGAATGTCCATCAGCACCACGTCCACTTTTTCCGAAGGCAGTTGCCGGAGCGCCTCTTCGCCCGAGGCGCAGGCACAAACGCATTTGAAATTCGGAATGCCCCCAATCAACTCAGACCAACTCTCGCGCACATCCGCCATATCCTCCACCAACGCGACCCGGACAATTCTTGCGTTGGAGTGCGTCAGCTTCGGAACTTCGGCGGAGGGGGGAATGGTCTTCATGGGGCGATCTTCAGTTGCTTTTTACCCGAGCGGACCGTTTGGCAAATCTTGGAAACCAGCCGCTCTTGCAATGGCGGCCGGACAGCGGCAAAGTAAAAATCACGCGGCATCCGCTACCGGGCGCGCTCGTGACCGAACAGCTTCCGCCAATTTCAAGCAGGCGTTGCCTCATGTTCGCCAGACCGTTCCGCGATCTTACCGATTCGGCAGCGAATCCCCTGCCGTTGTCTTCGACCATGACTCGCAAACGATTTTCCGCCACGCCGATCGTGAGGGTCGCTTCACTCGCATTGGAATGGCGCGCCACGTTGCGAATGGCTTCCTTGACGGCGAGCAGAAGATTCCGCCGTTGCGGCAAATCCAGCGGCGCGGCCGGCAATTCCTCCGGCACTTCCAGCCGGCAGCGGACCGTCGTGGCGCTCAGAAACTCCTGCGCGTGTCCGGAAATAAACGCGGCGAAATCCTGCACCGTGTCGCGTCGCGGATTGACCGCCCAGACAATTTCATCCAGAGAGCCCAAGAGGGCGCGCGCCCTGGCGCAAAGCTCGTTCAAGCGCGCCAGAGATTCCTCTTCGCGCGGGGTTTCGCGCAACACCAGCTCGCCCAGCAAGGTCAGTTGCGTCAAACCCGCCCCCAGATCGTCGTGAATGTCCCGGGCGATGCGCGCCCGTTCGCGCTTGAGCAACCGGTCCGCCCGACCCTGAAAGGCAAGACGCAGACCCAGACTCAGGCACAGCGCCGCGATCACAATGCAGGACAACAGCAGAATTGCCAGCAGCCAGGTCTGCTGCCAGAAATGCGGGGCCGGAGGCAGCAAAGGCGGCGCTTCAATGATCTTGTACGGGTATTGCCACCAGGCCCGGCCGGCATAACCCACAATCCGCGCCGGAAACCAGGTCGCTCTCTCTCGCCGTTCCGTCAGCCAGCCGCGATCATCGCTGTCCACCACCCGCCACGACGCGCCGGAAAAAACTTCCACCTTCTTTCCGCTGCCCAGCTTCACGGTCAAACCAGCGATCACTCCCGCGTCCATCGTCTCGTTGAACGCTTCGATGGCCAGCACGTGGCTGCCCGGCGACATCAGCCATGTCAGATCGTAATCGGTCAGGCAGTTGGGATCTCCGCCCCGTCCCACTTCTTTGCCGTCCAGATAAACTGTGTAACCATTGTCCGCGGTCATCCTCAGCTCCGCGTGCAGGAGGGGAACGCCCGGCGGAATCGAAAACTGTCTCCACAAACGGCAGATTTGCTTGTCCGTCACATTGGTCGTCCAAATCCAATCTCCGATTCCCAGCCCCGATGCTTCCGGGGAGCTTCCGTTCTCCAGACGGCCCGCTTGCAGCAGCGGCCGCAACGCTTCCCCCGGCACTTCCAGCACCGTGCCCTGGTGCGCGCCCGGGGGCAAAGACACGCCGGGTGAAATATCCTCCCAGTGCTCCCAATCCGACGACTTGATTCCGCCAAAACGATCCGGTGGAGTCAAATGAAACAAAATTAAACTCTGCTCGCCGATCTGCAACACCGTCGGCCCCTCCCCTCTTCCCGCAGCCACCGTGGGAACTGCCTTGCCAAATGGCCCTTCGGGGTTTTCCCCGGTCGCCACGTGCAATTGATGCGTCCTGTCGTTTTGGAAAATCAAACGGCAAAGGCTCTTCCTCTGCCAAAGCGTCGCGTCAATCGCGCCAAAGCCCGGATCGAACATCAGGCGGGTCGGCGAAAACGTCTTGAAATCCTTCGTCGTCGTGGCATATATTCGGTTTCGATTTTCCGCGCGGGCGCTCGCCGCTTGATTCGTCACCGTGCTCGCCCAGAAAAGCAAATACTGCTCCCCGCGCGCGTCCCAGCAAATCTCCGGCGCCCAGCAGTTTGCCACATTCGTCTCCTCGGCCATCACCGGGATCACCCGCTGCGGCGACCAATGGATCAAATCAGGCGAGAACGCGTACCCGATGTAGTTGCCCGTCCACCTCGCCGTCCAGACCAAATGAAACATTCCGTTGCGGTCGCGCAGCAGACACGGATCGCGCATCAGTTTTGCGTCGCCGGCTTCCGGTTTCAAAAACACCCGCCCGTGATCAATCGCATCCCAGCGGTAGCCGTTCAGGCTCCAGGCCAGATGCAAGCCGTCCTCGCCAACGCCGACGAAGTAACCAAACAGATAACACCGTGCCGGAAGAACGGGGTTGTGGACGTTTTCCTCCACCAAGTCATTGCCGATATAGATGCGATAGTCTCGGATGCGTCCTCCCACCGGGCTATCCCCTGGGCGGGGCAGATACCGAAAGCCGCCGATGGTCTTCGCTTTGCCAAGGTCAAGCACCAGATGATGCGGATGATTGGGCGATGCGCTTCCCCATTGCGTGTGCCAGAACGTGGCTGGATCGCCGTCAATTGCGTTCTCCGCCGAACCGTCCTCCCGGTCGCTCTCCTCGCTGTCCGCGTAAGCAATTTTCCAGCCCGTGCCATCCATCGCATCGCCCGCGGCATCCAGCAAGTCCAGTTCCGCAATGGCGGCGTAAGGCCGCCCGTCCTGCGCCGACAAACTCTCCAAACAAAAATATCGGCCCATAACCGGCGCGTTGAATTTGACCTCTTGCCATTCTGCTCCCGAAGGGAACTGTCCCACGGTCACGGCTCGCGCTGAAGCCAGCGACAACCGAGCCGAGGGTCGGCGCCGGGCGTTGCTGTCATCCCCATCCTGTCCACGCGCCAAATCGGAAAACGCCGCCGGCAAACAGCCGACGATCACAACCAGGGCCAGCCAACCCGGCGGGATTTGCTTTTTCAGCCAGTTCATCACAGCGTGCTCCCTGCAATTTCGGCGAATCCACCAAAATTGCAAATATCATTGCCTCCCGGGATTGGAGCCTCGGTGGAAACGGTCAGCGTCGCCGCCTGCATCGGCCGTGCCCGGCCGAGGATGGCGGCGCCGAACAGCCGATGCAGGATGAGGTTCATTCTCACAGCCGTCATTACTGCTGCCGTTGCAGGCGATAGAACTGTTGGGTGTTGGTCAGGCTGATGCTCACCGGACTCGGCGTATTGGAAACGGTGGTCCAAAGCCCCGGTAGGTTGCTGGCTCGCTGCAAGGCGTACGCTCCATCGCTCCAGTAGAGCACCGTTTGATCCGGGAACTGCCCCAAACCCAGCAAAGGCGCGCCATTCACATCCGGCAGGTTCACATAGTAAGCTCGCGTGAGGCCCGCTAACTGGCCGTTGACCGGGCTGCTCAACGTCACGCCCAGCGCGCAAACCAAAGCCAAAACCAGAGTGCTGGTTCTCATAAACTTATCTTGGATGTCATCCTGCGCATTCCTTCTTTCAAGAGTGACCCCAATTCCGCCCCTTGTCAATGCCTCCCCCGTCAATCCTCAACGTGTCCAAACCACTTGCTTGGGGATCACACGTCCCGATTCCGAATCGGGATGTCGCGGTCGGCGCCCCCTTGGCCGCATCCTGGGCCAGTCCATTGCCACTGCCATAGCCGCCAGAAAGCCACAACCCGGCGAGAAATCGGACCAACTTCAGCCGATAACCAATCACAAATTTACAATGACCGATTCTCAATCGAAACCCGAAAACTGAAAGTCTTGCTTCGCCGAAAGGCGTTACCCAAAAAAGTGAAATGCGCCAGCCCCTCTCGCCGCATTTCATTTTTGGGGGGATTCTCTGCCTTGGGTGGGATTCCAGTGATTCAACCATTGAAAGTGGGTCATTGAGAATTGGTCATTGGTGATTGAACTAAGTGGTCGTCAAGAAATAAGATTTACAAGATGACGCCGAGATTTTGGCGGATGGCAAGGCGCGAGCGAGGCGCATATCCGCATGGATCTGCAACGAGCGAGCAACGCCGCCAGCCG
>Ga0182027_10002403_pt1 | contig 30433 bp, 28 predicted proteins | sample 712E1DmetaG_FD_121300 | JGI IMG/M metagenome (GOLD analysis project Ga0182027, IMG submission 121300) | Permafrost microbial communities from Stordalen Mire, Sweden - 712E1D metaG (Illumina Assembly) | ecosystem: Environmental > Terrestrial > Soil > Wetlands > Permafrost | place: Sweden...
CCGCTCACTTTTTTTCAGGCAGCAGTTTTGAGGCCGGAAGCTTGTGAGGTTTCGAACCCCAGGGAATTTCCAGCAGACCTTGACCAATGCCCAACCGATCCAGCTGTTCCCGGGTGAAGGACAACGCAGACTGTCCTTCTGGCAGATTCCTCACGCCGACCCGATAGGCATATGTAAAAAATGAACGGGCCACGTTAGCCGGATCTGCAAAGCGATCGGCGGCTTTCTCGCTGAGCACATGCCAGACTGCCACCAAGAGCTTGCGAGCGATCGCCACGACGGCTTTGGAACGTCCCAAGTGAGGCTCCAGCCGCTCAAACTCCTTTTTCCAATGAGGATGGTGCTCGATCGCATGGTTGGCAGCATTGACCATGGAACGGCGTAAGTCTTTCCTGCCCGCTTTCGTGATCCGGCCGGAATTATGGGTCATACCACTGTCGTGAACACGGGTGCCCAGCCCGGCATACCCCACCAGTTTTTTAGCATTGGGGAAGCGGGTAACGTCGCCGATGGCTGCCAGGATAGTGATGGCCGTGAGCATAGCCACTCCCGGAAGCTGGACCAGCAGGGGAATGCGTTCATCCTCGGCACTGGCCTTCTTCAGACATTCTTCGGCTTGCTCAACCTGTTTCTGGGCGAACGCGAGTGTGTCCAGGTCGGAGCGCACCAGGAACTGCTCGGTGGCAGAGAGCGACAAGGCCTCCCACCAGCTGCGCTGCTCAGGAGCAAAAGGCTTCTCCGGCACAACCAGGTGATTACGGTGCATTATCGAATGCAGCCGGTTCTTGGCCATGGTCGAGAGGCGGACCATCTTCTCCCGCCGGGCGATCAAGGCACGCAAGTCCCGCACGGGTTGTGGTGGGATCCACACTCCCTCGAGCATTCCGGCCGCATGCAGCTGCGCCAGTGCCAGGGCCGCCTTCTTGTCGGTTTTCACCTGAGCACCCGTCACCAGCGTCACGTTCGGCGGGTGGACGGCGATGACCGAATGTACCTGCGGTTCTAGAGTATCATAGAACAGGTATGCGTTGGTAGTCATCTCCAGAGCCACTGTATCCTGGATCGTGAGAACCCGGGAGGCCCACTCATCCAGCTGATAGTTCGATACTCGTTGCGGGCCAAAGATAACTTCGCGCTCTCGGTTGACCCCCACCGCAACAAAGTACTCTTTATGGATGTCCAATCCAAAAAACCGTGTAGGACCATCTACCATATCAACACCTCCGTGAGAATGGATTTGGACCGGGTACGTTGATTTATGGGCAAGGACATCACACACGGACACGGGCTTACTCATAGAGTATCCCAGGCTAGTGGATCCGAACGGGCAGCCAAACAACTATGCGAGCTTGCACGGAGCATCTCATACGGGTTACCGGCTGACCCAAACGTCACACACCCGGAGCAGGACGTTCCCGTTCCTAACCATCGGGAAGTCTACTCCCAAACGTACCCGGCCGCCCCTTCTGCAAGAGGTGTTGAATACTAACAACTATTTTATGTTTTTTTGAATTTTCTTTTCTATTCCTAATTCTTGTCTTGCTCTTTCATGTTTTCCCTGTTTTTTATAAATCTTTGATAAGAGGCCATGGACATCAGGGGTATTAGGATTAATCTTCAATGCCAATATCAATTCTCTAGATGCATCATCGAATCTTTTTTGTCGATAAAAACAAACTCCCAACAAGTTGTGCACTTTAAAATTGTTCGGATTATTAACGGTAGCTTTTATCAATTCGGTTAATGCTTGGTCGATCTGTCCGATACTCAAGTAAGCTGCCCCTAAAGATGCATGAGCATCAATATTAGGATTTAGGGTCAATGCTTCTAAAAATTCTGTAATAGCTTTTTTACCCTTCTTCTGCATTCCATATAAAGAACCTAATCCCTGTTTTGTTTTCTCTGTTCTCCATTCTCTAAAAAATGGATAATATTGATGTAAACTATGATTGTAATTCAATGAAAAGGAGGCCTTATGAATAATAAAGATTTATTCCTGCGTTTGTTCGGCGCGCTGGCCGTCCTCTCGCTTGCCCTGGCTGCTTGCCTGCCAGGTATTGCAACACTCCCTTATGTAACGCCAAAATCCAACCAGGTTGAATGTCGCACCGGGCCAGGCACGGCCTACGCTCCGGTTGCGGCCCTCGGTGCAGGTAATAAAGCCCACATCCTTGCGACCATTGGCGACCATTCCTGGTGGGAGATCGGCGATCCGCTAGCGAGCCAGACACACTGCTGGATACCGGCCGCCCAGGTCAATCTCACTGGCGATCCTTCCCAGGTGCCGGTGGTCGCCATTCCTACCGGACTGGTCACCGCCCTGGCAATTTCGGGTCCGGCAGTCATCCCTACTGTTTGTTCCAATGGATTGCCAAATCAGATCTCGTTTAAAATCTCTATCACCACTGATGGTCCCGCCTCTGTGACTTACCACATGGAAGTGTATGCTAAAGGCGAAACGCTGTTGCTTATCCAATCTCCGAATGCCTCCCTGACATTTGCATCTGCCTCCACCCAAACCTTGAACCCGGGCGGCGCTTTTCGAACAGACTGTGGAGATTTCATTATCAAATTGATTGTTACCAGACCCAATGCCGCGACTGCCCAGACAAGCTGGTCGGTGGTCGGGCACTAACACGGATCAAGGGATCCAGTTTACCGTCCCCGCGTTACCGCCTGTATTGTTCAGGATCATCGTTAAATTTGTCCCATCCGGATTCATCACGAAGACGCCGTCTCCGCTGAAACTGGCGATGTTCCAATTGTCCGGCGATATTGCCGCGTAGAGACTGGCAGCCTGGATGTGGGTTAATTGCGTGGGCGCCCCGCCGTTCACCGGCACCGACCACCATTCCGAAGGGATACTATGAGCGGAAGCCTCAATTACTCCGAAGAGCCGATCCAGCCACGGAATTGCCCGGCTTTGAACTGGAGGCGGTGAACTAAACAGAATGGTTTTTCCATCCGGTAAAAAGATCGGCGCATCGATGATGTTGGTTGCAGTAGGCCCGGAGAGCACGATTTGCTGGGGATTACTTCCGTCATTATTTGCCACGAAAAGCTTGTTGGTCATATCATCCGGATTTTCGGAAACGTAAATCAGCTTAGATCCATCCGCGGACAAACGCGGCCAGTACGCCTTGTCCAGGATTAATTGCGGTTGTCCGTCCGGATAAGCCATTCGAAAGATCTGGTAAATCGGAAAATGTTGATTCGGGTCCGCCGGTGGTATGCCATTGTTAACCAGGACAAAGTACAGATACTTGCCATCCGGAGACCAGACCGGTTCAACCTCTTGATCATCCTTCAGGGGCAGGGGAAATAATTGGTGAGGCGGCTGCGACCCATCCACCTGGAAAGAAAAAAGCGCCAACGGGGTGAAGCTGGCGCCCTGTTGTAAAGTGGGCGAGGAGTAAGACATGATGAGCTGCTTATGGTCAGGCGAGATCACCGCGCTGTCGATCCACCCATTCGCTTCTGATTGGAATAAGGTGTTAATGCCACCCGTGTGCAGGTCCAGCTCTTGTACATCCATATAAGTATCCGTTGTGGAGGCGGTGTTCACCACAAAGATCAATTTCCCCGAAAGATTGAGGCTCGACCAGCTAACTGGGATTTTGTAAGGGGTTGGGAACCCGGGGGTTGTGCTTGGCTGGGTTGCAGCGGCATTCGCAGGAACGCTTGTTGCCTGGGTACTGGCAGCCTGCGAACCTGGCACGCCGCCGGGCAGCTGGCTCGTTGAGACCGTACAACTGTTGAGAAACACCGTCATGATAATAAACAGGGAACCAAGCCAAGCTCTTTTTTGCATAAGTTCTCCCATTTTTTTAGTGCCTCTGTGTAAGGTAAATCCTTTGGGGACTACCTCCCGCATAAAATTTACAATATTGACCATTAAAGTATAATACCGGTTGGTTTGCTAAACAAGGAATTATTGAGTAGGGCAAAATAAAACAAAGGTATTATGAAAAAGAACTTGGCTGTTTTCTTTGCATTGGCTGGGGCCATTATCTTGGGGATTATCGTCTTCATCATCTGGGGGCTGCCTTATTTCCTGAATACTTCGTTACCGGCGCCCGCCAACAACGGCTTTGCATCAGAGACCGTTCCGGCGCAGATCCTGCAGATCATCGATCAAGGCACGGTGAATCTGGGCGGTATTAACCAGCCTTACCAAGATTTGAGTGTAATGATTCTGTCCGGACAGAATAAAGGCCTGGTGGCAAATGTGAGTTATGGCAAAGACCAGATCTTGCCGGAAGGCCTGGTCTTTCATCGCGGTGACCAGATCATGGTCGAGGTCAGTTCAAGTCCGGACAACAATAATATCGTGGTGGATTACGCCGATGCAGTTCGCACGCGCCCAATTCTCATCCTTCTGGCAGTTTTTATCCTGGCCCTGATCGTCGTTGCCCGTTGGAAGGGCGTACGCAGCCTGCTGGCCCTGGCGTTCAGCTTTGTGGTTGTGATCGCCTATATCATCCCGCATATCATCCACGGCGAAGACCCGGTCCGGGTAAGCATCATCGGTTCGATGATCATCCTGGTGGTGACGCTTTACCTGACCTACGGCTGGAATGTGAAGACGCACGCTGCCGTGATCGGGATCGTGCTGGTCTTGCTCCTGACCGGTGTGCTGGCATGGGCGGCCGTAAAAATAGCATTGCTTACCGGCGGCGGCAGCGAGGAGGCGCTCTACCTGGTCCAGGTGCCCGGAATAAAGATCAACCTGCACGGCCTGCTTTTGGGCGGGATCATTATCGGCGCGTTGGGCGTCCTGGATGACCTGATCATCACCCAGGCCTCGGCGGTTTTCGAATTGCACCAGGCCAATGCGCAGCTCGGATTTCGCCAACTTTATCAACGCGCCTACCGCATCGGCCAGGATCATGTTGCCTCCACGGTCAATACGCTGGTCATGGCGTACACCGGCGTGGCCCTGCCTTTGTTGTTGCTTTTCGCAGTGGAGCGCGGCAACTATGCCCAGCTTATCAGCGTCGCCTCGGTGTCGGAAGAAATCGTGCGTACCCTGGTCGGCTCGCTGGGCCTGGTGGCGGCTGTTCCCATCTCGACTCTGATCGCCGCCTTATTCGCTTTGTACAATGATCGCCTGGGAGTCATCCGTCCCTATCTTGGACCGGAAACCGACGGGGAAGTCCATTCGCATTGATGGATGGTATTCTTTTGGTTTCCCGGTTATTTCCGGCAGTCAGCACAGACCCCGAATAGAACCAGGGAATGTCCTTCGATCTCAAAACCGGTCTGTTTCCCTATCTCAACCAATTGGTCATCCGGAATGCAAATCTCCACATCCACTACCCGGTGACATTTCCTGCACGTGAGGTGATGGTGGTGCTCATCCCCGCAGGCCCGGTAGGTATGGCTTCCATCCGCAAACTCAATCCGGTTCAACAAACCCATATTGACAAGCATCTCTACGGCCCGGAAAACCGTCGCGCGGCCCAGGCTGGCATCTACTTGCTGCAGGTCGTGCCATAATTCCTCCACGCTGAAATCCTGCCCGCTGGCGGCCAACTCTGCCAGCCGTGTAGCGATCCGCTCCCTGGCCTGCGTTTTCCTGCGTCCCTTCTCTGCGAAGGCGGCCCGGATTTTATTGGATATGCTTGCGGAATTACTTACAGAATTACTTACAGAATTCATAGGGGTATGGTTTTCCAAAAAACGATCCGAGAATTCAGGCAGGCTGCACAGCTTAATTGCCTGATTGTAAAAGCGCTTTTTCCATAATTTTTGAATGGCTACTTTTGTTGCAACCGTTTCATTATAATCCTTCGAACATGCCAAACCATCCTGTCACAGATGGAATAGATCAGCCAGGCTTGGGAGCATCAGGGAAAACTTCACGACTCGGATGGGATGGTTCCTTGAAGCGACGTGGCGCGAGTATGGCCCGCAATCCCAACGAGCCGAAGTAAAAAAGCGAGGTCAGGCTGACTATATAAAAACTGGCCGGCCAATGTCCCACGAAAGCCAGCATTAAGCCTCCCAGGGTGGAAATCAGGCTGATCGAAACGGACAGTGCGATTGCGGAGAGTGGCCGGTGCGTCAGGTGCTCGGCTGCCGCAGCAGGGACCACCAGCAGCGCAAACACCAGCAGCACGCCCACCACCTTCATCGCTTCAGACACGCTGATCGCCAGCAAGAGCATGAAAAGGATCGATAATTCCTGGACTGGCACGCCGCGTGCCTCCGCGATATCCGGGTCGAAGGAGGCGAACAATAACGGCCGGTAAAGCCCACCCAGCAGCAGGATGGTAAACAGACCTGCCCCAATCGTAACCATTACGTCTGTTTGCGTGACACTGAGAATGGACCCAAATAAAATATTTACGGCCGTGGTTGCACTCTGGGTGATGATGTTCAGGAAAAGAACACCCAGGCCGAGCATAAAAGTGAGGATCATCCCCACCTCCACATCCCGGTTACGCAGCCGTTTCCCCAGCATGCCCATGCCAAAGGCTGCCAGCAAAGTAAAGAACATCATCCCCACCAGCGAACTAATCCCCAACAATGCCGCCGCCGTGGCGCCCGTAAATCCGATATGGGAAAGCGCTTCGCAGGCAAAGGCCTGCCCCCGCAACACTACAAAATATCCTACCAGGCCTGATACGATGGCAACCATGCCACCCGCCAGGAAAGCGTTGCGTACGAATTCATGTTGGAATAGATCAAGCATGGCGCTCCCCCTTCATGGATGATGCTGAATCTGGAGATGATCTCATGTTCGAAATGTTCTCAGCTTGGATGGATTCTGCTGTGGCCGACCTGGCCGAGGCTCTATCACCAGGTATGTTCCTTTCCATGCGGTATTTCGAAAGGTACCGCACCGGCAGGTATATGCCAAAGGCCAGCGTGGTGATGTAAAAACTGACCGGCCAGGTACTGTTGGCCGCCAGCAAAATTCCCAGCCAGGTGTAGACCAACCCTAGAATGATCGACAGTCCTATTGCAGAAGCGGGCCGACGCACCAACCGGATGGCCGTAGCCGGCGGACCGACCAGTAAGGCGAACACCAACAGAACACCGATCACCTGCATGGCGATCGACACCGTCACTGCCACCAGCACCAGGAACAGGCTTCCCAGCAGGCGCACCGGCAGCCCACGTGCTTCGGCCAATTCCGGGTCGAAGGAACTGAACAGCAAAGGCCGTCCCACCAGCGCCATGATCGTAATTAATCCTGCGCTTAATCCGGCCGTCACCCACACATCGCTCCGGTTGATGCCCACGATGGTCCCGAACAGAATACTATAGGCCTGTTCGGCGTAACCATGATAGAGCGAGAGGAACAGGATGCCCAATCCCAGCGCAAAGGTCATAATTACCCCGATGGCCACATCCCGTTCACGGATCTCCCGCCCCAGCACGGATATGGCCAGCCCTGCCCCCACGGTGGCTGCCAGCAATCCAATCACCGGGGGAACACCCAACAAGACCGCGCCGGCTGCCCCGGCAAAGCCGATGTTGGAAAGGGCGTGGCCGGCAAACGTGAGCCCGCGCACAACCAGAAAGTATCCCAGAATGCCTGTAGTAATGGCTACCAGTGACCCGGCCAGGAATGCGTTTTGAATGAACGGGTATTGAAAAACCGCTAACATTTGCACGTTTTAATCCTCTATCTACTCCAACCGGTTGCAATCAAGGCCGGAGCTATACTTCTGCGCCAACTACAAAGTACCGGCCTTTCGCAAACACTACTTCAACCATCGAACCATATAACCGGCTCAAGGTGGCGCTGGTAATCACTTCGGCTACAGGACCGATGGCGGTATGGTTGTTTGCCAGGAAGATGACCCGGTCTGTGAATTGCAGGAGCGGGTTGATATCATGAGAAACCAGCAGGACGGTTACGCCGCGCTCGCGACAGACTTTGTCCACCAGGCTGGCTACTTCCTGCTGGTGGGCCAGATCCAGGTTGGCCAGCGGCTCATCCAATAGCAACAGGCGTGGGTCCGAAATGAGCGCCTGGGCGATCAGCAGGCGTTGCTGTTCGCCGCCCGATAGTTGTCCCACCGGTGCATCTGCCAGGTGCAGAGTGTCCACTTCCTGCAGCGCCCGATCTATCTTTTCCTTCCTGCGGCGGCTGGGCAGCCCAATCCCCCAGCGATGCCCATCCAGCCCGAACCCCACCAGGTCACGCCCCCGCAATGACATCTCCACATCCAATGTTCTGCGCTGGGGCACGTACCCGATTTCGCGCAGCCCGCCTCGCGGCGTTTGTCCCAATAAGCGCACGGAACCCGCCGAAGGTTTCACCAATCCCAGCAAGAGTTTAATTAAAGTTGTCTTTCCGGCTCCATTTGGGCCCAGGATCACGATAAACTCACCCTGCTTAATGGATAAGCTGACATCCTGCAGGATCGGCCTCCCGCCCAATTGAACTTCAATATGCTCCAGGGAAATAACTGGATCTTGTGTAGCCATCATCTACCCGCCCAGGGCCTTCTGGAGGGCATTCAACTGGTCCAGCATCCAGCCCTGGTACGTTTTTCCCGCCGGCATCGTCTCTGAAACCGGCACAATCGGGATGTTGTTTTTCATGGCAGCGTTCTGCAGGTTGGTGGTCACTGGCGTAACGGTCTGCACGTTGTAGATCAATACCTTGACCAGGTGCTGGTTGATCTGGTTGTTGGTGGTTACCACCGTGTCTGCCGGGGGATCATTGCCTTCTGCAATCGCTTTTTCGTATGCAAAAGGCGTCAGCACGTTCAGGCCGATCGGCCCGGTCTGGTACAGGAAGATCGTTTCCGTCAGTCCGACCGGTGTCCCGGCGTATTTGGATTTCAGGTCGCTTAGTTTTTGCTGGATCGGTATCAGGGATTGATCGAACTTGGTCGATGCCGCCTCGAATGCAGCCTGGTTGGTCGGATCGATCTTCTCCAGGGCAGCAGTGATCGCCTCGGCAATATCCTGGATGTTGTCAACGCCGTACCAGACATGCGGGTTATCGGTCAGCTTATGGTTGGCAATATTCGCCCCTACCAGCACGACCCGGTTTGGATTGGGAGAGGCCGATAGAAGCTTATCCATCCAGGTGTCATAATCGTCCCCATTCTGGATGACCAGTTGCGCCTTGCTGACGGAGATGCCGTTTTGAACGCTGGATTCGTACTCATGCGGGTCGACATTTGGATCCGAAAGGATGCTGACAACCGACACATGCCCGGCGCCCAATTGCTCTACGATGTTCCCGTAGAAATTTTCCGCAGCCACCACCGTAATGGTATTTGATGCGGATGGCCCGCTGGAGGCAGGGCTGCCGGCGGTGACGCACGCGCTTAATCCCAAAGAGATTATGATGATGGAGCTCAGTACATATTGCAAAGAAGTTATCCGATTTCCAGACATGGCAGCCTCCGCACAGTTGACAGGGAACGTTATTGGTACTATGTATCAATAGTGTGCGAGTTTACTGCAATATCCGGCCCCTGTCAATATTGATACATAATCTCAATTGTTGATTGCAGAATGAATTTTCAAAAAGCCTGGCCAGCCGGCCAGGCATTCTCCCTTGCAATTATGTGGATGGAAAACGATGATGAAAATGGTTATTGTGCTGGTAAGCTATGTAAAAATTCTACTGCGCACGTTCGCTACAATTTGTTAATCTAAATATGGATTTTTGAATTATTCCAGGAACAATTGATCGCATTACTCGTTTTGGGAAAGCGGAATAAGCAGCAATGGCGTCTTTGTTTTTTGCGCCACCTTGGGTGCAACGCTGCGTGCCCAGAATGCTCCCATACCGGCTTTGCGATGGGTGCTCAAAATTACCATATCCGCCCCGGATTGCTCGGCAGCCTTGACGATTAATGAGGCGGGATCGCCTCGCGCTACTTCAGCCGTTACCTTTACATTATCCTTGTCCAGAGTGTCAATGTGTGTTTGAAGGTCCTTCTTTACGTTATCAACCTTCAAGTCAAGATAGGCATGGGTAGTCGCCGGCATTAAATTACCTGCAGCAGATTGCTCGTCACCCAAGGTTGACAAGGTCGGGATGATACTTAGCAAGTGAAATTCGGCCTTGAAGCTTTTCGCAAGGCTCTCTGCCACAACCAGACTGGCATCGTGGATTGAGTCTGGGTCCAAGGGAATCAGAATTTTTTTCAATTCGAATGAGGGGATTTTGGTTTTGATCACCAGGAGAGGAATGGTTCCCGTGGCTACAACCTGTTGGGCAATGCTGCCAAACAAAAGATCGCGGACTCCGCCCCGACCATGCGTGCAAATAACGATAAGATCATAGGCCAGGTCTGGCTTGTGATCGACAATGCTGAAGGCAACATTGGAGACGGCTGCAGTATGTACATGGGTTTTGACTTCGATATTTGTGGGAAAAGCATGCTTTGCAACCTCTTGTAGATAGGCATTGGCTTCTTCTGGTTGGGTGAGATGGCGTTCCTTGTGGATTTCGGTCGGGGCAGCCTGTTCGATGACATGGAAAAGGGTAACCTGCGATTTAAGCGTCTTTGCCAGATAAGCAGCCGGTCCAAGCGAAGCTTCCGAAAGATTTGATCCATCCAGTGGAACAAGAATGTTTTTAAACATGGATCAACTCCCAGCGAATAATAATTGATAGAGCAGGAAGATATTTAAGAAGACGATCAATGCAGCGATTAAACCCCCCACAATGGTTGTGATTTTATGGTTCACCAACCCTCCCATTATCCCACGATTGGCCGTATAAAAAATCAATGGAATGATCGCAAATGGCAGGCCAAAGCTCAATACTACCTGGCTCAGAACCAGCGTTCGGGTGGGATCGAGCCTCAAGGCAATTACGATGAAGGAGGGCGTCATGGTTGCCAGGCGCCTGGCCCACATTGGGATCTTTCGATGAATAAATCCCTGCATAATGACCTGGCCCGCCATGGTTCCCACTGTCGAGGAGGCGTGCCCGGATGCCAGCAATGAAATCGCAAAGACAAAGCTGGCTGCCCCGCCCAGCAGCGGCGTCAACATTTTGTAGGCTTCCTGAATGGTCCCAATGCTGCTCAAGCCATGTGCATGGAAGGTTGCCGCGGCCAAGATCAGCATGGCCATATTAACCAGTCCGGCCAGGGTCATGGCAATGATCACATCGATCAATTCAAAATGAAAGAGCATACGCAGCTTTTTCGGATCCTTGGTAACGATCCTGCCCTGGGTCAAGCCCGAATGCAGAAAGATCACGTGCGGCATGACGGTCGCGCCCAGGATACCAGTTGCCAGGAGAATACTTTGCGTCCCGGAAAACATTGGGACAACCGAATGATACGCAACCACTGCCATGTCAGGCCGGTCGAGAATCGTTTCAATGATGAAACAGACCAGGATCACGCCTACCAGCGAAGTGATCAAGGCTTCCAGTGGTCGGAAGCCGCTGTGCTCGAGCAGTAAAACGATAAAAGTTAACCCACCCATCAATATCGCCGGTAATAACAACTCCGGTAATCCGGTCAGGGCTGCTATTTTTAGAAATAAGGTTGGGAAGAGCAAATAGACCCCCAAGGCAGCTCCAAGGAATTCCGCCAGGTCCGTCGCCATCGCGACGATTTCCATTACAATCCACATTCCAATTCCAGCCCAGCGTGGATAGTGATCGCGCATCGTTTCCGCTAAATTCTTACCCGAAGCGATCCCCAGTTTGGCAGCCAGGGTTTGAACCAGCATGGCCATCAGATTACTGGCAACAATAACCCACAACAGCTCATAACCGAATTGAGCCCCGCCCTGGATATTGGTGGCATAGTTTCCCGGATCGACATAAGCGATACAAGCGATGAAAGCAGGACCCAGGAAGGGCAGGATGCGTAATAAGAAGCCCTTCTTGCTGGTGCCATCCAAGACTTCATTGGCCGATTTCAATGTGCTGACATCCCCTGCTCGTACGGGATCTTTTTCTGGTTTTGTGGTCACATTCGTTATCCTTTATATTTATAAGATTTCGATGAATACCCGCTCTGTAATTGCTGGACCGAGGGCGACCTTTTTTTTCTGCCCTTGAATCTGTATGTGCATTACCTGATCATAGGGAGATACAGACAATGTCCGCATGTGCACACCCGGAATGATGCCCAGCTCCTCCAGATAACGTAGAAACTCCGCCTCCTGGGCGTCGACACGGCGAACAACGGCTTCCTGCTCAGGCTGCATGGATGAGAGCGGGATGCTTTTGTCTGCCGGCATGACCAATTCTGCGCTCGGAATGGGCTCGCCGTGAGGGTCGCGCTCCGGGTCTCCCAACGCGGCTGCGATCCGCATTTCAAAATTTTCCGAGATGACGTGTTCGAGTTTCTCGGCCTCACTATGAACTTCATCCCAGGAATAACCCAGCGCCTGAACCAGCCAGGCCTCGATCAGGCGATGGTGCCGGATGACTTCCAGCGCGGCGCGTTCGCCGGCTGTGGTCAGGGTGACGCCCTGATGTTTTCGGTAAGAAACGAGTGCCGGTTTTATGGAAGACAGCTTTTGCATCATGCCTGTGACGGAGGCTGGCGCAATACCCAGGCGCGCTGCCAGTGCGTTCGTGCTGGCGCTTTCTTCGTTGCGGGTCAGTTCGTAAATAATTTTGAGATAGTCCTGGATCGAATTACTGATAGGTTCTGCCATAGGATTGCGTCCAAATTAATAATATATTTTTCCTAAATATATATTTAGGTTAACCTAAATTAGTATATCTGAAAAAGAAAGCTGAGTCAAGAGACTCAGCCTTGACAGAGACTCAGCCTTGCAACCCACCTTTCACGAAGTAAAGCTATCCGAAAATAATAGAAGAACCGCATTTTAAGTGTGTGCGGCGGAGCCGCACACACTTAAAATGCGAACTCCTCCTGAATTTCCGGATAGATACTGAAGGCTGATTCATGGAAGAGTTTTTTGCAGCTATTTCAGGCAAGTTTCAAGGCAGTAAAGTCGGAGTAATCACTCCATCAATGATCTTGGTAAGCTTCCCCGAGCGTATATCTGCCAGCCAGACTTCCGATTTGCTATTCTCCTGGAGCGGAGACCGGTTGAAGACCAGATGGGAACTGTCTGGTGACCAGTTCAATTCTGAATAAAGGGCTTGATCATCGACCAGAATATGGCCCTGGCTGCCGTCCGGTCGCACCAGCCAGATTGCATCACCGGCGCTGGAGCCGGTTGTGTTGGTGTTATCCCGGACGATTGCCACCCACTGCCCATCCGGCGACCAGGCGTCCGTGTAGTCGGCCTGTTGGGGCGCTCCACCCAGGTCGATCTTCTTTCCGGATGCCAGGATATACCGCATCACGTGGATGGCGCCATCTGGCTGGGAATCCGCCGGGTACCAATACAGGATCGAATCCCCGCCCGGGCTCCACAACTCCTGGGCGAAGGATTGATTGGATTGGGGGATGGAGATGCTCTTATTATTAAAAAGATTGTAGACTTGCAGGCTATTCGTGGCCGGGGAAACATAACTCAGCCACTGCCCATCCGGTGAAAACGCGGGGCTCAGGCCTGCAAAGGTCTGATCCGGGAAGACCGGGTTGTTCTTGCCTGTGGCCAGGTCCAGCCACCAGATCGTAAACATCGGCGCAACCGTGCTCGCGGATGTATCCAGGCGTTCATACACCACCTTCTGGCTGTCTGGATACCATACCGGTTGCTCGCATTCTGTCTGCGGACAATTCAGCACCAGATGCGCTTGTGTACCATCCGAATTGATCGATTTCAAGGAGGAATCCCCGTTCATACCGATAACCGTATATAGAATTGTCTTTCCATCCGGGGAGAGCGCGTACCCATCCACCCCGGCGGGTTCGCGGGTTAGCACCTGCGGCTTGCCCCCGGCCAGCCCGACCTCGCCCAATTGATATTCATAATTGCTGTCCTGCGATAGGTAGATCAGCCTGGCGTTTTTGATGTCGAAAACTGCCCCACCAGATTTTCCTGCCAAGATTGCGCTGGTGGAGGCGGTTTGATTCCCATCCAGAGAAGAGTACGATAATTGCAGGGACTGAAACGCACCCAGTGCCAGTCCTGTCCCAAGCCCCAAAACAACCATGGCGCTGAGCACCGGGGTGTACCGGCTGAAGCGGTTTAACCACTCGTTCCGGTTAACCAGGCGGGCGCCCTGTACCATGGCAATTCCGATCCCGATTAAAACCAATGCCAGGCCGAGGCTGAACGCCACGATCAAAAGCATCCCAAACGGAATGCGACCCAACGCCACTGCCACCACCAGGATGGCTATCGCATCCGGGCAAGGCACCAGGCCGCCACTGATCCCAAGGGTGAGCAGCGATTTCCAGGTAACCTGGTTGGCTGGCAGGCTGTGGCTGTGAGGATGGGAATGCACGTGTCCGGGAGCGGCATGTTCGTGATCATGATTGAGTGGGTGTGCCTGAAATGGAACGGCAGGTTGTAGGGCTGCAGCTGAAAAGATATATCGGGATGGTTCACCAGTATGACCAGCGACAGCCAGGCGTACGGCCCGAAAATGCCCGGCCAGTTTTTTGGTATGTTCAGATTGGTACCATGCAGACAGTGCCCGGCCCCTGGAGATGAAAAGGCTCAGGCCGAATCCGACCACTGCCAGCCCGGAAATGACCTCCAACCAAGGCGCGATCAATGTCGGGAAAATGAACCGGGAGGCCAGCAAGGTTACCAGGCCAAAGATCAGCACGGAACCGGTGTGGGTAAGGGTGACAATCGAACCAAGCCAGACTGCATCCCTTTTCCGGCCGTGCGAGCCAACCAGGTAGGCCGCCACCAGTGTTTTTCCATGCCCGGGGGTGAGTGCATGCAGGCTGCCCAATACCATGGAAAGCAGGAATGCTCCCGCCAGAAATAATGGGGAAAAGTTTTGCGTTCTGACCAACCCGGCCAGTGCCGCTGACACTCCCACGAGGCTGCCTGCGGCTGGTTGCGTATTCCCCGGCTTTACCAGGTTGCCGGCCATGCCGGTCAAAATATTCGTCACACCCGCCAGCTCCGGCTGGCCGCTATCCCAGCTTGTCAAAGAGTCTATTCCGCTGCCACTGCCTCCCGTAAAATTCACATTCATATCCAGGTGGCCGTTCGTTTGTGCCGGGCTGGAGAATGAAATGCTGGCTGCGGCTGTCAGCGCGTATGAATTCAGGCTGATCGCTTCTTGGTTGGCATTATGGATGGTAATTTGATGTTGGCCGGACAGGGTCCCCGGCCACTTAACTGCCAGTCGAATTTTGATCGGGTCTTCCCCCGATTGCAGCAGGTCCGGCGAGGCTGGCCATTGGATTTCCTGGATTAGAATGTCACTAACCGGCTGCCCATCCAGGGAAACGGTATATTGAGAAAAAAATGGCGTCAACCAGGTTTGCGCCTGCGGTTGGTTGATTTGCCCATTCTGGTTTTGGCTGGACTGGCCCCAGGCACTTTCGGCAAGCAAGGGACCGGGAGTGATCTTCCAATCCACCTGCAGCCCATCCTTGGTGATCTGGATGGTCTGGGCCTGGGCATACATATCCAGGGAATGTGCTTGTGCTTTAATGGTTGGACGAAATACCAGCAGCAGTATAACCAGGATGATTATTCCGCCTGTACTTGCCTGCCTTCTCTTCTTTTCCCTACCCGTAGAGCTAATCATAGCCCTTGCCTGTTAGGATCTCTTAGGACACATACTGTAAAAAATCTACCCGATAATTCAGGATGAAACTGCATTTTGAGCGGCCGCAACCTGACATCACAAACTCAAAATCCTGTTTTCCGTACTTCTGGATGGTTACCAAAGTACTGGTTACGATATTATAATCCTAATTAGGATATAATATGTCTAAATTAGATAATTTACTTCAACATTAACCATTTAACGGGCAGGGTATATATGGCTGCTTTGAGTCATTCTCCACATTCTCATCCCCACAGTGAAGTTCGCACTGGCCAGGTTCTTCAAACGGTTATCACCGTTGCCATCTTTTTGGCCACCTTGTCCATCGCCTTTTCCCCCAGTATGTTCTCGAATGCCAATTTCAACACTTTGCTGGCGCAATTCACCACTCCCCAGCCGGTAGCCATCGCCCCAGCAGCCACTGCCGAACAGATTCGCATCGGCATCGTTTCCGGCCACTGGGGCCACGACTCCGGCGCAGTCTGTGATAATGGCACCACCGAGCAGCAGGTCAACCTGTCGATTGCCACCCTGGTTGAACAGAAATTGACCGCCTTAGGCTATCAGGTGGATCTGCTGCAGGAGTTTGACCCGCGTTTGAACGGGTACCAGGCGGCTGTCTTGTTATCGATCCATAATGATTCCTGCCAATTCATAAACGATCAGGCCACCGGTTTCAAGGTTGCGTCGGCGCTCGCCAGCCGCGACCCGAACTCATCCAACCGCCTGGTCGCGTGCATCCAGGATCGTTACGCTCGGATTACCGGCCTGACTTTCCATGATAGCGTCACCTCTGATATGACCCAGTACCATGCCTTTAATGAGATTGACCCGGGCACCACGGCAGCCATCATCGAAGCCGGTTTCCTGTATAAAGACTATAACCTCCTGACCACTCACCAAGATTTGGTCGCGGATGGCATCGTTGCTGGGATTCAGTGCTTTGTTAATAACGAAAATATCCCCCTGCAACCTACTCTTTCACCTTGAAATAAAGTGTCAACCTCTTCCGACTGAAGAAGGGCACCATCCTGGCCTGCGCATAATTATCCGATCAGCTGTTGGATACCACCACTGCCCAATGGCTACATGTACCTCTTCACCAGGGGTGGCATGATACACATCTAATTAAAAGTAGGGTAATCCCCAGATACGCGCCAGGATGGCGTGATAGGTCACTGAGCCAATCGCCAGGAGCACCAGTGCTCCCAGGGTGATTTTCGCGATCGGTTTCTGGGCCGGCGCTTGGACCCCCGCCTTCTCGGCGGTTCGCCGGGTTGTATTTTGTTTTGCATTCAAATTGGCGCCGATGGCGGCGGTAACCGGAACAGCTGCGCAGAAGATGCACATATTTATATTCTCCTTGGGCTACAACTCACTATTCAATATAACATGACCGATAAGATAGGTCAAATTACATATCAGACTGGTTGCTCGGTTGTTCTAACTAACTTCGCTTAATTCTATTTCTTCGAAATATAAGTTCATAAAGAATTACCGGATCCAGTCGACCGTCCCGGCAATCCCGCCGACATCCTTGACGATCATGCTGAGACCGCTTCCATCCGGCTGCATCACAAAAATGCCATTGCCGCTGAAGCTGGCCACTTGTTCCCCATTCGGGGAAACACATCCGTACAGGCTGGGCGACTGGATGTGGGTTAGTTGGGACGGCGTTCCACCGGTCATCGGCACGGACCACCACTCTGAAATGACATTGTGGGCCGAAGCCGGCTGAACACCCAGCAGCCAATCCATCCAATCTGGTGCGCTGGATAATGCCGGCGCCGGGGCGCTGAACAAGATCGTCTTCCCATCCGGCAGGAACACAGGCGCATCGATGATGGAAAAAACAGCCGGACCGCTCAACTTTATCTGTTTCGGGTTGCTCCCATCCGCATTGGCGGTGAATAACTGGTTGCTTCCATCGTTCGGGTTTTGCGAAACATACACCATCCGGCTGCCGTCCGGAGATATGCGCGGCCAGTAGGCATTCGCTAGCAACCTCTCCGGCGCGCCGCCCGGGTAAGCCATCCGTTCGATCTCATAAGCAGGTAATTTCTGTTTTCCACTTAGCTGGCCGAAGTTGACGTGGACATAATAAATATACCTCCCATCCACTGACCAGACCGGCTCGGTAAATTGGTCCAGATTGGTCGGCGGGGGCAGCAGCAGGCTTGGCGGGCCGGAACCGTCCATTGGCAGGGCATACAACGCAGCGAAGGCTTTCGGCGTCGCGTACGATAGCACGACCAGCTTTTCGTCCGGTGAAACGGATGCTCCGTAGATCCAGCCGGGTGGGGCGGCCGTGAAAAGCGGCGTGATGATTCCGCTTGCCAGGTCCAGGCTCTCCAGGGTTACATCGGGATTGGCATTCTGTTGGGAGCCGGCCAGGTAAACCAGCTGCCCGCTCAGGTGCAGGCTCGACCAGGTTACCGGTAGCTGCTGGGCTGGCAAATCCAGGCCGGGCACGGCTGCAGGTAGGGTCGTTGGCGAAGCGCTTGGTTGGGCCAGCGGCACCGTACAACCGCCCATTAAAAAGGCCATTATCAGGAGTAGCAGGAAAGGTGTTTTTCTTCGCAAGTGCGCCTTCAGGTGCGCCTCAAACGCTATGGCGTCGGCTGGGCCAGGAAGCGGATGTAATTGACCAGGTTCCAGCGATTGGTGTCCGAAATGCTATTTTTCCAGGCCGGCATGCGCGTTCCTGGCAGGCCGTTCGTGATCCAGTCGAACAACTGGGCATCTGTATGCACCCCGGGCACGCCGTGCTTGGTCAGGTCGGCCGGACGCGGGTTGAGCAGCAGCCCATCCGGGCCATCCCCCTTACCGTCCACCCCATGGCAGCGTACGCAATTCTGTGTGTAGACCGCTTTGCCGGCGGCGATGGACTGGCTGTCAGGGACGATCGGGTTGGCTTGTGATGAGGTTACCTGGATCGGCAATGTCAGGAAATACACTCCGAGAAACACCATTAACATGAATGGCAGGATTCCACCCGCAAAGCGGTCACTTGGCCGGACCGGCAGGGACATTGCTATGAGAACCACGATCAGTCCCATCACCAGGAACAAGATCCCGGACATGCGCGGTGCGCCAGCCGCCGGATTGGCTTCACCGGGTTTATGAATGCTGAAGTTAAAATTGGCATACGCGTCGAACTTATTCACCCGTCGCACCACCGCCTGCACCTGCCAACCTCCCGGCAGGCTGAAATAGGTCCCCTTGGCGGTATAACTGCCATCTCCCTGGGCGATCAATTCGCCCTCAGACGGAGGAATATTTGCCGACTGTGGGGTGAAGCGCAGCAGCGCCTGTTTAACGGTAGTCACAGGTGTACCGTTGGAGATGAGCTGCAGGTTGAAGGTGTTCTCTCCCAGATCCCCCGGTGTAATGGTCAGGTTCATTTTCAGATCATCTGCCCGGGCAGAGCTCCTCAGCGCCTGGATGGCTGGCGGGTTGATGCGCGCCGGTGGCAGGTAGGTCAGCAGGCTGACCGCCATCAGTAGCAATGCCCCCAGGATGGCTTCGGCCAGTACAATTCCACCGAAGCGTTTCACCAGCGGGGCATTCGCCTGCCCCTGCAAGCGGTTACGTTTCAAGCGCGGCGAGATAAAAACCAGGTTAACTCCTGCCAGCGCCAGCAGCCCCGCCACGAAGATTTGTTTGAATAATAGGGCGTGTCCGTAGATCGTGGTCAGCAATGCCTGCAGCGTGCCCACCCGCAGGCTGGCCGAGACCAGGCCGGTGATTCCGATGGCTCCCACACTGACCAGCGCCATGCTTGAAAATCGTTCCATCGAAAGGGAAGTCAGACGCGTGCGAATACGCGGTTCAAGTTGGAAGATACCGCGCAGGCCGGTCAACAAATAGGCTACTCCACCCAGCCAGACGGTCATGCCAATAATGTGGATCCAGTCGTCGATCACGGGCAGCAACGGTTGTGCTTCGGTGGCGGCGTGGCTGGTCAGGCTAACGCTGAACATCAGCGCCAGGGCGGTCGCATAACCCAGCCAGGTCTTCCAGGCCGCCGGGCGTCCCATTGCCAGCCAGATCGCCAGCAGGGCCAGCGCCAGCCGTGCCAGCCAGATCAGTCCCAGCCGGGTGGTGGAGAGCAGAGCTACCATTGACGGTGCCCAGGGCAGCGCCAGCTCGGCCCCGGTAACTTGGCCGGCCTCGGCCAACAGGCCGATGAAGATTGCCGCCACCGCGCCAATCAATCCGATCCAATGCAGCCGCTTCCAGACCGGCGGGGTCAGGACTGCCGCCGGTAATTCTGCGCCATCCTTTTTCAAGGACGGCTTCCACACCAGCCAAACGAAAGGCACTTGCCCGCCCATTAAGGCCAGTGCCGCCAACATCAGCCACTTGGCAAAAAGCGCACTGCCCGGCAGGCTGGAACTGGAGCTTTGCTGGACGGGCTTATAAGCAGGGGCAGTATTGCCGCTTCCAACGCTGAAGGTAAAGGCGCCTTCGGTCTGGTGGCCGTCCGTGGCCGAGACCGCCTTCCAGCTGACGGTATAGACCCCCGTCTCCAGCGCCGGCAGCGAAACAGTCATGCGCTCCGGGTTGGATGGATCCACCCGCATATCCTTCTGGTCAGCCTGCAGGCCGTTCTGATCGAATACGATCAGGCTGCTCAGGCCTTGTGCCACCGATTCGCTGAAAAACAACTCCACCTGTGCCGGGGAGGTTGCCAGGATTGCATTGGGAGCCGGGTTGGAACTCAGCAGCAACGCATGCGCCGAAACCGGGATAACAATCCCAATGCCAATGATCAGGATTGCCAGGAACAGGATCAGCCGGGGTTGCTTCATGCCAATTTGCAAGGGCGGGTTAATGAGATTTGCGCAGGGCCAGCACGCCCAGCGCCAGCGCCACCAGGGCGATCACCAGCCCGGCCAGCCCTAGCCATCCGGCCAGGCCCAGGCCGCTCCCGCTCGAGGCGGAGGCTGCCATTGGGAATTGCACCGAATCGGGCGACTGAACCTCCTCCGGTTGTACCTCCACTTTCACGGCGGTCGTCCCCAGTGTCCCGGCCACATCCACGGTGTACAGGCCCGCCACGGTCGGCAGCATCGGCGCCACGTATTGCCCGGGCGTGTCTTCCGCCAGTGGTTGCAGGGTCAGCACTTTACTTTGGCCACCGTAGGATACGGTCAAAGTTAATCCGGAAGTGGACGTTGTCACCATGGTGGCGGCTGCATCGTTGGTCGAGAGGTTCATAACGATACCGTTCATCTGCCCCACTATGGGTGGTTCATCCAGCCAGCCGATCTCCACGTTGTAGGGTCCATTGTGGACGGTGGTGTGAGCGGAGGCGATGCCGATCACAGCCAGCGCCAGAATGGAGGCGATAATAAATGCACTTGCAAACTTTTTTATTCTCATAGCGATCTCCTTATCCTTGTTTTCTATAACGAAAAATTGATCAACCTTTTACCAGAAACAGTATTTCAAAAAGTTACGCACTGGCCAGCTGCCATTTTGGATTTGGTAAATTCAATGATAATTACTTCACCCATCTGGTTGCTATTTTCTGCCTTTCATTATAAATATTCTCGTCTGCGAGTCAAGCTTTTATTTTGTCTTTTGTTTGTACAAAGCAGTAGAGGCCCATTTCGCATACAAAGGAAGGAAAGTTTTATGAAAAAAGGTTACGCCCCTTGATGGTGGGTTCTAAAAGATGAGGAAGATTATACCCATGCCAGCATAGCTGCTTAGGGGGGCCGCAGCATCGCCACAATGATGAACTACGATTCTGTATCGGAGTCGACTTAGTTAGCCAGTCTACTAAAGAAGACACCCCACTAATAAAAAGCAGGTGAAGCAACTTTGCGCTTCACCTGCTTCAACTTTAATTGATTACGACTAGGGTTGGGTCGATGTCGGTTGTGGCGTGCCTCTAAAGTGCATGCCGCCGGCATGAGTATGCATGCCTTTGGTTCCGTCGAACCCGAAACCAAATTCGAAGAAGCTCGCTCCATTGGTATAGCCCTTATTGAGGCCTTCAAGCAACCAGTCTGCCTTATCCTGCGTCATCTTACCGGCAGTGACCGTATGGTTGATCTGCGTGGTGAACTGCGCATTTCGAGCGGTTTGGATGGCGGCTTGCACAGTCTGCAGGTTGACACCTTTCTCGGTGGCGATGACTGATAGGGTTTTGCCGCTCTTCAACTCGGCCGAAAGATCAGCCGAAGTCATACTGAGGGCATTGTCCGCTGCATTCAATACGGTCCCATTAAGGTAAGCTCTGTGTTCCTCATGGCAAACATTCACCCTTTGCCGTTAATGCTACTTATCCGCTCACTCACACATGGTTTTGCTAGAACCGTCTTGCTGCACGGAAAGCCTGAGCATATAAACCTTTCCCATTCAGCAACGAGTTCCCACCGAAATCACCCATTGTCGGCCCGTCAGCCTTTTGGCGACTCGAAATAAAGCGGTAGTTCCCGGCAGTATCCCGGCCAAGATACATCCCAATATGGTCGATCTGCGGGTCGTGTGCTTCGGTTTTCGCATGGAAGAAAACGAGATCGCCTGGCACCAGATGGTTAAAATCGGTAATTTGCGAGTCATTTACATCTGGAATGATCACGATTCCAGGTCCAGAAGACAGAATTTCCCAGGAATGTCTTGGAATACTTTTTCCGCCATCCGGAAGATAGGTCAACGGTAGGCCGCTTCGGTAGCCCCAGACCATACGCATAAAGCCTGAACAGTCCATGCTCCGGAAAAACATCCCTCTCGGTTGGTGGGTAATTCCACCGAATGTCCACGCGATTCCAAGGTAATCGTTAAAGTCACCCCCTTCTTCTCGTGTATCATCTGCTGCAACCGGCCCATAACTGGCGTTACCGGCGAACTGTAAGCCGTTGCTATCGGTGATGGGGGGCGCGCCCGTTATGTACTGCATAGCGACTGCCAGTACATCCGGGCTGTGATCGTTGAGGGCGTGAGATAACCAATTTTCATCAACTGTCCCATTGAATGGCGCTGCCAATACGCGTACCCACACCGTGGAGATCACAGGATCCTTGGCGTTTGGTTCAGTAAATGTGCGCTCCTCACCGGATAAAGTCACTGTGTACGCATTATCGGTAAAGGTGGCTAACCAATGCCCGTCCGTATCCGTGACTTGCGTGCGCGGAGGGTCAGAAAGTCGCGCGTAATGATAAGACTTCGTATCGGCTGCTACAGATGCATTCGTTCCAACCGTAGGAGTTGAGAAGGAGGGCATCCCCTTGGGGGGCATGGCTGTGTTATCCCCGTCGCCGGCCGCTCCAGGCATGCCGCAGGCCAGAACACTAAGGATTAATATCAGCAGAGCTAAAAAAATAGGGCTCTTTGGGAGTTGCCGGGATACCCGCCAGATATGGGGGTAGAATATTTTGAAATGGGATGAAGAAAAGGAGCAAGAGCGAGCATGTCATCGGATAACGTGACGGTACCCCTGGGCATACCGGATGTACGTGTGCTGAAAACGGAGATGAATGTGCGCGGCGAACTGATCGTGACCGTAGAGAGTACCAAAATGGGGACGAACTGTAGTCGCTGTGGGCGTTGGATCAGCAAGCTACACGGACAAGAGGATTGGGTGGTAGTACGGCATTTACCGGTATTCGGGCGGCCGACCTATCTACGCTACCGTCCGAAGCGGTATGAATGTCAGGAGTGTAAAGGAAAACCGACGACGACCGAGCAGCTGGATTGGCGGGACAAAAGCAGTATGCACACGATTAGCTACGATGAACATCTGCTATTGCAGTTGGTGAATGGGACGGTGGAAGATGTGAGCCAGAAAGAGCGGATCGCCCATGACCAGGTGTTGGGTGCCTTGGAACGGCGGATCAGTGCAAGGGTGGATTGGTCACAGTACCTGGAAATAGGGATACTGGGATTGGATGAGATCGCGCTCAAGAAAGGGCACCGGGACTTTGTGACAATCGTGACGGCCCAACTGGCGGATGGGCGACTGGTGATCCTGGGGGTGTTAGCGGACCGCCAGAAGGACAGCGTGATTGAATTTCTGCGGTCGATCCCCGAGCGTTTGTCCCAAACGATCCATACGGTGTGCTGTGATATGTGGGAAGGCTACACCGAAGCGGTGCGGGAAGAATTGAAGCAAGTCCGGATCGTGATCGACCGTTTTCATGTTGCCAAGAGCTACCATGCCGCTGCCGATAGCTTGCGTAAGCAGGAACTCAAGCGTTTGCGAAGCGAACTGACGGAAGAAGAATATCAACAGTTGAAAGGAAGCATGTGGGCTTTCCGGAAAAAGCCCGGCGAATTGAAGCCGGAGGAGTGCCAGGCGCTGAAATGCTTGTTTGGCCATGCGCCTAAACTAAAATTGGCCTATGACTCGCGTGAACAGTTGACCGAGATCTTTGAACAATCGTTAGCCAAATCGGAGGCCCAGCAAAAGATCCGCAGTTGGATCAAACGGGTCAAGCGCAGTGAATTGAAGTGCTTCAATGACTTCCTGAACACCCTGGAGAACTGGTGGGAAGAGATCACCAATTATTTCGTGCAGCGTGAGAACAGCGGCTTTGTGGAAGGCTTCAACAACAAGCTCAAGGTGCTGAAAAGGCGCTGCTATGGTTTGTTCAACCGGGAGCACCTTTTCCAACGGATTTACCTCGATCTGGAAGGCTATCGCCTGTACGCTGGATGACCCCCATATGTGCCATTTTCCCGGCGATTCCCAATGAGCCAAAAATAGAGAATAATTTGCGCATTGGAAAATAGAAAACCATATTCTTCTTTATTAACTGATAATTATCCGAATAAGTATACGAGGTTCAGCAAAACTCCACAAGATACTGTTGGTAAACTCGAGGGCGAAGAATTGCCAACAGTATCAAGATTGCCAAGATTGACTGACACGACTTCCCTGCCTGGCTTCAGGCACAACGCTGAAACCGCTTAACCTTCCCGGTTGAACAATTCATGCGCCGTTTGCCCGCTGTTCATTCGGATTGGATGAAAGTCTTAATTTTCTCGACCATCCCGATGGAGCCCTTTGGTGCGGGAAAGATCGCCAGGCTGAACTTTGAGCACTTCATTCTATTCCCAGGCGCCATTATTCGCGACCTGGAAGAATACCGACAAGGCCAAGTCGCTGAAAAAGGCAGCCAGCCTCTTCAATCAAAATTGCCTGTCATTCGAAAGGAGCGGGGTCTGGCTTATATCCCTGGATCAGTTTCCACCTGGCCTGGTTGCTGCCACATGGAAATGAGACAGGTTGCAGCGGTGCAACAGCTCATGGTCACCCAGTATCTTCGCTGGATCCCCCGATGCGGCGATGGAATGATTTTCATCGAATACAATGATGCGCGTGGCGATCTGTTCGGCAACGGCCAGGTCATGCGTTGCAGTAACAAGGGTCTTGCCTGCCTGCCGCTGGTTAAGGATGAACTCCACCAGCCAGCCCTGGCTGCGCGGGTCCAGGCCAGTGGTCGGTTCGTCCAACAGCCAGACATCCGGGGAGAGGCTGAGCACGGAAGCCAGAGCAACCCGCTTCTTTTCTCCGTTGGAGAGCTGATGCGGAGGCCGGTCACTCAATTTTTCTATTTGTAATGCTGCCAGGGCCGCTGCGACGCGCTCCTTCACCTGCTGCTGGCTTATCCCCAGCTGCAATGGAGCGAAAGCAACCTCGTCCCACACCGACGGCATGAACAGCTGCACGTCGCTATCCTGGAACACCAGGCCGACCCGTCGGCGAAAGTCGAAATTGAAGGCATCTTCCAGGAATGCCGCCTCGGTCAAGGGTTTCCCGAAGGCGGTAATGGAACCCCGATCGGGGAAATACAGCCCATCCAGGATCTTCAGCAGCGAGCTCTTCCCACAGCCATTCGCGCCCAGGATGGCCAGGCTCTCCCCGGCTGTGACCGCAAGATTAACCTGATCCAGAGCAGGGATCTTTTGATCGTAGGCAAAACACAGGTCCGTTACACTAAATATCAACTCGTTTTCCATGAATAAGTCCTGATAATCTAAGGTGCGATCACCGCCCCAGCCAGATCGCGACCAAAGCGATGAGAGCCACGATAATACCGGCCGCCCAATCGACCGGGCGCATCTCGAAGGTGTCGATCGTGCGTGGATAATCCCGGAAGCCGCGGCTCTGCATGGCCAGGTACACTTCACTGCTGACCTGCAGCGATTTACTCAGCAGGGCGCCAGATGTGGCTCCGATCAACTGCCGGTTCTCGGCCCCGGTCAGCGAACGCAGCAGGCGGCTCTTCCGGGAGAGAAACATATCACTGGTAATATTGAGAAGCAGGTGAATATACCGGTAGGTCATTCCAAGCATCAGGATGATCACTGCCGGCAGGCACAAGACCCCCAGCGCCTTAAGTACGCTGTTCCAGGGCGTGGTAAGAATGAGCAGGATGCCGAACGAAACCGAAGTGCCGACCCGCAGCAGCAGGAACAAGGCCGTGGTGAGGCCGGTTTGGGTGATGACCAGCCCAAGTGGCAGATGCGCCAACACCGGTCCGGGCGTGATGAACAGGGCCGGCAAGGCAATGATGCCGGTGAAGAAGGGGATGAACAACCAGACGCGCTTGATGAAAAAATCCAGCGGCACTTTTGAGAAAAACGCCGTGCCGAGGGTCAGAAAGTAAAGCGCCACAATGATCCAGAGACTGTGGGAAAGGCTGACTGCCAACAACAGCATCAGCAAGGCAATGATTTTCAGGCGTGGATCCAACCCCTGGAGCAATCCCGGCTGCCGGGCGATATTCTCGGCAAACAGGGACTGCTCCAGGGTATGGTTGATATCCACCAGTGTCCGCTCGACAAAACCGCTCCGGTGGGCGCGCCGCGCAGGACGGGAGGCTGCGCTCACTTGGGTTTGGGTTCCGACTTACGCGCGGTAACCAGCATCGTGAACAACCAGGCGACCATTCCGATGACGATCGTTCCTACAATTCCCGAAAGGATGTAACCCAGGTTGGAATTTTTCAAGGCCGGTAGATCGTATCCGGACATCGGAGCAGACCAGAGTCCGGAGAGTTTGGCCATCCCCTGAGGAACAAAGGCGAGTCCCCGGCTGGTCAGTTCCTGTGCACCCCATTCCCCCCAGGCGGTGCCAGGCGCCAGCAGGCCAAGCGGGACCAGCACGATCATGACCGCCAGCACGACCCACAGGAAACGCCACTTGGCAAACCCGCTTGATTCAGTTGCAATTTCAGGCTTCTTGACGAATTCCAGGGCAGGTTGGTTGGTACGCTGCAAGTAAGCAACCACCAAGGCCGTCACCAGGGCTTCGACGGGCGAGGCCACCAAAGCATGCGCAAAGACCATCGCCGGGATGGAAACGGAGAGAGGGTAAGGTGCGTAAAGCGGGGTGCCATTGGCCGTATGGAATAACAGCGGCTGGATGCCAAATTCAAAACCGGCGAAGAAGGCCGCCACCGTCAGGCCGGTCCAGCCCCCAACTGCAGCCCCGACGATGCGTCGTTTGGATGTTACCGGCTGATTTTTTGAGATGGCCTGGTAGATGGCATAGCTGACATAAGGCAAAACGACTGCCATATTGAAGCAGTTCGCACCCAGCGCCAGGATGCCGCCATCCCCGAAGAAAAAGGCCTGGATCACCAGCGCGATCGATACCGCCATCGTCGCAATTTCAGGCCCCATGATGATGGCACACAGCGCCCCACCCACCGCATGAGCGGTCGTGCCGCCTGGGATCGGTACATTAAACATCATGATCACAAACGAAAAGGCCGCCAGCAGGGCAATCAAGGGGACATTCTTGGCGGTCATCTTCTCACGCAGCTTCCTAACTCCCATGATCCAAAAGGGAAGAACGATGATGAACATGATGATCGAAGTGACTGGGCTGAGATACCCATCCGGGATGTGCATGGCGGTCGTGAACAGCCAGACGGCGAAGATGCCATAATAGATCATCAGGCTGCGGGGTGTTTCCCGGGTAAGTGAATTGAGGGCGGCCTTGATTCGTAACATGGTTTCTCCTTCCTATGATTTTGATATACATTCCGGGCACAGCCCGTAAAATGTCAGATGACTGGCGGTGAGACGGTAGCCGGTTTTGCCTTCGATCTGGCTGATTGCAGGTGCGAGCAGGGTGGGGTCCATTTCCATTTGTGCGCCGCAGTTACTGCAAATAATGTGATGATGGGAATTGCCGGCCAGTTCATAGGCCAGGTGACCGTTGCCCCGGTCTGCCACCAACACGATGCCGTTCCTGGCCAGAAATTCCAGGGTACGGTATACGGTGGTCTCGGTCATGCCGGTCTGTTGGACGCGTTCAAAGATCTGCCCCGGGGAGAGATGCCCGCCGTCGTGCAAGGCCTGCAGAATAGAAAGACGCTGGGGCGTCATGCGGTAGCCACGCGAACGTAACATTTTCGAAAGACGAGGAATACAGCTCATGTTCTTGCTCCTTATTGCCAATAATATCAATAGTGAATATAATCGACAAGGGTAAAATAACATTTAATTTCTTGCAGCAGTTCTTATCTCGGAAAATTTTCCCCTTTAACGATCAATTTTCATGCATGAATTAGCCGTAACTGAAAGCATCCTCAACATTGCCACGGAATATGCCAAGCGCGCCGAAGCAAAGCGAGTAACTCACCTTAACCTGGTGATTGGCCAGCTTGCCAGCATCGTGGATGATTCGGTCCAGTTCTATTGGGATACCATCAGCCTGGGAACCATCTGCGAGGGTTCTCAACTTCATTTTGAACGAGTTCCCGCACGTTTGACCTGTCAGGATTGCAGTACAACCTATACCCTGGCTGGCGAGCTTATTCTTTGCCCGCAGTGCCAGAGCGGCCAGGTCAGGATTGTTGCCGGGGAAGAGTTTCGGCTGGATAGTATTGAGATTGAAACCTGATATTTACGGAGTACCTATGACCACCCTACGTGTTCCCATTGTTGAAAAAATCCTGAGCGCCAACGATCAGCTTGCTGACCAGAACCGTCAGCGCCTGGATGAGACAGGTGTATTTGGGCTCAACATCATGGCTTCTCCCGGCGCCGGGAAAACCAGCCTGATCTTGAAAACGATCGAGAAGCTCGCCCCATCCTTTCGTTTGGGCGTGATCGAGGGCGATACCGCGCCTGTGACCATTGACGCTGATAAGATCAGCGCGGCCGGGATGCCGGCCGTACAAATCAACACTGGCGGCGATTGCCACCTGGATGCCGTTATGGTCAGCCAGGCACTTTCTGGCCTGCCTCTGGACGAGATTGCTTTGTTGATCGTCGAGAATGTGGGTAATCTGATCTGTCCGGCCGCGTTTCGCCTCGGCACGCACGCGAATATCCTGATCGCCAGTGTTCCGGAGGGGGACGACAAGCCTTACAAGTATCCGAACATCTATCGCGGTATTGACGCGTTGATACTGAACAAAACTGACCTGCTGCCCTACGTGCAGTTCAATCTGGATTACTTCCAGCAAGGGGTGCAGATACTCAATCCCGAAGTAGCTTTCTTCCCACTCTCCTGTAAAACCGATGAGGGGGTCAGCGCCTGGATTGATTGGTTGTCTGCTAGGATCAGGTATACCCGGTAGTATTTCCAAACTGATTTTGCCCTTGCATATCGTCATCTCTTCGAGCCATTCGAATGCTAACCACTCTCGGCCTGCAAACGCCATTGGGTTTGCACCACATCCTTATCGCCCACTCAAATCGTTATCCCCGGTGGAGGGTCGTAGATCTCTATAAGCTCATTTACCAGGCAGCGATGGGGGCCGAGCACGCAGTATTCGATGAAGCTGATGCGCGCAAGAGGCTCTTGGCGGAATTCAGTAATATGGAATCCGGTCCGGAGGATCCCCTGGTAGATATTATCTCCCCCGATGACGCAGTGGTTCGAGTACACCTTCATCCGTTTGTACGAGCAGGGAAGAGAGTTGAGCAACTTCTCGACGCGTTTTTCCATACAGCGCATGAATTTCCCGGATCTGCTCAGCGCCTGGAGACCTATGGTAGGGATGCTGTCCAAGAAGCCACACAAGGTGTATTCCCCTTCAGCGCAGATGAATTGGCGGCCTAAATGGGGCGGATGAAGGAAAATGGCTTTCCTGCTGTTCATCATTCACCTGCTTTTGAGGCTGAATATCGCCCGGCATACCGCGTGGTGGCGCGCAACTTTCTGCCTGCCGATATCATGCCAGTGGGCTGACAACTCGCTGAAGATGGGCCAGCAATCCGATCCTTTGGGATACTTCCTTTTATCGATATGGAAAACCAGAGAACAGTGTTCGTTAATTTGCATCCATAACCACCTTCAAGATTACCCTTTTCCCCCTTGTTGAGCACGCAAAATATGTTCGAGTGTGTATAACCCTATGAACCAAGTTTCATTGCCGCCACCAGTCGAAAAACTGACCGGGAAGGTCAGCGAACCCTGCGCACGGCGGCCTGGCCGCATTCGGCAGGCCGACGATGGTCATGTCCGGAAAGCCGGAGGTGTAGTACCCTTCCACTTCGACCACCATTCCATCCAGACCGATGACAGCACAGGAATAGACTCGAGCAAGCATGGATAAAGTGTGACTTAGGGCTGGTAAGTATTCAAGCTCAGTATCAAGGCTGTGTATTGCTTGATGAACCACCGGATGCGGACCCGCATGTCCGGTGGCGTGAGAGGATGACGACTCGCCGCCCCAACTACTCGATTACCTCATGCCAAAATTTAATTTGGCCTTACACCACTATTTTATTCAGCCGCCTATAGCAAAGAAAGAACAGCAAGCAGTTCGAATATAGAATCAGACATTTGGTTACCTGCTAACAGCAAGGCTCATCGACGTACCAGCCAATACCAATGAGAAC
>Ga0182027_10002404_pt1 | contig 30430 bp, 33 predicted proteins | sample 712E1DmetaG_FD_121300 | JGI IMG/M metagenome (GOLD analysis project Ga0182027, IMG submission 121300) | Permafrost microbial communities from Stordalen Mire, Sweden - 712E1D metaG (Illumina Assembly) | ecosystem: Environmental > Terrestrial > Soil > Wetlands > Permafrost | place: Sweden...
AACGGCTACGAACTGCCTGATGATCCCGCTGCTGACGCAAAAACCATCGAGCCATGGCTGTTCCGGCAAAACGACGTAATTCTGTGGCGGGCTCTGTAAGGTCAGGGACCAACGCACGCCCGAGACGGCACAAATGCCACCGGCTCCGACTTTAAGAGCCATGGGGTAGTCGGCTGAAAAGTGGAGCCAAAGGGCTTCCGTCCTATGCATTGGCATCATGACGCCACCACGTTTCTTCCACGGCTCAGGAACGCTCGGATAATCATCGACATGGAAGACGGGAAAACGCCCCAACCCCGGTGGAAGAGGATAGTCCTTTCCGTCGTCGGGTATGCGTAACGTGCGCTGAAACGACACCGCCACGCGAACCTTGGGCACGCACCAGTCGAACATCGGATAGAGTTCCTCGCGGGAGGAAGGCAAACGGGCTTTCTGTTCGCTGGTGGCTTCCGAAAGGCGGGAGTCGATCCATGCCTGGGCGCGGTCCTTGAGCCGCAAGCGCAGGTCAGGGAATGAAAAGATAAGCTGGTCGTGTTGGAGTTCGATCATGGTGAGGGGGTTAACATTCTGGAAGGAGTTTACCAATCGCCGTCCCGCACTTCACGAACAACGCGAGCGACAGCATGGTTCGGCAGGTCCCGAAAGGTGCGGAGAAGATCCGCGAAAAGCGCCGGGCGCTTGCAGATGATCGCCTGCAGCTCGCTGGAGACCTTTCCGGCTAGGGCAAGGAGCACATCAGGGTCTTCGCCGAGCGATGCGGCGAGACTCTTGATCTTCTCCTCGCCCGGCGGGGCTTCCAAACCGCGCTCGATCTTACTGAGATAGGACGGTTCGAGGTCCACTTCTCCCGCGATGCGGCGAAGAGAGAAAGCCGGATCACTCTCCGCCTTCTTCTGGCGCACCGAGCGCACGTATTCCGAAAACGAATGGCCCATGCCTGACTGTGTAGGTATTACTACACACCTAGGCAAGCATAAAATGAGTTCCTTCCCTGAGCGGCAATGGTACGCCGTTGGCTCTCCTCAATGAATGTCCTCTGGGTAGGGCGCCTTACCAAGGCTACAGGATGATCTCCGGCAGGCGATGATGATTCGCAAACGGCACCGACGAAATGGCCACTTCCGTTCTTCGTAGCACCATTTATGCGGCAATGATGGAAAGGACATCGGACTTGTTCATGATCGGGAAACGGGAAAGGTCACTCGCTACCTACAGATCATTCTTCCAGATGCTCATCCGGCGGCAGCTGCGGAAACAACTCAGGTATGAATAGGGGAGCGAAGAATTCGACGTGGTTGTTCCAAAAGCCTAGGACAATATCGATACAGAGCTCCCGGAAATGCATCGGATCATCCAAGGGCATTGCGTTGCCATAACCGCTAAGTCCGCGAAAAAGCGTGAGGTCGGCGGGCAGCAGTGAAAACGCGACTTGATGAGCGGCCTCATTCCGTTTCTTCCGAAACCAGTGGAGGACTTCCGATTGCCGATCCGTAATAATACCCGCCTCATGAAGAAGCACGATCTTCACAGAATGCGGATAGTCGCGGTTAGAGGCTTCGATTCGGCGCGAATTCTTGCACTTCCCGGTGGCCAGCAGATGCACGAAAAGCTCGATATAGCAGTGGCTGACAGTCACCAACACACGGGGATTGTCCGGCAGACTTGAAAGCTCGCCAACGAGTTTTGCGATTATGTCCTTTGGTGCTGGTTTCATTGTTGCCTTCCTTTGTTCTCACCGCCCCCCATACGCCTCCGAATGCATCTGATGCTCTTTCCAGTTCGCCGTGTACCGTTCGGCGAGCTGGGGATCCCGGATCACCAGCAGGTTCTCGGCGTTGTTGTTCTCCGCCGCCTTGGTGAAATTGAACGAACCGGTCAGCACCACGGCCCCGTCGATGACCATGATTTTGTTGTGGGCAATCGCGTGGTGGGCATCGATGAATGTTGGAATCCCGGCATGGGCCACGAAATCGGCGGAGGAATATTTCTCCGTCAGCTGGCTTTTATCGAGGATCACCTGCACCGCCACGCCGCGTTTGTGGGCATCCACCAGTGCTTGGGCGATAGGAGCTGACGTAAAGGAGAAGGCTTGGACGTAGACGGTTAATTTCGCCTTGCCCAGCTCGGCAACGACGGCCTCGGTACAGCCACCCTTGGGTGAAAAGAAAACTTCAACACCAGAAGGGTGGTATGGGCCATCGGCTCGCAACGGTATCGAGCAGACGAGCAATAGGGCGATGACGAGCGGGCGGATGGGGGAGGTCGCGATGCGGCGCTGCAACAGGCTGAGTTGATTCCGGTTCATTGGCTTCAGATGGGTTTCGACCTAAGGCGTAAGCGGAAATTGCCGGGGTTGGCCCGCCGCCGCCGAATCACCACTACGCCCAGGGCCGCCGCCCCAGGACGGCCGCGTAGGCGGAGAGCGTGAGGTGGGGCGGCAGCCCAAGCGACGGCGCTCCATCGGTGAGTGTGTGGTTCCCACGTGTCGGGGTCTAAATGGCGCCGGCGCGCGCTGTGCGAATCCGACTTTCTTACCCCGGACCACGCCTATCAAACCGGCCGAGCTTGGGAGGCTTCGCGTTTAGCAGCCATCCGCACTTCTTCTTTCAAACACGCCATCCAAAATTTCGGCACATGATGAACGCGGGCCTTAGGATCCACGGCCGAGCGGCGAATGCGGTCCCGCACCGCTCCTCGCACGCGTCGCATCGTTTCGGCCCCGAGTACTTGTAGGAGGAGTTTGATCACGGCACGGTTCTTTTCGGCCATGTCTTCCGTCGCAATTCCGCTTTCGATCAGTTCGGTAACTTCCTCGTTCAGTTCCCCAAGTTCGAGCTGACGGCTAAGGAGCGCCAACCACCGATCACGACTGCCGCCAGCAGCTTCCCATTCGCGAAGCAGCACGCCGCCACTACGGCCGTAATTCGGTGGCTCCGGCGAGCTCACCAACGGCAAGAGCTCCTGCTTGGTGATCACAACGCCTGCATCCATGTCGATCCAGCAACGGACGCGATGATCGTAGGGCGCTGGACGCTCTTCGATCTGGAACCGAAACTTGCCGCACCACAACCGAGCCCCATCGAGTTCGCGGCTTACACTGAAGTTTCGACTCGGCCGTTCGAACATGCGCAATCTGTCGCTGCGGCTGGCGGGGACATTGGCCCCTAGCTGACTCAGAACTTCGCCCAATTCAAACGTCCGGGGCCGGTGCGCCGAAAAGCGCTGCGGGGGATAAGCTTTGCTAGGCAGATACAGGTAAATGCCGCGCCCTAAACGACTGCGGATCCTCAGGAAGGTGGCAGCGTCTACATCCAAAGCGTTGCGCATCCATCGCATGAATCCCGTACTAAACGTGACCCAACTGGCACGATAGAATCCGTCGGCCTTCGCCGCCATGTCCCATGATACCCAGTCGCCGGTCTCCGACCATTGAGCCAGATCCCAGTCCGCGACGCACGTAAAAAGGGGCGCCCGCGGGCTGCCCTTTTCACGACGCACAATCGCAGTCCCCTTGAGATGGCCGAGCCTCGTCACCAAACGCAGACTTGCCGGTCGACTGTAGGACTCACCCCAAATGCGCGTGCCTAACGCATTCAGGGATTCAAACCGGACCTGCGGTCCGTCCTGAAAATCTGCAAACGACAGCAAGCCCACAAGCACCTCGGCGTCGTCGATGGTCAGACTACCAGTGAGCAAGCCCGAACCGGCGTCCACGCCAATCTCGTAAGTCACCAAACGGTCATCCTCGTCGACTGCGACGGACCATCCTTCTCCGCGGCGATCCAACGTGAAGAGGGGGCCCGTCAGCGCGATGCGCGGAACGTTGACGAACTCAGGAATTGCCTGTTGCGCTCCGTTCATGATGCAACGGATGTCTTCTTTGGCTGACCGCGCATACCGGCCAGCAACAAACGAACCGTTCGCTCCGGCATCTGAATCCGGCGAGCCAGTCGGACACTGCCCGTCAGCTCTGCTGGAGGAATTGAAGCCACAGCCCGAATGAACTTCTCCTTGGCTCGCGCCGGCCGACCGGCGGAGCGAGAGCTATTGATGAATTCCTGCACCCCATGAAGCGTGTCGCCATCAACCTCGACGAACCGATTCTTCCATCGTGATGCCGTGCGCTCCGTCATCCCCATGTCATCCGCGAGAACGTCCAACGGCGCTCCACTGATCCATAAGAGGAGGAAGCGGACACGACGGCGCTGGGCTGGGGTCAACGTGGGCCTCGCAAGTTCCCTTTCAAGCTGGTTTCGCGAGACGCCCGGAATCTTCGGAGGCATCACGGGCCACACACTGCAACGCCATAAATCCATGGCAAGTCGATACCGGCAAGAATTTGTCTAGAGTCATCGTTCGACCGGCAAGAATATGTCTGCGGCTTTCTCGTTATCTGTCTTTTGCCCGAATCGGGTCTGTCTTTTGCCCGAAAAGCCTGTCCTTTGCCCAAGATACCCTGTTCTTTGCCCGAAGGGTGAATCTATAAGAGCCTGCGGTTCTGCTAGAAGCGAACGCCAAATCTCGCCTGCATTATGATGCCCTTATAGGAACCTCAATGAATTGCATTCGGTAATGCCTCTTAAATATCTCCCTGAGGAGCAATCCGCGAGCGAGCGTATAGCGGGTTGAACCCAAAACCGAGGTCTTGCGAGGACCCAATTCACGTTCCAGCGAATATAGGATTCAACCTGTCCAAAAAGCCGGAATACGAGTGAAACGACGTGACACGAGATGGGAAGCTCTGGCAGAAGAGAAACGTGACCAGCCTCCGCGATTACGACGCTAGGGAGATTGTTCGGATGATGCCCGACATCCAGAACGCTCTGCGCTTGGCGCTCACGAAAAGGCTGTCCGAGGAGATGAAAATGAGGGCGCGCATCATGCTCGCCTGGGCCGAAGGCAATACGATGCAGCAGGTGGCGCGGGGTTTGTTCATCGGAGCGCATCGGGTCCATCGGACCGTGAATTCATGTGTCGACTATTTCAATAAAAACGCGGCCGATGCGCCGGACGCGTGGGCGCTGGTCAAAGGCTTCTTGGAGGTGCCACCTCGGAATCCCTGGCGCCCAAGGCTGCCGGACGATCTTCGTAACCGAGTTCTGGCCCTGCGGCGGCAGAAACGCTCTTATCGGGAGATCGCCGACACGGTCAAATGCTCACGCGGCACGGTTGCGAACATCTGTACAGAGGCCATGGCGGGGAAGGTAGGGTCGGGCAAAGGTCCGAACGTTGCGGACCGCTAGCCCATATCGTATGCCAACGGCCCGCTGGCTTCAGATACTCAGGCTCCGCCTCTTGGTCGCCCGCAGAGCGATCACTCATTCGCGGCCTCGGCGCCGCCCTCCGTATCAGTATTGGCGGGACTTTCGCCGTCTGAGTCCGTGACTGCGATGGAGTCAACATAGGGTTCGCCCGCCTTGGCCAGGGCGCGGAAGCGCTTGCCTTGCTCAGTAAGGATTGCGCCCGCGCCTTCTTCGAGCGCATCGCAGACTTTTCCCAGGTTTTGCCCGAGAACTTTGATCTGCCGCAAGCCGATCGTGATGGTGATTTCCTCAACGTGATCGAGTTCGTTTTCCTGGTCGGATACGTAGACGGACGGGCGATAGTACCATTCCGACAATGCGGTGATCGGCCAGCCCCAGCGTGGCCCTTTGAGGGTGCGGAGCACAAGCGACGGGTTGTCGCTGTTGCGGAAAGACTGGATTTCGGTTTTTGCGGGTTGGATTGGGCTATTCATCGTTCAAGGGTGTCGGAATGCGAGAGGCGAGCGACGCCGCGGGTGCGGTGAAGCATGCGACCCAAGTGTCCGCGAGCGGCTCGAGCGGCGCGCACGAATAGGGCGCGTTGGCGTTCCACGAACGCGCGCAGCCTCTCTCGACCATGGGCCTGCGGCGGATGCGCTCGGAGATGGGCGAGGGGAGAGCGTCCTTTGGGGTGATCGAGAGCCGCTTCGACCGGATCGATCGAACTCTTCGCGGCGCGGAAAATGGCGTCCTTGTCGGGTACGTGGACTTCGATCGTCTTCTGACCGCGAGAAGTCGCGACATAGGTTTCACGGCCGTTCATCCGCTCAGCAGCCACAATCGCATGCGGGACAGTGGCGCCCTGGCTTTTGTGCGCGGTCACGGCGTAGCCGTGCACGTAAGTCTTATAGGTTGATGGCAGGACGACTTCCTTCCCGGCTTTGCGGCCGCGCATTTGGCGAACCCGGAGGCCGCCGCCGGGTTCCGGCTGCAAGACGGTGACGCGCTCGCCGTTGACGATACCCAACTTTCGGTCGTTGCCCTGGAGCATGAGCGTATCTCCAGTGCGGACACGAATCGAAACCGCCCGCGCGACCTGCAGGGAAGCGCCGTAACGGCGAACATTGACGCGCTCGCCGTTGAGCAGCTTGACGACGCCGGCCGGGTGGTCGACCGTCTGCACGCCCACCCATTCGCCCGATCGCAAACCGGGCACCCGAGTCGCGGCCGCGACCTGAAGACCGGGCGCGTAGTTCTTGGCGACTTTGCGCTGGGCGGCCGTGTAGTCGGCGAGGTCCATCACTTCCCGCGTGGTTTCGGTTCCAGTGAGGGTGCCGCGATCCGCCAGTCCCACCCGGACGATTTCGTTGAGTTGGTCGATTTCCCGCCAGGTCGGAGCGACGAGGATGGCGGGCTCTTTGGCGGCATCCCGTCTTAACCAGGCCCGGGCCGCCGCTTCGAGATAGGTCGCGCGGCCTTCATGAACCCAACCTTGTTTGTCCAGCTTGGCGAGGCCGCGGCGGACGTTGCCTTGGCTCATCTCCATCATGGCCTCGCGATACCGAACGGAGGTCTGCCGGCGGATTTCCTGGAGGACGGAGGCCCGTAGCGGCGAATGCCGCAGGAGCATGCCGAGCCAGTCGCCGGCCTCGACGCTGGTCAGTTGCTTTTCGTCGCCGACCAAGAGAACGCGCGCGCTGGCTTTTTCCGCCGAACGCAAAAGCTCCGAGCCCTGCTTAGTCGAGAGCATTCCGGCTTCGTCGACCACGAGCAGCCGGCCGGTCAAAGACGTTTCACCGTTGCGCAGTTGGAGCAAAACTTGAGCGACGGTTTCCGCGTGCTCAAAACCATCGTCTTGCAGGATCTCCTTGGCGGCGTGCGTCGGCGCCGCGTAAAGGGGCACGACCCCGGCGAGCCGGGTCAGCCGGTCAATTTCACGTAGGGTGTGCGTTTTGCCGGCGCCCGCGCGGCCGAGGAGCGCCTGCACGCAATCGCGCGAATGCAGGAATTCCGTGACCGCGCGCTTTTGGTCGCGGCCCAGTTCCGAGGATAGGGCGGCTTTACGGTCGAGCGGAGAAGCTTGTCGCGCCATGGCCGAGATGATCCGGACAGAATCCTGTTCCCGTTCGAGCTGCGCGGTGGACGTCAGACGTGCGGTGTCCGCGGGCGCGTCGATCGGTTGTGTGAGTGAGACAATGGTGGGCGCCTGGGCGAGGGCTTCTCGGAGCTCCGCGAAGCGAACCGTGCCGAGGTTCTCTTGCAGCGCGAAGGTCAATACATCCTTGCGCGTGACGACGGCCTTTCGTTCCAACAAGTGTTCGGCGGCATAGTCGATCACTTGGCGCGCGGAGAAGAGGGGAAGCTCGTGGTGGCTCCTCGAACGAGCCGACTTCGCCAGCTTGTGGAGTCGGGCGCGATCGGCCGCGGAGTATTTGGCAAGTTGCTTTGCGCGAACCTCCGGAGTCGTGATTTCCGAAAGCTTCTTCTGGCGCGTCTCGGTCGCGATGACGTGGATTTCTCGGGTGGTCGGCGGTCGGCCTTTTGCGGCGCGAAAGTTTTCGATTTCCGCCTCGATTTGCGCGCGCCGGGTCGATTGCCGCTCCCGATCTTCCACCGTGACGCCAGCAATTTCGAAGCCCTTCACGACTCCGTTTTCGCGATCGTCAGTGATCTGGTAGCCCAACGCCTGGACGCGTTGGGCGAGCTCGCTTTGGTAGATGCGGCCGGCTAGCGCCACGGCCGCGAACATCTGGCCGTTTTCTAGCGCATACCAACGGCCGGTCTTTTCATCAAAAGTCGCATTCACGGTCACCAGGTGCGTGTGCAACTGGGCATCATGTTCGCGACTGGCGTCATGGGTGAAAGCGGCCGTGATCACATTACCCGTGGTCGCGGTCCGCTTGCCGGAGCCATCCTGGGCATTCCAGTTGTCGCGGCGGCCGGCGTAGCGTTCGAGCTCCGCAAAAGCCACCGCGACCGCCTCCCGATGGGCGGCGACGAGCCGTTCATCGCCGAAGGTCACGCCCATGATCGAGACACTTTTCGGGGCTGAAATCTGGAAGTCGTAAAAGGCTCGCCGTTGCGCCCCGTCACGGGGGGTCAACGGTTCGCCTGTCTCCGGGTGCCGGTTGGTGCGGAGCGCTTCAAAGGTGGCATCCTTCGCGGCGATTTCGCGGCCGGCGATTCCGAGGCGTTCCGCGCCCTTGCCGATCCAGCGGCCAACGACCTCTTCGCCCTTCGCGTAGTAGTCGTTTGCGGTGAGGTGAGTGGTGAGGTAAGTTCCTCCGCTCTTGATCGCCTGGCAGGTAAACACGCGGCGAAGCATTTGTGACTCGCTGCGCTCGTCAAGAGTAGAATACCGTAGACGCAATACTCCCAAGTTCTAGAACCTTGGATTTCCGAGGCGCAACAAGCTGGCTACAGAACCACGGCCTGTGGCCATCTTGTGGCCAGCTTACGGTAAGCTTGCGCCGCCCAGATGAAAACGCCCCTTCAGCACGTCAACAAGGACCTGCGTCACGAGGGGTACGCCATGCTTTGAGAATGCCTCTTTGACCGCCTTCCACGCTGTTTCGCTCCGCATTGCTTCGAGGAAATCATGCCCATCCCACGTGATGCCTCTCACCACAGCTAGGCCGGGATCGATCTGCCCCGTGCCTGGCATCCGGTGGTAGTCGCCTTGGCCGTCAATCAGTCCGGCTTCGGCCATAATTTTGATGTGGTAACACAACTTCAGCCTGTCGACGTCCGGTCGCTTGGCTGGCCGTCCGGCATCCTCAGCCCAGAACAGAATTGCCCGGACAAGATCCATGTGGCGCGCAAAAAGCGGGATGTCGCGATCCATTTTGGCGAGAAGTCTGCTCGGCGCAGCACAGATGGCAAGCGCATCCCCTCCTGGTGGCCTGAAAGCACATGCCCAGCTTTTGTCGGTGGGGTTTCTATCTGGCGGGGACGCTTGCACCTATGCGTGCGGGCTATCTTTTTTCATGCCGCAATGCTCTGTTACCTCTTCGACCAGACCATTTTTAGCATCATCTGATTTTTTGAGTGGCCGAAGATGCGAATGTTCGGTTTACCCCGTTTTTGCCTCGACCCTCCGCCCGATTGCTGAAAGCAAAAGGGCCGGATGGAGGAACCAAAGCCGAGTCTGGGCCCGCATCAAGCGGAGCCTCGGGAAGGGAAGCCTGTGGCTGTGCATGGCTTGCCTTGGCACTCCATTTTGAGTCCGCATCTTGAGGTAATTTGGGCGTGGCGAAAGGCCAACAGAACCTACCGGGAGATTAGCGCTCTGTTGGAGCCGTTGGGCATCCGGGTGGCGCATTCGACTGTGCAGCGATTCGTGGAGGCGAGGAAACGCCGACTGAGGAAGAACGCCTTGCCTGATCTGCACGGCAACGCTCGCGCGGCGAAATTCTCCAAGCCACGACTGGTTACGAAAGTTTCTCCTGCGACAGACAAGCCCCGGCACCCTGGTCCGCAAACTACCAACGCGGGTTTTCCGTTGGCCGATGGGCGAGAGATTATCGCCCACGACGAGAACGGGCGGCCACTTTCTCGGAACAAACCGTTCATCGGAGAGATCTAGAAATTTCCTATGCCACAACAAGCACCGTCCAAAAGCATTGATCGACCGGTCACCGGGAAGCGTCTCATCGCCGTTGGCGGTGGGAAGGGTGGGGTGGGCAAGAGCAGCTTTGCTCGCGCTCTGACCGATTATTACGAGACCCGGGGAATTCCGGTTCTCCCAATCGACGGCGACGTGGAGAACCCGACTTTCTCAAGATTTCAGCGCAACGCCCAGCCACTATTTTCGCAGAGCGCAAAAGGCTTCGAGACGCTCATTAACGCGATGGAAACCGGCCGCGCGCCACAGATCGTCGCTGACCTGGGAGCGGGCACCGGCCACCACATGGCCGACTTCGAGAGAGCCTTGGGCCTGGCACCGGCAGCCAACGAGTTCGGCTTCCAGCCGGTCTTGGTTTGGTTATTGGCGCCCAGCAAGGACAGCATCGGGCTGTTGGGCCAGGCGGTACAGGACCATGGCCGGGATTGGACCTACGTCATTGTGCGGGCCTTGCACAAGCACGGCAATTGGGGACTTTGGGACAACTCGAACGCGAAGAAAACGGTCGATGCCTTCGAGCCCGAGATCTTGGATTTTCCGGTGCTCGATGCCGATGCCTTCACAGCCTTGGACAAAGCAGACCTGCGTTTCAAGGATGCCGACCGGACAAAACTCGGGTATGCAGCTGCGGCGTACACCGCGCGATGGTTCGAACAAGTCTGCCGCACGCTGGATAACAGTCCTGCCCTGCACGCTGACACGGACGGGAAAGCATGACCATGCGCTCCCGGCTCGCGCAGATTGTGGCCGGATCGCTCGGACCGGACGGCAAGCCAGACCGGACCAAAGTGTTCACGGCGTTGCAGCTGACGCCGGACGCACCCGAGGCGATCTTGCTCGACGCCTACCTCGGCACCGAGGAAGGCCTGCAAAACTTCAGCAAGATCATGGGCGCGCAAGCGACCACGTTGCACGGCGTCTTCCAGGAGGAGGCGACGCAGTTGCACAACTTGCTCGAGACTCACTGCGATCAGTTGCACGCGATCAAGGAACAACAGGCCATCCTCTTCGAAGAACTGACCGTGGCTCGCGCCCAGGCGCGCGAGAAGCTCGATGGAGAAGCCAGGAAGCTTGTGGAACTGGCCAATGCCATCGCGTCCGAAGCCAAACAGCTTGCGGCCCATTCCCGGCGCGCGCCGGTCGTTTCGATCCTAGGCTTTGAACTATTCACACCCGATCCTGCAGTTCTGCGCCCTCATCAGTTGCTCCTCTTCGGCTCCCTCGTGGGGGCTGCGGTAGCCTTAACCTGGGTGATGTTTCACTTCCGTCTTTGGCAGACGCTCAGGCTATGGTAGCCGGTGCGCCGAAGAACCTAAACTTGTCATGCACGCCGTAGGCTTGCCCGAAAACAGCCAGGAGCCGGACCAGCGCCGGTTTTTCGTCGCTCCTTTGCTCGTCCTAGCCGTCTCATGCCTCCTCGTGAGCATGGGTGCGACCCAATACCTGGCGGCTCACTTTTCCTACCAGCCGGCGCTCGGCCGCCCGATCGCAGGCCTGTTCTATCCTCCGTGGCAATGGCTCGTTTGGGCTCACCAGTTTTACGGGCGCGCCGAAGCCGACTTTAGCCGGGTCTATATTGCGGTGCTGGCAGCCCTCATTCTTTGTTTCGTCGGTTATTCGGTTTTCGTCGCCGTCCGGATGCGCCGCCCTCGATCGATTTCCGATTTGCGCGGCTCCGCCCATTGGGCGACCCGGGCGGAGATCGAGCAAACCGGCCTGATGCCGAAACCGCGCCAAAAAGGGGTGGGGGTTTACGTCGGCGGCTGGCGCGGCGATGACGGCAAGTTGCACTACTTGCGGCACAATGGGCCGGAACACGTGCTGGCGTTCGCGCCGACGCGTTCCGGCAAGGGGGTAGGGCTGATTCTGCCGACCGCGCTGAGCTGGCCGGAAAGTGCGGTCATATTCGATCTCAAGGGCGAAAATTGGGCGCTCTCGTCAGGCTGGCGCCGCCAGTCGGGGCAAACGGTCCTGGCGTTCGATCCGACCGACACGCAGGGTCGAGGAGTGGGGTACAACCCGTTGGAAGAGGTGCGCATCGGCACCGAGCACGAGGTGGCGGACGCACAGAACATTGTCCAACAAATCGTCGATCCCGACGGCCGCGGATTGGAAACCCACTGGGACAAGACCAGTTTCATGTTCCTGGTCGGCCTCATCCTCTACGCGATTCATTTCCACCGCGCCCAAGCCGGCAGCCACGTCGCGAGCCTGGCGGACGTTTCGGATCTGCTGTCGAACCCAGAAGGCATCGACAAGCTCTACTTGCGCATGAAGGAAAATCGATTCGGCAACGCCGGAACGGTACACAGCGTGATTGCCAAAGCCTCGATCGACATGCTGGAGAAGGATCCGCGTGAGCGCAGTTCCGTTCTCTCCACCGCCAAGACGTTCTTCGCGTTATACACAGATCCCGTGGTTTCCAAAAACATCGCGAAAAGCGGCTTCCGCATTGCGGACCTCACCAACCATCGCACGCCGGTGAGCCTCTACCTGATTGTGGATCCGGCCAACAAGGCGCGGCTAAAGCCGCTGGTGCGTCTGATTCTTACTCAGATCGTCCGCAATCTGACCCCACGCTTGCAGTTCGTCGACGGCGCGCCGGTAAAGCCGTACCGGCATCGACTGCTCCTCCTGCTCGATGAGTTCCCGTCGCTGGGGCGGTTGCCGATCTTCGAGGATGCCTTGGCGCACATCGCGGGCTACGGGCTCAAGGCGTACCTGGTCACACAAGACCTGTCGCAACTCTATGCCGCCTACGGGAAGGACGAAGGGATCATTTCAAGTTGCCAAGTCCGCATCGCCTACGCTCCGAACAAGCTCGAGACCGCGGAGCTGCTTTCTCGCATGACCGGCATGGCGACGGTGTTGAAGCGGCAGGTTCAGACTTCCGGCGGCCGCTCCGCCATGTTGCTGCGCAACGTCAGCGAATCCGTGCAGGAGCACGAACGTCCGCTTCTAACCGCCGATGAATGCATGCGCCTGCCGGGCGCGAAGAAGGACACCGCGTCCGATCGTATCACTGAAGCGGGCGACATGCTCGTTTTCGTGGCCGGGCACCCGCCGATTTACGGGAGGCAACTGCTTTATTTCCAGGACCCCATCTTCTCGGAACGCGCGCGCATTCCCGCGCCCGACACGTCGGACGTTCTCAGCGTCTGACCATGCGCAGGGACGTGAAATGGTTCTTCGCCGTCTGCACGGCGTCGGTGCTGCTGCTCTCTCTTGTCGGCGTGGCCGCATGGCATGCTGGCTATCGGTACAACGATACCGCGTCGTTTCCAGTCGGAATCTGGCGGCTTTCGCCCGGCCAGCCGCGGAAGGGCGACTTGGTGTTTTTCCGCCCGCCGGAGGCCAATCCGACTATCCGCTGGGGCAGGCAGGTGGGCATCCTCCAATGGCAGTTCGGCGCGTCCACGACGATGATCAAACGGATCGTGGCCGTGCCCGGTGATCGCGTCGAAATCGCGGATACGGTCAGCGTGAATGGGAAGGAGCTGATGAATAGTCACGTCTACCGACACGACCAAGCCGGCCGGGCGATCCCCGCCGTGGCGGGGTCGGGCGTCGTTCCCGAAGGGAAAGTCTGGCTCATGTCGGACTATGCGGCGATGTCATTTGATTCGCGGTATTTTGGGCCGGTGGATAAATCCGCGATCCTCGGGCTCGCGCACCCGGTTTTCACATGGTAGCGCGCCGGACAGTCGGCCTGGTCGCGCTGGCGGGCGGCGTTGGCTTCCTGGCTTGGCTCGGCCCGTTCTGGCTTTTGCCGGTGGCGCTTCTTTTGCCGGTGTGCTGGGCCGCCGCCACGTCGCGATGGCAGGCCGGCTTGATCGTGGGTGCCTACCATTTGGCCGCGTCGCGCGGATTACCAGTCGGCGCGGCCACCTACTTTGGCGTACCCGTCCTGGGCACGTTGCTTTGGCTCGCCGCCGCGCTGATTCTTGGCCTTGCCTGGGCCGTGCTTTGGCACCCACGCTGCAGCATACGTTTGTGCCTGTTGCCGCTTGTGCTCCTATTGGTTGCCTTCCCGCCCATTGGCATTGTGGGTTGGGTTCACCCATTGACAGTGGCCGGGTGTCTTTTCCCAGGGTGGGGATGGTTCGGCCTCGCGCTGACCGTGGCGCTCATCCTCGGCATGGCAGCGATGCCGTGGCGCTACGCGCTCGCAACCACGGGCGTTGCGGTTGCCGTGGCCTTCATCTTGCGGGCGCCCCCGCGAGAGGTCCCGCAATGGGAATCCATGGAGACCCACTTTGATTGCGGCATGGCCCGCGATTTTCTCCGGGACTATCGGCGCATTTCAACGGCCACGGCCATGGCCGCGAAAAGTCCGGCGCACGTGGTTTTGTTCGGGGAATCCGTCGGCGGGCTTTGGACACCGGCGACTCGGCAGCTCTGGGAACGCCATGGGCCAGCCGCCGTCGTTTTCGGCTCGGAGGTGCCGATCGGCAATGCGGACCAATGCGACAACGCCTTGATCGCCCTGGAAGCGAGCGGAGCGCGAATTGTTTACCGGCAGCGTATGCCGGTCCCGGTGTCGATGTGGCGACCCTGGAGCGCCAAAGGCTTCCGGCCGCACTGGTTCGAGAACCCCGTGGTCGATTTCGGCGGGTACCGGGTTGCGGTCCTAATTTGTTACGAGCAGGTGATCGTCTGGCCGATCCTGCAGTCGGCTTGGCACCATCCCAACATGCTCGTTGCCGTCGCGAACGACTGGTGGGCGAGAGACACGACGATCCCCGGGGTTCAACTCAACTCTGCGCGGGCGTGGGCTAAACTCTTCGATCTACCGTTGGCGGTCGCCTTCAATTACTGACTTGCTGGTCTGCAGCCAGGCGAGGCCTGCGCGCAATTGATTGCCACCGTTGCCTAAACCAGGCGCGTCACTCTCGATGAGTGCCTGCCTCGGCGTCTCGAATGGGAATTGGGCTTTGAGGAGGTCTGACTCCCGATCCAGAGGTTGACTGCCGCCATGAAACCCTGTTGCAGGGGCTGGCGCGGTTTTGCCGCCGCGCATATCTTTCGGAACTTCGCATCCGTCTCGGCTGGCAAATGGATGTAGTAAAACTTCTCGTTGCTTTCTTTGCGCAAACGAGCCCGCCACCGAGCTACGCTCTCAACGGGCGTCTCGTTATATATCCGGGGACGGCCCCCGGTGTTCTTCTTATTTTGGGGCATTGGACCGTTAACTTTGACCAAGGGGTTTGGCCATCTCTGCGGCTTCTAATCTCGAAGAGTATGGGGAGGCTCTGGCTTTTTCGCAAGCTGACAAGTCGAACGGCGGCGGACCGGCGCGGCGAATAGGCGAAATGGCGTTGGGGTCTAATGGTCGCCCGGGGGTAGCCGGTATCTCTTACACACGAAGCCGAGTTGCCAGCGAGGGAAGGGACGACGCCAAGCTCTTCGCTGCCGAGCTGTTTCGCGGATCGTCGCTGGATCCAGGCGTCTTCTTGAGGGGGCGGCATGGCTTTGGTCTTAGGCCTGCCTTCTCTAATTCCGGGGCGCGGACGTTCAATCCTCCGCAGGCGAATCCTTTTCGTCTTCTCTGTCCTTCGAGTCGCCTCCCTCTTCATCCGAGTCGTCGTCCTCGTCCCGTTTCAACGACGGATCGTTCTTGAGGCGTGCTTGCTCCGCTTGGTCGGGCGCGGGCAGATCCTGGTCGTCAAGCTCGGCTGCCTTGCGCGGTGGGCGTTCAACTTCCTCTTCGTCTTCCCAACCTGCGGGGACGTAGTCGAGGATGGCGTTCACCTCAGTGAATACATGCACCGCCTTGCCTTCAATGAACTCGAGATTCTGGGCTTCGCGGATCTCATCCTCCACATCGTCGATGCTCAACTCTTTCTCGAAGTCGAAGAGGTCATTGAGCATCTTTACCCGCAACCGCGTGATGTGATCGAGGAAGTCCGCATAGGGGCCATTCTCCTCGTCCAACAGGTCGGGCAGGGCGAAAAGCTTGTCCTCGGACTCGAAGAGAGAATCTTTGACGAGTACCAGGCGCACGCGCCCGGCTCCTAGGTCCCGCTCAATGCGGAAGGGAATAAAGGAACGTTCCATCAGATCCTGGTCAAAATCGTATTCGCGCAGCGGTTCGACGAGTTCGATGATATGTTGGACTTGACGAGGATCGATGATGCTCAGGCCGTCGACATCCCAACGGACCGGGTTGCTGACTTCCTCGACCCACCAGTTGTGATCGTCACCCAGACGGACAATGCACCATTCGAGTTGGGAAGCGGATCTGGCCATGGGTTGGAAGAAAAGATAACGGGTGTTCTGGTGCACCAAGAGGCCGCCTTGACGACGAAGTCAACCCCTCAGCGTGGAATAGATCGGCGGAGTTTCCGAAAGCGTCTTGATCACGAGCTTCGCTGCCAAAAGGCGATGGCTTTTTAAGGGTGCAAACCGCAACACCGGCAAACAGGAGATGATCTCCGGCTCCTGGAAAGGCCAGCGAGATGGGGGACCGGGCCAGGCTTTCGGGCAGCAAAAAGGCCGGCCCTTGCGGAGTCGGCCGAAGGTTGCGAAAAGTGGCGGCGGTTTTACTTCACCAGGTTCTTCGAAACCAAGGCGGTCATCTCGAACATCGAGACGGCTTTCTTGCCTTTGAAGATAACGCCCAGTGCCTCGTCGGCGTTGATCTGAGTCTTCACCTTCTGGTCTTGGAGGCCGTTCTTCTTGATATAGGCCCAGAGCTTCTTGGTAAGCTCGGTGCGCGGGAGGGGCTTGGCCCCGACGATGGCAGCCAGCGCTTCGTTCGGCTGGACTGGCTTCATGAATGCGGCGTTTGGTTTGCGAGCGGGTTTTTTGGCCATGAGTTTTTTTGGGTTGAGTGCTTCATCCCCGATGGGGGACCAGCTCATTAGGCCCGGAGAATCAGAGCTTTTCAAGTGGGATAGAAGCCTGATCCGGCGGCGTGGGGGCAGTCTAGTCGGAAATCCACTCGCTGGCGCTCGCGACTGCTAAAGAGAGGTCGTCGCGGATTACGAATCAGCTGGCGTGATCCCCAGTTTGGTCGGATGCAGCAGGTGAAAATACTCCAGCAAAAGGTCGGGATAGTCCGATAACACGCGGGCCGGGATGCGTTTGCCGGCCGCAAGCGCCAAACGCACCAAATCGCGATGGACGCTCGGCGCGGTCTCGGAGCGTTGAGATGTAAACTCCACGCGGGTTTGTTCGAAAGCGCATGGCTGCGGTCCGCGGGAGGTAACTCTGCGAGCCCTTTTCGGAGTCATTGCTGGTCCTGTTGTGATTGAAGGAAAGGGATGAGAGTGTAATCGACCACCGGACAACGCACTAAAGCCAATCTCGGCGGCGGTACCGCGGATTTGCTTTTTTGACGATTAGGTAAAACGGGCGGCTGCGCAAACCGACCAGCGGCGGCGCCTCGCAAAGCACTGCACCAGCCGGGGCCATGCGGATGGGTGCGGGCGATAAACCTCCGGCGCTTGTCGGGCGACAGGTAAATTCGCAAGCATAAAAACCAGAAACCGGAAAACTTTTTCCTGAAAATTGGAGAAACCCACCGGCCGGCAGCGGGTCGAATCAGCCCCAGCAGCACCCCTGGGAGGGGAATGGGTCGCGCATATAAGTTGCAGAAAGTTTCCACTTGCAATCGCTCAGGCGGTCACTCAGGGCTGGTTAAATAACAAGTAGCATGACGAGTAAGTAGCACCCATGGATCACGAAAAACACCTGCGCATTCAGCACAAACTCCTGCGGGAGATTGGGCCGATTATTGCCGCGGCGCTCACCGAGCCCGACGTGGTGGAGATTGCGCTTAACCCGGACGGGCAGATCTGGGTGGAGAAAATGGGCAGCGGCTTCGAGTGCCGGGGCGCACTGAGCCCCGAGGCGGCCGAGTCGCTGATGGGGACGATTGCGAGCTGTCTGCACACGACCGTGACCCGGGAGAATCCGATTTTGGAAGGGGAGCTGCCGATCGACGGCTCACGCTTCGAAGGGCTCTTGCCGCCGGTCGTGGCCAAGCCTACGTTCACGATCCGGCGCAAAGCATCGCGGGTGTTCACGCTGGAGGACTATGTCCGGCAGGGCGTGATGAGCGAGCGCCAGCAGACAATCCTCGTGGCGGCCGTGCGGGAGCGCCAAAACATCTTGATCGTCGGTGGTACGGGCTCCGGGAAGACAACCCTGACCAACGCGATCATTCATGAGATTACGACCCAGAATCCCGACCACCGGCTGGTGACGATCGAGGACACCTCTGAATTGCAATGCTCAGCGCGCAACGCGGTCGCCCTCCATACCTCGGATACGGTGGACATGCTGCGGCTCTTGCGCGCCACGATGCGACTCAAACCGGACCGGATTCTGGTGGGGGAGACCCGCGGGGCCGAAGCGTTGGCGCTCCTGAAGTCCTGGAATACCGGCCATCCTGGCGGGGTGGCCACCGTGCACGCGAATAATGGCCTGGGCGGGCTGATTCGCATGGAACAGCTCGTCGGCGAAGCATCGCCATCCCCCATGCAGCAGCTCATCGCCGCTGCCGTCAATTTCGTCGTCGTGATCGCGAAGGCTCCGGGTGTGGGTCGCCACATCCCCGAAATTCTCTGCGTCCACGGCTACGACCCGGCCGCACAACAATATCAGTACGACCGCTTGTCCTGACAAACAGCTACAACCATGAACCGAAACAAATACCTGAAATTCCTGTTCGCCTTTGCCTTGTTCGCCCTGTTGGCGGGCATCGCCTCTGCCAGTACGACGACGGGGCTGCCGTGGGAAGCCCCGCTGCAGACCCTCCAGAATTCGCTCAAAGGGCCGGTCGCGATGACGATCTCGATCATCGCCGTGGTGATCTTGGGGGCGACGCTGATCTTTGGCGGCGAACTGGGAGACTTTGCGCGGAAAGCCGTGATGATCTGCCTGGCGGTCGCGCTGCTGGTCTGCGCCGACGCCGTCATCTCGACATTGTTCACCTCGTCGGCGGCCTTGCTCATCGGCTGAGCGCCATGGCACTGCGTCGCATCCCGATCCACCGTTCGCTGCACCGCTACAACCTGTTTTGCGGCGCCGAACGCGAGTTGTGCCTGATGACGGGGCTGCTCACCTTCACATGCGTCTTCGTGGCGATGAGCATTCCGGTCGCGGTGATCGGCATCGTCGCTTGGTTCGTGATCATCGGGCTGTTGCGGCAAATGGCGAAGGCCGACCCGATTATGAGCAAAGTCTACCTGCGGCACCGCCGGTACCAGGCTCTCTACCAGGCGCGTTCCACGCCGTGGATCCTCGAGCGCTGACCCCCTTCCGATGAATGCTCTCAAAAAGTACCGGTCCACCAAACCCGGATTGCCGAACCTGCTCAATTACGGCGCGGTCGTCGACGACGGCGTCATCTTGAACAAGGACGGTTCTCTCATGGTGGGGTGGTACTATCGGGGAGAGGACAACGCGAGCAGCACCGACGAGGAGCGCAACAACTTGAGCGCCCGGGTCAACGCGGCGCTTGCCCGCCTGGGCAGCGGATGGATGTCGCACCACGACGCCATCCGCCTGCCCGCGCGCGACTACCCGGCGCCGGAGGCCTCGTTTTTCCCCGATCCGATCTCGCAACTGATCGATGAGGAGCGCCGGGAGCAATTCCAGGCCGAGGGCGCTCACTACGAAAGTCACTACGCCTTGGCCGTGACATATCTGCCGCCGCTGGCGCGGCAGAGTCGAATCGGCGAATTGATGTTCGACGATAAGCCGGGGAACCAGAAATCCGTCGCGCAACGGTTGCTCGATTACTTCAAGCGTATGATCGCCGAATTGGAGGACGGGCTGGCCGGTTCGGTGAAACTCGAGCGGATGCGCGGCCGGCGCTACGAGGACGGGGAGGGGAACCCTCACCTCGCCGATGAACTGCTCCAGTATCTGCATTTCTCGATCACGGGCGAGAACCACCCCATCAATCTTCCCCTCTGCCCGATGTACATCGACGCGATCATCGGCGGGCGGGAGTTTTTCAGCGGCCTTACGCCCAAGATCGGTGACACGTTCATCCTGCCCATTTCCCTCGACGGCTTCCCGGCCGAGTCGTACCCGGGCATCCTGAGCGTACTCGACCAACTGCCGATGCCGTACCGCTGGAGCACGCGATTCGTGTACCTCGACAGCCACGAGGCCGCGGGCGAGCTGAAGAAGTATCAGCGGAAGTGGAAGCAGAAGGTTCGCGGCTTTATCGACCAGGTCTTCAAAACCTCGAAAGGCAACGTCGACCAGGACGCGGTCGCGATGGTTGGCGACGTCGAAGACGCGCTGTCCGAGGCGAGCAGTGGCCTGGTGACCTACGGTTACTACACCAGCGTCATCATCTTGATGCACGAGTCCCGGGAGGTTCTGGAGGCGGGGGCGCGCGAGGCGCGTCGCGCAATCCAGAATCTCGGCTTCTCGTGCCGGCTGGAGAGCGTCAACGCGGTTGACGCCTGGCTGGGCACCCTGCCTGGGCACGGAGTGCCAAACCTGCGCCGTCCCATGCTCCACACCATGAATCTGGCCGACATGCTCCCGCTCTCGTCCATCTGGCCGGGGAAGGCGACTTGTCCGTGCCCGTTCTACCCGCCGGATTCGCCCCCGCTACTGCATGCCGCGACCGAGGGGGCCACGCCTTTCCGGTTCAACCTCCACGTCGGAGACCTGGGCCACACCCTGGTTCTCGGTCCGACCGGGTCCGGGAAGTCGACGCTCCTGGCGCTCATTGTCGCGCAGTTCCGCCGCTATTCCGGCGCCACGATCTTCGCTTTTGATAAAGGACGATCCCTGTCGGCGCTCGTCAATGCCTGTGGCGGCGTTCACCACGACATTGCCGCCGAGCATTCCGACCTCGCATTTGCGCCATTGGCGGGAATTCACGAAGAGAGCGAATGCGCCTGGGCCGAAGAATGGATCGCAAGTGTTTTTGAACTCCAGGACGTGCGGATGACGCCCGAATTGCGCAACGAAGTGCATCGGGCGATGAAGCTCTTGGCGGAGGCGCCTGTCGAGGGCCGTACGTTGACCGCGTTCCAGTCGAATCTGCAGCAAAAGATGCTCCGGGACGCGATCAATCCGTATACGCTGGCGGGCAACATGGGCCGGATGCTCGACGCCGAGCGTGACGGGCTGACGCTCAGCGCCTTTCAAGTTTTCGAGATCGAGGATTTGATGAACATGGGCAACCGGAACGCGCTGCCCGTTCTCACCTACCTGTTTCGCCGCATCGAGAAAGCCCTGAAGGGACAACCGGCGATTCTCGTCCTCGACGAGGCCTGGCTGATGCTGGGTCACCCCATCTTCCGGGCGAAGATTCGCGAATGGCTCAAGGTCTTGCGCAAGGCGAACTGCATCGTGCTGCTGGCGACGCAAAGCCTGTCCGATGCGGCCAGCTCCGGAATTCTGGATGTGCTGCTGGAGAGCTGTCCGACCAAGGTCCTGCTGCCGAACGAAAACGCCGAGCAGAAGGGGAGTGGGGGCGTCATCGGGCCGCGGGATTTCTATAGCATGATCGGCCTTAACGACCGGCAGATCGCGATCATTCAGCAAGCCACGCCCAAGCGGCATTACTACTGCTGGAGCGCGGAGGGCCGGCGGTTAATCGACCTCAACCTTGGGCCAGTCGCTCTGTCCTTTGTCGGCGCGAGCAGCAAAAAGGATCTCACCAAGATTGCGCACCTGAAGGCCACCCACGGCGACCAGTGGCCGCTGCGGTGGCTCGATTCTCGCGGGGTTGAATACCGCCACCTATTGCCGGAATCGGCGGCCGTCGACGCAGCGCCAGGCCCTGAAGTCATAGACACCACTCTTGTCCTCCAATCCTAGCCACCCACCGCCATGAACAAAGTAACTCGCATTATCACAGCGACGGCTCTCGCCGCCCCTCTTGTCGGCAGCCAGGCACACGCGACAGCCGTCATCGGGGCCACAGAGCCAACCCAAATCCTGAACAACATTCAGCTCGTTGGCTCGCAGATCGCCCAGCTTGAGCAATTGGCGCAGCAAGTGCAAATGGTGCAGACCCAGCTCAACCAGTACCAGACGATGCTGCGCAATCTGTCGTCGCTGCCTTCGGCCGAGTGGACGCACGTCGCTTCGTTGCTGGCCCAACTTCAAACCGCTCAGTCAAGTGCCTCGGGCTTTGCGTACGCCTCCAGCAACTGGAGCACGCTTTTCAATGCGCAGCATCCTGGCTTCGCGACCTATGTAAGAAACGGGAACATGTCTACTGCCGACTTCTCTACGGCGTACATGCGGTGGAACACTGAAGTCGGAAATGCCGCGGTGAAAGCGGTTGGCGATGCCAACCTGAATATCAACAATTTTCGGGATACACAATCGACCATCGACACGTTGAACGACCTTAGCGACAACGCCGACGGTCAAAAGCAAGCGATTCAGGCCGGCAACAAGTTCGCTGAACTCCTGAACCAGCAAATACTCCTGCTTCGGCAGCTCATCGCTTCGCAGATCCAGCTTCAGTCGAGCTATCTCGGCACCAAGAACGAACAGGAAGCTGTCCAAACGGCAAGCACGACCAACGCCTTGAAGTCGACGGGCAGATTCACCACGGGCGGGGAGAGATATTTCACGCCTCCGTCTCGGTGAGTTTTCGATGCCAAATTTGAATATGAAAACCCCATCCGGTCTTTTCCTCGCGACTGCTCTCTTCGCGGCGGACGTTTCTGTCGCGGCTTCTGCCACGCCGTCGGCGTTGGCATTGACTGTGGCAACTACGCGGTCGGTCATCCTGACGTACAAATCACCTGCGCCAGGTACGACCGCCGCTCGCACGCGAACGCTGATCGTCGAGATTCCCGCCGGGGTTACCTACCAGAATAACTACGTCCGCCACTTCGTTTCGGCTTACATTCTTTGGTTCAATCAAGGGGTCGAGCATTCCGAGTTGTTTTGGACGGTCTCGAAAGACCCGTTCGCCAAAGAAAACGCGGCTTTATACCACGGCGAGAAATTGAAGATCGTCCGTGATCTGGATGCGATCGCACCGGAGGACAGCATTCCGCCAAGCCCGCTAAACCATGAAGCGTTGGCGGAAGCCCGCACGAGCGGCTGGGCCGACACGGCCGGCGGGACACTCGCCCAGCAGCATCTGCACGAGCTGGTGAAAAAGGAGCGCAAGTAACTTCTCCCATGCCGCTCCGTCGCACCATCAAGCGAGCGTTGCTACTCGCGTTGCCCGCGCTCGTATTCCTCGCCCTCGCAAGCACCGCGCAGGCCCAGGCGGCGTCATCGGGCGTACTGGATAATGTGGTCAATCAATACCAGGCCGCGACCACAGCTTGGTCCACCAAGTTTCTTACTTACGCCAATACCGTGTTCTGGATTTTGGCCGGTATCGAATTCTCATGGGTGGCCATTCTGCTTGGGCTCCGGCAGGCCGACCTGCAGGAGTGGGTTTCTGACCTGGTGCGGTGGATTCTCATCACCGGCTTTTTCTGGGCGCTTTTGCAGAACGGTACCACCTGGGTGCCGGCGATCATCAACAGCTTTTGGCAAGCTGGTGACGGGGCGAACCAAGCTTTCAATGCCAGCCTTCCATCGGGCGTTTCGCCGTCGTTCCTCCTAGATCTCTGCTTGAAGCTGGCCGCCCAGGTTTGCGATTCGGCGAGCGCGTTTAATCCCGCCTCGCTGGTTTTTGTCGGCCTGTTCGGCATCGCGATCCTGGTCGCCGGGGCGATCATTGCCATGACGCTCGTGTGTGCGATCGTGGAAATGTACATCGTGACCGCGGCGAGCATGCTGCTGCTCGGCTTTGGCGGCAGTCGCTGGACCCGCGACTACGCGACCAAGATTCTGACCTATGCGGTGTCGATCGGCGTCAAGATCATGATCTTGCAGCTTCTGATCGGGCTCGGGCAAAACTTCGTCAGTAGTTTTGCGACGGCGTACGCGAGTTTCTCGGTCGAAAACATCGCTCCACTGCTCGTGGCTCTGATCGTGCTATGTGGGCTGGTGCGCTCGGTGCCGCAGATCGCCCAGTCGATGATCTCCGGGGTCCACATTCACACCGGCGGCGGTTTCGGTGCCGCAATGGGCGCGGCCCAGATGGGCATGGTTGCCGCAAATGCTGCCACAGCAGCGACGATGGGCGGCACGGGCGTTCTCCTCGCGGCCACGCAACTTGCCGCTACGCAGGGCCGCAACGCGGCCGCAGCGGCCGTTGCGCAGGGCGGGAGCAATCTCGGCCTTGGCAACTCGGTTTTGAAGGCGGTCAATTTCACGGGCCGCATGGCCGGCAATGTCGCGAAGGCGGCGGCGCAAGACATCACAGCCGGCATGAAAGGTGACCGGTACCCGTACACGAATATGGCTCAACGCATGACCGCCAAAATGATCAAAAAGGCGGACATCAGCAGAAGCCCAAGAAAATCGACTAACACATAAACATTCTATGACTACTTCACCTCAATCCGTTCCGTCTCCAGCCCCAACGGCCCCAGCCGTCAGGTGGGAGGTGACTTATGTTTATGCTGATACCGGCAGGATCGACCCTCAAGAAATGGCCGATTGCCTGAACGCCGGTTGGGAGTTCATGGGAATCCAGTCGGGCTCACAAGGGGGCTCGTCCTACGCCTACTTTAAGCGCGCGGTGCCGGTTAAGCCATGAGCATACCAACCACACCGGCGCTTGCGACAAAGTCTCCGTTCGAGGGCAGAGCGTCCAAATCTCCCACGGAGAGCCCGTACGTTGCCGCTCGGCGCGAATGGAACGAGCGCTACGGTGATTACATCGCCGCTGCGAAAGCCTGGCGGCTGGCCGCTTTTGTCGCTCTGGGCGTGGCCGCGGTCGCAGTTGGGGCCATCGCGTGGATGGGCGCGCAAAACCGAGTCGTTCCGTACATCGTTGAGGTCAACAACCTGGGTGAATCCATCGTCGTTGCTCGCGCCGACCACATGCAGCGAGCGGACAATCGCGTCCTCAAAGCCCAGCTCGCCCGCTTCGTGGTCGCGTGGCGCACCGTGACGGCGGACCTCTCGGTGGCGCGACGCAATGTGAACGAACTCTACGCCATGCTTTCCGCCACCGATCCAGCCACGATCGTTCTCAACGACTACATGAGGCAAAACAGTCCGTTCGAGCGCGCCGCCAATGAAACGGTCAACGTGGAAATCACCAACTTGCTGCCGATTTCAGGGGAAACCTGGCAAATCGAGTGGATCGAAACGCGGCGCACCCGGCACGGAGAAACCATTGATGTCACCCGGTGGCGGTGCTCGCCGACCATCGCGTTCCAGCAGCCCAAAGACGACGCCGACATCATGCGTAATCCCATCGGACTTTTCATGAAAGAAATCGCTTGGTCCAAGCAACTGCAGCTAAAATGAGAATCCATTCCCTCCTCCTCGCTTCGCTGGTGACCGTAGCGGCCTTCGCGGGTCCCACTTCCAATCCGCCGGTGCCTTTGCCGCCACCGGCGGTTGATTATCCTGACCAGCAGGCGCCAGCCCTGGACCAGAAAGACAAGGCCGCGCTTAGCTTGGCGGCTGATTGGAAGAACACCCCGGCGATGCCCGCACTTGGCGCTGACGGGAAGGTCCTCTTCGCTTTTGGAGCAACCCTGCCTGCCGTCATCTGCTCGCCGATCCAAGTGACCGACATTGAGCTGGAGCCAGGCGAGACGGTGAAGGAGGGCGGCTTACATATCGGGGATCCCATCCGTTGGAACGTGGCCCCGGCCGTGAGCGGTCCCGACGGCGCTCTGGTGACCCATCTGGTGGTCAAACCCTCGACTGGCGGCATCCAAACCTCGATTCTCTGCGCGACGGATCGCCGGGTCTACCACATCCGGCTGGTGGCGAGCGCGACCGATTGGATGCCCTACGTTGCCTTTTCCTACCCGGAAAACGCACGCCAGGCCTGGATTGCCTATCAGAAGCACCAGCAGAAGGCCCATGCCGATTCGATCGTCGAGGGCAGTCGCCGCAGCCTGACCGAATTGGATTTCGCATACACGATCCAGGGCAACGCACCGTGGACTCCCGTTCGGGTCTACAACGATGGGGTAAAAACCATCATCCAGATGCCGCAGGCGATGGCGCAGACCGAAGCCCCGGCCCTCCTGGTGATCGGTGCGGACGACAAGGAGCAGCTGGTCAACTTCCGCGTCCATGGGGACAAGTACATTGTCGATCAAGTCTTCACGAAGGCTGAGCTGATTTCCGGGGTGGGGCACAAGCAAGTGAAGGTATTGATCGCCCGCACGGCGCTGCCGTCCAAAACCTAACATGCCTGCCATCGCCCTTATTGTGTGTGCGATCGTATGGAGTGGCTGGCACTGGGCTCATCGCGAGCCGGCGTCCGTCGTCGCGCTGGCGCCCGCGGAGCGGGCAGTGCTGGTGGCCGATTCCACCAGTCTACTATGCGCGCAATTCCTACCGGCCAAGACGACCCTGCATATTGTTGGCGGCCCGAAAGACCTGTTGGCTCCCGAACTGGAGGCTTCGTTGCGCCAACACGGCTTTGCGGTTCGGGTCGGAGCACCTGCCGAGGACAAAACCGCTAGAATCGTGGTTGTCCCGGTCGACCATGATGGACTCCTGCTCCGCTTAGCCGTGGCGCAAGATTGGGGCGCCGACCGCCTCTACCGGCGCGTTCCTGCCGGCGTTGTGCCCGAAACTGGTTTCGCCATCCGCGACTAGAGGAGAACGACAACATGCCCGACGAATCACCCGATTCTATCGCAATCGCAAACGCTGGCGTGAAGCGCCTCAACAAGCGCCCACTGATCATCGTGAGCGCCATCATCGGGGGCCTTCTCTTCGCGCTGGTCTACGCGGTGAACCAGAGCAACAAGCGGAGCCATCCGGCCGCAGCTGCGCCCCAGGATCAGCCAGAGCAAAAGCACGCTGTTCAAGACACGAAAGCAGCCATTATTGACCTGGAAAAAGGCCTTCCCGAGGGCGGGGAGGTGCCTGATCCCACGGCGTCGGCCAAAGCTTCGGCAGCAGCGGACGATGGGCCGACTGGCCAGGCTGCGAACGGCAAAGCGGGCGCCGGTGGCAAGGTTGCAACCAGCGGCATCCAGGCCGGCAACGGCAAGATGACGCCCGAAGAAGAATGGCTCATGCAGTACAAGGCCGCCCAACAGAAGAAATGGCAGCTTTACGAGGTTGCGCTGTCTTCACCGACGAAGATCAATGCGAACATCCCCGATGGGAAAACGAACAACGGTACGCCTGGTGTGAATGCATTGCCGGCGGTCGCTTCTCTTGGCGCGCTCGATTCAGCGGCAGAACGCGCCCAGAAAGCCGGCGACTTGCAGAGTGCGGCACTCAAAGCCGCGCTCGGAGGAGTCAATGCGGACCCGAACGGCCAGGAGGAGAAAAACGATTTCGCGGGCAAGGAGCTGCGCGCCGGGTACCTGAACGCAACGCGCGAGGCGCCCCTATCGCGCTATGAGATCAAAATGGGGACGGTCCTCCCCGCGATCATGGTTTCCGGCGTGAATTCCGACCTGCCCGGGGAATTGATCGCCCAGGTTTCGCAGGACGTTTGGGATACCGCCACCGGGCGATATCTCCTCATTCCCCAGGGTTCGAAGCTCTTTGGAATCTACGATTCGCACGTCATGTTCGGCCAGAACCGCGTGCTGGTCGCCTGGACCCGCCTCACGTTTCCCGATGCCAGCACAATTGACCTGGGCCACATGTCGGGGGCAGATCAGGCCGGCTACGGCGGCTTCGCCGACCAGGTCAACAATCACTACCTGAAGATCTTCGGCTCCGCGGTCCTCATGTCCGTCATCAGTGCCGGCGTCGAGCTTTCGCAGCCGGACAGCGGCAACGCCTACGGCCAGCCCACGGCGCAGCAGACCGCGGCCGCCGCGATGGCGCAGCAGCTCGGGCAGACCGGTAACGCCCTCCTGCAAAAGAATCTGAATATCCAGCCGACCCTAGAAATTCGGCCCGGCTACCGCTTCAACGTCATGGTGTCCAAAGATATCATTTTGCCCTCTCCGTACAGCCCAGCGCCTTCGTCATGAGTACCGGGCCCACGGGCGAGTACACCCGCAGTTCCGGCGACACGCGGGGCTTGCGGGTCGCAAAAGAGGAGCTCTATGCCGAAGGCTTTCCGGAGGACAAGACCCGAGCGGTCGCCGCGCAGTATTTCCAGCCCGAGAACTACTCCTACCTGCGCGGCCTGCCCGATTTGACCTATCTCGTCGCGCCCAGCACGACCGGGCACAACAAGTTACCCGTCGCAGTCGCCCAGCTTCTGCAGCAGCGCTACGGCGGCCAGATCGTCACCAATTGGGCCACGCCTATCGCGACCCGACGTACCGCCACGATGGACGGGATTACCAAGCTGAGAAATCCGCCAGGCTATCAGATTAACCGCGACGTGACCGCGACTCTCGTCCCAGGCGCGACGTTCGTCCTGGTCGACGACGTGGTGACGACCGGCGGCAGCATCGCGGCCATGCGCGAAGCGCTGGCTCGCGAAGGGCTGCGCGTTGAACAGGTCACGAGCCTGGCCCAACCCGACCTGCGTAAGGTGGGCGAGGCGGACATCGACCGCATCACCACCAAACTAGGCCACCCGTCTTTGCGGCCCGATATCGCGCTCGCGCTCGACGGCCGCCTAAAGCACTTCGCCAACTACATTGAAACCTCAATCCGCAAAACCGATGCCGAACGAAACGAGGAGATTTCCGCATACTTCCGCGTTGAAGCCCAACGACTGCGCGAACTTGGACGCACTGACGCCGGAGCAATCCTCGGAATTGCAGAACGGGTTGAACGACTTGCTTCGGTTCAATCTCAACCACACCCCGAGGCCGGACTTCACGCCGGACTTTCGCGCGAAGGTCGCGATCTACGGCCAGGCCCTGATCGACCGAAAGATGGGCCTGGGCTCAAAGTCGATACCGAAGCCGTCCTAGCCCGTCTCGACGCGATACGCGCCGAGTACCACGAGAAACCGGGCCGCGAGAAGATCCTCGAAGCCCGCGAGGCCGTCGACGATTTGCCCGCTCCGGACATCACGAAGATCCCGCTCGCTGTCGCCGCACAGGAGTACATCGAGGGCCGCGTTTCCCGCGTCGAACTCGAAATGCTCGCGGCCGAAGCCGACCGCAGCCGAGAGGTACGCTCCCAATTGCCGACGCTGGAATACAGCTACGACGCAGGCCAGGGACTTGACCATGAGCGCTGATGCAAAAACTGGCCATACGCCACTCCGTTTCAAAGCGCCAAATACCCACCGTCAGGCGGTCGCCAAATGAATGTTGAAGAAATTCTCCGGAGTTCCAGCGCCAGTTTCTGGCTCAAGGACGCCTTGAATTCTGCGTTGCAGCGTGACCCGGTTGACGCAGCGGCGGACGCCGAGACCTTGGCTGAAATCCTTGCCCGCAGAGCGGATTCCCACGTCAATACGATGCGGTTGGGCCTTACCGCCCATCCTGGCCCTCTTTTCCCGGCTCATGCTCCACCTCCACGGTGCTCAGGCTAGACGGGCCGGTGAGACTGTTAATCACTTGGTCGCTGGTTCGATCCCAGCCTGGGCAGCCAATCTCCGAAATTGATCGAAACTTCTGCACAATGCTTGGAAAGCATTGATGCCAAGGAGGATTCAGAGAAATGGACATTAAGCAGATAGCGCCCTTTTTCGACAACGGGTTGGAAACTGAGGCTATTTTCGCCGTTTTGGCCGTTTTCTGATCCGGCTTCGTTAACCACTACCTTCCGAATCGTCGCCCGGAGGAATTGATCCCTCGCATCTGGTGTTAGCGACTGAACGAAATCCCCGGCTCCCCCCAATGCCGAGGTGATCTGCTGGCGCAGCGCGGCGTCCCCCTCGTCGTCTTGCAACCTTTTGGCCACCTCAGCCAATTCCGCTTGCAGAGCCTTTTCCTGGGCTAGGTTCTTCTCCAGCTCAGCCCGCCACTCTTTTCGACTGATTCCCGAAGGTGAGGCTTTTATCTCCTCCTTGATCCGTTCCTTGCGGTCGCGGATGGCTGCGGAGTCGCAGAATGTTAGGCAATGATCGAAATGTGAGCGCCACGAATATGTCCATCTTCGAAGACATTTCTGTCGAACACGGCGAAAAACCGAGCTATTTGGTCGGGTCCGGGCGGTTCCCGTTGTCCAAACGCTGTGTAAATGAGAATTGATCTGAGAAAATGACCCTTACGCCAACACCGTTCTCTCTGCGCATCTTCGTTGTAGACGGTGACCCTGATGGGCTCCGCCTCGTCGACCGGTCCAATTGGATCGGCAAGGCAATCATGTTTCCCCGGGCACTCTATCCCAAGGTGCGCGAACGAGCGGAATTCCAGCAGACCGGTGTGTACCTGCTGCTCGGTGCGAGAACTGACGGCGACGCCGAAATGATCTATATCGGCGAAGGGGACCCCGTCCGTCCCCGACTCGAAGACCATTATGCCAAAAAGGACTTCTGGACCCGAGCGGTCTTCTTCGTCGCTGCGGCGGGACAGCTCAACAAGGCTCACGTGCAGTACCTGGAAGCGCAACTCGTGGCGCGTGCTCGCGCGGCCAAGCGCATGCCCCTCGATAACGGCAATACACCGACCGAACCAACCCTTTCCGAAGCAGACCGCGCCGACAT
>Ga0182027_10002406_pt1 | contig 30428 bp, 28 predicted proteins | sample 712E1DmetaG_FD_121300 | JGI IMG/M metagenome (GOLD analysis project Ga0182027, IMG submission 121300) | Permafrost microbial communities from Stordalen Mire, Sweden - 712E1D metaG (Illumina Assembly) | ecosystem: Environmental > Terrestrial > Soil > Wetlands > Permafrost | place: Sweden...
CCACCCGGCATCCGATCATTTAAGGATGACGGGTGGTCGAGTGCCCAGGGACGGGCGCGAGAGCGACTTCCCCGGCCCGGAAGCCGAGGGCAGGATGCCCGAAGCTGGAGGGTCGACTCCCCCACCTCCATCATATGTAATAAAGACTTACTCGACTTTTCGGCCCCATGTTGCAAATATGTAAGCAGCACGGGGGTCGAAATGCCTAGGGTCAAAGCGTCCTTTACCCTCTATTCGAGGGTACCCCAACATTCATGCAACCAGATGCAAATTGATTACTTTACCCAGAATGGACTTCCCCAGAATCAGTAGACACTTTCAGGTTATAATTGTAGCTAAAGGAAGGTGTCTGTGGGAGTCGGATTTATTCGGATGAGTTCAAACGGGAACTGGGTACTGACTACCCTGTCCTGTGGAATTGGAGGTCCTCAAATTACCTTTGCCCTTTGGTTCTAGAAAGGGTTCACGCTGCCTCGAGAGAGTGGACCATAAATCCGCTGGGCACATGAAAAAACGGAGCGAATCGGTCACATCATGCCCATTATCACAATTCTGAAATCCTAAATCCAACGAGAGTTGTTATTGGCCGTAGGCTTTCAGCTATTATTCATGCTTATAATCGCGATATGCTTTTAGACCGAATCGACGAGAATCTTTTCGAGTTCTACGATTTTGCCGCTAGCGCAGCAGGCAGGGTAATAAGCAGACATAGCGCCTATTCATATGTCGATCTCCGGCCGTCACCATGGACGAACGCCGTATACAGACTGGATTTTTCGGCGGACAAAAATCTGCCTTCGGCACTTCCAGATGGTATTCGGGCCGAAACTATCCCGAACAAAGTGAGGATGGGACCTACTTCTCGTCCGGCGGATGTGGAGGCTAGACTGCTGGCCGCAGGGTTTACGGTCGAGCGGATAGCAACCGGCATGACGCTGGACGTGCGTAAACGGAACCGTTTTAAAAGGCCGCCCAATTTTACCCTTGCTTTTCTTGATTCCCCGAAAGATTATCTCGACTTCGCGCAAATTGTCGTCGTCGAACTGTTTGGGAAAGATGCAGAAATGGCGCCCGCATTCGCGAGCCTGCTAAATTCGATGAAAGGGGAAAAAGTTTTCGGCCTCTTGGGCAAAGCACGCGGGTTGCCTGCGTCGGCGGCATATGCATTCATCGATGGTGCGGGAGTCGGCGGGGTTTATTTCGTAGCTACCGATAATAGGATGCGTGGACTAGGCTATGGTAGAGCAACCGTAAGCGTGGCCCTGGACGAGCTCGCCCGTAGCAGCGTTCGTTTTGCTATCCTTCATGCGACGGATCTCGGGAAGCCCGTCTATGAGCACCTAGGATTCATCGGGGCCTGCCGTCTCCCTCTATTTTCGATTCCTTAAAAACCCGAGATTTAGTCTCGCTGCCTTCGATAGTTTCGCCCTACGCTAAAACATAGTTATATCCTTATGCCTGTCCCCGATTAGGTAATATTACCGGGGGAAAGAAGAAGTTGTCCAAGAAGCAGCCGCCTTCTTGGACAAGCAGCGATCGACTTTCAAGGCCTGCCCGGACCGCCTACGAGTTCACGATCTCGAGATAGGTCAGCGTCTGGTTGAGAAGCTGATAGGCGATCTCCCCGAAGGTGATTGGCCCGGTGATGGATCCCGTCTGCTTTCCCTCGAGGCCTGCGTACAGGTAGTTGAGGATGCAGTTGCAGGAGAAAGCCGGGTTGACCGAGCCGGCCGGCATGATCGCGGAGAAGCTCTTCACGTAGTCAGGGACGGGCTCCGCAATCCGATACTGGACGTTTTTGAACACCGGCGCGTAGAGGGCGACGGTCTTGGCCTTGTCGTCGACAGCCTGGAAACTGACGTTGACGAGCGTCCCGCTATAGTCGGCCACGAGGGGCAGGCGGGTGTCTATCTTCTTCGCCGACAAGTACTCCGCGAAGTTGAGCTTCTTGCCTCCCACGACGCAATTCGTAACCGAGAAGCCCTCCTCCTCGAAGGTGATGACGTCGCCCTTGCCCTGACGGAACAAGTTGACGATGCCGATGGAAGCCTGCTTGCCAGCGGGGAGGGCGAGGTGCATCGCGACGGCCTTCGCGTCGGAGGATTCGCCCGTCGCTCCGTTGAAGGTTTTGGGCGAGATTTTGCCCAGGTCGTCCAAGTGCACACCGGCTATCCAGCCGATGATCGGCTTGAGGAAGAGACCCGGGTATTCGGGCGCGTTGCGGGCGTAGCTGATGTGAGCCGGGCTAGTCGCCGGTATGATGAGGAGGGTGAAGCCGTTCTCGGGCGCATCGGGGACGAGTCGAGGAAGGTCCTTCTCCGCGTACCAAGCGATCTTGACACCCGAGGCTGCGGCAGGAGCCTCGGTCATGAAGATGGAGTCCTTCGACATCTTCCCGCCCTTCTGATCCATGAAGTAGGGGATTGTGCCGCCGATCCAATTGCCCTTGGGCAGGCGCTTGAGAAGGCTCTCGTCGCCTGCGAGGAAGAGAGTCTTGCCCGATTCGATCTTCGAGACCACGGAAGCGAAATCGGCCAGCATATCAGGCCCCCTTTCCGAAAATGGTGGTGATGTCGTCGCGGAGGATGCTTTCGTACTTTTCGAAGAATGCGTAGATCTCGTCGATGCATTGCTGCAGGGTCGCTTGATCCTTGCTGGCGTCGGATGCGCGATGCAGCCGCGAGATCATCAGCCCCGCCGGTACGCTTTTGAAATTGTGTTGCAGCTCTCCTTTTACAAGTTTTGCCCAATTCCCATCTGTCTTCGACGGAATCATTCGAGAGGCCTCCATTTATTGAGATATCTAACATAACTCTACGAAAACTCCTCTTAAAGTCAAGGCTGGGGGTCTGGTGAAACAGGCGCAGCATGCCGGATGCGACAAAAAACAACTCCTGGGAGGCATGCATGAAGGTAATTACCATAGCAGTCTTGAAAAGGGGTTGTGGGAAAAACTCAATGTGGGGTTAATGGTTGGCCGTCGAACTTTTAAAAGCCGAATAGACCCACGGTGGGGATAGTGTAACGAATATCTCCAATGGAATGCCAATACAAAACTGGGCGGCGCGGCTATACTAACCCCCATGTCGATTATTCGATCAGTGTGCGTATTCTGCGGTTCTAGCCAGGGGAAGCGCCCCGAGTACGCGCAAGCGGCCGAGGCATTAGGCAAAGAGCTCGCGCGCAGGGGCCTCAGGCTCGTCTATGGCGGCGGCGACGTGGGCACGATGGGCCACCTCGCGAGGGCCGCCCTCGCGGCGGGCGGAGAGGTGCTTGGCGTCATTCCCCGTAAACTCTACGAGATCGTAGCCCATGTCGAGCATACGGAGCTTGTCGTAGCCGCGGACATGCACGAGCGCAAGGCGAAGATGTACGATTCTTCTGAGGCCTTCATCGCCATGCCGGGCGGCATTGGCACTCTCGACGAGCTCTTCGAGGCATGGACCTGGCGGGGAATCGGCTACCACGACAAACCCATCGGCATCCTGGACGTTTCCGGCTACTACGAGGCCCTCATCGCCTTTCTGCAAGCCATGGTCGATGAAGGCTTTCTCGGCCGCGAACAGCTCGAGGACCTAGTCGTGGATACGGACGCGGGCCTTCTCTTGGACCGCCTCGCGGCCAAGGAGCCGCTCAAGGTATTCAAGCGGCCCGAAAGGTCGAAGCCGCTCTCTTGAGCCTGCGCGCTGGCCGGAGCTTCCAGGTCAAGGCGAAGAAGCGTATACTCGACTCATGCCAACCAAGAAAAAGCGCGCTCCCTATATTCCCCCAGGGGCCCCAGGCCATCCCAGAACGGCGGCCGACGCGGCAAAGGCCAGAGCGCCTCGGCCGGAACGACGGCCGCGAGCGAGCGCTCAGGCAACGTCGGTTCGACCAACGACGGCAAGGGTCCGAACGGCCGCTCGCCTGGTCTACGAGGACGAGACGATCCTCGGCTACGACAAACCCGTGGGCCTGAGCGTCATCGCTCCCGAGGGCTCGCGCACGCGCTGCCTCCTCGACATAGCCACCGAACAGGTTGTGCGAAACAACCCTAAGGGCAGGGCGGCAGTAGTGCATCGCATCGATCGCGACACATCGGGCATCGTGATTTTCGCCGTCGATGGGAGAACCAAGAAGCTTCTCATGGAGGGCTGGGACGAACTGGTCACTCAGCGGCTCTATATCGCCCTTGTGGAGGGATCGATGGAGGGCGACTCGGGCGTATTCGACTCGTGGCTGAAGGAAAACAAGGCTGGCGAAGTATACCGCACCGAGCCCAAAGAGAGGGGCGCCAAGCAAGCGATCACCCGCTGGCGCGTATTAAAGCAAGGCGCAGGAATGAGCCTCCTCGAGCTAGCCCTCGAGACGGGGCGCAAGCACCAGATTCGCGTCCAGCTGGCGGACTCGGGGCACCCCGTCGTGGGCGACGGGAAATACGGCGCCCCGAGCGGCGAAGCCGTAAATCTTGGTAGGCTCTGCCTACACGCCCGGATGATCGAGCTCAAGCTGCCGGGCCGCGATGCGCTGCGGATAGAGAGCCCTTCCCCGCCGGAGTTCGACGCGGCGATAAGGACGCCGCACGCCTCTCCCTTGGGAAGATCCGAAAAGCCCCATAGGCCGCGGGTCAAATACAGGAGCGGCGATACCCGCGGAAAATGAAAGCGCGCGCGTTCATCGCAAAGATTCGCTAGGCAATGATGCTCGCTTAGGCTTATTTCGCCGGCGGCATCGTTGCCGGAATCCATTTCGCGAAATTCGCCAGGTGGGCCCAATAGCCCAAGAAGGCGAAGATAGTCCAGATCGCAGCCGCCCCCACAAGGGCGAGGGCCGCGAGAATTCGCACGACCTTATGCTGCCGAAGATAGTAGACAGGCAAAGATAAAACGCCCATCAGTCCCGTGAGGGCGAAACCGCCGGCCGCGACCAATGGTTCGCTCGTCATCTTGAGGGACAAAAGCCTGATCCCCAGTACGATCGAGGCGGCGCCGGCGAAGGTCGCATACATGCCAAGGGAGAGGAGCTCCCAGCCCCTGAGCAGGGCTATCGCTCCGCCGAGCATGATCACTCCGTAGAGGACCGACATTTCCCCGAAGGGGATGTTGTAGCTGCCGATTATCGGCCAGGTGAAGATTTCGTGGAGGCCCGCGACGAGGGCCACGAAACCGCTCACAAGAAGCCCCGGCGCGAGCTTCTTACGATCGCCATTGATGTATTTCAGGACGAAAAGCGCCAGGATGGCGAGCCCGGCTGCCATGTTAATGAGCATGAGGGTCAGATAATCGATAAACATCGTACGCCTCCTGAGACGAAGAACATATAAAGTTTAACCGATCGGGGTGTATTCCGCAAATAAAACAAAAAATCGGCCGCGCGCGCCCTTGGCAAGGGCGCGCGCGGCCGATTTGCAGGTTACAGGCTAGGCCTGTGCATCTATGAGAGTCCCCGCATTTGTTGGCAAGGGGGCTTTCGTTCTAGCGGACTCAGCGGCCTCGTTGTCCGGGACGCGCTCCGCCGCTTCGCTCTCGCGAGAAGGCGCCGCCTGCGGAAGTGCGGCCGCTCGGGGATCGATTGAACCTAATTCCATGGTTGGACTCCTTATTCGAAAAGGTAGCGCCCGCCGAGGAGGAAGTCAAACCGGGGCGCTTCACTACAGCCCTGCCGGCCGAGCCGGACTTAAGCGAGGGGCTCCTGCTCGAGCTCGAGCTTCTGCTTTCGGAACGGCTGTCGCTTCGCGCTTCGGGCCTGCGGCCGGTTCTGGTCCTGGACCTCGGATCTATATAGCGCTCGCGATCGCGGTCGACTAAACCGGGATTGGCGCGGGCCGCGGCAGCTTCGGCGATCATAGTCTTCCTGCCCTCTTCGGCCGCCTGCGCGAAAAGGGGGCCTGAAGCCACGGGCACGCTTGTGCGCAGAAGCTTCTCGATGGCCTTGAGGAGGGGCCTCTCTTCGCGGTCGCAGAGGGCTATCGCGCAGCCGCTCGCGCCCGCCCGCGCCGTGCGGCCGATACGGTGAACGTAGGTCTCGGCTACCTCGGGCAGCTCGTAGTTGTACACATGGCTGATGCCGTCGACATCGATGCCGCGGGCGGCAAGGTCCGTCGCGACGAGGACGCGCAGGTTGCCCGCGCGGAAGCCGTCCATGGTCCTGGTCCTGTTATTCTGGCTCTTGTTGGCGTGGATCGCCTCCGCTGGAATGCCGCCGACGCTCAGCGCCTTCGCGAGCTTGTCGGCCCCATGCTTGGTGCGCGTGAATACTATCGCGCGCTCGTCGCCCTGGGCATTGATGAGGGCGGCGAGGAAGGCGCGCTTCTCGTTCTTCTCGACGAAGGCCACCTTCTGGTCGATGAGATCGACCGTGGGCTTCTCCGGCGTCACCGAGACGCGGACCGGATCGCGGAGGATGGAGTTGGCGAGGCCCGAGATGTCGTTGGGCATAGTGGCCGAGAATAGCAGGGTCTGCCTGTTCTTGGGGATGAGGGAAATGATTCGCCTAACGTCCCTTATAAAGCCCATATCGAGCATGCGGTCAGCCTCGTCGAGGACCACGATCTCTACCGCGTCTAGCCGAACCTGGCCCTGCGAATGAAGGTCGAGAAGGCGGCCTGGCGTGGCGACGAGGACATCGACGCCCCGGCCCAAGGCCTTGATCTGAGGGGCCTTGCCGACTCCGCCGTACACGCAGGCGTGGGTGAGGCGCGAGTTGGCCCCGTAAGCGGCAAAACTCGCGTCGATCTGTGCCGCGAGCTCGCGCGTCGGAGCGACCACGAGGGCGCGGCAACTCTTGGGAGCGGGCCTGACGGCCATCGCGGAGAGGCGCTGGATTATTGGTAGGGCGAAGGCGGCGGTCTTGCCCGTGCCGGTCTGGGCGCAGCCCAAGAGGTCGCGGCCGGCGAGGAGGGAGGGGATGGAGGCGGTCTGGATGGGCGTCGGCGTTTCATAGCCCTGCCGCTCGAGGGCGGACAGGATAGTCTCGGCGAGGCCGAGCGAGGAGAAACTCTGTTCGGTCATGTGAATCCTTAGGAGGAAGAGATGGGGGCAAATGCCTGATTTTAAGTGCTACTCTAAAAATCGGCACTGCTCTCGCCCCCGGTTCACCGACCGCGAGCGAGCTCTGATACTAGCGGGCCGAAGGGTCCGTGATCAGCTTAAATGCAATATACCGCATTATTGCCCTCCGCGCCTAGTACGTTTTCGAGCGGTTTTACGCATTTGCGCGAAATTGGCTATATATGTACAGCCTTGCCCAAACCCGCTCTCGCCGTCTCCATAACGAGCTCCGAGAGACTCGGATGGGCGTGGATCATGTCGGCCACGTCGTCCAGGAGGAGTTCGGAGCGCGCGGCGAGGAGGAGCTCGTGTATAAGCTCGGTGGCGCCCGCGCCGACTATCGTGGCGCCGAGGATGGCGCGCGTGCGCGGATCGTAGACGATCTTGGCCTGGCCTTCGGATGCGCCGATGGCCACGGCCTTGCCCACGCCTACGTAGGGGAAGCGCGCGAGAGCGACAGCCCTGCCTTCGTCCTTCGCCTTGGCCTCTCCGAGGCCGAAACTCCCGAGCTCGGGCTCGCAGTAGACGGCGCTCGGCACAAGCAGGGGATCGACACGGGTCTCGGTCGGCGCTGAGGTTCCTTTTATGAGCTGGGCGATCCGCTCGGCGGCTATCTCGCCTTCCTTCGAAGCGACGTGGGCGAGCAGGGGCGTGGCGACGATGTCGCCTATCGCGTAGATGCCCGAGACCGAGCTCTCCTGATAATCGCCTACGGCGACAAAGCCCTTCTCGAGGCGCACACCGGCTTCTTCGAGGCCCAGGCCAGCGGTATTGGGGCTGCGCCCCACCGACACGAGGAGGCGGTCGGCGGTAAAGGAGCTCTCGGAGCCGTCCTTGGCCTTGAGCTTGAGCGCAATGCCGTCGCCCCTCTTCTCGAAGCCCTGGGCGGCCATTCCCGTGAGGAGCTTTACGCCTCGCTTGGCGAAGGCGGCCGCGACAATGGCGGCCGATTCCTCGTCCTCGATCGGCAGGACCCTGTCCATCAGCTCGACGACCGTCACGTCCACTCCGAAGGAGCTCGCGATATAGGCCGTCTCCATGCCGATCGCTCCCGCGCCGAGGATGGCGAGGCGCTTAGGCAGATCGCGCGACATGAGGAAGCCCGTGGAGGAAAGGACTGTCTTCTCGTCGAAGGGGAAACTCGGCAGAGCCCTCGGGCTAGAGCCCGTGGCGACGACGATGGCCTTCGCGGAATGACTCGCCTTGCCGGAAGCGCCGGCGACCTCGACCTTCCTCGGGCCATCGAGCCTCGCGGCCCCCTCGATATAGTCCACGCCGTTTTTCTTGAGAAGGAAACGGACGCCCTTCGATAAGCGATCGGCAGCGTCCCTGGATTTTTTCCACACTTTTTCGTAGTCGAATCCCGAGAGGTTCACTTTGCCGCCTGCCGACTCGATGGCCGCCCTCCCCTCGGTGAAGAGAGAGGCCTGGTGTATGAGGGCCTTGGAGGGAATGCAGCCCACGTTGAGGCAAACCCCGCCCGGCGCTTCTCGCTCGACGACCGCGACCGAAAGCCCCAGCTTGGCGGCCCGTATCGCGCACACATAGCCGCCCGGACCGGCGCCGATGACGATGATGTCGTATTCTTTCTCAGGCATCTCGATTCCTCCTGCTACAGCAATGCTTTCCCAGGCTCCTCGATTAAGGCGACGAGAGTGGCGAGGAAGCGGGCGCCCGCGGCCCCATCTATGACGCGATGGTCGCAGCCGAGGGTGAGGGCCATCGCGCGCCTGACCCCGATAGTCCCATCCTCGCGGACGAAGGCTTCTTTGAGGGCCGCGCCCAGAGCCAATATCGCGGAGCCCGGTGGGTTGATGATCGCCGTGAATTCCTCGACGCCGAAGCTGCCCAAGTTAGTGATCGTAAAGCCGGCTCCATCGTACTCGCTTGGGCTTAAGCCTTTGTCCTTGGCCTTGACGATGAGGGCGGACATCTCTTCGTCGATGGCCGCGACGCCTTTATGCGCGCAATCCCTGACCACGGGAGTGATGAGACCGTCGCTCAGCGCCACGGCCAGGCCTATGTCGATGGAGGAGCGCTCCAGGATTGTCGCGCCCTCCCAGGTCGAGTTGACATAGGGATGGCGGACGATCGCCTCGGCGGCCAGCTTGATGAGGAAGGCATTGAGCGAAATAGGCTTATCGCGCCCCGTGTTGGCGGCCTCGCGCAGGGCCATCAACGGCCCCGCGTCCGCGCGCCGCTTCAGATAGAAGTGCGGGGCCGTGAAAATAGACTCGGCGAGGCGGCGCGCAATGACGGCGCGCTTGCCGGATACGGGTACCCTGCGATCGGCGATAGGAGCAGAAGGCGTCGCGCCTGATTCCGGCGCTGATAGTCGGCCGGCGGAACCCGGCGACACAGCTGCGCCTAGCGACGCGATGCGACGGACGTCCCTCTCCACGACGCGGCCGCCTGGTCCCGAGCCCCGAGCGCCCCTGAGATCGATGCCGAGCTCGCGCGCCAGATTGCGGGCGAGGGGCGAGGAGGGAGGATAGGAGGAGGCTGCTGAGGGTCCATAGGCGGCGACCGGTACGACTGGCGCCGCAGGCGCAGGTGCTAGAGTAGGCGCGGGCATGGGCGCGGCCGCGGGCGCAAAGCTAGGCACTTTCGGCGATGCCGGCGAAGGAAGGGGCGCCGGGGCTGGCATTTTTAGAGCCGCAATAAAGGGCCCCGGGTCCTCGCCGGCCGCGCCGATCACGGCAATGCTCTCGCCAACGGCTGCTTTGCCTCCCTCGGCCAAAAGCACCTTTAAGAGGACAGCGTCCTTGGGAGCCTCGTAATCCATGCTCGCTTTGTCGGTCTCCACCTCGCATAGGACCGATCCCGCCCTAAAGGCCTCGCCCTCGGCGACCTTCCATTTGGATATCGTGCCTTCGCTCATCGTCGGGGAGAGCGCCATCATCAGTAGCTTTTCGGCCATGCTATTCCTCCCGGTAGAGGGCGCGCAGGACGGCAGCCTCTATTTTGGCCGCCGAGGGTTGGGCGGCGAGTTCGAGCGCGTGGTTGTAGGGCATGGGCACGTCCTCGCCCGAAACCAAGGCAACGGGCGCATCGAGGAGATCGAAGCACTCGCGCGAGACGAGGTAGGCGACATGCGAGCCTACGCTCGCGACAGGCCAGGATTCGTCGACGACGACGCAGCGACCCGTACGCCTGACGGATTCGTACATCGTGGCCTCGTCGAGGGGCCGGAGGCTTCGGAGATCGAGCACTTCCGCCTCGATGCCCTTGGCGGCCAGGGACTCGGCGGCTTCGAGGGCCGCGCGCACGGGCCTCGAGAAGGAGATGATCGTGACGTCCTTCCCGGGGCGGGCTACCGAAGCCTTGCCGATGGGAACGAGGAACTCGCCGTCGGCCACCTCGCCCTTCAATGCGTACAGGAGCTCGTTCTCGAGGAAGACGACAGGATCGTCGTCCCGTATAGCGCTCTTGAGCAGGCCGTATGCGTCCGCCGGAGTAGCCGGGGCTAGGACCTTGAGCCCGGGCACATGGGTCCAAAAACTCGCGAAGGCCTGCGAATGCTGGCTCGCCAAGTATTCCGCGGGGCCATTGGGACCGCGGAACACGATGGGCACCGAAAGCTGGCCGCCCGACATGTAGCGCATCTTGGCGGCCTCGTTGATTACCTGGTCCATGGCGAGGAGGGCGAAGTTGTGCGTCATCCACTCGACGACGGGCCGGAGCCCCGCTATCGCGGCGCCCACGCCCGCCCCCGTGAATCCAAGCTCGGCTATGGGCGTGTCGCGAACACGGTCGGCCCCGTACTTGGCGAGGAGGCCTTTAGACACTTTATACGCGCCATCGTACTCGCCGACCTCCTCGCCCATGAGGAAGACCCGGGAATCTCTAGCCATCTCCTCGTCGAGGGCCCTGTTCAAGGCCTCGCGATAGGTGATTGCTGCCATGGCGCCCCCTACCCCGCAGCTCGCGCCGCGGCGTATCCGCCCGCGCCCGCGCCAGAATACACATCGGTGTAGAGCTCACCCGGAGCCGGCTCGGCGCTCGTCTCCGCGAATGCGACGGCGGCATCTATCCGCGCTTCGATCCTGGCGACGATCTCCGTCCACTGGGCCTCGGAAAGCATACCCTCGTCCATCATCCTGCCTTTGAGCGCGGCGATCGGATCTCGCTTGCGGTATTCGTCGATGTCGTCGCGGCTGCGGTACTTTCCCGGGTCGCTCATCGAGTGGCCCTTGTAGCGATAGGTCCGCGCCTCGACGAGGCCCGGCTCGCGTTCCTCCCTCGCCCGCGCGACCGCTTCGCGCATCGCGTCCCGAACGCCCACGACATCCATGCCGTCGCAGGATCGGCCCTTCATCTCGTAGGCGGCCGCGGTGAGCGAGAAGTCCTTCTCGGAGGATACGCGCTTCCAGTTGGTGCCCATGCCCCATTGGTTGTTCTCTATTATATAGACGATGGGCAGGGACCAGATCTTGGCGAGGTTGAGGCTCTCATGGAGGGCGCCCTGATGAAAGGCGCCGTCGCCGAAGAAGCAGAGCGTCACGCCCCCGTCGCCGCGGTATGCCTGGGCGAGGGCGACGCCCGTCGCCACGGGTATCTGCGCGCCCACGATGCCGTTGCCCCCGAGCATGCGCTTGGCGGGATCGAAGAGGTGCATCGAGCCGCCCTTCCCCCTCGATACGCCCGTGGCCTTTCCGAAGAGCTCGGCCATGATCGCGCCGGGCTCGATGCCGAGGGCGAGGGCGTGGCCGTGGTCCCTATACCCGGTGAGGACGTAATCCTTCTCCAAGTCTAGGACGGAGACCGCGCCCACGGCGACGGCTTCCTGCCCCGTATAAAGATGGCAGAAGCCGCCTATCTTGCGCAGGCCGTACATCATTCCCGCCCTTTCCTCGAAGGCCCTGATAAGCTGCATGCTCTCGAGCAGCGGAAGAAGAGAATCATCCATGGGGAGCTTCCGCCGAAAATCTCTCGGCGCGCGCCGGAAAGAGAATGGATGCCGACTCGACCTCGGTCTCGATTACGCGCAGGGCCGAGGAATCCTTATTAAGCCGCCAGAACGTAGCGAGGTTGGGGCCTATCGACTTGATGACCTCCGCGGAGAATGCGGGATCGTCGACGAGACGCGCCCTGCCCGTGAGGGTCGCCACCTCGGAGAAATCGGCGGCCTGGAATAACCATTGCGCGCGAGGGTCGGCTTCGACTTCGGCTGTCTTGAGGAAGCCGCGCGCGGTCACCGCGTAGATCATTCCCTTTAGCCGCGGCAGCGCGGCGGGGACCATCCAGCGCGTATGAGGATATCCTCCTTCGCCATGAGTCGAGAACAGAGCGGGGCTTCCCCCGCCGATCAAAGCGAGTGCCCTATCGAGGATCTGGTTGTACTCCATCGGTGTCTCCTATGAGAAATAGGCTCCGCGGCCTTCCAGGGCCAGGGCGGCTGCCGCCGGCGTCTCGTAGCCGAAGCGCCGGCCCGAGATGTCCGCTATCCTCTCCGCCCCCGGCCCCGAGGCCGAAGCGACGATGCCTCCCTTGATCTCAATGCTTGTGCGTCCGCCGCTCCATGGCAGGCAGAGCGAAAAAGCGGGCGTAGCGCCCCAGGTCCATTCCCAGCTCGCGAGTCGGCGCGCGGCCTCCTCGGCGAAGGGTCGATCGGCCGCCGCCTCGGCCGCCTCGCTCTCGGCGCCCGAGAGCTCCCAGGCAATCGCGAGGGCGGCCTCCTCTACGCTGAGCCCAGGGACGATGCTCGAGAGGTTGACGCTCGCCGAACGCACGGAAGGCAGGGCATTCGAGGACTCAGCCTCGATCCCTCCGAGACAGGCGCCCAGAGAGCCCAAGTCCGCGTCTACGAGGAGGGTGCCATGATGCAGGACCCTCGCGGCCGAAAGCCTGCGCGCCGTGCCGGATATCTTCGCGCCCTTCCAAGGACCCTCGCTCGCGACGAAGAGACCGCCCCTAGGACCGGTCGTAGTATCGACACCGAGCCCCCGCAGGGCGCCTGCGACGAGGCCGAGCTCGGCCCCGGGGTCATGGCGAGAGCGTGGAACGATGATGCTCCAGTTGAGATTGCCCCGGTCGTGGTATACGGCGCCGCCTCCCGACACCCTGCGCAGAACGGGGAGCTCGGAGCGCTCGGAAACCTCGACCCATGGATTCTGGTTGCGTCCCACGACGACGCAGGGATCGTTCACATAGATAAGGACCGCGCTCTCGCGCCCAAAACCACGCTCGAGGAGGCTTTCCTCCAGTGCGAGATTGAGGTAGGGATCCGATCCTGCGGCGCGCAACGCTACGTTATACATCAAGCAAAGAATATACAAAGACCCGTGATGCGACGTCCACCTGCTTTCGCATACGGGATGAAAAGACAGGGAAGATCAATGCCGGATACAGAGATCGATTTCAAAGCCGCCCGAAGCTTCCCCTGGGGGAAGCTTGAAAAAGAGAGCGACGACGGGGGCTATGGCCGGCCACCCTATTGTATGATTGGGGCCCCGCACGACGACGGGAGGCGCGATCTCTATGTCGAGGCCGTGGATCGCGGAGATGGCCGAGCCCGCGATGATGTTGGTCATCTCGCCGACGAGAACGCCCTCGAGCGCTCTGCGCTCCTCCTCGCCTCCCGCCGCGACGCCCGAGCCGGCCAGCAGGCCCGCGATGAGGGACTGCGTGAGCCTGATCGCGACAACGCCCTGCGCCTGGCCGGCGAGGCCCACCAGCCCGGTGAGGTCCCAGCCGTGGCCTTCGGAGGCGCCCAGCTCGCGCGAACCCGATTCGATCGCCTCGAGCCCGAACATGTCTTTGAAGGTGCTCTTAGCCGCATGGCTGAAGGCCGCGACGATGCTTGTATCCATGTTTCCCCCGCGTAAACAATAGTCGTTAGCGGAGGCGGCCGCAAGGGTCGCCCGTTGCACAAGCCGCCCTGGCCGGGCTAGAGTGGCGCGATGAGCAGCAACGATGGGCGACGCCATCAGCTGACGCTGGCGGTAGGCGCCATCGGCGTCGTCTTCGGCGACATCGGCACTTCGCCGCTATATGCGCTTCGGGAATGCTTTTCGCTCAAGCACGGCATCGCCGTCAGGGCAGACAACATCCTCGGCATCGTTTCCCTCCTTATTTGGACGCTGAGCCTCATCGTCTGCGTGAAGTACCTCATGATCGTCCTCAGGGCAGACAACAAGGGCGAGGGAGGGATACTCGCTCTCGTCAGCCTGGTATCGCGCTATATACCCAAGGAAAGCAAACGCCGAGCCGGATTCGTGGCGGCATTGGGGATACTCGGCGCGGCCCTGCTCTATAGCGACGGAATGATCACGCCCGCCGTGTCGGTGCTCTCCGCGATCGAAGGCCTCGAGGTCATCACGCCGCGTTTCGCGCCCTACATCATGCCTCTATCGCTCATCGTCCTCGTCTGTCTCTTCCCCCCGCAATCGAGGGGAACGGCCAAGGTAGGGCGCGTCTTCGGCCCCGTCATCTCGCTCTGGTTCGTCGTCATAGCCGTACTGGGCTTTTCCTCGATCACGGCGAGCCCCGCTATCCTCGCCGCGCTCAATCCCGTCTATGCGCTGCGCTTCCTTCTCCGCAACGGCGCCTTGAGCTTCGGGGTCCTCGGCTCGGTATTCCTCGCCATGACCGGCGCCGAGGTCATGTATGCCGACCTAGGGCATTTCGGGCCCTCGCCGATACGGAAGTCTTGGTTCTACCTGGTCTATCCCGCCCTCCTCCTCAATTACGTCGGGCAAGGCGCCTTCCTCCTCGCCCACCCCGACCAGGTAGAAAACCTCTTCTTCCGCCTCGTGCCTGCATGGGGCCTCTTCCCCCTCGTAATCCTAGCGACACTCGCTACCATAATTGCCTCGCAGGCGGTCATTTCGGGAGCCTTTTCCATCGCGAGGCAGAGCGTGCAATTGGGCTTCTGGCCGCGCATTCAGGTACGGCATACCTCGGACGAGACGATAGGACAGGTCTACGTCCCCTTCGTCAATTGGTTCCTGCTCCTGGGCACTGTGGGCCTCGTCCTCGCTTTCAAGAACTCCGGAGCCTTGGCCAACGCCTATGGCATCGCGGTCTCGGCGACCATGTTCATAACGACCTGCCTCATGATCTTCCTCGCGCGGCGCATGTGGCGCGTAAAGCTCTGGATCGTCATTCCTCTTTCGATCCTCTTCCTCTTGATCGACGGGGCCTTTTTTCTATCCAATGTCACCAAGATAGTGTCCGGCGGATGGATAGTCGCGGCCTTCGCGGCATGCATCTTCATCCTCATGAAGACCTGGACGGACGGGCGCAAACTCTTCAGCAAGAAAATACAGACCTACAGGCTCTCGCCGGAGCTCTTCGCCTCCAGCATCGCCCTCGACCCGCCGGTCCGCGTGCCGGGTACCGCGATCTTCCTGACCGTCGATCCCAAGGGCGTGCCCAAGGCCCTGTTGCATAACCTCAAGCACAACCGCGTCCTCCACGAGAGGACGATCGTCCTCTCGGTCCAGACCCAGGACGAGCCCTACGTAGACGAGTCGAAGCGCGACGACATCATCGGCCACGAAGGGGGCATCTGGCACGTACTGCTCCACTTCGGTTTCGGCGAGACGCCCGATGTGCCCAAGGCCATCGCGAATCTCAAGATACCCGGCTTCGTGCCCGATCCGATGAGGATCACGTATTTCCTGGGCCGCGAGGCGATAGTCGTCGGGCACAAGCGGGGAGAGATGATGAAGTGGCGCAAACGGCTCTTCACCTTCCTCTTCAACAATGCGGTGAGCCCGACCGATTTCTTCCGACTCCCGCCCGACCGCGTCGTCGAGATAGGCGCCAAGACGGAACTGTAGGCGGCTATGCAGGCCGCCGCTCGCTCTTCCTTTCTCTGGGATCGTCCGGCCATGGGCCCGAGGTCCTTCTACAAAGAAGCCCTCGGCATAGTCGTGCCGGTCATGCTCCAGATGGTCATCACCAGCCTCATCTCCCTCGTGGACAATTTCATGGTCGCGGGGCTGGGCGACGTGAAGATGGCCGCGGTCAACGTGGCCAACCAGATCAACTTCTTCTACATAGTCGTCGTCAACGCGGCATGCATGGCCGGCGGGATCTTCCTCTCGCAGCATCGCGGGGCCAGCGACGAGGAGGGCATGAGGCAGTCCCTCCGTTTCAAGCTGATCGCCGCGCTCTGCGTCGCCGCGCTCCACAGCTGCCTCTGCCTCTTCCTGCCCGAGGCGCTCATCAGGCTCATGGTGGGGGGCAATGCCCAGGGAGAAGCCATCGTCGCCCAGGGCGCGCGCTTCCTCAGGCTCGCGACGCCGAGCTTCGCCCCCTTCGCGGTCACCGCGGCGATAGGCTCGTCCTATCGCGATATCGGGAAGACCAAGGCGCCCCTCGTTGTCTCCTCCTCCGCCGCCGCACTCTGCACGATCCTCAACTGGCTCCTTATTTACGGCGCCCTAGGCGCGCCCCGTCTCGAGGTGGGCGGCGCAGCCATCGCCACCGACATCGCGCGGCTCGCGGAAGCCGCCGCCTTCCTAGCCTACACCGCCCTGCGCAAGAGCGCCTTCGCCTTCCGGCCTCGCGAGCTTTTCCGTATCGACAGGCTCCTCTTCAAGGGGATCCTCGGCCGATCCGCGATGATGCTCTTCTCGGAGACCGCCTGGGTTCTCTCGGAAACGGTCATAACGGCCCTCTACAACGGACGCGGCGGCGCCGAGACGGTAGCTGGCATGGGAGCCGGCTGGACCATCGCGAACATATTCTTCATGGCCTTCGGCGCGGTTATCACGGCGACGAGCGTTATTGTCGGCTCCACTCTCGGCGCGGGGAGGCTCGAAGAGGCGCGGACGAAGGGGAGATGGATACTGTACGGCTCGATCGGCTTCGGCCTCGTCGTAGGCGCCATCGCCGCCGCCTCGACCATCCTCATCCCCTTGGTATTCGGGAACCTCAGCATCGACGCGAGGCTGGTGGCGACGGGCCTCGTTTTTGTCATCGCCGCGTACATACCGCTGTGGACCCTGCTTAACGCTCAGTTCGCCCTCTCGCGCGCCGGCGGCGACACCGCGATGGGCCTGTGGGTGGACGTCGGCGTGACCTACGCGGTTTTCCTGCCCCTCGCCTTCGGCCTCGCCTGGTGGACGAGCCTCGGACCTGTGGCCCTCTTCGCCCTCGCCAAGCTCTGCGACCTGGGCAAAGCGGCGACGGCCTTCTGGTGGCTCGCGAAGGAAAAGTGGGTCAAGAACCTCGCCGAGAAGACGACAGGAAGTTGAGGCCTCTCCGCCTCAATCGCGCTGGTGACTTCGTTCCGTAGTATAGGGCGAGGTGAGCATGGCGCAATTCGGTATCACAGCCTGGGGCGCATGGTTCGTCGAGGCCCTGGAAGACTACGACGAGTCGGGGAGGCTTTCCCGCGGCAAGAGCTACGCGAACACGGGCAAGGTGAAGGAGCTATCGATAAAGGAGGGAACGGCGACCGCCAAGGTAGCGGGCCGATCCCAGCCCTGGTATACGGTGAGGGTCCATTTCAAGAGCCTTAAGAAATTCGAAATCGAGATCCTAGCCGGAATATTCAAGGAGGATCCCCTCCTCTTGCCGCGCGTAGAGGCGGGCGAGCTGCCCGCGGAGCTGCTGGACAAACTCAAGCGCGGGGGAATCGAGCTTATCCCGAAGCGATGGAAGGACATGAAGCGCGACTGCTCATGCCCCGATTGGGGCGATCCATGCAAGCATATGGCCGCCGTCTATTACCTGCTCGCGAAGGAGATCGACCAGGATCCGCGAGTTCTTTTCGCGTTGCGCGGCATAGATCTGCGCGCTCTCCCCGCCGGTCTGATCGCCGAGAGCGTCGCGTGGAGCCCCGAGGCCGAGCCCGGCGCGCTCTTCGTCCCACCGCCGGATTGCTCGCCGGATGGCTCGCCGGATGGCTCGCTTAATGGCAGCGTTTATCCCTCCCTCGCGGCGAGCGAGAACTACACGGGATTGATCTCGGCTCTCCTTCCCAAGGAGACTCGCTTCGCGGACGGAAACTTCGCCGCCGCCCTGATCGCCCTCTACCACGACGCGGCTCGGCCACAGCGCAATGCCGAGTCCGAACCGCGCATCGAGCGCCGCTGCTCTTCGGCCCACTTTCGCCTTGTCCTCCCCGAAGGGAGTTCGGATCCCGCGTCGGCGCCCCTCGCTCCGCCCCGAGTTTCGGCTTGCTTTACTTCCGGAGAAACGCGATCGATGGGCCTCATGGAGCTTGTCGGCCTTTTTTTGAGTTTTTCCAGCGACGCAGGCACCGAGGAGTACCGCTACCTTTTCCATTTTTCCAGATTTCTTGCGAGCGTATGGCGAACGGGGGCCTTCATCCCGACGCCCCGGCTAGCCGAGGGGCGCTTATCCGTGCTGTGGCGCCCCTTGACCTATGTGCGAGAGATCAAGGCGCTAATGACGCGTTATGCGGAACTTTTTACCCCCGGCCTCGCCCCCGAGATGCCCGCCCCGCGAAGCGCCCAAAGACTTCGCCCCTCCGCGTCATCCCTCGCCGGGTATCTCGCCTCTTCCTGCCTCACGCAGTGGGCACGCGAGTATTCTTCGCGAATGCCGCCCCAAGGCACAGGCCTTGATGAGGCCTGCGGCTTATTTTTTCGCGGCGAGAGCATCGACGTTTCCAAGCCCGGCAAACAGGCCATGCCTCGCGCCCTCGCCGTCTGGCTCGCCCCCCTCTGCGTCGATTTCTCGCGATGCGCGTTTCGCTTCACCCTAGGATATAAGCCATCCGCGAAAGCCGCCGACGGAAGGGAGGGCGGCGCATTCTCGCTCGCCGCCGCCTTCCTGCCGCGAGGCGCCGCGGCATCCAAGCCGATAGCCCTCAAAGACGCTTCCCTATCGCCGGGAGGTGCCGAGGCTCTGCGCAACGCCGCGGTCCTTCGCGCCTACCTCCCCGAGTTGGACGCCCTCAGCGCCAAGAAAAGCGTCAGCATCGATGAGGACAGACTCGCCGCCTTCCTTTCCGAGGCGGGCCCCGTGCTTAGGCGCCTCGGCGCCGAGATAGTTTTGCCTAAGGCCCTCCATCGGAACTTAAAGCCGCGTCCCTCCATTAGGGTCGAGGCGAAGGGCACGGAAGCCTTGAGCTCCTACCTCGGCCTCGACACCCTCCTTAGCTACGAGCGCGGCATCGCGATCGGCGATCGGATCATGAGCAGCCGGGAATTCGAGGATCTCGTCCGCGAAAAGCGAAGGCTCGTCGTTTTCAAGGAGGGATTCGTCCTTCTCGATCCCGTCGAGGCGGCCCGCCTCTTGGAAGGGGCTAAGTCCCCTTCTCCTCTCGGCGCCCTCGATCTTCTGCGCGCCCGCCTCTCAGGCGATGCGATCTTTTCCGCCGATGCGGAGGAATTGGCCGCCTCGCTCTTCCGCGAACGGACTGTTCCCGTCCCCAGTTCGCTGGGCGCGACCCTTCGCCCCTACCAGGAGCGCGGCTACCGCTGGGTCTATTCGAACCTGATAAACGGCTTCGGCTGCGTCCTCGCCGACGATATGGGCCTCGGAAAGACTGTCCAAGCGATTGCCGTCATGCTCCGCCTGCGGGAGGAGGGCCTCGCCGGCGATGGCGTCCTCGTAATCGCGCCTGCCGCCCTCCTGACAAACTGGGAACGGGAGCTCGCCCGCTTCGCTCCATCGCTTCCCCTGTCCCGATACCACGGGCCCAAACGCGCGTTGCGCGATCGCGATGGCGTGACTATCACGACATACCCCACAGCCGTCCGGGACGCGGCCATCCTTTCAGATCGAGGATTCTCCTTACTCGTGGCCGACGAGGCCCACCTGCTAAAAAACGCCGCGACCAAGCAAGCGCGCGCGCTCAAGGGCATGAGCGCAAGATACAAGCTGGCGCTGAGCGGAACGCCCGTGGAGAACAAGCTCGAGGACATGCGCTCCCTCTTCGACCTCGTCTTGCCCGGCTACCTGGGAAACCCCGCGGATTTCAAGAAGGCCTTTCGCGTGCCCATCGAGCTCGAGAGGAACGAAGCTGCCGCCGACCGCCTAAAGCGCATCACCTCTCCCTTTCTCATGCGCAGGCTCAAGACCGATCCCGACATCGCTCCCGAACTCCCCGGAAAGACGACGATCGACGAATACGCTACCCTCGCCAAGGAACAGGCCGCGCTCTACGAAAGCCTCGTCCGCGAGGGCATGGGAAGGGCCGAGCGCGCGCGGGAACCCGGAGCGCGCCTAGCCCTAGTCCTTGCTCTCATCACGGGACTCAAACAGATATGCGACCACCCGCGCGTCTACGACAAGGAGAGTCCCATGAAGGCGGCCCTCTCGGGCAAGGCGCGGCTCTTAGTCGAGCTTCTCGCTCAGATCCTCGAACGCCGCGAGAAAGTCCTTGTCTTCAGCCAGTACGTAGAATGCCTGAGCCTGCTTAAGCGTATCGTCTCGGAGGAGCTGGACGAGGACTGTCTTGTCTATTCCGGGCGCATGAGCCAAAGCGCGCGCGTCGAGGCCGTGGAGGCATTCCAAAACGACGGCGGCCGACGGATCATGCTTGTCAGCCTCAAGGCGGGAGGACTCGGTCTTAACCTCACCGCGGCGAGCCGCGTGATCCATTACGACCTTTGGTTTAACCCCGCCGTGGAGAATCAGGCGACGGACCGCGCCTTCCGCATCGGCCAGACCCGCAAGGTCTTCGTGCATCGCTTTATCACAGCGGGAACCTTCGAGGAAAAGATCGACGCTATGCTAAAATCCAAGCGAGAGCTCGCCGAACTCAGCGTGGCAAGCGGCGAGTCTTGGCTCTCGAATATGAGCGACAAAGAGCTGCGGGAAATTTTTGGAGAACTGCAGTATTGACATACTTGCTATTAACCATCAGTATGCTTTTATGCGTACAACAGTAGTAATAGATGATGCTTATATGGATGAAATCGCATCCACCGCTCAAAAGGAGCATTCGAGCATGAAAGATGTCCTTAATCGCGCGGTCGCCAGGGGGCTGGGTTATTGCGCCGAGAAGCCGGCGTCGTGGACCTGTGCGACTTATGGGCTCGGCAAGGCTCGGCTTGCCATCGACGATGCATGGAAAGTCGTAGACATTCTCGAGGAAGAAGCCATCATCGGCAAGCTGGAGCTTAATAAATGATCCTGCCCGACTTAAATATCCTCCTGCATGCGGTCAATCCGGCTTCCCCGCAGCATGAACTCTGCAAGGGATGGCTCGAGTCGAGCTTGAGCCACGGCGACGAGCAGCTGGGCCTGCCCTGGGTAGTCCACCTCGGCTTCCTCCGGCTAACGACCTCGCAGCGCGTCTATCCGAATCCGATGAGCGTAGAAGCGGCATGCGCTTGGCTCGACGCCCTGCGCGCTCATCCCCTGGTCCGCCCCCTCGAGCCGGGTCTAGGGCACGCCGCTATCCTGCGCCACCTCCTTCTCTGCGTAGGCACGGGCGGCAACCTCACGACCGACGCCCACCTCGCGGCTCTCGCCCTCGAGCGCGACGCGACAATTGTGACCGGCGACCGGGACTTCCAGAGGTTTCCGGGATTGGGGCTCAAGCTCCTGTACTAGCCCCAAGAGCATTTTCTAGTAGTTCGCCGAGGCATACTCCACCCAGCCACCGGCTTCGACCAATGCCTTCTCGAAGTCGCCTAACGCTATCGGATAGCTTTTATTCCGTCCCTCCGCTTGGAAGCCGAGCGTCTGGGCCGACCAGTCCACCTTCATCGCGGTATCCAGGCCGCGGAAGGTCGCGAAGATTTCCTCGATCGCGTCGGCGCTCAGGCTGAGGGCCAGCATCCCGCCATTGAACATATTACCCCGGAATATCCGGGCAAAAGAGGCGGCCACCACGGCGTGGATGCCGTTCATCTCCAGTGCCCAGGGTGCGTGCTCGCGGCTGGACCCGCAGCCGAAGTTCTCTCGGCTTATGACCACGCTCTTATCCCCCAGGTCCCGCTTGGCGTCGAAGCCCCCCAGCTTGAGATCTTCCAGCAGATAGGGCTTCAGAGCCGCCTTGGTCGCCTCGCTAAGATGCTTGGCGGGTATGATTTCATCGGTGTTTATATCGCTGCGGTCCAAGAAAAGGACCTTGCCGTCGAATGCTTTCATGTCCATGGCTCCTTATCGTACTTTCAGCGCCGTGAAAAATATCCGGCGGAAGGGAAAAAAGACGCTTCCGTCCGGGCGCAGCGGATAATCCGCCACCGCGGCCTCGAGGACGGCGTCCTTGAAGGCCTGCCGCTCGGCCTCGTCTTCCAGTCTCTCCAACCAAGGGCGCATGCCTGTGCCCGAGTACCAATCGATCAGGGCCTGCCGGCTGGCTAATACGTGCCAATAGCTGCTCTCCCAAACATCAGCCGCGGCGCCCAGGGGCGCAAGAGTCTCGTAATAGAAGTCGGGCTCGTGATAGCGGAACGCCTCGTCCATCCCGGCGAAGCGCGATCGCCAGGATTCGCCGGCCACCGTGCGGCGCAAGGCGCGGTGCAGACCCGATTCGCTGTTTCCCGGCACTTGTACGGCCAGCAGTGCGCCGGGCCTAAGCCAACTCCACATTCGCGCGAGCAAGACGTCCTGTTCGGGGATCCACTGCAGGGCCGCATTGGAGAATACCAGATCGAAGCTCCGCTTCGGCTCCCATGCCGAAGCGTCCGCCACGATCCACTCGGCCGCGGCGCCGCCGGCCCGGGCCGCAGCGATCATCTCGCTCGAACTGTCCATACCGGTCAGGGCGGCTCCAGGGAAGACGGCCGCTAGAACCGCCGTGGAATTTCCCGGCCCGCAGCCCAGGTCGAGTATCTCGAGCGACGCGCCCGAAGCGGCTGCGGCACCCGACTCGGTAGCCTTGCTCGCTTCCACGAGTACGCGCGAGCGCAGGGCCAGGTCGAGGGCGGGTCGCGTGCGCTGCTCGCCGAACTTGAGGTAGAGCTCGGGATCCCAGTTAGCCAATTTCGCCCTCCTTCCCGGCACGCGAGCCGCGGGCGGCGACGATCGGGCGGATCTCAAGCGGAAATACCAGCCGCTGGGCGAAGAGCAAGCCGAGGCTGACTAGTAAGACGGCCGTTAGGCCCAGGCCTCGTCTAAAGGTCATTTCACTCATATTCCTCCTCCTGAGGCCTCGGCTATTACTCCGGCTATGGCCGCCGCGGCCGCGCTGGCCGGGCTCATCAGGTGGACTGTACCGCCCTTCCCCATACGGCCGTAGAAGTTGCGGTTGGTCGTCGAGGCGCAGACCTCGCCCTCGGCGAGGACGCCATTGGACATACCCAGGCATGCGCCGCAGGTCGGATTGGTGACGCAGAAGCCGGCTTCCATGAAGATCTCGATAAGGCCTTCTTTTAGGGCTTGCCGGAAAATAGCGGGCGTGGCCGGGCTGACGATGCCGCGCACCGAGTCGGCGACGCGCTTGCCCTTAACCACGGCGGCGGCGACGCGCAGGTCCTCGATACGACCATTGGTGCAGCTGCCGATGTAGACCTGATCGACGCGAGCGCCGGCCAGTTCGCGTATCGTCTGTACCTGGTCGGGCTTAAAGCCGAAAGTGGCCAAAGGCTCCAGAGCGCTGACATCCAGGCTCAAGACCTTGTCGTAGGCGGCATCGGGATCGGAGACCCAGCGGCGGTAGGAGGCGAGAGCTTCTTCCTTGCTGCCGAACTCCTTCCGGATAAAGGGCCAGAGGTAGTCCACGGTGGTCATATCGGGGTAGCAGATGCCCGATGTCCCGCCCGCCTCGACCGCCATGTTGGCTAAAGTCATTCGGCCTTCCATGGAGAGAGCGTCCACGGCGGTTCCCGTAAACTCCAGGACCTTGTCGGTGGCGCCGTTCACGCCGAGCGCAGATATGACGCGCAGGATGAGATCCTTGGCGTAGACGCCCGCCCTCAGAGCGCCCTTCAATTCGATTTTAATGGTTCGAGCTTCTCGGAAAGCGCAAACGCCCTTCAGGATCCCGACTTCCAGATCGGTGCTTCCTACGCCCGCGGCGAAGGCGCCGAAGGCCCCGTGGGTGCAGGTATGGCTGTCGCCCATAATGATCGTGTAGCCGGGACGGACAAAGCCCTTCTCCGGGAAGAGCGCATGGCAAACCCCATTGCGGCCAATGTCGAAGAAATCCTTTATCTCATGGCGATGCGCCCAATCCCTAAGCATCTTGCCCTGCAAGGCCGTCTTGGAATCCTTGGCCGGAGTCACATGGTCGATCACCGCTTTGATTTTTACGGGATCGAATACGCGATCCATGCCCTTCTCCGCCAGGTCGGCGATGGCGATAGGCGTGGTGATCTCGTGGCAGAAGACAGCGTCCAGTCTGAGGACATAGGCTTCCCCGAAGGGGCGGTCCACCAAGTGCGCGTCGAAGATTTTCTGCGCGATAGTCTTGCCCATAACTATTCTCCTTTTTGGGCGAGGTTAAAACCCTTGGGCGGCGTCACCACCCAGAAGGCCTTCAAGGGGACATCCCCGGCATTCTTTAGGAGATGAGGCACATCGGAGGGGAAGCTTCCGCTGTCGCCGACCTCCAGGACATAGCTTCGTCCCCCGCAACTCAGCTCGGCTCGGCCTTCGAGGATGGTGCACATCTCCCTTCCGATATGGCCGTATTCCGAGCTCCTTTGCAGGGAGCCCGGAGCCACTGTGAGGAGGTAGGCTTCGATCCCCAACTCCCCTTCATTGGACTGCGACAGCAATTCGTACACCCGCCCTTCGGCCTCGAAACGAGGGCGATCCGCCGCTTTCATTATGTGGACCGGGTGTTCCTTTTTGAAATCCGAGAAGAGATTCTCGAGGTCTAGGTTCAAGAAACCGGCGATATCGAGGAGGGTATCGACCGCAGGCATGACCTTGCTTCGCTCGATCTGGGAGATTTGACTTTCGGTAACCCCTACGGCGGCGGCCACCTGCTTGAGGGTTAGACCCCGCCTTTCCCGCACTGAGCGCAGCTTTTCTCCAAATTGGTACTTCATTTATACTTAAGTTATTGTATTTATAATTAAGTGTCAAGTGAGAAAACCTTGACTGCGGTCTAGAATGTTTTCTACCTTTGACATATCATGGTCTATCCCGCCCAGCCGGCAATTATCCAGGATAGGCAAAGAAATGACCCCGAAAAACGCAGCCAACCAAGGCATCAGGAATATCGCCATCATCGCCCATGTCGATCACGGCAAGACCACTCTAGTCGATGCGATGTTCCGGCAGAGCGGCGTCTTTAGGGAGGGGCAGGAAACCCAGGAAAGGCTCATGGACAGCATGGATCTTGAGCGCGAACGGGGCATTACCATCGCGGCCAAGAACTGCTCGGTCATCTGGAAGGGCACCAAGATCAACATCCTCGACACGCCGGGGCATGCGGACTTCGGCGGCGAGGTGGAGCGGGCGCTCTCTATGGTAGACGGCGCCATCCTGCTCGTGGACGCATCGGAGGGCCCGCTTCCCCAGACGCGCTTTGTCCTTAACAAGGCCCTCGAGGGCGGTCTCGCCATCGTCGTCGTCATCAATAAGATAGACAGGCCCGACGCCCGGCCCGACGAGGTCTTGAGCGAGATCATCGACCTCTTCATCGACCTCGGCGCCACCGAGGAGCAGCTCGAGTTCTCCCTGATCTACGCGATCGGCAGAGCCGGAATCGCCCAAGCCACTCTTGGAGAGCCGGCCGAAAACCTCCACCTCCTCTTCGACACGATCATCTCTCACGTCCCCGCGCCGGCATATTCCGAGGCCGAGCCCTTTCAGATGCTCGTCTCCGACCTATCCTATTCCGACTACTTCGGGCGCCAGGCTATCGGCAAGGTGATCAACGGCTCGGTCCATTCGAAGGACAACCTTGTCTGCATAGGCGAGGACGGCGAGCTCCGGCCGCTTAACGTGTCCAAGCTCCAGGCTTACGTCGGGCCGAGGCTCGTGGAGAGCGTGGGGGCCGAGCCGGGCGACATCGTCGTTCTCGCGGGCATAGACGACGTCCACATCGGCGACACGATCTGCACCAGGGAGAGCCCGAAGGCCCTCAAGCGCATTATCGTCGATGAGCCGACGATCTCGATGCGATTCTCTATCAACACCTCCCCCATGTCGGGGCAGGAGGGCACCCAGGTCACGACGAGCAAGCTCCTGGAGCGGCTCCGCAAGGAGACCCTGAAGAACGTGTCCATCCAGGTCGAGGAGTCCGGCGTCGCCGGCTACTATCGCGTGAAGGGCCGCGGCGAGTTCCAGCTCGTCATACTTATCGAGATGCTCCGCCGCGAAGGGTTCGAGCTCTGCGTCGGCCGTCCCGAAGTGATCTATCGGCACGAGGGCGGAAAAAAGCTCGAGCCCATCGAGCATCTCTTCGTGGACTGCAGCGAGGGTTTCGCGGGCATCGTCACGGAGAGGCTCTCGAGCCGAAAGGGCCGGATGCTCGCCTATCTCTCGCACGCGGGCGGCCGCGTCAGGCTCGAGTTCTCGGTGCCCTCGCGCGCCCTCATCGGCTATCGCGACCTCTTCCTCACCGACACGAAGGGGACGGGGATACTCAATTCCTACCTTTCAGGCTACGAAGAGTATAGGGGCGACTTCATCGACCGCTTTACCGGCTCTCTCGTATCGGACAGGACCGGCATCGCCGTGACCTACGGCCTCTACCATTTGGAGCCGCGCGGGCGGCTCTTCGTCGTGCCGGGCGATCCCGTCTACGAGGGCATGGTCGTCGGCGAGCACAACCTCGACCAGGATCTCAACGTCAATCCCGCCAAGCCGAAGAAGCTCTCCAATATGAGGTCGGTGCTCAAGGACGAGGCCCTGACCCTTACGCCGATCCAAGCCATGACCCTCGAAAAGGCAATCCAATTTATAAGGGACGACGAGATGGTCGAGGTGACGCCGTCTTCCGTCCGGATCAGGAAGGCTATCCTTTCCTTCCAGGACAGGAAGTCGGCGCACAGAACAGACGCCGCTCAATAGCGGCGTCTAGATGTCGCCCAATAGCGGCGTCTCAAATAGCCGAAGCGTCCAGACTGACCATGGCCGCGCGCAGGCCGCTGTCTTTCGAGGCCGCCAATCGCACCGACACCTTCATGCCGGGCTTGAGGTCGGAGAGCTTGAGCGGCTGCATTCGACGAATCTCGGCGCCTTCGGGCACGGAGATGGCCGCGCTGAGCATGTCGTACTTCAGATAGAGGGTCCGTCCCTCGACTTTATCGACTACCCTATCCACTTCGGCGTTGGTCATCACTTGCCCGGACGACATCGGGAATTGCCCCTTGCGGGCGCGCTGCCAAATCTCGCTCGAGAAGACGTTTATGGCGGTCGCGGTGAGGCTGCCGTCCGATTCGCGCGTGGCCGCGACGCCGAGAGCCTCGCCCGGCTTGATCGAATCGAGGGTCGCGACTTCCCGTTTGAGGATGAGGGTGTCTCCTTGGATGATGATCCTCGAGGCCGAGCCGTCCTTTCCGGTAAGCACGAGGGTCGAGCCATCGATCGAGACGATCACTCCATCGATGGGGCTCGGGCTCGCGGCCGAGGTCGCTGCCCCAGGTCCGGACATCGTCCCTTGAGGTTTCGCGCCGTAGCCGCCCTGGGCCGAGAGGATTAGCAGCGGGACCGCGAAAAAAACAGCGAAGAGTATCGCTTTGACCAGGCGCGCCGGTCGATTGAAAACAAAGCTCATGCAGGCCTCCCGTATCTACATTACATCTCGTAGATACTATATAGGGAATATAGCTATTCCGGGAGCCCTGCGTCCATTTAGGGTTTTCCGGCGTATTTCTCCCGCAGCGCCAGCTTATTCACCTTGCCGACGCCGGTCTTCTCGATCGACTCCACGAATTGGACCTTCAAGAGCAGCGCTTCGCGGGGAAGGACCCCGCGGTCGATGTAGCCCTTTACATGCCCGACAATCCGGTGCTCGGATTCCTCGTGGCCCTTTTTTAGCACGACGATCCCGAGCGGGACCTCCCCCCACTTCGTATCGGCGCTGCCTATGACCGCCGCCTCGGCGACCGAGGGGTGAAGAGCCAGGATGTCCTCGATCTCGAGGGAGGACAGCCATTCGCCGCCGATCTTTATGAGGTCCTTTAGCCGGTCGGTAATGCGAAAGGATCCAGTGGCGTTTATGGCGCTCACGTCCTGGGTATGCATCCAGCCGCCCGCCATCAGTTTTCCCGAATTGACTCTGTCCTTATGGTAGCCTTGAGTGAGCCATGGGGCGCGGACTTGGATCTCTCCGGTCGCCTTGTCGTCAGCGGCCACAAGCCTTCCCTGCTGATCCACGACCCGCGCATGGACCATGCCGACGGGCCTGCCGGCCCGCACGCGAAGCGTCACTTGTTCCTCGAGGCCCAACTTCAGCTCTTCAGAGCTAAGGGTGGTCAAGGCCACGAAGGGGCAGGTCTCGGACATGCCGTAGCCCGCGAATACGTCGATGCCGCGCCTTAGTCCCTCGGCGCAGACGGCCTTGGGGAGGGCCGACCCGCCGATGACACACTTCCATTTGGAGAGGTCGTATCGCTCGGAGTTCTGGTCTTTCAATAACATCGCGAGGATGGACGGCACGCAATGGGAGAAGGTGACCTTCTCCTCCACTATCAGTTTGAGCAATGCGGAGGACAGGTACTTGCCGGGATAGACCTGCTTGACTCCCATGAATGTCGCGATATATGGGATGCCCCAGGCATGCACATGGAACATGGGCGTCAGGGGCATGTACACGTCCTCGCTATGGAAATTGCCCTCCTTGTGGTTCGAGGCGAGATGGGCGGTGCTCGCGATCGTATGCAAGACCAGCTGCCGGTGGCTGAAGTACACGCCTTTGGGAAGTCCCGTCGTGCCCGTGGTATAGAAGGTGGTCGCGCGGGTATTCTCGTCGAAGTCCGGGTACTCGGGCAGCGGATCGACGGAGGCCAGAAGCTTTTCGTACTCGCCCGCGAACTGGAACTGCGTCGCGGGAAGGCCGGAGCCCTCGTCTATCAGCACGAACTTATTCACCGTATCGATCCTGCCCTTGATCGCCTCGAGGATGGGAAGCATTTCCGAATTGACGATGATCACCTTGTCCTCGGCGTGATCGATCGTATACACGAGCTGCTCCGACGATAGCCGAACATTGACGGTGTGCAGCACGGCTCCGATCATCGGTATCGCAAAGTAGCATTCCAGGTAGCGATGGCTGTCCCAGTCCATCACCGCGACGGTGTCGCCCGGGCGCAAACCGAGGCCGATCAGGACGGAGGCCAAGCGGCCTACGCGCACGCGGAAATCCGCATAGGTCATCCTAAAGCCGTCCTTGTATACTATCTCCTGCTTCGGATTGTAGGCGATCGGCGCCAAAAACATATTCTTGATCAAGAGGGGATACTCGTAGGCCGCGGAATTTTCCGCCATTGGAATACTCATCGTATGTCTCCTGTGTCATTAAGTATCAACTGGCACAATTACACTATCGACTCTGAGGAGCCATGTATCGGATTTGCCCGATCCATTACCTGGTCAGTTTTTCGCTGGCATTGCCGTTGGACCAGGTTCCGACAAGCACTTTGCCGCCTTGCTGGACGCGGTAGATGACGGGGTAACTATCGCCCCAATCGACGGTCATGACGCCGTTTTCGAGCTTGCCTATGCCGACATACGAAGATCCGCCGACCTCCCAGTCGAAGCCGTAGCTTCCGTCGGGTTTGCCGGCTATGACGCAACTGCCGATATAGGCGGAACCGTCGGGGTTTGTTCCCGCGGCCTGATAGCTGCCGCCTATGCCGGCCGCGTTGTCGGCCGGGGAAGCGGCGAACGTAGATGGGGGCGCCTGATCGGCTGGGATCTTGTAGGCCGCTACGGTTTCGCCGCGGGCCTTGCGCACCAGCCTATCGGCCAGCACCGGAAAAACGTCGATGAAGCCGCCTAACGTATAGCTCAAGACTTGGTCGCTGAGATCGACAATGCCGGTTTTAGCGTCGATGCCCTTGACGATGACCAGGTATTTGTCGGCGAACTTGGCGATGGACACGAGCATGACTTTGTTGGCGCCGGCCAGTTCGCCGATCTTGGCGGCCTGGCCATCGGTCAGGCCCGAAGCCTCGAATTCCTGCTCCTTGACGATCTTGTCCAAGAGCGAGCGCTCGACGATTCGGAATTCGCCGCGATCGACCAAGGCCACTTGCAGCATTTCGGTCAGCGTGGCCGTATCGATGCTTTCGCCCGACACCCGCGACACTACGTCGAGCACGGCGACCTTGAGGTCTTTCATGTTTAGCCATTCGCAAAAGGCCTGCCCGGCCAGGAATGTCAGTACGACTAGAACCAAGGTTTTTTTCACCGAGCGCCTTCCTCGGCTGATAGTACGGCATGGCTGGCCGAGGGGCAAGATCCCCGGCTAGGGGTAACGGGCCAAGCGCAGCTCTATTAATGCAGGTGCAGCCTCGGGATGATGGCATACAAGCCGGCGACTATCAGGTAAATGCCCACGGTGTACCGAAGCAGCTTAGGATAGGCGATAATCAGGATGCCGAAAATAATCGTCACTAC
>Ga0182027_10002407_pt1 | contig 30420 bp, 31 predicted proteins | sample 712E1DmetaG_FD_121300 | JGI IMG/M metagenome (GOLD analysis project Ga0182027, IMG submission 121300) | Permafrost microbial communities from Stordalen Mire, Sweden - 712E1D metaG (Illumina Assembly) | ecosystem: Environmental > Terrestrial > Soil > Wetlands > Permafrost | place: Sweden...
CTTACCTTTGGCCCTCGCATTCCTGATGCCGGCGCGAACCCGCTCGGCAATCAGGCTGCGTTCGAGTTCGGCCACGGCACCGAGAACTGTAAAGACCATCTTGCCGGTGGGTGTGCTGGTGTCCACTTGCTCCGAGAGGGAAACGAAGTCAATCCCGAGGGCCTTGAACGTTTCCAGGGCGCGAAGCAGGTGAGACACCGACCGGGCGAAGCGGTCGAACTTCCAAACTGCCACGGCGTCGAAGCGTCTCCGATGGGCGTCGGCCATGAGCCTGTCCAGTTCTGGTCTTGATTCCTTGGAACCTGAAATCCCTGTGTCCACATAGCAACCAGCGACTTCCCAGCCGCGACGTTGGCAGTACTCTTCCAATTCTCGCGTTTGCATTGTGGGGTCTTGCCCGTTGTGGCCCGTGCTGACCCTCGCGTAGATTGCCGCCCTGGTGCGGCCCGGTTGTGCGGAAAATGTAAGTGGGTGTATCTTCGATGCAGCCATATTCAACCTCCTATGTAGGTTGGGTGCGGTTAGGCAGCCGTTGAAGTTCCAGCTTCAGCGGTTGCCGCTTTTGTTTTGGGGCTTGCGACCCCGCCCTTTGCGATAATTCCCTTCCTTGTATTTGCGAAGTCGCTCGATGTCTTCCGCCGTCCAGATGCGAACGGTAATGCCTGCGACTTTCCGCTTTCGAGGCGGAGATACTTTGCCCTCTCGAATCCAGCGGTGCAATGTTTGTCGGCCGATACCGAGCTTCCGTGCGGCCTGTGCCGTCGAGTAGTGCATACAGTACATACCTGTACCATATTTAGTTCAACGTGTCAAGTACCTTTAGCGCTGGGCAGTGGTACAGTTTGAATTGCTTGGGACTCGTCTCGGCTGCCTGCCATAATGGGTCCGTGGAATAGAAAGGCAAGTATCCGGGCTGGAAGATGCGTCCGTATTCTTCATGTGTGCTCTTGATGGTTTCTTCCACCGAAGAGCAAGCTTCGTCGAATGATTTAGCTTCAAAGATCGACTCCCAGGCGCGCTCGGTAAGTTTATCTATAAAAGGGCCGTCCCCAGCTTCAGCAATAGCCAGCATCAAATCGTCAGGAGAATCTTTACCCCGCATTGCTGCTGGCTCAAGCCTCAACTTGGGTGTCCACGTTTTGGAATGCTCTATTGTTTCTTGCGTGTCGGCACAAAGAATTATCCCACCATTGAAATAAAATCCAGCAGCGATGGTCACAGCCATGCTCTCCCGTCGTTTTGGTTTGGGTACGGGCGGTCGAAACGGAGGGTAGTGACTCAATTTGAAAATTTGCTTCCGTGGATTAGGCAAGTAGATTGCCTGAGGAAGGGAAACTAGAAGTATTTTCGTAATCCAGTCGGGAGTGCCTTTGATTTCTTTGCAGCGCAGATTATCCTTTGGAGGACTGCCGACTTCATAGGGAAATGCTTACAAATTCTTCCATCCTCTATGCACTCAGATATGCGAGCTTCCTCTATCGGAGTTACCTCACGGGCATCTCCAAAATTGATGTAGCATACTTCCCTTATCCATTGGTGGTCGCCTCGATTTAATTCGCAATCTGTTCCGGCACGATTTGCATCGGTTGTTAAATTGGCGATTACGAATCTTGAGGAATGTTTGGCAGGATCAGAAATGACAATCCATAGGTGTCCTCCCTCGCCGATTACAAAAGTATCTCCTATCTTCATGCACCGACGGAGAGGCGACGAGGATTTAACAGTCGGTTCATCAGCCTAACTTCATCGTTAAGTTCTTCAATTTTTCGGATTTCCTCCTCTGTCTTTTTTGCAAGACGAAGAACTTGGCTTGGGTCGATAGGAATCGAACTTCCATGTGGATCGGTCCATTCAGGGCAGTGCTTATGCAGCCAAAGCGGTATGCTCCCTCGGATGCTGTCGATGGTTAGTGAAGCTTGGTTCAGTACTTCCATTTCCCTTTCGGAAAGAGAGGCTGTGTCTGCCGGTTTTCTGAGGAAAATTCCAAAGTTCTTCCTCTTTCTCAATATAGCATTGTCCCATTCAATTTGGTAAGTGTCTGGTCCGTTGCCCTTCAGCAAATCGTAGATCGTGCTAACTACTGGACCCTTGTCCATTGACGATAATGAATCCCCGGTGATTGACTTTCCCCACTTGACCAAAGCGGTTCTGTCTGCCCAATATAGCTTTTTGATGAGGACAAACATCCCCTCCTGCCCGCCTTTCCGAGAAATCAGATAGGCGGCAGCGGCAATGGCCTTTTTGATATCAAACTCCATCAACATCTGTTTAAGTATAGCAAATCGAAAAGGTCTATGCCTGCGCAATTTTCTAGGGAGAACTTTATCAAATGTTTCTCTGGTTGTCCAGGATGGAGAGCACCGGCAGACGGCCCGGCTCGCCCGCGTCGGCTATCCGTTGCGACTGCTGGCCCTATGGTGTATATGTAAGCTTGCCTTCCAGGGAGGTTGAACATGGTCACTACCGAGGATGGGTTCGAGATGCCGAGCAATAAGGTGAAGCTTGTCGAGAATTGTTGGGAATACAGGCGAACAGAGTTCAGCCTTTGCGACGATTGTTTTGACCGGCCTTTGGCTCTCACAGATAGACCTCCTGTGTTCAAGAAAAAACACGCATCAAGAAACGTTTTGCTGAAGGATGCAGAACCGGTGAGCATCGAGGTTCTGAACACCATCACTGAGGAGAAGCGACACAAATGGTTTGGCAGTATGGCCAGTTCTCAGGCACTCACTCAGAGTGTATTCGGAAATCTCATCGCTTATGGAAAGCTGGATTGCCTCCGGGCACTCGTGGGGGATGATGGCAAGCCCCTCTTTATTCGGGACTCGGCGCACGGCAGTAAATGCCAACTGGAATTTGAGGTTGATTACCTGGGGGAGAAAAGCCGGGGACGGACCAGCATCGACGTGTTATTTAATGGCAACTACCGAATCGCTGTGGAATGTAAGCTCAGTGAACCGAAAGTCGGAGGTTGTTCAAGGCCACGGCTTATTGCTGGTGACCCAAGACGTTGTAACGGGAGTTATAAGGTACAGAGTCCCCGGAAGTTGAGGTGCTCCTTAACCGAAATCGGGGTCAGGTACTGGAGTTACATCCCGGAATTGTTCGACTGGTCCGCAGAGATAGACCATGACCCTTGCCCCTTGAACTCCACCTACCAGCTTGTACGAAATCTGCTGGCTGTGTGCGTGGACCGGACAGGCAGGGTGGGTCTGGATTTTGGCCATGTCGTCCTGCTGTACGATAGCAGGAATCCCGCTTTTCAGGGGGACGGCAAAGGAATCTGCGCTTGGAAAAAAGTTCGTGCGGCACTGAAGAAACCATCGCTGATGCAGAAATGTACCTGGCAGGAGATTGTGACACGTCTTCGGGCGGATAGCACGCTGGATTGGCTTGCAACGGGGCTGACTCGAAAGTACGGATTCTAGCTAACGGCGTTGCGGAAAGGGTTTGCCACGTGGTCCCTTACAGTTTCGGGTCCGACGCCTGAGGATTGTAAATGTTCCGAATCAAAGAAATCGTCAAGCCTTCGGGCAAGCGACGAACAGCGGACTGGCCGGAACACATCGGTACAGTAACCAGAGTGACGAAAGAGTCGGTCTTCGTTCAGTGGCACGATTGCGCTGTCGAAGACGAAATGAATTTCGATGAACTCGTCTCCACTGGTGCTTTCGATGACAACGTTCCGGTCGTGGTCGCAGAACTTCCGCCGCCCGAGGAGGAGCCGCCAACGATTCACTAAGCTCCATCGCCAGGCAGTTGCTGAGCGCCGATGAGGTCGAGGTGCAGGGCAACCGGCTCCCAGTCCGCCGCACCAGCAGCCGACGCCTCAGGATGCTGGCGTTCACGATGGCTGCCTCTGCGGCAAAACCTGTGCTAGACTCCCCGCCACAGGAGGGTTGTAAAGGCTCCCATGAAAACCTGCCACACTTGCCAGCAAACCTACTCCGACGATGTTGAGTCCTGTCCCCGTGACGGCGCTCGGCTTGCCGCCGAGTCCCGTGAGGAACGAGAATGTCCTTACTGTGCCGAGCGGATTCTCAAGAAGGCCCGGGTCTGCAAGCACTGCGGCCACGATGTGGGGCCAGTGGCCGGGACCGACATTGCCGCTCAGACTCCCCACGCTGTTCCGCCGGAAAGAATTGTTGAAACTCCGGGGGATTGGCCGGAACAGCCGTTACGGAGAAGCGGCAAGGCTACCGCGAGCCTTATCCTCGGTATATTTGCCTTCCTACCCTCTGCCTTCCTAGCTGTGGAAGGCGCGGGCGAGTTCGAGCGCGGACGGATAACGGCTGATTTCGTCGGCTCAATTTGTTTGGCAGGCGTGGCAGGGTTGCTCACCGTCATTTATGGCCATCGGACGAGGGCTTCGATCCGCCGGAGTGGGGGACGACTCCTTGGCAAGGGAACGGCCAGCGGGGGCCTTGTTTTAGGCTACATGGGCCTGACGGTCGGGTTTGTGGCCCTCGTGCTAGTCATCTCACTACGTGCCTGGATTGTTCCAGCTAGGATATTGGCGTTTAACCGGGCGGTGGCTGTGGGTTCGCTTCAAGTTCTAAACGGAGCAGCGACAGCATATGCGTCGATGTATGACCGTGGGTTTCCCCTCACGCTCGCGGTCCTGGGGCCACCACAGAAACGTGCAAACCCCACTGACAGCGCGGCGGGCCTGCTCTCTGGGGCTGAGGCTTCCGGAACATATGGAGGGTACAGATTCACCTATATTGCGGGGCCAGTGGACTCCGCCGGGAGGATTAATACCTACACGCTCCGTGCCGAACCGGTCGAACCGGCGTAATCTGGAAAATGCACTACTTCACAGATCAGTCAGGCGTGATCCGAGGCGAAAATGGAAAGGAAGCTAATCAGAATAGCGCACCAATCGATACGACAGGGCCAGGCCTGACTGTCACTGATTGGCAGTGGCAATGGCCCACGGCTGAATACGGCTCTCGCTATATTGTGGGTACGGTACGGAACAATTCAGATAAGGAGTTTTCCTCTGTGTTTCTAGATTTCAATCTGTATGATTCCAACGGAGCGCAAGTCGGGAGCGCCGGTGACTCTGTGACGAACCTGGAGGCGCACGGGACCTGGAAGTTCAAAGCCATCGTGTTGGAGAAAGAAGCTGCGACGGCTAGGTTAGTTGGTGTTACTGGGAACTAGTCCGTTGGGAGACCCCATGGCTCTGGCGGGGAGGCAGTAGAAGGTTGACAGACCCCGCAGTATGCGGGGGAGGCAGGCTGTGCGGTCTTGGTGATGGGCATTCTGGGTGGGGCCGCAGGGTCAGGTCATCGCCTATAATGCCCCGCCAGACTGGTCCATTGACTCAGCGCAACCTTTGAACCGTCCTCCCGCACCAGAACCATAAGGAAGCCTGAAACCAAGGCTGTAATCGCCCTAATGCGCAAAGTTCGGGGTCGCAACGGGGGGGCGTTTTTTCGGTTCTAAAATGGCTTTTTGTGCCTGCCGGGAATCCGCCCCTGCCTGGCGGCGACGGGCCGGCCATCCGGCCCTTGCGCCTGGGGCAGCACGGTGATTCTGTTGCATGCGTGGCAAAGCAAGTTTATCCCGGATGGTGAGGGCACGAGCGCCGCTTCGCCGCAGAGGGGGCAATGGTCTCCAGGCTTGGCCGTGGGGGATTCGGTTCGCTGACTCATGCCAGGCAAGTTGTCACACCCTCGTCTGGCTGGCAACAATCGCCCGCGAAGCGATTCCACGCCAGTTGAAGGGCAGGGCTGGCGATGGCAGGCGAGGGGGCCGAGCGTCGAGCTTCCGGACAGCCTTCCGAATTCTTGCCCCGATGGGAGCCTCACGGAATGGCCACCGGTGCGTCAGAATTGCCCCACGATGCGCCGGGATGCCCGGAAGCCAACCCCTGAGACTGTGCCCAATTTTGTGCCCCACCTAGGTCAAAAGCAGTAGCAATCTATCACACTTGGCGAACAAGGGAAACCCTCACGGCAGGCTCATAAATCGCGGCTAATCTCACTCTGTCGCAATCCATCACAAGGCCACGGTTGACAACTGATAAGGGTGAGGTCGGTAGTTCAACTCTACCCAGGCCCACCAAAGACCTGGCCGCAATGCCGTTCCACACCTACATTCTCCGCAGTGTGTCAACCGGCAGGTTTTATGTGGGCCATACGGAAAACCTGACCAAACGGATTCTGGAGCACAATAGCAACCGAGCGCCTTCGACAAAGAATCGGGGGCCGTGGGGACTTGTTTATTCTGAGGAGTTCTCCACTCGATCGGAAGCGAGTCAACGCGAGCGAGAGATCAAAGGAATGAAGAGCCACGCTTGGATCGAGCAGTTGGCTAGAGCGTCCCGATAAATCGGGAAGGTCGGTAGTTCAACTCTACCCAGGCCCACTAATCAACCTTTCGAAAACAATTGGTAATTGCTCCTGCCCCAGTGCCCGTGACCAGGCGCCTGAAACTCGACACGTGACTCCGGGCGCCTGACATCTGACATCGAACATCTGCCGTGCTAACATGTATGAAAACTTGAACGAGGTTTCAAATTCATGGATTCTAGAACGCGTCGCGTTTTGCTCGCAGGCTTCTTGGTTCTTGTAGGTGTTTCGGCGGCACACGCTTACTTGCGCCCGGACGTAACAACTCCGCCGAAGAAGACACCGCCAAAGAAGAACCTCCAGAAGTTGGCCGTCGGGGTCGTGAAGCAGAACCCGAAAGACGGGCTTAAGTACATTTGGATTCCGCCCGGGACTTTCCGGATGGGCTGCTCGTCAGGTGATAGAGACTGCGGCATCGACGAGATACCTGCCCATGCAGTCACGTTCAGCAAAGGGTTTTGGATCGGCCAGACGGAGGTGACGGTAGGCGCATACAAACGCTTTGTCCAGCAGACGGGCAGAAAAATGTTTCCCGCGCCGAGTATCAACACCGGGTGGGGAAATGATGCAATGCCCATGATGGAAATCACCTGGGATGAGGCGCAGGTTTACTGTAAGTGGGCGGGAGGACGGCTGCCCACGGAGGCAGAGTGGGAATACGCGGCGCGGGGCGGAAATACGGCGGCGCGTTACGGGCCCCTCGACGAGGTGGCCTGGCACGTCGCCAATAGTGGCCATCAGCTTCATGTCGTTGGGCAGAAGAGTGCGAATGGGTTCGGGTTGTTCGACACGCTTGGAAATGTCTGGGAGTGGGTGAATGACTGGTACGACCAGAAGTACTATAAGACTAGCGCGGCGCAAGACCCTCCCGGGCCCACGAGTGGTCAGTATCGTGTCCTGCGTGGCGCGTCCTGGAACTTCGATCCCAGGGGCGTTCGGGTATCGGTTCGCGGCAGGCTCCTCCCTCGCAATGGGGGCACTAACGTCGGGGTTCGTTGTGTCGGGGAAGTGTTTAAACCTTGATACTTTCTCCTTATATGGAAGTAGTGTTCGACCCTCCTCAGGCTGAGCTGGCCTGCAATCGACATGATGGTCTGCTTGCTGGCTTGATTCTCAACAATCTTGGCAATGCAGGCTTATCCTCCCCCTAATAGCAAACAAATAGGCAAATTATTTTCAATAATATGCATGAAACGGCGGCCTCCCGCCGGTTTTTGCATTTCTGACTTCGGCGGAGATCAAGAACCAGTTAAGGGCAGATTTCTCGCAAGGAGATACAAATCGAACCTGGAAGGAGGCAGCCCTACTGTCGTGCGCGTGCTCTATGGCCGCAAGAAGTATGCATAGAGTTATTGACTTTTGAATAGACACATGGCAGTATGAAGCAGGCTCCTCAAATAACCTCGGTTTCAATCAGGAGACGCCATGCAAGGTTCTCAGGCTCTCTTTGGTCGCCATTTCCTGACGCGGGTCGACGAGCGCAGCCGCATCCCCTACGGCGTTTTTCGCATAGACCAATCCGGCACGCTCGTGCGCCATGGGCACGGCGGGCCATTCCCGTCCCAAACTTTCACAAAAGGAGTGAATTATGACAAAGAAACGCGTAACGATTGCGGGCAGCGAGCGGGCCATGCTTCCCGGGGCGCGCTTGGTCGGTCCCGCCAATCCCCAGGAACGGATCGACGTCACTCTGACCCTCCGATCCGCCTCCTCCACGGCGCTGCCATCGCTGGAGCGGACCGGCAACGTTAAACCTCATGAGAGACCCCATTTGAGCCGGGAGGAATTCGAGGCCAAGCACGGCGCCGACCGGAAGGATGTGGCGAAGATTGACGCCTTCGCGCATGAGCACGGTCTCGACGTTGGAGAAGTGAATATGGCCGCGCGTACGATGGTCCTTTCCGGAACCGTGCAGGCGATGGGCGAAGCGTTCGGTGTAATTTTGCAGATGTACGATCACCCCAGCGGCGCCTACCGCGGGCGCACCGGCTCGGTCCAGATTCCCGCCGACCTGAAGGACATCATTCAGGGCGTGTTCGGTCTTGATAACCGTCCCCAAGCCAGGCCCCACATGCGTCCCGTTCAAGAGCAAGGAGGCGCGTGGCACAGCTCTCAGCAAGGCGTGTCTTACCTGCCCACGCAAGTGGCAAAACTCTACGATTACCCCGCCTCCGTGAATGGCCAGGGCCAGTGCATCGCGATCATCGAGCTCGGCGGTGGCTACAAGAGCACCGACCTGACCGCTTACTTTCAACAACTCGGAATCAAGACGCCGAAGATCGCCGCGATTTCCGTGGGCGGGGCGCATAACAGCCCCACCGGCGATCCCAACGGTCCGGACGGGGAAGTGATGCTTGACATTGAAGTAGCCGGCGCCGTCGCTCCCGCAGCTCAAATCGCCGTTTACTTTGCTCCGAATACCGACGCGGGCTTTCTCCAGGCCGTCTCCACGGCCATTCACGACAGTGTGCGCAAGCCTTCGGTGGTTTCCATCAGTTGGGGAGGACCCGAAGCTTCGTGGACCACGCAGGCCATGACGGCCTTCGATCAGGCTTTCCAGGCCGCCGGCGCGCTCGGGGTGACGGTCACCGTCGCCGCCGGCGATGACGGTTCATCCGACGGCGCCAAGGATGGGCTGGCGCACGTGGATTTCCCCGCCTCCAGCCCGAACGTCCTGGCGTGTGGCGGCACGCGCTTGATCGGGTCCGGCAAAACCATCACCTCCGAAACCGTCTGGAACGACGGGGCCTCAGGGGGAGCAAGCGGTGGCGGAATCAGCGCCTTCTTCATCCCGCCGCCAGCTTGGCAGTCCAACATCAACCTTCCAGCCTCCGTCAATCCTGGCGCGAAGCCCGGACGTGGGGTTCCGGATATTGCCGGCGACGCCGATCCCGTCACCGGCTACCAAGTGCGCGTGGATGGGCAGAATACGGTGATTGGCGGAACCAGCGCTGTGGCGCCCCTGTGGGCCGGTCTGGTGGCGCTTCTGAATCAGAGCCTGGGCAATTCCGTGGGCTACCTGAATCCCTGGTTCTACACCAGCGTTATATCCGTACCCGGCGCCTTTCACGACATCACCTCCGGCAATAACGGCGCCTATCAAGCGCGCGTGGGTTGGGATGCCTGTACGGGTCTGGGAAGCGCCGATGGCGCAAAGATCCAAGCAGCCTTGACCGGAAAGCCCCATGCCGGCGAAGCCGGCCTTGGAGTGCGGTAGCAGCAGCTACCGCCTTCCGCCGTTGTTTCATACCGGAATCGCGCAAGAGCTAGAGCGAGAAAGGCGGTAGCTGCTGCTACCGCACTCCAAGGCGCTTCGCGCAAGCTCAGGCCATGACTTGTCATAAATGGACAGGAGATGTCGCCCCACTCAAGTCGCAAAATGTTTGCTAAAAAAACAGGAAATTACGACCTTGCATTGCAGGGCCCGCGCTCCGGCCCGCCAATCTTAATGGCGGGCGGCTTTTCGAGCGGTGCAGGTTCCTGCGACGCCGCCTTTAAGGGTTCGTTAGGACGCTGCGCGCTGGCATCTCTTGACGGACTGGCGACTTGAAGCCCTGCGATATGCCCGCTGAATATCCAACAGGTCTGGTAGAAAGCGCGCCCTGGGATGCCTTTTTGCGCGAAGTTGATAGGCTGCTTCCCGGTCAACCGGACGCGAATATTTGGTAACTGACCGTACGAGTTGGTACAATCAGACTAAAGATCAACAATGGTTGCAGGGAAGCGATTCTAAAATTATTGGCATAAGGAGGAGAGAATGACTGAGGATCTCACTTTGGAAGCCGCAGAGAGAATTTTGGCGGCGGCAAAAAAGAAGGCTGCGGAGCTGGGCACGCGTATGGACATTGCTGTAGTGGACGCCGGAGGCAACCTCAAGGCATTTGTGCGTATGGACGGCGCTTGGCTGGGGAGCATTGACATTTCCATGCGCAAGGCGCGCACCGCCCGCTGGTTTGATATGAACACAGGGGAAATCGGAAAGTATTCCCAACCAGGGGGGCCTCTATATGGAATCGAGCATAGTAACGGCGGGCTAATAACATTCCCCGGTGGCGTTCCCTTGAAGGACGGGAAGGGCAATGTTGTGGGAGCGGTCGGTGTCAGCGGGAGCACGGTCGAGAATGATCATGCTGTTGCGGCAGCAGGCGCTGAAGCCTTGAGCAAATAGGGCGGCGCATCACCGTTTCGCGCCCAATGCTGGGCAAAGTCATGGGGGGAACACACCGTGGGTTCCATCCCTCCCGTACCTCGTCAAGAGAGGAATTCCAAGACGAACCTGGCATCTAAGATGAGATCTCCCCTACGCGGCGGATTCCCAGGGGCGGCAGATGCGTTCGATGATGTCGATCATGTTCTCGACTTCTTCTGAAGTTGGGCTGTTCTCAGGGTGCACGGCGGCGCAACGCGCGCTCCACGCCCTTCTCAGGAGCGTCCTATCTGCAAGCGAAATGTACCCACCCTCAAGCAGCCTGTCAAAGAGGATTTCGATGGCGCCCTTTACGTAGAGCTTCAAGCCACCGCAGAGCCGGCGGGCGGCGAGCCGCAAGAGCCGCTCGTATTCTACCCCGGCGATCATGCCGGCCAGGTTCGGGTCTTCGTAGACCAGAATGCGGGCCAGTTCCAGAGGGCCGTATTTCTCGAGAAAGGGTCGAAGCACCTGCGCCACGCGACGGCGTTGAATCCAGATGTCTGCGTCGAATGCCGTGCGCACGCTGACCCCGTACGCTGCCTCGAGCTCTTCAACCGTCAGCTCGTGATAGGTCCACAGAGCGGCTTCCGTAGAAGCCACGGAAGGCAACTGGAAGTGCTCTTTCCACACCCGAAGCTCATCGCAATAGGCGAGGTAGACATCAATGGTGCGCGGACGGTAAACCTGAAGAAGGTTCATGATGGGCGTGCTGAAAACGCCGAAACGGTCAGGGTGGACGAAGCGCAGCACCAGGGAGACAAGTCCGATATTCTGGAAAACCCGCAGCGACCGCTGCACCAGATCATGCGCATCGCTAGGAAGCGGGCCTACCATCAGATGGGCGTTTTTCAACGCCTGATCCAACTCCTTCTCAATCGGCTTCGGCCAATAGCGCGCGAAGGCCGTCTGAGCCGGGTCGAAGATGTTCAGGACATCTTTCGCCACCAGCCACCGCTTCCCGGAGCGGAGCTGCTCGAACTTCTTTTCCAGGGGTTGATAAGAGTAAGTGCGCCCGAACTTCTTCTTGCAAACTTCGGGGTAGCGATCGAGATAACTCTTCAGGTCAAAACCCGCCACGATTGCCTCTTCTCCACTCTCGTCATCATTTTACAGAGGTTGCCATGCAAAGCAAGTTTTTCGATCCTGTAGGCGCTGGGCTTGGCTGAAATCGGCCACCCTCGGTTGAATTCGGCCAAGCCAAATTCATTTCTTTGCCGGCGGCTTCCTTGGCGAGCGTCTTTAACTATTTGTTTTTCAATAAGATACCTCACCTTGCCTTTGACCGGAGCTTTGGCGGGCCACGTGCCTTGAGAAAGGCGAAGGTCGAAATGGGATTTATGAGCCAAATAGTCGGAGGGTGGGCCATGGCAAGGCGAAGACTTTGGTATGTGATTGCGCTCAGCACGCTGTGTGTTGTGGCAGCGAGGATCACCATGGCTCAGGAGGAAGCGCCTCCGACTGGCGCCCCGACCCAGGAGCAAGGACCCCCGCCGGGCGCCGCCCGCATCAGCGTGGTCAACGGCGAAGTTTCCAGTATGCGCGGGGACAGCGGGGAATGGGTGGCGGCCATCGTGAACGCGCCGGTAATGGGCGGCGATAATGTGGCGACGGCCGCTCGCTCGCGCGCTGAAGTCCAACTCGACTTCGCGAACGTCTTGCGCATGGACCAGAATGCCGACGTGAAAATCGCCGACCTCACGCAAAAGCACATTCAACTCCAAGTGGCTAGTGGCATCATCGACTACACGGTGTTCAAGGGCGCGGAAGCAGACGTGGAAATCGACACACCCAACATGGCCGTACTTCCCATGAGCGAGGGCGTCTACCGCATCCAGATCGACGCGGATTCGCAAACGGAACTCACCGTGCGCAACGGCCGGGCGCAGGTTTCAACCTCAGAAGGCAGCACGACCGTGGAAAGAGGCCAGGTCATCTACGTCAGAGGCACGGACAATCCTGAATACCAGATTGCCAATGCCGCGCCCAATGATGATTGGGATGGATGGAACAACGAGCGCGACCGCGCCATCGAGAAAGCCCAAAGCTGGCAGTATGCGAACCGCTATTACACTGGCGCCCAGGACCTTGACGCGTACGGCCAGTGGGAAAATACGCCCGACTACGGTAATGTCTGGGTTCCGAATGTCGGGCCGGACTGGGAACCCTATTATGATGGCAGTTGGGCATGGGAGCCTTATTGGGGATGGACCTGGGTTTCCAATGAACCCTGGGGCTGGGCGCCTTACCACTACGGCCGATGGTGCTGGTGGGGGAGCCGATGGTGCTGGTGGCCGGGGTCCGGGTATTGGGGCCCGCGGCCCGTTTGGGCGCCGGCTTACGTTTCCTTCCTAGGATTCGGCTTCCGCGGCGGCTTCGGATTGGGCTTTGGTTTCGGTTCGATTGGCTGGTGCCCGCTGGGGCCCTTTGATAGAGCCTATGGGTGGTGGGGACATCGCAACGGTTACAATGCTGTTGGTATTGCCAATATAAATAACATGAGCAATTTCAATCGTGGGCCCCGCTCGTTTGGGAATGTACCTCAGCGTTACTCTTCCAATCTCCAGGCGGCGCTTAACAACCCCAATATCCGTCGCGCCATCACCACCGTGCCAGCGGATCAGTTTGGGAAGGGCATGGTTAGAGGAGTCGGGCGCAGTGTGGATGGGGCCACGCTGCGGCAGGGCCAGATGGTGCGGGGAACTCTGCCCGTCGTTCCCACGCGCGCCAGCTTGATGCCGGGTAATCGTTTGGCCAGCCCGTCCGCAATTCCGTCGCGGGCCGTCAATAACACACGTTTCTACAGTAAGAGTCCTGTTCCCGCTCGTACTGAGTCCTTTAATCAGCGGGCTGCACAGATTCGGCAGATGGTCCAGCAGCACAACCCCGCCGCGGCCTCGAACTTTGGCGCACGGCAGGGCGCGAATTCCACTGGAAGGTATGGGAACGCGGGAGGGGGGGCCAGCGGAGGCTCTGGAAACGCGAACCGACCCGGATACACGAACGGGAGGTCAACAGCGCCTGGCGGGAACTACCAGCCGCGTTATTCATCTCCGCAGCCGGGGAGTAACCAAGGCGGTTGGCAGGGATTCTCGCGGCAAAGCCAGCCGGCGCCCAGGAGCGGGGGATGGAATGCTCCCGCCCCGCGCTCGCAGTCCTCAGCCCCAAGCTTGGGCCGATTCTCGTCCAGCCCAGGGGGGCAATCCTATGGCGGGTACGGTAGTCGCCCCTCGTTGAACATGCGTAAGCCTATTGTAGTTGAACGGTCCACGGCTCCGCGCTCCTACGGAGGTGGTGGCGGTGCGTATTCTGCTCCGTCCGGCGGCAGTAGCCATAGCGCACCCTCTTCTTCCAACGGCGGTGGCGGAGGTTCGCACGGCAGGCGGTAAAAGCAGGTGTCAGGTTTCGGGTGTCAGGTGTCAGGGCGCCTGGCGCCTGGCACCCGGCACCTGAAACCTGGCTCCTGGAACCTGCCCCCCGATTCTATCGTCTTTCGAAGCCGTCCTCGTATAGAATAGTCTGCATATGCTGCGACAAAAAGATTTGCAGGCTGCCACAACTGCGCCACTCGAAGAGATTGAATCCATTCTGGAGGCCGAACACTCGGACCCGTTCCACATTCTCGGTGCGCATGCCGTAGAGTGGGAAGGGAAGCCAGCCGTTGCCATCCGCTGCTACCTGCCGGGCGCCGAGCAGGTTTGGGTGTGGCGCGACTCGGGCGTCTTTCCTGCGCAACGCATCCATGCGGACGGATTCTTTGAAGCTGTGTTCCCCAATGAGACACAGGTTTTCACCTATCGGCTTCGCGCCCATTACGGAGAGGGTAACGAGCCCGAGTTTGAAGACCCTTACCGCTTTCCCCCGACCCTCTCTGACTTTGATCTCTACCTTTTAGGCGAGGGCAAACACTACAAGTCTTACGAGAAACTCGGCGCTCACGTGATGGACGGTGAGGGAGTTCGCGGCGTGGCCTTTGCGGTGTGGGCTCCGAATGCGCAGCGGGTGAGCGTGGTGGGGAATTTCAATAACTGGGACGGCCACCGTCATCCCATGCGCGTGCGCGGAAGCAGCGGCGTCTGGGAACTGTTCGTTCCGGGCCTCAGGGAAGGCGAGACCTACAAGTATGAGATCAAGCGCCACAATGATTATCTGGGCTTGAAGACGGACCCGTTCGCCTTCTATGCGGAACTCCGGCCTAACAATGCCTCCATCGTTTATGACATCAATAGTTATGCTTGGCACGACCAAGCATGGATGGAAGCGCGCGCGCAACAGCAGCCCCTCAAGGCGCCTCTTGCCATCTACGAAGTCCACCTCGGTTCCTGGCGACGCGGCGAAGGCAACCGTCTGCTGAGCTACCGCGAACTCGCCGAACAACTGGTCGACTACGTCTGCGAGATGGGCTTCACGCACCTCGAGTTGCTGCCCGTCATGGAGCATCCTCTGGATGAATCCTGGGGGTATCAAACCGTCGGTTACTTCGCGCCCACCAGCCGCCACGGCACGCCCCAGGACTTCATGTATTTTGTCGATTACTGTCACCAGCACGGCATCGGCGTGATCCTGGATTGGGTGCCGGCCCACTTTCCCGCTGATGCCCATGGCCTGGCGTATTTCGACGGCACGTACCTTTACGAGCATGCAGACCCGCGCTTGCGCGAGCATCCTGACTGGGGTACGCGGATTTTCAATTACGGCCGCTCGGAAGTCCGGAACTTCCTCTGGGCAAGCGCGCTTTTCTGGCTGGAAAAATATCACGCCGACGGGCTGCGGGTGGACGCCGTGGCGTCAATGCTCTACCTGGATTATTCGCGCAAGTCCGGAGAATGGATCCCCAACCGCTACGGCGGCAACGAGAACCTGGACGCCGTCGATTTCATCAAGCGGTTCAACGAACTCGCTCATCAGGACCGGCCCGGCGTGCTCACCATCGCAGAAGAGTCCACCGCTTGGCCGGCGGTTTCACGCCCCACGCACTTGGGGGGCCTGGGGTTCACCCTGAAGTGGAACATGGGCTGGATGCACGATATGCTCCTTTACTTTTCCAAGGACCCCATCCACCGCAAGTACCACCACCACAACCTCACCTTTTCGCTCCTGTACGCTTTCACTGAGAATTTTGTGCTGGTGCTTTCCCATGACGAAGTGACCCACGGCAAACGCTCGCTGCTTTCGAAAATGCCCGGCGATGTGTGGCAACAGTTTGCGAACTTGCGCTTGCTTTATGCCTTCCAACTCACTCACCCCGGCAAGAAGATGCTCTTCATGGGCGGGGAGTTCGGCCAGTGGATCGAGTGGAATCCAGCCCAGGCCCTTGACTGGAACCTGCTTGATTACGAACCCCATCACCGGGTAAAGCAACTGGTTGCGGACTTGAACTGCCTTTACAAGGCTGAACCGTCGCTGCACGAAGTCGATTTTGAATGGCAGGGTTTTAAATGGATCGATTTCCACGATGCCGACAACTCGGTGGTCGCTTTCCTGCGCTGTGCTCCTGATCCAGACAACCACCTGGTTGTGGTCTGTAACTTCACCCCCCTTTCCCACACCGGCTACCGCATCGGCGTGCCGCAAGCGTGCTTTTATCGGGAGGTCCTCAATACAGACGATGCGAAATATGGCGGCAGCGGCATTACCAACGCGCCCGGCCGGCAGGCGATGCCGGCGCCCTGGCAGAATCAACCTTGCTATATCGAGACGACCTTGCCGCCACTCGGCGTCGCCATTTTCAAGCCGGAACGCTAACGGGGTTCCTACATTCCCAGAACCAACCGGTCGACTCGCTGGCCTACGTCTCGCAAATAGGCTTCATCGCCGGCCGCGAGCTCGGTTGTGACATAACCAGTGTAGCCAACGTCCGCGAAGGCCTTGCGGACCGCAGGCCAGTCGATGTCACCCTCTCCCAGGTTGACCCAACGGTAGCCATCATCAAGCCGCTTGAAGTCTTTGAGGTGGACTTTGGCGATTCGTTTACCCAGGTTGCGAATCCAATCCTGCGGATACCCGTAAAGCACCACGTTGCCCACGTCGAAATACGCCTTGACCCAAGGGCTCTGAAACTCATCCACGTACCTTGGGAACTCGATCGGGCTAAGGAGGAATTTGTTCCAGACCTCCTCGACGGCGATGATGACCTTCAGCTCCTCGGCCAGCGGGATCAACTTTCGGATCTGCTTCTGGGAGCGCGTCCATGCCTCGCGGTAGGTTGTCTGCGGGTTGACGACGGCCGGCACCAGCAATACCGCCTCTGCCCCCCAGAGCTTGGCATTCCTGAGCGAAGTTCGCATGCCGTCAAGGCTCTTCTCCACCACCGCGGGGTCGCTCGAGGAGAGCGGATACTCCCAATGAGCCATGCTCATCACGGAATGGATTCTGACCTTGGCGTCGTCCGCCGCCTGCTTGATTTCCTGGGCTACGTGCTCGTCGCTTACCGTCTGGCCCTCGACAGCATCGAAACCCACTTCCCGCACCAGCTTGAATCGATCGGCGTAGCTCAATTGTTTCGGCAGCATGCTGATCTGGAGGGCCTTTCGGATGTGATTGGACCCCGGGGACGGAGGCGCCGAAGCAGCCCCCGGCCCGAAACTCAGCGCAGCCCACGGCGCCGCGCCAGCGGCAACCGAAGCCTTTAAGAAATCTCGTCGAGATCTTCCACTTTCCATTTCAACCTCCTTCTCCTCAAGCACCAAACTTTTGACAGAACCCCCGGCAGGTGGCTGAAAAAGGTCTTGACGAGGTCATCCCATGAAAAGTTGCCCCGCCACGGCGGGTCAGTAGTCAGTGGCCAGTAATGAAACGGCGCTAGTGCCTGGAGTTCTTTGCCGGCCCTCGATCTACCACCTGCCGCTCGCGGACGATACGAGAATGGCTTTTTCAGCTTCCTGCCGAGCGCGGATTAACTTTAGGCAAACTTGGAGATATCGATTTTCGGATCGAATACCTCTTTGGATTTCATCAATTCATCCCACGTAACTAACTTGCCCGTGTATGCGGCCGTGCGTCCCAGTATGGCGCTTAGCGCGGACTCTGCGCCCTGTGCTGCCTGGTTGTGGAACTCACCGCTGGTAATGCTCTCCACAAAAAACTTTTGCTTTTCCGATTCGGCTTGGTCCAGGGAACCTTTGAACGTACCCGCAACCGAGAACTGGCCGGTTCCCTCGGCAGGGCCAAGGCCCGCGTCCCACGGCTCGGCTCCAGCGATGCTGACCCGATGGTCGTAGTGCGCCTCCGAACTGCCCTTGTCGCCGAAAAACCGTGTTGAAGCGTCAAAGGTCGGGCTGTCAAACTGTGTGGATCCAAAACTGACCTGCACATGACCCGGATAAGTGAAGACCAAACTGAAATTGTCCGAGCAGTCCCCCGCGTCAGTGCGCAGCTTGCGTCCGCCCCCGCCCACGGCTTGCTCAGGATGCCCCTGTAGAGTCCAGTTCAACATATCAATAATGTGGATGTTCTGCTCGACGATGATGTCTCCCGAGAGTTTGCGGTCCCATACCCAGTTTCGAAGTCTCTTCTCTTCCGGAGAAGCACCCGCCCACTCAGGACGGTCGATGTGGCCGCAGTAGTAGTAGCCCAAGCCGCAACCGATCTTGCCGATGGAGCCTCCCTGGATGCGCTTCACCAACTCGACGTGGGGCGGCGCTTTGCGGATCTGAAACCCCACTTCCAGGCTGAGCTTCCCTTGGGCCTTCTCGCCTATGCGGATGACGTGCCTGGCGCCCGGCACGTCGATGGCGACGGGTTTCTCGCAATACACGTGCCTTCCTGCCGCCGCCACCGTTTCCAGGTGGAGGGGGTGGAAGTAAGGAGGCGTCGTGATAAGGATAAAATCCAATTCCTTCGATGCCGCGATCTGCTGGTAAGCTTTGGGGCCTCGGAAGAGTTGCGAGGAATCGATGGCCGCGTAACCCTTCGCCTGGTTGAGATCATCGAAGTGTTTGTGGCCGTTCTCGAGTTGATCTGCGAAAAGGTCCGCAAGGGCCACCACACGCGTGTTGGTGTTGTTCACGAACCCTGTTCCTACCGCCGTGCCGCGTCCTCCGCAGCCCAGAATTCCCATGCGCAAGGGCGAATTCGCATCCGCACCTCGGACCGCGCCGGGTCTTACGAACATCGCGCCCGCTGCTGTCGCAGCCGCAGCGCCGAGAAACTTTCTCCGACTGATCTTTTCCATTAAGCCATCCATCATGAATATTCCTCCCGTTGTTTTTATAAGGGCGATGATTGCATCGCACCCTCGAAGCTCTCAGCTTTCAGCCTTCAGCCGGCAGCCTTCACTAACCACCTTGCGATGTTCCCGCTGATAGCTGACGGCTGATAGCTGACGGCTAATTTAATTCCCGAGCTCCTGAATATAAATGTCCTTGAAGCGGATCTTGACTCCGCCTCCGGTGTGCAGTTGTAGCCCGATTACTCCCTCCGTATATTTCAGCGCCGGATCGGTGAAGTCCACAATTTGAACGCCATTGAGCCGAGTGGTGAAGTGGTTTCCCTGCGCCAGAATCTCCAGGTCGTTCCAGTCGCGGGGCTTGATAGCTCGCTCCCCCTCAGGTGTTGGCAACGCAACCCAGCCGCGTCCGCCGCTCTCATAGATTCCACCCGTGTGCCGCGTCGGGTCGACTTCCACTTGCATGCCTACGATGTCGGGCCCGGTCTTAGGCGAGTCACCTGTAATGCGCGAGCGGGTAAAGACTCCGCTGTTCCCGTTCGTTTCACACTTAAATCGCAGGCGGAGATTGAAGTCGCGATAGGTCTTTTCGGTCGTCAGGTAGCCGTATTTTCCCGCCGTGCTTTCACCAAGAATCGCGCCGTCGTCCACCACCCACTTCTCAGCACCGTTTGTTTTCCAACCGCTCAAGTCCGTGCCGTCGAAGAGCGAGACCCAGGGTTTTTCCGCTGTGGCTTGTGCGAACGCTTGGGCGGTCACAAAAAGCAGCACAACGAACCATGCAGACAAGTGCCTCATATGTGGACTCCTTACAGCTTGCTGAAACAAACCGTTGATGTTGCATACAGAGGAGCCGTCCGCTGGGGCGGGACCAAGGCGCGGGCTCCCGGTGTCAGGTTTCAGTCGCCAGTAGAAAGCGGGCTACGGGTTCGCAACCCGCCATGGCGGGACCATGCGCCCGCAGCGGCGGGACAACGGATCACTTCTCTCAGAATGGCCAACCAGTGCGTCTTTCCGGCAAGCTGCTAAAGTAAATTCTCCTAGGCCGCCTACTGACCTGTTGATCAATCATCGGGGCCCGTATAAACGCTGTGATGATACTCCCATTAAGCGCCTGAAATCCACCAAAACATATCTGAGATTCTCAGTGCTGGGTAGTGTCGCGTAACACCTGACTTTTGACATTTAGCCAGTGGCGCTGCCGCCCTGGTTGAAGGGGTACGGCTTGTCGTACCCTCCTGGTTTTTATCGCCCGACCGAACCAAGAGGGTTCGAGATCCCATTCCCGTCTGGCCGCAAGCCCTGAAAGGGCGAAATAGCATTTGGGGGGACACGCGGACGGTCGCCTAAGCCCGGTCGGTGGACTTGTCACGCCCTTTCAGGGCTTGAAGACCGGAAGTGGGATGACCTTTCTGACCCAGGCCGTTGAAGCTGTGAAAAAATCCCTGGAAGAGCAAAAGCATTTCACGCAAAGGCGCAAAGTCCAAGAAGGCGTAAAGAAAGGAGAGTAGTTTTTCTTTGCGAGTCCTTGCGCCTTGGCGTCTTTGCGTGAGATTGTCTATTTTTTCACAGCTTCGTTGGCCTGGGCTTTGCTAGGCCGCCCCGTTGGGGCTGAATGCACCCACCCCCCGTGTCCAGCTAAAGATATGGGCAAAGATCAGCCCCCCAAGGAGAGGGTGTCCCGATCTGATCGGGACGGGTGAGGGATTTTTCGGCTCAAGGGAGTCCGGAACGTCGTTCAACTTACGAATTCGGGTTGAATTCCACCATCTTCACTGCCTACTGCCTACTGCCCACTGCCTACTGCTTACTGCTTTCCCCCCTTCTCCCGCCAGTGGGATTTGAACCTGAAACATGCAGCCCTCTCCCGGCTGGCTAAAGGCCCTGATTGTTCCCCCGTGGGCTTGGGCGATCCATTGCCCGATGGATAACCCCAAACCTGCGCCTCCGGTCTGGCGCGAGCGTGCCCGGTCGGCGCGGAAAAAGCGTTCAAAGATGTGGGGAAGGTCCTCTGCGGCAATGCCGATTCCGGTGTCTCGAACCTCGGTCACAGCGTATCCATCGCTTGAACTCAGGGAAACCGTGATTCGGCCCTTAGGCGCAGTGAATTTCACGGCGTTGTCGAGCAGAATCAGGAACAACCTTCGCAGCGAGTTCGAATCGCCTTCAATCCAAACGGGAGATGCCGGCAACTCCTCACGGAAAGTGATCTGTTTTGTCTCCGCCAGGGTTCGTCCTTCGAGGCAAGCCTCGGCCACGCTTTCAACCATGTTGATCGGGGTGCGCTGGAGGGCTTCGGCCCCTGAGTCAGCGCGGGCTAGCAGCATCAAGTTTTCAATCAGGGAGGAAGTCCTTTGCAGGTCTTCCAGGATTTGTCGCAGCGCCTCGCGGTACTCCTCTTCGGAGCGGGGCCTTCGCAAGACGACCTCCGCCCGCGTCCGCATAAGCGCCACCGGAGTGCGCAGCTCGTGAGAAGCATCGGCGGTGAATTGCGTTATTCGCCGGAACGCTTGCTCCAGCCGCTCCAGCATGCCGTTTAAAGTTTCCGATAAACGTTGCAGCTCGTCTCTGGTGTGGGGCGCCACCAGGCGGCGGGAGAGATTCTGAGCGCCGATGCTGCGAGCTTCGCGCGTAATCTGATCCACCGGCGCCAAAGCGCGCCGGCTCAGCCAGTAGCCTCCAGCCGACGCCAGCAAGACAAGAAGCGGGGAAGACAGAAACAGAACCCGGCGGAAACGGTCCAGCGCCTCGTTGTAATCGTCCAGAGGGTAGGCGAGCTGCACAAGATAGGTTTCGCTCCCCGCCCGGACTGGAAGCGTCAGCACCCGCAAGGGCACGCCGTTCGGTTGCTGTGTGGTGATCGAAGTCCCGGCCTCCCTTGGCGCCGCCGGGCCGTAGTGGGTCATCGTTTTGGAGCGATAGATCCAGTTGCCCGCCGGGTCTGAAACTTGCAAGAGATCGCTTCCCGCCCGGATTTCTTCGTCTCGGTCGAGTTCGTGCCCCAACTCAACTCTTCCCTGAGACGCTGTTCGCTCGATCAGCTCACGGACTCCCTGAATCTGATCCTGTAGGTTCTCGTCCACGGTTTCGAGAATGCTGCCTCGCATCCCATAGAATGCGACGACCCCAAAAAGGGAAAAGCCAGTCACCAGGACGGCGAAATACCAGGCCATAATCCGGATGCGAAGAGGAAGGCTAGTCACGGCTTCGGACTCCCCCGCAGGCAGTACCCAATTCCACGGACCGTCTGAATCAGCTTTGGGCTGAACCCCTTGTCTACTTTACCCCGGAGCAAGCGTACGAAGGCATCCAGGGTGTTCTCCTCGATGTCGTTTTCGAGGCCCCAAACGGCTTCCACAATTGCGGTGCGGGATACCACCCGGCCCGGGCGCCGCATGAGCAGTTCCAAGAGGCGGTACTCAGTCGGAGAAAGGCGGATTTCCCGGCCCCCCCGGATGGCTTGGCGCGAGGCAGGATCGAGCGTTAGATCAGCCACCTGTAAGCGTGTGGGCCGTGGAGCCGAACCCCGCCGGGCTACCGTCCGCAGGCGCGCCAGGAATTCCTCGAAGGAAAAAGGCTTCGTCAAGTAGTCGTCCGCTCCCAAATCGAGCCCCTTGACGATGTCCGGCACAGCGTCACGGGCGGTCAATATCAGGATGGGAGTCTGATTTCCGGAGTGGCGGAGCCGCCGGGCGACCTCAAAGCCATCCACCTTAGGCAACATGAGATCGAGCACAATGACATCAAATTCATAGACTCTGGCCAGCTCCAACCCTTCCAAGCCATCGAACGCCAAAGCGATGCGATGGTTCTCCTCCTCGAGCCCCTTCTTCAGGAGCTCCGCCATGCCTTTCTCGTCTTCAATAATGAGCACTCGCATGGTCAGGATTGGCTCAACGGCATGCTCCTATCATAACCCCACAAACCTGAAGATAAACTGAAAGTCTTAATCTGTCATTTATGCTAGGATATGACTAGGTAGAGTCCAGTGTCATGGAGGGTCGATTATGGCTGAAGTTTGGCTGCGCGTTAATGAGAACGGCCGAGTAGTCCTTCCGGCAGCCTTTCGCAAGGCCCTTAACATCCGCCCCGGGGACCAGGTGCTGGCACGTCTTGAAGACGACGAGGTAAGGATCACGACGCTGAAGCATCGCATCGAGCAAGCGCAAGGCCATGTCCGGCAGTTTGTAAAACCAGGAAGGTCATTGGCGGACGAGTTGATTGCCGAGCGTCGCGAGGCCGCCAAGCATGAATAGCATCGTGCTGGATGCCTCGGCGCTATTGGCGGTGCTCAACCAGGAGCCGGGAGCGGAGAACCTGCCACCGGAACTTCTGGCCCAAGCCACCATCAGCACCGTGAATCTCGCCGAAGCCCACACCAAACTCGTTCGAGAGGGCATTGATCCTGATGAGGCTTGGGAAGATGTCATGGGGCCGATCCAGGACTGGGCCCCGTTTACAGCGGAACAAGCCAAGATCGCCGGAAGCTTGGCGGCCCGGACCCGTTCCATCGGCCTGTCGCTCGGAGACCGGGCCTGCCTGGCTCTGGGCCTGACGCTCAAGGCCCCGGTCTACACCACCGATCGCGCCTGGAAGAGCTTGAAGTTGGGGGTCCGCATTCATGTCATCCGGTAGCGGGGAAGCAATGCAGTAGGCAGCGAATGCCGTTTGCGGGTCCTGGCGGGCCGGGACAGGCACTTCAGACAGGCTCGGTCGCAATGGCGTCCGCGCCTTCTGGCTTTGGTGGCGCGGAGTTGTTCATGAACTCCGCGGCTTGTGTGTTTGGGAACCGGAGAAGGGCCGTAGAGTTACGAACCGATTCTGCGCCACCTGAGGAACTCATCCGTCCCCTGCCGTGTGTGGTTAAGTCCCAATGATTTCGTTAAGGCCCTCCACAACCTGGGCTATTTCTTCAGGTGTGACTCTGCCCATTAGAGAGCCGATCCGCTCGACGGCAAGAGTTCGGATTTGGCTGATCTTGACCCAGGACTTCTTGGGAAGTTCCTTGGAGTAAAGTTCCAGTGTCAACGGCAAGCCAGCACGCTGTGGTTGACTCGTCAGGGCAACCGCAATGACCGTTCCAGACCGCTCATTGAAGACGTCGTGACTGATAATGAGCACCGGACGCTTTCCCGCTTGCTCGCTGCCTCGCACCGGGTTCAGATCGGCCCAACGGATCTCTCCCCTCAGTATGCGGGCCATTCCGAGATGTCCTCCTGCAGTCCTTCCTCTGCAACGGCCTTTTCAAAAGCCGGGTCGAGCTTCGCGCTTTCCCGCGCCAACCTGCTGCCTTCCAGTCGCGCCAGCTTTTCCTCGACGGCTTCTTGGATCGCTTGGCTGCGGCTGGCGAACATCGATTGTCTGACCAGCTTGTCCACGCGGCTCAGGGTAGCCTCGTCGAGCGTGATGGCAAGCTTGGCTTTGGCCATGCGTAATCTCCTGGTATGACTATACGTCATACTAGGCATCCCGTCAAACCACTGAGTTGGCTGGGCGGTACAGACGTCGCCCCTTTTGCGATGTGTGCGATGTAGAGTGAGGGGTCCCAGCACGGCATGAAAGTAATGCCCTCAACCTGCGCGCCGCTCAAGAGCCAGCGGCTTTGGCCATTCCTGACACTGGGCCCGGCTCCGGCTGGGCGTTCACCGATCGCACACATGCCTAACAGCGGCATGTCTGCGCCACCCGCAGGTTAACTGTCCGGAACCCGAAACTCGTACGCAATCGCCTTAAGCTTGTCCTGCCGAAGATCGGAAATCACTGAGTGCTTAATTGATCCGGCTGACAAGCTAATGCCTTTCCGTTTTCTTACTCGGATGGAATGCACAACGAACAAGATGCACTGGCCAAAGTGTCGACGGAGGTGCCTTACTTCGTTTCTAGTGAGGATGACCTTTCGTCCCGCCGATTCAGTTCCCTTGACTTCGACGAAAAGGCTCTTGCGGCCTTTGTTACAGAGGAGGTCATACGGTCTGGTCCTGTGCGTGTCGTCGACAGTGTAGTGGTGTTTCTGGAAGAATCGCTTTGCCAAGCCCATTGCGTAGTCTTCAACAAGTGTGCGAATATGCACATTCGTTTGAAATCCGGCGCGCCGCAATTCGCGAACCACCCTTGGCTCTTTCCCACCGTTTGATGGTTCATCAAGCCTCTTTCCCGCTTGCTTGGCCAAGTCTGCCAGCGTTTTACCGAAAAAAGGCTTGAGTATTTGTCGTTCGCAATCTTGGAGCTGGTCTCTTGGCACGAGGAAGCAAGTCGAATCGTAATTTGGAGTCCAGCCCTTTTGAGGACCGCGGAACCGCCCTGATTTTAGGCCCTCTCTTCGGTCCCAGAGTTTCTGGTATTTCCTAAGCAGCCACTTCTTGTCATCCGGGTCTCGCTTAGGCTTTGACGTAACCATTCCTAGGAGTCGAACGTCGTTCCCATGGCAGAGAAAGAAGAAATCCTTAACCTGCATGTCATCCTTGAATCTCTCTGCTTGACGGTGCCCCGTCTTCGAGTGAAGAGTTATCAAATGGCCTTGCATTAGTTGGTTCCGTTCCTCCTCTGAAAACGAGTCCTTACCATGCGAGAACTTCCATATCCGAAGCTCGCTCACAGGGGCGTTCATATTTGCCAATCTCCACAGAGGCCGTAATTCGGGGTTTCCGTTTTGACTTCGTGGCCAACTGACAATTTACGCCTGATAGCCTCGGTACGCAACGCCTAGGTCTCTGACCGCCTAATTAGATTCCTTTTATAGCCGAACTTTGCGCGTGCCCTGTTGCGGGTAAACTGCCAATTGATCTTGACCCAATGCCGATTGACCTGGCGGTTCCTGGCGCGGGACTCCCGTCGCAAGATGCTCAAGGCTGGCTGGCGCAGACCCCTGTTCTTGGGGGTCTACGACTTCCCGAAGGGACATGTGGAAGCTGACGGCACGAAAAAAGCAGTGACAAGTGACGAGTGACCAGTGACAAGAAACAGGAAAAGTCCTTTGGCTGGCGATGCTGAGAACCCACCGAATGTGCCAGCCCGCGTGCCGAGCCGAGCCGGCCTATTTTCTACCGAGGCATTTCATCCCCTTCGCGGGGTGGTTTTCCGCGCCGGCGCCGCATGATCTTGTCGAAGGCCTTGAAGTCCGCTCGCGCTTTTCGATCCTCGAAGTACCGGGCAGTGCGCAGGGCCGAGACCTTTTCCGCCACCGCCGTGGCCACGAACTGGTTGATGCTGGTTCCGTCCTCCCGGCTCAACCGCTGCACGGTTTCCTTGAGCGACCGTGGTAGTCGCAGGGGATAAGTTTGTATGCCGCTCATGGCTTAATCCTCCGAATCGCCTCGCGCGGAAGCAAGATTTGCACTCCAAACTGCGCTGGAGTGGTTCCGAAATGCCGTACGTTAAACGTCACCAGGGCGTCGGCTCCGCCGTTGACAGCCGCTTCCAACACCATTTCATCGCCCGGATCACGAAGCTGGGGCCGCCAGAGAAAATGTGTCGTCACTGGCTCGGCCAGTGCCACGACCGCCGTAAGAAAGACCTTAACCTCACGATCAGACAGCCCTGCGGCCAGACGGTGCTCCGCCCGGCAACAGACAGCTTCGTATTCTAGCTCTAGAGGCATGCTCAACAGCAGCGGCGCGCGGCCCTGCCTTGCCGCCCGCACAATCGCCGCCGACGCTCCGCGCGGGCTGCGCATCGCCGCTACCACCACATCGGTGTCCAAAACTACCCTCACGTTGAACAGAATATCATATCATACGTGATATCACAACGGCATGATACTGGAGAGCAAGCATAGCGCGTGCGCCTGCGGAGTGAGGTCCGCGGCATTTCGCACCCGCCTGCGCTCGCCTCCCGGCTGCTGTGGCTGGTGACGGCATGGCCGTCGTCGAGATGCGCATGTTCGTGGGTGTTGAAATGCGCGTCCCGACCGGAGTCCAACCGAATTTGGAGATTTCCCTCCGCGTCGATACTGGCGATCACGGCTGGACCGACACGAAGGACTTCATGTTGCACTATTGGGTTGACAGGGAGAGGCGGCAAAATTAGAGTGCGAACAGGAACCCAAGGGGAGCACTACCTATGACCGGAATCCAGTTCGTAACCGACGAGAAGGGCCGCAAGACCGCGGTGCTTAGCGACCTCAAAAAGCACCACGCGATTTGGGAGGACTTCTGGGATGGCCTCGTTTCCGAGTCGCGCCGCAAGGAAAGGGGCATTCCCTACGAGGAATACCGGGCCAAGCGATTAAAGGACAATCGTCAGCGTGGCTAAATACACCCTCGAAATAAAGCCTTCTGCCGGGAAGGAACTGGACGCGCTGGACGATGCGCTGTTTGCCCGGATAGACCGCAAGATCCTGGTTCTTGCCGAGAACCCACGCCCGCCAGGATGCAAGTAGCCCAGGATGCAAGTAGCTCAGAGGGTACAAAGACCACTGGCGCATCGGCGTGGGCGACTGGCGCGTTTTGTACGTCATTGACGATGCCGCTAAGCGCGAGAATATTACCCGCCTCGCTCACCGCAGGGAGATCTACCAGTCGTGACACAGATTGTGGCGGAACTCTTCCCCTTCAAAAAACCGTGCGCGCACGGCGAAAAACAGCGAGCGCTTACCGCTTGTCGGGAGCGAGCACGAGGATCGCCTCTACGTGTCGGGTTCGTCGGGCAGGCCCAGCTTGGACAGACGATAACGGAATGCGTTACGGGAAAGGCCCAGCAGGCGCGCGGCCTGGCTCTTGTTGCCGGTGGCTCGCCGCAGGGCTTCTTTGATGATCTCATCCTCGTACTGCTCGAGCGTCATGCCGGGGGGCAGGAAAGGTCCGGAAGCGTCGTTGGCAGACATCCCGGGGCCGACGACCGCCCCGCCCGGGCCGACGTCCAGGCGGATGTCACCGACGTCCAGCATTGTTCCGCTCGAGAGCGCCACGGCGCGCTCGATGATGTTTTCGAGTTCCCGGATGTTTCCCGGCCAATGGAAATCCATCAGCAATCTCATAGCGGCGGGCGTGATGCTGGTGATGGGCTTCGCGGATTCGCGAGCCAGGCGCGCCAAAAAGTGGTCCACCAGGTACGGGATGTCTTCCTTGTGCTCGCGCAACGGCGGGATACTGATCGGCACGACGTTCAAGCGGTAGTAGAGATCCTCCCGGAAGGTGCCCTGCTCGAGGGCGGCACGCAGGTCCTGGTTCGTAGCCGCGATCACGCGCACGTCCACCTTCAGTGTTTTGGTGCCTCCCAGGCGCTCGAACTCACGCTCCTGGAGCACCCGCAGGAGCTTCACCTGGATGGCCCCAGGCACGTCGCCGATCTCGTCGAGAAAGATCGTGCCCTTGTCCGCGAGTTCGAATTTGCCGGGCTTCGCAGTCATCGCGCCGGTAAAAGCGCCCTTCTCGAATCCGAACAATTCGCTCTCCAGCAAGTTTTCCGGGATGGCGGTGCAATTAATCTTGATAAAGGGGCCTGAGGCGCGCCGCGAGTGCTGGTGGATGGCTCGTGCAATCATGTCTTTGCCCACGCCGCTCTCCCCACCCAGCAGTACGGTGGAATTTGTGGGCGCCACTCGCTCGACAATGGCAAGCACTTCCTGCATCTTGGCGCTCAGGGCCACGATGTTCTCAAATTGGTAGCGCTCGCCCAGCGCCTCGCGCAAGTCGCGGTTCTCCTCGCGCAGGCGTCGGACGTCAAGCTCTTTGTGGATGATGAGCTTGATCTCCTCCATCGAGAAAGGCTTCAGCACATAGTCACTCGCGCCAGCCTTCATCGCGTCGATGGCGGTTTCCACCGTGCCGTAGGCCGTCATCAGGATGACGGGGATCTGTGTGTTGGAGCGCTTCACGGCTTGCAGAAACTCGAGTCCGTCCATATGGGGGAGTTTGAGGTCGGTCAGAACAAGGTCGACCTTTTCCTGGCGCAAGAGTTTGAGTCCGGTCTCGGCATCCGGGGCCGCGAGCGTTGCGTACCCCTCCTCGGCCAGATTCAATTCCAGCAGCCGCAACATTTTCGGCTCGTCTTCGACGATTAGAATTGTGGACATAAGAAGCCCTCAGGCGTCAGCTCTCAGCTTTCAGCAAAAAACGAGGAGCAGGCTTAGCTGGGTTCTGCTTTCAGGCCCGAAGGGCCGATAGACATTAGCCCACGGCGTGGGCTAATGTCTATCGGCGCTCCGCGGCTCTCACGGTCTTTCAACTGTTCCGGCTGAAAGCTGAGAGCTGACCGCTGACAGCTTTTTCCGGCCCTACTCCGCTGGCAGGAACACCCGAAAGCATGCCCCCTTGCCCGGCTCGCTCGAAATCCGAATCCAGCCGCGATGGTCATCCACAATCTTGGAGACGAGCGAGAGCCCCAATTCCACCCCTTCTTTCTTGGTGGTGAAAAAGGGATTGAAGATCTGCTCATACAGCTCAGAGGGGATGCCGGGCCCGGTATCCTCGATATCGACCTCCACGCCGCGCCTGCCGTCAGAGTTCGCGGCCGCAACCGTTACGGTCAGCCTGCCGCCGGTATCCGTCATAGCTTCATAGGCATTGAGCACAAGGTTAGTGAACGCCTGTTCGCAAAGGTCGGGATCGACGTTGATTTCCGGCAAGTTTTCAGAGTACTGCCGGTCGACCTCCACCTTTGCCCCTGGCCATCGCTCGCACGCCACTTTCAGCGCCCGGTCAAGGAAGGGCGGAATCTGCGCCAGCCTTCTTTCGAGTTTGAAAGGGCGCGCGAAGTTGAGGAAGCGGGTGACGATGGTGTTGAGCCGGTGCACCTCGCTGGAGATATATCCAGCCACTTCGGTGGTGACAGGGTCCGCCGACTGGAGCCGGCGAGTAAGCGTCTCCGCTGACCCTTTGATGACCGCCAAGGGGTTGCGAATCTCATGGGCCAAGCCTGCGGTGAGCTGGCCCAGAGCCGCCAGGCGCTCCGAGCGGCGAGCTTCTTCCTGCGCCTGCTCGAGACGGCGGTTGGTCTCCGCCAACTCCTCCGCCAGCAGGCGGTAGCGGCGCGCCTGCCGGCGGCTCTCGCTCACGAAACGGTTCACCACCATGGCCACGAGGAAAAAGAAAATGTTCCGAAGGACGAGTTCCTTGAGGTCTTCCGCGGACACTTCGTAATCTCTTAAGGCGGGGATCAAGAGAGAACAGTAAGCCGCCGAAGTTACGGCTGTCCAGATCAGCGTGGCGGTGCTGTCGAAGAACATGGCCGCCGTCACAACGGGCAAGAAATAAATAAGGTAATAGCTGCTGTTGATGCCAGGGGAACTGGTGTGCAACACAAGCATAGTGGCCAAGAGAATCTTGATGATCACGCTATAGTACTTGCTGCGGGACGGATTCCAGGCAAGAAAGCGATGCTCGAAGATTTGAAACAGACCGATGGCCAGCAGGATCTCCTGCTTATGGATCTCGTCAATGGGGTCCATCAATGCAAGGCCGCCCAGAAAGGCCAGCCAGAGAAGGTCCGTCCAAGCGAAAGTGTGGCGTTCTTGGTCTGCCATAGAGTTTGTTGATTAACCTTACAATGTAACACGAGGACGGTCCAGCGAGTAGATGCAACGGTAGCGGCTCAGTTTGGCGTAGCGCCCCGATATATCGGGGCATTTTGGGGCTGTGCCGGGCTAAAGAGTCTGCGTGAAAACTCGTGTCTGGCATTGGCCAGGCTGGACCCCCGCTTCCGCGGGGGTGACAGCGCTGGATTTAGGGGCTGTATTCCGACCTGTCATTCCCGCGAAAGCGGGAATCCAC
>Ga0182027_10002410_pt1 | contig 30393 bp, 24 predicted proteins | sample 712E1DmetaG_FD_121300 | JGI IMG/M metagenome (GOLD analysis project Ga0182027, IMG submission 121300) | Permafrost microbial communities from Stordalen Mire, Sweden - 712E1D metaG (Illumina Assembly) | ecosystem: Environmental > Terrestrial > Soil > Wetlands > Permafrost | place: Sweden...
CGCGCCTGCGGCGGTAGATGCTCGTGGATCGACATCAGGTAGTACGCCTTCCTTCGCGATTCCGGGAACCGCCTCGCCAGGAACTCGTCAAACGACTTCAGATTCTCCAGCCTCCAGTACTGTCCCGCCCGTACCTCGCACAAATACCTGCCCAGATCGACGAAGCGGGTGTCGCGCTCTGCCTCTTTCTGCCGTTCCCAGGCCAGGATCTCGTCGATCTTGGTGAGGACAAACAGTGCGCGCTTGCGATTGAGCCGGGGCGGCATTGGCGGATACCTAGTAAACAAGTTCGTCAAACAGACCAAGATCCACTCCTGGCTTGCGCACAAGTCCGGCTTCGACCAGGTCGGGCTTGTCGAGGCAGAGCCCGACGAAGGGGCAGGTTGTGCAAGGGTTTTGGGGAAAGCGGATGCCGCTGTGCGGCAGGAACAACCCCGACTCGATCCGTCGGACTGTGTCATCGACCAGGGTGGCGAACTCCTGGTGTTGCTCGTCAGAAATGGTGGCCCGGAGGTACTGCACTTCGACCAGCCGCTTGCGGACGAAAACAACCTGGGCGACTTCGTCGATGCCCGTCATCCACGAATAGCAAACGAGTTGCGGATCCAGGGCAGAAATGCCAGCCGGCTCTTCTGGATATCGGGCCGAGGTAGTCTTCCATTCCAGAACGCATGGCGTGCCGTCGAGTTCGCCAATGGCATCGACGTAAGCAACGAAATTGTTGCCAGAGACGAGTGTCCGATTGAACTGAATCTGCTGAGTGGAACGAGGGCGGCGAATGCGAACCCGGCCGTCCTGGGCAAAGCGCTCGAGCAACTGGATCCCTTGGTGCAGCATGCGGTCCCAGGTGTCATTGCCCGAGTAGGTCAGGCCCATGTCTTTGCACGGGCCCCACTGCTCGAACAGCACAGCCGCCGGGTCTTCCCGGCGAAACAGGGCGGCGACGGCCTGTTCGAAGGCTCGACCAAAGAGCATGGCTGCACGCGTGTCTTTCTCTTGCCAGCCGTCGAGGTAGCGGTGCCGATAACGGCGCGGACAGCTGAGATATTGGCTGATCTGGGTGTAGGAGTAGGTCATCGGGTCGCCTCCGAGGTGTCGGAACGAGAAGCACTCGATACCGGAGCCGATGACAGTTCTTCCCACTGGCTCGCCGGGGCGAAGCCGCCGAGGTTGATGAGCGAGATGCCGTTGATGACGGTGTGGCTGATCTTGACGACCCCGCGGAGTCCGGGCAAGGCCTTCTCATCGACCTGCTCATGGGCCAGAAGTTCCGGATCATAGAGAAAGTCCCGCAGGAACCAGCCCAGCTTCCAGATCGCCTTCTGGGTGCAGTAGAGCCGACCGACGATGGACTGCCCGGCTAGGGTGCGGGGCTCAAGGACAGAGAGTCGGAGAACGTAGAACGGCTTGTGGGCGTGCCAGCGAAACTGGGCGCCATCAACGCGGACCAGGAAGACCCCGTCAGGAATCTCCGGACGAGCATTTCGGACCGTTTCAGCGAGGCCAGGGACTTGGCGTTTCATGCGACCACCGCCTGCTTCGGGTGCGCGTAACTGTTGAGTTGGCAGACGAGCGCATTGCGGTCCTTTTCGGCCCAATCAGCCAGTTGCTGGACGAAGTTCTCAACCTGTTCACGGCTGGCATCTCGGAGCGTTTTCGTGCCGCAGAAGTCGACGGCATAGGCCTTTACAAGCTCGGGATCGAGCTTGTGCTGACGGATGATCTGGCAGAGACGGTCGCGGACTTTGGGGCCAATGCCGTTCCCATTGCCATTTGCGTTCTGTGGAGGAAGTTTTTCAGTCGGACTCGGAATGGTCCCGATTTCCTCGACCGAGCAGATGCCGATGCCGTAGGCTTTGCGCAGGGCGCGATTGACGGCCCGCGTCTCGGCCACGCGCATCTCAGCACCACGGACGAGCGACGAGACATTGGATGGGTCTGCGTCGCCGTAGCCAACAAAACCGGAGGAGCCTTTGGACGGGAAGACCGTTGCCTTAAGGACAAACCGATTCGCTCCCGAGTCGCACAGCGAATCGACGGCTTCAACATGAATGCCGCTGCATCTCTTGCGACGCGCCAGCCCGAGGAGGCCAGTGTGCGTGACGTACCAGCGACTATTAATGAATTGCAGCTCGCCGTTGCTCAGCGAGAAATTGAAATCGTTAGAGAGCGTTTCCAGTGACTTTGCCACTCGGGTTGGCAATGTGCCGCCCAATAGCTGCCGGGCGAGCCGTAGGTTTTCGCGCAGTGGATTGCTCTTTGGGGGTTTGCGGGGAGCACGTTCTTGACAGCGTTGCATGGAACCTCCGGTTTGCGATAGATCATGGTGATAACATACGATAACATATGATTCATTACGACGCAATCCAATTTTTGGTTGTCCCTAGGTTTCTGGCGCGGCTATAGTCGTTGTTGTGACAACGAAGAAGGGTTTCTTGGCGTTCCGAGTTTCACCGGACCTGAAGAACGATATTCAGGGAATCGCAGACAGCGAAGCGAGGAGCATTTCGCAAGTTTGCGAACTGCTCTTGTCTGAGGGTGTGCAGGCTTACAAGAAGGAAGGGCCCAAGTTCATGCAGCGCCTGGTTGCCAAGCAGAAGGCCAGGGTCAAGGACTCATGACCTAACCGCGGCCTGCGCCTGACCTTGGTAACTGCCTTCCACCCCTTTTGAAACAACTTCTCCTCGCTACTTCCGCTGCATGGACTCCAAATACCGGGTTAGATTTTCCAGCCGTACATTGCCCAAGTCCTGATCAAACTCGATGTCGTGGAAAATCGGCCCCCAAATGGGCATCTGCTTCGAGCCGTGTGCTGGCAGGAGATCGTCCGAGCCCAACATGATGGTGCTTCGCACATGAACGGCAGAAAATACGCCGCCATTTCGTCGCGAAAGCCTGGTGAGATCTGGGACTTTTCTTTTCAGCGCCTTGGACACCGGGCCATTGCCTCGCCCACCCGATCCGTGGCAAGCCGCACAATAATTTCGAAACACTCCGGCCCCGTCCACCGGAAGAATTGGCGGTTGTCGTTGGTCCTTTTCTTGTGAGGAGGCGAAGATACCCACCGCAACCACTGTGACTAGTAGCAGCATCGGAACTTGTCGACGCATTGTGGCCTCTAGCGAAATGCTTGGGCAATGCAACTCGTAACATTTAGCACCGCCCCTCCGCTTCGTGCAAGAGATCGGTCAGGTCAAAGTGCTTCGGGTCCACTCCAGTGGGGACATTCAGACTGAGCCGTCACAAAGCCCGGCCCCTCGCCATCGAGTGGCGGTTGGGCGAGATGCCCTCACCCTTTAGCGGGGCCGGGCCGCCAAATTGCAGTATTCAGTTCTTATTCCTCCTACACGATTAGTACAAGTTGGGGAGTGCTGGTGTCAGTGATTCTTGGCACCATCCAAGGTGATTCCGCTGGATCGCGGGCGGGACTGTGAGCGGACGGGTCGTTTCTCGGAGGTAGACCATTGGGGCAGCTGAGAGCCCTGCCCGGCGATGAGGAGCAAATTACGAAACGAAGCCAATAAGTCATTTGTTTTCAGTCTGCATGTACACAGGAGGCGCTCGAGAAAGTGCGGGGCGGCGGTTTAGCCGAAGTTTGCCAACTGCTTCTCAGGTGCATGATTTGCGAGTACGAGAGACCGAAAAGGTAAGCGGAGAAAACGGTAAGAATAAGAACCTTAACCGCAATCGCAGAGTACGCGGAGTTCTTAGAGATTTCCTCCGCACCTCTGCGAACTCCGCGGTTAAATCAAGAGTAAAAGTCCGCAATGCTCTCGACCACCCACCCGATCTCGGCCTCGGTCAACTCCGGGAACATCGGTAACGCCAGCACTTCCTGCGCGGCCTTTTCGGAGACCGGCATGTCTCCCGCCTTCAGCCCCAGGTAGGAAAAGACTGGCTGCAAGTGGAGCGGCAGCGGATAGTAGATTTCGGAACCAATTTTCCGGTCGGCGAGGAATTTGCGCAGATCGTCGCGGCGCTGGGCGCGAATCACATACTGATGAAACACATGTTTGGATTGCGGAGTGCGTGCAAGTAAACGTACAGGCGCACCATTTGGATCCGAAGTCTGGCTGGAAGTCAGCCCGGCCGCGGCCAACAGTTGGTCGTAGGTGGCGGCGTGCTTTTGGCGGCTGCGGTTCCATTCGACAATGTGGGTCAGTTTCACTCGCAGCACGGCTGCCTGAATGGCGTCCATGCGTCCATTCCAGCCAAATTCGTGATGGTAGTAGCGCCGGGGACTGCCATGGTTGCGGAGTTGCCGCATGTGCTCGGCCATTTCCGGACGGGTGGTGGTGACGATGCCCGCGTCTCCGTAGGCGCTCAGGTTCTTGGTGGGGTAGAAACTGAAGGCGGCTGTAACGCCGAGCGAGCCCGCGCCGCGCCCGCGCCACTCAGCGCCGATTGCCTGGGCGGCGTCCTCCACAATTGCGACTTCGAATTCGTGCGCGATTCGGTCGAATGCGTCCATGTCGGCGCACTGGCCGTAAAGATGCACGGGAAGAATCGCGCGAAGATTTGCGGGCTGTTTTGTGCGGAGTTGCCGAGCGACCAGCGCCGCATCGAGATTCAGGGTGCCGGGATCAACGTCCACGAAAACGGGCGTCGCGCCCGCCCGCACGATAGCGCTGGCTGAGGCAAAGAAGCTGAATGCGGTGGTGATGACCGAGTCCCCGGGCTTTACGCCGGCGGCGACCAGCGCCAACCATAGGGCCTCCGTTCCCGACGCGCAACCGACAGCGCCAGCCGCTCCCGTCAGCGCCGCAATTTCATGCTCGAGCGCTTCGACCTCGGGACCGAGAATGAAGCTTTGCGAATCGCATACGCGCGCGATCGCGGCCAACACATCTTCGCGGATGCCATCGTACTGGCGGCGCAAGTCAAGCAGCGGAACCGACTCGGGCAATTTCACTTGAACGAGATTCTAGCAGGGCGCATTCCTTCTGGGGATTTTGCGTCCCCAGCAGTTGTCTTCAAGAAGGTCAAATTCTGAAGCAACCACAGAGAGCACAGAGGACACAGAGATTCTTCAGGGCGTGGGCTTGCGCGTGGCGATCTGCGGCGGCTGCCGCCGGGGGGCAGCACCGGCGAGATGCTTTTGCCAGACTTTCAAAGCATTCTAGATCGGTTCGCGGGAAATCAAGAATCTGCGGAGAAGTTCAGTCTTGAGGCGGGGCGATTCTAAGCGTAATAATACTGTTTTTCATAACTATGTCGAGCAGCAACTCCCGATTTTGGTAGACCAGGCTCAGTGTCAATTGTAAGTAGCTGAATGTAAAAGAAATAATGGAAATTCGTTTTGGCACCACAGGTGCTGTTTTAACCGGGTTGTGATGGAAGGTAATGGCGTCCCTAATTCTAGCGTTTAGTTGCTGTTCAAGGAAAACATCTTGTCCACAGAGTTTAGGCCTTCTAGGAGAGAGATCATTATGAGAAATGAATCTGGTTTTAGGGTAGTGGCTCGAGTCATCGCGCTGGTTCTTGCGGTGCTCGGCCTGAGCGTCATGGTGTTCGGCCAGGCAGAGACCGGAAAGATTACTGGAACGGTCTCGGACGCTACGAGTGCGGTCGTCACCGCAGCAAAAATTACAGTTAAGAATACTGGCACGAACCTGACGAGAGAAGCCACGACTTCCAGCGCCGGCGAGTACACAATCACCAACCTTCCGGCTGGCAGCTACGTGGTAACCGTGAGCGCCGCAGGATTTTCCGACTTCAGGAAGTCGGCCGAAGTGACCGTCGGTTCGACGTCTCTGGTTGATGCGCGCCTTGTGGTGGGCGCCACCGGGACGGTTCTGGAGGTCGTGGGACAGGCGGGGGGTACGGAAGTTGACACTGAGACGCAAACCCTCGGTTCGACGATTACCCCGAGCCAGGTGATGAATCTGCCCAGTTTGACCCGAAACCCTTACGACTTTGTGTCGACCTCGGGCAACGTCAGCGAAGGCGACAACGGCAACCGCGGTGTGGGTGTCTCGATCAACGGGCAGCGGTCTGCTTCCACCAACATCCTGCTCGACGGAGCGGAGAACGTAGATCTTTTCACCGCGGGCGTCGGCCAGCAGGTGCCGCTCGACTCCGTGCAGGAGTTCAAGCTGAGCACCAGCAATTTCACGGCGGACTATGGCCGTGCCTCGGGCGGCGTGGTGAACGTATCCACGAAGTCGGGAACCAATGCGTTCCACGGTTCGGCGTATGAATACAATCGTGTGTCGGCGCTGGCTGCGCCCACCTATCAAACCGACGCGGTGAACTACGCCAACCAGCAACAAGGACTGCCGAATGTTTCGAATTCGGGTTTTGTTCGCAACCAGTTTGGCTACTCCTTCGGCGGACCAGTGGTCAAGAACAAGCTTTTCTTCTTCTCGAATACGGAATGGACTCGCGTGCGCAGCAGCGCGAACAATTCCGCTTATGTTTTCACTAAAGATTTCATTGACCAGACTTCCTCACTCACGCAGCAGTTTTGGAGTGCTTACGGCAAACTCTCGGGCGGAGTCAGTAATATTGGCGTACCGATCACGGCCAGTCAACTCACGGATGGCACAAGCGTCAGCGGCTACCAAGTTAATCCCGCGACCTGTCCCCAAAATAGCCACGGTGTTCCGCAGTGTTATTCACCATTGTTCGTTGCACTCGCCACCGAAAACCCAACCCTGCCGGTGCTGCAGTTGGTCAACATCTCCGTCCCGACCGATGCCGGCGCAGGCCCGCCCCAGAATTCCTACTCCTCGGTCAATCGCGTGGATTTCAATCTGACCGATAAGACAACGCTCTGGGGACGGTACGCAATCCAGAATGAGATCGACTTTCCGGGCTACGTTGCCTACAGTCCCTACAACGGCTACAACACGGGCCAGAACATCCGTAATCAGAACATTTTGATTAACCTGACGCACATTTTTAGTCCAACGATCGTAAACCAGGCGAAGGTATCGTATAACCGATTGAACAACCTTCAGCCGCTGGGCGCGCAGCCGCCTTCGCCGTCGCTCTACATGGCGGGTTCAGTACCGACGCCGAATAATTACAGCGTCTATCTGCCCGGTTATCTGCCGTACTCGCAAAGCAATGCAATTCCTTTCGGCGGCCCGCAGAATCTCTATCAGTTCTCGGACCAGTTGAGCATCACGAAGGGAAAGCATTCGTTCAGCCTGGGCGGAGAATACATCCAGACGCGCGACAACCGAATCTTCGGAGCCTACGAAGAAGGCATTGCGGATCTGGCGAGAAGCGCGGCAGGAAAACAGGCGACGGGTACAAGTTTAGCCGCTCCTTCCTCACTTGACCAACTCCTGAGCGGCACGATCTACAGCTACCAGGTCGCCATCGATCCCGCTGGCACGTACCCGTGCCAAACTGACATAACCTCGGACACGCCGATCAACCCGGCGAACTGTACCTTGAATCTGCCCGTCGGCCTGCCCGATTTCGGCCGTAACAACCACTTCAATGACGGCGCAGCTTACGGAACGGATTCCTGGAAAATAAGACCGCGTTTGACTTTAAGCCTGGGTCTGCGGTGGGAGTATTTCGGCGTGCAGCACAACGCCAACACGGCGCTCGACTCCAACTTCTATTACCCGGGAACGCTCTCTCCGGCTAGCGTGCGCGCCGGCGTCGTGAGCCCCGCTCCCGCCAGCCCGATCGGTGCGTTGTGGAAGCAGTCTAAAAAGAATTTCGGTCCCCGCATTGGCTTTGCCTACGATGTGTTCGGGAACGGGAAGACGGCGATCCGTGGCGGATATGGCATCAGCTACGAGCGCAACTTCGGCAACGTGACCTTTAACGTAATACAAAACCCGCCCAACTACGCGGTTGTGTCCCTGGCAAGCTCGGCTGGATACGATCTTCCGACGAACAATCTTGGTCCGTTCGCGGGCACCGGAACAAAGGTCCTTCCCGCCGTCACACTGCGCGGAGTGGATCCCAACATCAAGACCGCGTATGCCAGTTTCTTCTCGCTGGCCCTGGAGCATGAATTAGTCCGGAATACGGTGTTTGCGGTGGAATACTCTGGCTCGCGCGGCATCCACCAGTACTCGATTACGAATGTCAACCGCTACTGGGGCGGACCCACTTATAATGGCGACCCCATCGTAGATGGCAGTAATGTGATCAATGACTACCAGGCGGTCCGCACAAACACCACGTATGGGAACATCAACTTCCGCGGATCCAATGGCGACAGTTGGTACCACGGAGTGAATTTCCGGCTGCAGTCCAGCAATTTCCAGTCCAAAGGGTTGCAGTTTACGTTTAACTACACCTGGGCCCATTCCGAGGACGACCTGAGTTCCACGTTCACCGAAACGCAATCCGGTGAAGCGCAAGGCAGCCTGGGTTTCCTCGACTGGCAGCATCCGCGTTTCGACAAAGGCTCCTCCGACTACGATATACGCAATCGCGTGGCGTTTAGCGCGGTCTATACACCGACCTACCTTGGGCACTTCCAGCGCAAGGCGGTCCAGGCCGTGGCCGGGGGCTGGTCGATTGCGCCAATTTGGACCTGGCACTCAGGCACGCCATTTACCATGTACGATTGCGGGTACGCCTATGGGATCTGTTCCCGTCAGTTGAACACCGGGGGCTCGGCAAGTTATTCGAGCATTACTCCCGTCGATCCTATTGGTTCTCCAAATACCTTCTCGTACTTTACGCCTCTTCCGTACACCCCCTATCAGGCCACAGTGGACGGAAATGTGGTGGGCGGTGGTACGACGGACGTTCCCAGTTGCACCGCCGGAGTGTGCGCGTTTCCGTCGAACATGCTGGGCCGCAACACTTATCGGGTGCCCAATTACTACAGCCTCAACCTGGGCATCTACAAAACCTTCAAGCTGACCGAGCGTATGGGATTGCAACTGCGCGGTGAGGCTTACAACCTTTTCAACCACAGCAACTACTTCCTGAACTATGGAGGCACGGACTCGGAGTACGGATCTCCCGTAACCGTGCAAAAAGGCTACAATCCTTCAACCGCTGTTTACGAGCGCCGCAACCTGCAGCTTGCTCTGCGCTTAACGTTCTAACTCTGCTGCCAAGTGCAGCAATCAGGGAGCCGAAATCGGCTCCCTTTTTTGCTGCTAACGTCAAATGCATGTGCGAAGCAGACACACTAGTTGGGCGAGTGTTGGTACCAAATGATGTGATCGCCGTCGGCGGCGTTGTCCGAATACGCAGTGCTGGAATGGCCTAACAGCTTCATCTGCAGGGTCGGAACTTCCGGCATACCATTGTTGTTCCGATTATAGGCACGCAAAGTGGGATATCGCCCAAACCGCCGATGATAGACTTTCGGTATTCCATGTTTCTGCCCCGCGGATGGTTGTGCGCACTATGTCTGGTGGCGAGCGCAAGCGCGGGCCCGTCTGTGTCTCAGCCCGCCAATGTCATTCTGATCACGCTGGATACGGTTCGCGCCGACCGCATGGGTTTCCTAGGCGCACACGGCGGGCTGACGCCGAACCTCGATGCCTTAGCTCGCCAGTCCATAGTGTTCACCCAGGCCTACTCCCAAGTTCCCTTGACTGCTCCATCGCACGCCACCATTCTTACGGGTACTTATCCGCAGTTCCACCAGATCAACGATTTCGGCGTGCCACTGGCGGAAGATCTGCCCTTTGCTCCATCGATCTTTCGCCACAACGGATATCATACGGCGGCATTTATCGGTTCTCTGATCCTCGACCCGGTCGCGGGGTCAGCCCCCGGCTTTGATCGGGGATTTGACACCTACGATGCCGGTTTCCACCGGCGACGACCGGGGGAAGACCGCTACCAGGCAATTGAACGGCGCGGTGATGAGGTCGTAACTCACGCTGTCGCTTGGCTGACCGTCCACCAGAAAGGGCCGTTCTTTATGTGGGTGCATCTTTACGATGCCCACGACCCCTACGATCCTCCCGAACCATATAAGACCCGGTACGCTTCCAAGCCTTACGACGGCGAGATTGCTTATGTCGATGCTGTGGTGGGTAAATTCCTGAACCAGTTACGTATGCGGGGATTTTATGATGGCGCGGTCATTGCCGTAATGGCCGATCATGGCGAGGCCCTGGGGGATCACGGAGAGACCACGCACGGAATCTTCCTCTACGATGAAACGATTCGTGTGCCACTGCTTTTCAAGCTGCCGCGACAGCGTTCAGCCGGAATAAGAATTGATGGTCGCGTCGAACTGGTCGATGTGCTGCCGACCATCCTGCAAGCGGTGGGAATTGAGGTTCCGCATGACGTGCAAGGGGAATCTCTTCTGGCCATGTTCAAGCCGATGTTGAGGAAGGCCAATCTCGCGAGCCCGCCAGAGACACGCACGGCTCCCAAAACATCGCGTGATCGCCCGGCCTACGCCGAAAGCGAGTATGCGCAGCGCAGCTTTGGATGGAGTTCCCTGCGGGCGCTGCGAACCGGAAAGTATCTCTTCATCGAGGCACCGCGCGAAGAGCTCTACGACCAATCACTGGATCCGCAGGCGGAACACAATTTATCCACTACGTCCTCGGCAGTCACCAGCACGCTGGCCAGCCAACTCAATGCGTTCCGGCAGAGAACCAGTAGTGCAAGAGAAGCGCCGCTAGTGAGCATGGATCCAGAACTTCAGGAAAGATTAAGTGCCCTGGGATATGTAGCATCCAGTGGCAACTCTCCGGCCATGACTGGTAGCAGGGACATTAGCGCCGATCCCAAGGACAAGATCGAGATTGCAAATTCGCTGCACAGGGTCGAGGTCCTGAAAGAAGAAATGCACTTCCAGGAGGAGGTACCCCTACTGGAGCAAGTGATCACGAAGGAACCTAACCTTCCGATTACCTTTCTGGAACTGGGTACAGCACTGATTTGGCTTCAGAAGTACGAGGAGGCGTTGCCGGTATTGCGTAAAGCGGTAAGAATGCGCCCGGACTTGATCATGCCCCGATACCAATTGGGATCGGCGCTTTTCGAGACGGGAGAGTTCGCGGCGGCGGTAGTCCAATTTGAGACCACTGTGGCTCGCTCTCCGAACTGGACGGAAGCGCGCTTCTCGCTCGCGACAGCTTATGCGCGAGTGGACCGTCTGCCAGAGGCCATCCAGGAATATAAAGAAGTGATCAAACTAGCGCCGGACCACTACGGCGCACATCTGCTGCTGGGGCGAGCCTTGGCTCTGTCGGGAAACCCCGCGGCCGCTGTACCGAACCTCCTGAAAGCGGGGGAATTGCGTCCTACATCGCCTGAGCCACACTCGTTTCTTGCCGACGCGTACCTGCAATTGGGACAAGAGGCGGACGCAGCACGGGAGCGAGCCGCCGCTCAGCAACTGAAAGAGAGCGTGAAACACTGAAGGGAAGCGCGAGCTGTGTCTCGATGGCTGGACCCTAGCGCCAGGAGCGTATCATTACTATCGACCCTAGGAAAGGTGGAGCGATGAGTCCGAAGACGAAGAGCTTGTTTTTCTCCTTGTTGTTGTTCCTGTTCGTGCCAATGGCTCGAAGCGAAGACAAGAACCAAGCAGCGACCACATTCACTGCTCGCACAGAAATGGTGTTGGTCCCGGTTGTAGTCACCGAGAAGTCAGGTGTCCACTCGGCGGGACTGAGCAAGGGTGATTTCGAAATTCTGGAAAATGGGAAAGGGAAACCGATCGCCACGTTCGAGGAAATCAAGAGCACGACGAATCGGCCTGCACACGTAGCCAACGCGCGGGGTGTTTACAGCAATGCTCTCAGCGCCGATGCCAGCCCTAAGCGTCTGACCATTTTCGCGCTCGATTTGGTAAACACTCCCTTCATGGACCAAGCCTACGCGCGCCAGCAACTCATTAAGTTCCTGGCGAGCCGCGTCTCCAGCCAGGAGCCGATCGCTCTGGTCGCGATCAAAGGCAACGGGATTAAAGTGCTGCACGATTTTACTTCCGACCCGGCAGTACTGGTTCAGGCATTAAGACGGGTTTCCGGGGAAATTCCCGCGCTGAACGGAACCATCGCTGGCGATGATGTGGCCGCGGAAACTGACGCCCTGAGCAGCTTTGCGGGTGAGAACGGCGAATATGTGGCGTTGGCCGAGCGGCAGGCAATCACCGTGACGCTGGAGTCGTTTCAGCATGTCGCAGAGGCGTATGCCGGTGTTCCGGGCCGAAAATCGTTAATCTGGGCCACCGCGGCTTTTCCTTTTGCCTTAGACCCCGTAAGCGGGACGATTATGTTGCCCCATGTCTTCTCCCAAGGCAGCACCACGATAGCAGGCGGAGGCATGGATCGCACGATGTCCCGCAGTGGCGAGATGGCTCCCTTGCCCGACAATACTCAGGTGCGCGTCGCGGATGATTTGAAATCCCTGGAACCGCTGTACCAGCGCACCCTCCAAATGCTCAACGATGCCGGCATCTCCGTCTATCCAGTGGATGCCCGCGGCTTGATGGTTTTTTTCCCGGGAGCCAATGTAAGCCAGATCCAGGGACTAGGATCCGTCAAACAAGCCATCTTCGAGGCAACGCGCGACACCATGGTTGGTTTCGCGGACATGACAGGAGGCAAAGCCTTTTACAACCGCAACGATTTGGACATTGCTTTTCAAAAGGCGGCCGACGATTCCTCCACTTACTACATGCTGGGCTATTACCTGGACAAGAATGCCAAACCCGGGTGGCACAAGTTACAAGTCAAAGTGAGACGGGGAGGGACGGAGGTACGTGCCCGGAACGGTTTTTTTGTAACCGACGCCAAGAAAGTGGACAACCGCAAAATGGATATCAGTCTTGCGCTGGTTTCCCCACTGGACTATACGGGAGTGCCGCTCAGCGTGCGCTGGACCAGCTTGCAAGCAGCCGGGGCCAAGAAGAAAATCCATTTTCAGATCACCCTGCCCCCAAATGCCAACATAGTAGACACTACGAACAATAATTTTGTGAGTTTAGAATTTGTCGCCGTAGTGCGGACACCCAGTGGCGATCCGGCCGACCAGTTCTCCCAGCACGTCGAAACGAATTTTAAGCCGGATAGCTTGCAGTCTTTCCAAAAGGACGGTCTGAACTACGGCAACGATGTGATTGTGCCCCCCGGAGAATATTCCGTGCGCTTTGTCGTGCGGAACAATGTGGATGGACGGATGGGTAGCGTGATGGCTTCGTTGCGGGTGGCGCCTTAGACTGCGGAGCGTCACCTCAGCCATCATCCTTTCACGCGGGAGTACGCCCTGCTTGGCTATCGTCGAAGGCGTCACTGAATAAACGAGCCTTCGCCGTCGGGGAGGGAGGGCACCTTCAGTTCGAGCGCCAGCGCTCTGATTGAATGCCCCACTGAAATGCACGTTCGGTTTCCTACTTTTCTGTTCTGTCCCGCTGCCGTTTCGCGTCCGCGGCGCGCCCGGTGTGTTCGTAGGCTTCGGCGAGGGAGAGGTGTGCCGGGGCGAAGGCAGGCAGGCGGCCAGTGGCGATTTCGAGGTGGATGATCGCGGTCTTGAAGTCACCGGATTTTAGCAGGCATGCACCGATTTCGTAGTTCGCCCAGGCGGAGTCGGGCTGGAGTTCGATCGCTTTGTGCAGATGCTTGGCCGCCTCGGCGTATTGCCCTTTCCGGGCCAGCGCCGCTCCGAGCGTGTACTGCGCCAGGTAGAGGTTGGGATCGGCGGAGACGATGGGCTCGAGCGCGGCAATGGCGCGGGCGATGGCTAGGTCTGGCTTCGACTGGTCGCGAGCCGCTGCTGCAATCACCGTGTTGGCGGTCGCTATTTTGTCTTTGGGATCCGTTCCTGCAACCGTCGTGGCAGAGCTCGACGACTTTTGCAGTCCGACGTAGCCGAGCGACGCCAGTTTCTGCATCTCGGAAGAGTTCAACTCCGTGGAAGACTTACCAGCCTCGCCGTTGAGACGGTGATCGAAATTATCGAGCTGCGCGGCCATCGTGTCGAGTGTCGCCTTCGAACTCTGGGCCAGGTTGTGGGCTGCGCCCGGGTCCGCGGTTAGGTCGTAGAGTTCGGGCTTGGGGGCACGGATGTAGAGATACTTGCCGGCACGCCAGGATTCGAGAGGACTCCAGCCGAATCCGCGCTGCGGCAGATCGGCGCGGGAATACACGGGCTGATCGCCACTGCTGCTGGACTTCGATTTTGCGATGCGTAACAACGACTGTCCCGGCAGTCGCGAGGGAACCGGGATCGCGGCGATTTCAAGCAGAGTAGGAGCGATGTCGACCAGCCTTACCTTGGCGGCTACCCGGGCGGGCTTCACGGCGGACTGGCCTTCGGGGAGTTTTATGAGCAGCGGGACGTGAATGGTTTCGTCGTAGAGAAAGATGCCGTGTGTGTCTTCACCGTGAGCACCCAGGCTCTCGCCGTGATCGGCGGCGACGATCACCGCGGTGTTTTCGTAGATCTTCCGCTGCTGCAACGCGCCGATTAACTTGCCGACGGCGGCGTCGGCAGCGGTGACGGCGGAGTTGTAGGAAGTGCGGGGCGAGCGCGCGTCACTGACGTGAACCCAGAGAAAAAACTGCGCTTGCGCATTGTGGTCGAGCCATGCGACGGCGCGAGCGACAACTTGGTCTCCACGGCGCTCGATTACGGGGGGATGCGAGTCGCCGGGGATCGCGGGCCGAAAGCCAGCGTCATAAGTTTGGAAGCCGCGGTCGAAACCTTGTGCCAGCCCGTTCTGCGGGTCAAGATCGATGGAGCCCACAAATGCGGCGGTGCGATAGGCTTGCGTCTTCAGCAACTCTGGGAGATAAGCCAGGGATGAGGGAAGTGTGCCGCCGATCTCGCTCATGCCGGTGCTTTGCGGGTAGGCTCCGGACAGAATGGTGGCGTGCGAAACGACGCTGCCCACCGCCTGGGCGTAGGCATGCTCGAAGACGATGCTGTCTCCGGCGAGACGATCGAGGTTGGGAGTAAGCCCACCCTTGGCGCCGAGGAAGCCCATGCGGTCGGCGCGCGCGGAGTCGAGGGTGATCAGCACCAGGTTGGGTTTGGATGCGGCAGCGGCGAAAGAGAAGCTAAGAAGGATCAGACTCACGCCGGCAAAGAGTTTCCGGGTCATGACAGTAAGTGTAAAGTACAATCTGTGGACCTGCTCCTCGGGATCTCCAGTCTTGTGATGACGTCCTGATCACGGCCCATGGCTAGCGGGCCAGGTTCAGTGCCGGCTCCGTGAAACTGGATCATATTTACAAATCACACTTGCAGACCTATTTAAAGTGACCGCGTCCTTCAGAAAATGTCTTCGTGTGGTGTGCCTGCTGGCCTTGTGCGGAGCGGGCTTGAGCCTGCTTGTCTCCTGCCATCGTGCGCGGGGCGGAGCGCTTCAGTCCAGAAGGCTGATCATCCTCGGTATCGACGGGCTCGATCCGGACCTGCTCACGAAATTCATGGCGGAGGGCAAGATGCCGAACTTCGCGCGGTTGGCTGAGCAGGGGGCGTTCCGGCGTTTGACGACCAGCATCCCGCCGCAAAGCCCGGTGGCATGGTCGGACCTGATCACGGGAATGAACGCCGGCGGGCACGGGATATTTGATTTCATCCATCGCGATCCGAAGAATTTTCAACTCTATTTTTCGACGTCGAAGGTCGAAGGCCCAAAGCACAGCCTTCATATCGGGAGTTGGGTGATTCCGCTGGGCAGCGGTTCCGCGGAGCAGTTGCGGCACGGCAAGGCCTTCTGGGAGATTCTCGACGAACACGGCGTGCCCAATTACGTTTACCGTATTCCGGCGAATTTTCCGCCGATCGCGGCAAAAGGGAAGACTCTTTCCGGCATGGGCACGCCCGATCTGCGCGGCACGTACGGCACGTTTACTTTCTACACCGACGATCCCACTGCGGCGGTGGGAGCGGTCGAGGGTGGGGAAGTGGTGCAGGTTGAAGTGAAGAACAATCGCGTCGCGACCAATCTGATTGGACCGGACAACACATTTCGCAAGAACTCGCCTCCTGCTACCGAGCCGTTCACCGTTGACGTGGACCCGCTGGAACCGGTGGCGCGCATCGGATTGCAGGACCGGCAGTTCGTTCTGAAAGAGGGCGAGTGGAGTGGATGGGTTCCGGTGGAATTTCAGCTCATGCCGGTAATCGGCAATGTAAAAGGGATCTGCCGCTTTTATCTCAAGCAGACTCATCCACGCTTTCAGCTGTATGTATCGCCTATCAACATTGATCCGGAAAATCCCGCGCTGCCCATATCCACGCCATCGAGTTACGCGAGCGATTTGGCGAAACAAATCGGCGAATTCCACACGCAAGGCATTGCCGAAGACACGAAGGCGCTGACTGCCGGCGTGCTCGACGATAAAGAATTTCTGGAACAATCGCACACCGTGCTTGCGGAACATCGGCGCGCGTTCGATGTTGAGTTTCCCAAATTTAACGACGGACTGTTCTTCTTCTATTTTTCGAGCCTCGATTTGAATGCGCACATGATGTGGCGGCTGACCGATCCGCAGAGTCCCGCGTACGATGCCGCGCTGGCGGCCCAGTACGGTTCGTCGCTGGAGGAGTTTTACCAGCAGATCGATCAGGTGCTGGGCGAAGTGATGCCGAAGGTCGATGACAATACCACGCTGCTTGTGCTTTCGGACCATGGATTCGCTCCCTACCGGCGCTCGTTCAATCTGAATACGTGGTTGCTGAACAACGGCTACATCACTCGGAAAGAAGGCACCAGTGGCGATTCAAACGAGCCCTTCTCTGATGTGGATTGGAGCCGCACACGCGCCTACGGGTTGGGTTTGAACGGACTTTACCTGAATATTCGTGGACGCGAGCGCGAGGGCGTTGTCGAGTCTGGCGCGCAGGCCGACGCGCTGCTGCGGGAAATCCGGCAGAAGCTTTTGGAGGTTCGCGATCCGAAAGGTGGCGCTCAGGTGATTACGCGAATCGATTTCGCGAGCGATGCCTACCAGGGCCCGTACGCGCGCTCGGGTCCGGATGCGCTGGTCGGCTACAACCGCGGGTATCGCGCCGGATGGAAAACGATTCTCGGCGCGTTTCCCGCGGACGTGCTTGAGGACAACACGAACGCGTGGAGCGGCGACCATTGCATAGACTTCACGAAAGTGCCGGGAGTGCTGTTGAGCAACCGCAAGATTGCAGCGCAAGCTCCGGTGCTAACCGATATCGCGCCCACGATTCTGTCAGAATTCGGAATCGCGAAAACGAAGGATATGATGGGACAGTCGGTGTTTCATCCGCGCTAGCCGCCGTGGCGAAAGGTGGCCGCCGACTGCACGATCGACACCTTGCTAGGATTGTCATCCCGAGCGAAGCGAGGGACCTGTAGTTCGCAGCAAAATGCAGGTCCCTCGCTTCGCTCGGGATGACAAAATTCAGAGAGTGAGCTAGACGCTCGAATCGCGAAACGGGAGAAACCATGTTTGGTTCACACAAAGTGAAAATCGAAGGCGAACTGCTGGAGAAGGTCAAGCAGTGTTCGGATGCCGCGGGATACGAATCGATCGACGAATTCGTAGTCCACCTGCTGGAAAAAGAAACCAGGAAAATCCTGCCAGACGAGAGCGGCGCGTCGAAAGAGGACATACAGAAACGCCTGCGCGGATTAGGGTACATCGAGTAGCTTGACTGTTCTCTCCAATCCGATGGGTCGCGTCGTAGCAATCGCGGGGTTCAATCTTTCTCTGTTGACCAGTCCGCTGGCGATTGTGATCGTCCTGTCGCTAGTCGTCGGATTGCTGATGGTCGTCGTGTTTGGACACACCTCGGATCAGAAAGCCATCGGCATTGCGAAAGATCAATTGAAGGCTCATTTGCTGGCTGTCCGCTTGTATCGGGATCAGATTCCGGTGGTGATGGGCTCGTACGGCAAGATTCTACGCGGCACCGGGCGCTACCTGAAACTCGCATTCAAGCCGCTGCTGTACGTCATCATTCCTATTATCTTGCTGATGGTGCAGGTCGATCGTTACCTGGGCCAAACGCCCATCCCAACGAACGCGCCCTTCTTGCTGACGGTCCATACGACGTCAAGCGACGGGTTCAATAATGCCACTCTCGATCTTCCGCCCGAGATTACGATGACCGCGCCCGCTGTGCACATTCCGGCGGAGAATGAAATTGTCTGGCGGTTGGCCGGCGCAAGAGATGGAAAATATGAAGTGAAGATTGCGGCTGCGGGGCAGAGCGTGGCGAAGGCCGTTTGCGTGGGAACTAATCTGGTGCGAATTTCAACGGTCCGCTTGCGGGGACACTTCTGGGAGCGTATGTTCTCGTCGGCAGAGCCGGCGCTGCCGGACGATAGTCCGATCGAGTCCATTTCGATCAATTACCCGGATCGCAATATCGAGATTGCCGGCTATGGCATGAACTGGATTTGGCTGTTTTTCATCTTGTCGATGATCGTCGGATTTATTTTCAAGGAACTGCTGGGGATTCAGATATGAAGAGACCGTGTGGGGCGGGCGCCCTCGCCCGCCTGCGTGCAGCAGATATCAAGTCGCGGGACATGCATGATCGTCCTCCGGTTCATCGCGCGCGCAAGCATTTCGCGGGCGGGGGCGCCCGCGCCACATGGGTGTTGCTGATTGCTTTAATTTTCTTGCCCGCGCTGGCACATGCTTATGCCGGGCCGGGCGCGGGATTTGCGGTGCTGTCGTCGTTCTGGGCGATTTTTGTTGCGTTCCTCTATTCGTTCTATGCGCTGATGACTTGGCCAGTTCGCCAGTTATTCCGTTTTCTCCGGCGGCGAAACGCATATGGAAAGGCGACGTTTGAGCGCGCGGTGATTTTGGGATTCGACGGCATGGATCCCGAGCTCGCCGAGCGGTTTATGAAAGAAGGCCGGCTGCCCAACCTGGCGAAGTTGCGTGACACGGGAACATTCAGCAAACTGCGCACGACGTTTCCGCCGATTTCTCCGGTGGCTTGGTCGACGTTCATGACCGGGGTGAATCCGGGCAAGCACAATATTTATGATTTTCTGGGGCGCGATACCAGCAATTATCTTCCGTATCTTTCGTCGGCTGAAATCAGGGGGCCGAAGCGGCACATCAAGATCGGCAAATATTCCATTCCATTCGGCAAGACGCAAATCAAGGCGATGCGCAAGGGCACGCCGTTCTGGCACTGGCTGGGCAACGCGGGGATTTTCAGTTCCGTGATTCGCGTTCCGGTCACGTTTCCGCCGGAGAGGTTTCAGGGAGTGCTCCTCTCCGGGATGTGCGTGCCCGACCTGAAGGGCAGCCAGGGCACGTTCTGCCTGTGCACCACCCGCGCATCCGATGACAAGTTTCGCGAAGGCGGGGTGCGTGTAGCTATTGAGCGCAAGAACGGTGTTTGCCGCTCCTACGTTCCGGGACCGGACAATCCTTTGATCGAGAAAGGCGGCGAACTGCGCGCGGATTTCGAAATTCGGCCGGAGCTCGGATCTAAATCGGCGCGCTTTGTGTTTGGTTCGGAAAAATTCACGTTGAAAATTGGGGAGTACTCCGAGTGGCTTCCCGCCGAATTCAAGGCGGGCATGGGCTTCACGGCGCACGGTATCTGCCGCTTCTATCTCAAGGGACTTTCGCCGGAGGTTGAAGTTTATGTTACGCCGGTGAATATCGATCCCGGACATCCCGACTTACCTATCTCGCACCCGGTCACTTATTCAATTTACTTGGCCAAGCTCTTCGGGCCCTATGCGACGCTTGGACTGGCGGAAGATACCTGGGCGCTCAACGAGCACGTGCTCGATGACGACGCGTTCCTGGCCCAGGCTTACGGCAATCACGAAGATCGCGAGCGCATGCTTTTTGATGCGCTCGATAAAACGAAGCAGGGGCTGTGCACCTGCGTTTTCGATACTACCGACCGCGTGCAGCACATGTTCTGGCGTTATCTGGAAGAAGACCATCCGGCGGCGCGCGATGTGCCGCACAGCCAGCATCCTCCGGTGATTCAGGAACTGTACGAGCGCATGGATCGCCTCGTGGGGCGCGTGATGGAAAAGATCGATGACGACACGCTGCTGCTGGTGATCTCCGACCATGGATTCAAGTCGTTTGCGCGCTGCATGAACGTGAATGCGTGGCTGCACCAGAACGGATATCTCGCGCTGAAAGATGGCAAGACCGAGAGCGGCGACTGGTTCGATGACGTGGATTGGTCGCGCACTCGCGCTTACACCATGGGCCTCAACGGACTTTATCTGAATATCAAAGGCCGCGAGAAGCAGGGGATTGTGGATCCCGCAGAAGCCGACGCGCTGAAAGGCGAGCTGCAGAAAAAGTTGAATGGGCTGGTCGATCCGGCTTCTGGGACGGTCGGGATAACGGGCGTGTTTATTGCGGACAATGTTTATCGCGGACCTTATACGGATAACTCGCCGGATCTGATCGTTGGCTATGCCGCGGGCTATCGTGCTTCATGGGATTCGGTGATGGGCAAAGTGACCGGGCAGATTTTCGAGGACAATATCAAAGCGTGGAGCGGCGACCACTGCATCGACCCGCGGCTCGTTCCTGGAGTTTTGTTTTCGAGCCACAAGTTCATCGAAGATAAGCCGGCGATTGTGGATGTGGCGCCGACGATCCTGAAACTGTTTGGCATCGCGCTGCCCGGGCATTTCGACGGCAAGGCTTGGACGCTGGCGGCGAAAGCTCATTGACGGGGTTCTGGGCGTAAGCGCCTGGCCAGGTCAGCAGTCCGTCAAAGGCTAGAATGGTAGGATGACGACGCGCTTACATGCCGCTGTCGCGCTCGCTTCATTTCTGCTAACTGCAGTCTGTAGCGGACAGGAGCGTACAGCTCCCGAACCAGTGGCTGAGATTAAGTGCATCGTCGCAGATGGAACTGGCGCTGTGATTCCACAATCGGAGGTTGTGTTCAAAGGGGAACTGGGTGCAGTCGTTTCCCACACGAGCATGGATGGGTCCGTTACTGTTGAATTGAGAACCGGCAGGTATGCCGTGACGATTACCAAAGCTGGGTTCGTAACGGCCAAGCTGGTCGATTTTCAGATTAACGCGCCGACCCCAGCTGCATTTCGGGTCGTCCTGCGGGTTGATCACACCCCAACCGATGGCGGCATCTTTGAGGGAGTGCCGACCACCTCGTCTGAGTTGCCAAGTGTCATAAGCTCCGAACCTGGTGGCTATTCGACTTGCCCCGGCCTTGAACACGCGGTGGTGCGATCCGTCGGCTACGTCCAAGCTGCGGAAACCGAGCTCCGTAGGTGGGCTTCGGTCAAGGTTTCGCCGAAGAAGACATCCCGTCCCGAAACTGTTCACGTTCAAGTGCAGGTTGAAGGCGAACGCGTATTCTGCGCTCAGGCCGTCGATGGGCCCAGCGATAAACAGAAAGACGCCGTCGATGCAGCGATGCAGTGGAGATTCAAGAAAAAGCGCGGCGAGTTCAAGGACGATCTGATGGGGACGCTGACTTTTCAGTTCTAGGAATCTACGTTCTCCAAATGAAGCTGTTGAAAAATCCCGATCACTCTCACTGACCTGACGGTGCGAATCTCAGTGAATGGCATTTCCTTCGGGACGCGGCAGGGACGGGCAACTCAGGGTTGAGATTGCGGTGGACGGGCGAGGGCGCCCGTCGCTCCACTTACGCCTTCGGTGTTCTCAGACGCGCTGCTAGCCACGCTACGCACGCCAGCATCCCGCACCATCCTATGAGGCGGACGACTGCGGCGATCCTGGTGTCGTACTGCAGAACGCCTAGACTCGAGAAAATCGTGTTCCAGTCGTGCTCTACGTAATCGGAATCTCCGGTTGTCACGAGGGGCAAAACCATGGCGCGAGCGTCGGCCATGTAGGTTGCGGTGTAGGGCCAGTTCTCAAAAAAGAAGAACATGCAGAACACGAAAGCCGCGGTCTGGCGTTCGTGGAAGAAATAAGCCGCCAGCAGCAACGGGACCAGCCATTGCAGAATCGTCCCTCCCCAAAGGCCGAGCGTTGGGCCGAACCAGCCAAAGAGCAGGTGGCCGCCTTCGTGGACGACAAGGTTGGCGGAGTCGATGAACAGGTAGCCGCCATGCATGACGAATGCGTAGATGAGGAAGAGCGCGTAGAAGACAAGCCACGCCAGGACGGCCCAAGGCGAGACGGGACGCCAATCTTCCCGGGCGCCGGACCATTCCACAATTGAGTCCAGATACTCGCGCATAGTGGACTGCTATCTCCGAACACTACTTACCAAACATTGGATAGTGGCTTGCCGCGCCCATCAGGAACAGCATGGGGAACGACAGCACGAAGTTCGCGCGCGAGGTGAGGAAGGTTTGCCGGGCCAGGTATTTTGCTTTGTCTGGCATCGGCGAGCCATTGGCCGCGTTGTCGGCGGTCCATTTGATGATTTTCTTCTGCGCGCGCCAGATTACGCCCCAGACGTTCAGCATCATCACCCAACCCATCCCTCCGCCAATGCCGATTGCGAGCAGGCGATTGCTCTCCCATCCGTGATTGTTAAGGCGCAGAAAGAGCCACGACGCCACGCCGACAATGACGGTGTAAATCACGGCGAGCACCGGCCATTTGTCGAGCACGCCCCTGCCGGGAATCTGGCAGGCATACATCAGAGCCCAGGCGACGGTCCAGATCGCAAAGAACGTTCCCATCGGACCACCGGAAGATGCGCCGCCGCTTCTGGCGTCGGAGGCGACGACGCTGCCCCAGTAGGCCAAGCCTGTCAGCACGGTAAGCACCGATCCCCAGCGAAACCACCACAGCGAGCGCGACATCAGGCTGGGAAGGATCTTGCCCCTGGTGGCAGGATCGAGTCCTTTCATGAAGGGAGTGTTAACGAGATTAAAGAAATACAACAAGCCGAGCCAGGTCACGCCGCCGACAAAATGGAGGTAACGAAACAGCATTAGAAGGTTAGTGTTGAAGTCGGTGGGGAGGTTGATATCGATCAAGGCCGGGCTCCTGTTCTGAAATGTGTTCGGGAAGGGACGATTGTAGACGGCTGGCGGGGGAAATGAAACCCAGTCGATCTTTCGGTAGTGGCGCAGTTTGCGAAACCGTTAACCACCAAGGCCACGAAGGTACACGAAGGAAAGATCTGAGACCGAGGGCCTCGGCTGGAAATGAGCCATGGGGGCGGCCACTCCGAAGAAAATTATTGTGCCGGAAGTTGAAAAGCGCGAGACAAGGCCGTATTGTAAGAGCCGATAGGAAGAGAGCTGCGGCCAATTCCCCTGCACTAAGCTCATGGCGCAGCATCGAACCCCGCAAGAAGGAGATCGGCAAAATGGAAGCCAAGCCGGCACAGCAGAACATTCAGGATTCCTTCCTCAACACAGCGCGTAAGGAACGGCACAATATTACGATCTATCTGGTCAGCGGGGTGAAGCTGACGGGCCGTATCCGATCGTTCGACAAATATTCGGTAGTACTTGAAACCAGCAACCAGGAGCAGCTCATCTTCAAACACGCAATTTCGACGGTCGTGATCGCGCGCGCAGCCCACAGTTTCGCGGATGGGAAACCGGCGGCGGTGGCGCCCCAGGGGGAGGCGGCGATTCCGAACTCCGCTTCTGGCACCGAAGGATGAAGTGAGTTTGCTTGCGCCGAGATGACTCCAGACTGAGCGGCCGCGATCGTTCTAGAAATAGTTCGCGGAACGAGCCTAAGGTGGTGCTGAATCCATCGGAGCGGCAAGAACGCGCGTTCCTGGTGGGGGTCGAGTTTCGCACCCGAGGGCACGGAGGCGCCCGCGCGAGTCATCCAGGAAAGGCAAAATCAGCAGCCATCACTCCGGGCGCGCAGGCGGCTCGAGATCACGCCACGAGCGTAGCCGCCTCTTCGCTGTCTTCGTCGCAGCCGGCGGAGTCCGCGAAGTTCAGCTCCGATTTTATTTCCGATTTCAGCTCCGAAGATTCGCTCGACGAATTGCGGGCGCTGGCCATGAGCGCGGGGGCCGAGATCGCCGGCGAATTCACACAGCACAAGGACCGGCCGGATCCTGCCACGTTGATCGGCAAGGGCAAGCTGGAGGAAATTGCAGGCGCGGCGGCCTCGGTTTCCGCGGATGTGATTCTGTTTGATCACGACCTCTCGCCTTCACAACAGCGCAACATCGAGCGCGTGGTCAACACGCGCGTCATCGATCGCACGCAGTTGATTCTCGATATCTTCGCGCGGCACGCCCGCACTCGTGAAGGTCAGTCGCAGGTGGAACTGGCCCAGCTCGAATACATGCTCCCGCGGCTGGCGGGGCGCGGCGTGGAAATGTCGCAGCTCGGCGGCGGCATCGGCACTCGTGGACCGGGCGAAACTCAGCTGGAAACCGACCGGCGAAAGATCTTTCGCCGCGTCCGGCATGTCAAACAGCAAATCGAAAATGTGCGCCGCATCCGGGCACAACAGCGGCAACGGCGCGAATCGGTTCCGGTGGCAACGGTGGCGCTGGTGGGGTACACGAATGCGGGAAAGTCCACGCTGTTCAACGCCCTCACAAAGGCTAACGTGGAGGCGTCGTCGCGCATGTTTGCCACGCTCGATCCGACCATCCGCGGCGCTGATTTGCCCTCGAAACGCAAGGTTCTTTTCTCCGACACGGTGGGTTTCATACGGCATCTTCCGCATACGCTGGTGTCGGCGTTCCGCGCCACGCTCGAAGAAGTACAGCGCGCCACGCTCATTCTGCAGGTCTCGGATGCCAGCAGCCCGGTTTCTGCCGAGCAGGACGCGCAAGTCGAAAGCGTCCTCAAGGAGCTTGAAGCCGATAAGAAGCCGCGGTTGCGAGTAATGAATAAGATCGATCTGTTGCCGCCCAAGCAGCGCGAGTCGTTGCGGGACAGCGATCAGATCATCCACGTCTCGGCGGCGAAAGGAATCGGATTAAGCACTCTGCTGGATCGCGTCGATGCCCTGCTCGAAGAAGACCGCCCTCGGCGCGTTCGCCTGCGCGTCCCGCAAACCGAGGGCAAGGTGTTATCTCAGTTGGAGGCCCGCGGCCGCATCTATTCCCGCCAATATCAGGAAGGGTCGGTGATACTGGAAGCGGAAGCGCCCGCCTCGCTGCTGCGGCGGCTGCGGGAATGGGTGGTGGAGTGAAAGCCGCGGACTAACCTTCGGGCAACGAGCGCTTTTCTGCCACCAGCGTGACGGGGATTACAGAAGGAACTTGTCACAGCCGCCCGTTCTGGTGTGAGATACAAGGCATGGGAACCCGCATAGCATCGAGGCTGACTCTCGGCTTGCTCCTTTGTTTGACGATTTCCCTGGCTGCGCAAGAGCCGGCCGGCGCGGCGGCACAAGTGCGCAAGCTGGAAGAAAAATGGACCGCAGCGTACAAGGAAAGAAACATCGACATTCTGTCAACGCTCCTGACCGAGGATTTCGTGATTACGGTCGAGGATGGCAGCACATACAGCAAAGCGGGTTACATCACGCACAGTGCAGATCCCACGGTTAAGGTGGAAATAGCCGAATTGTCGGACCTTCGGGTGCGAGTGCGCGGTGGCGGCATGATCGCCGTGGTCACCGGGGCGTATCACGAGAAGGGACTCTCCAACGGTAGGCCCTACGAATATCACGACCGGTTGACCGATGTCTGGGTGAGGACTGGGAACGGGTGGCGGGCGCTTGCCTCCCATTACAGCGTCCCCGTGAAATAGTAAGTCTTATATAGCGGCACACATTCCTGGAGGAGTTATGGGCAATTATGCGGTAACCGCAGGACGAATGGTCCCGCACAACATGGTGACCACGCAGTTCGAGCTGGATGGCTTTCGTGTTGTACGTACGCTGGGCGTGGTGCGCGGGATCACGGTGCGTTCCCGGTCGATCTTCGGAACCATTGGAGCCGGGCTGCAGACGCTGGTCGGCGGCAACATCACGTTGCTGACCAATCTATGCGAGAAGACGCGGGCCGAAGCCTTCGACCTGATGTTGCAACACGCGGCGGAAATCGGCGGCAATGCCGTGGTCGGCGCCCGCTACGACGCCACCGAAGTGATGCAGGGCGTCACGGAAGTTCTGGCGTATGGGACGGCTGTCGTTGTGGAAGCGGCGCCGAGGGCTTAGACGCGAATCCAGAAGTTGCTGTGGCTCGGGCAGCTGCCGAGCTGCGCTCGGCTTGGACGGGCGAGGGCGCCCGTCCCCACACGCATCCGTCGAAGTATAGAACTAGACATGGCGTCCGGGCCGGAAAGACAAACTAGAACTGCGGACGCTCCGTCGCAAGCGAAGCGTCCGCGCGGTTTCACCCCAAGCTCAATTCGCCGGTACTTTCACTTTCAGCACTTGCCCCGCCCCAACCGGAGGCGGACCGAACCCGAGATTCGACACATACAGGTTTCCATCCGGACCGAATGTCATGGCGGTGGGCAGCGACAAACCGGTCGCAATCTCCCTGAATTTGTTCTTGTAATCGAGTCGCAGGATCTTTCCCGTTCCCGGCGTCGGGAACTGGTTCCCGGTCGTGTTTTCTAGCACATAGAGTCGGCCTATCCCGTCGAAGGCAAGTCCCAGAATGTCGCTCAAATTGATATAGACGGTGGTGAGCTGCCCGTCCGGCGTAATCTTCATGATTTTCGACGACCCATCTTTGATGGGAAACGTGTCCAGGTTGCCGACGAAGAAATCATGGCCATCGAAAGCAAGGGCGGTGGGCACGATGTGGCCCTGGATACTCGAGATATCCAAGACCCGGCTGACTCGTCCGCGGGTCGAGATGGTATCAAGTTCCCCGTGATTCGGCTCGATCGCGTAGAAAACCCCATCGACCGCGATCATGCTGTACCACGTGCCATCGGGTTCGAAGTCGTCGGGTTGGGGATTGGCGACCGGGTGGGTCTTCTGGAACGACGACAGATTGGCCACCATGGTCGTGGAGCCATCCCCGTTCACCCGAAGCACCCCGTTGTGCGTGCCGACAAGGCCATGGGAGCAGCCCGCCCCGGCCAAAATCGCGTACAGCGTGTTGCCCATGAAGGCCACGTCGGCAACGCCGCTTACCAGGCTGCCCTGATCCGCCGAGGTCTGGTCCGAGGGCAGGTTATCTGCGACGGTGGTAACGGTTCCGTCAGGCGTGACCTTCGAAATCCGTGCGGTAAACCCGCCGGTGTAGGGACCGATGGGAGCAACTACTTGTCTGCACACTCCGGCGCTGGACAAAGTTCCCCCAGCGCCACCCTCCGCTACATAGAGATTGCCGTCCGGACCGAACTTCAGACCACGGGGATTGTTGAAGCCCGTGGCGAAAACCGACACGTTGGAGGACATCTGCGCCAGAGCCGCCAACGAAGCGAGCAAAATGCATGCGAGCAGTACGAGTTTTTTCATGGAATCTCCTTATCGTAGTGAAATTAGCGAAGCCAATTGCGGCTTCACACAGTCGATCCACGGGTGCAATGCTGGCCACCACGCTAATCGCCGAAACGTGCGTCTCATGACGCACTCGTGCTGAACTTGTGTTTGTAAGACCCCGATACCCCTTCGAGAGCCAGAGCCTAGGAAGGGAAGTACCGATGAGCTAGGAACAGGCTCCCCACAATGTGCCGACAACATTGCGCTCAAAAGGAGTGGTTGTCAAGGTGTCAAAGTGCACAAATTTGGTGTCGTTAACACATCAAATGTCCGGACGAATTGGCACGTGATATCTCCGCTTTGCAGGCGGTGAGAGTAAGAGATCATGCCAGGCATGTTCTTTTACTCGAAGGCCGCAGTGGAGCGGGCGATGAAGATCCAGGAAGTGGTTTTGCGAGCGATTGGCGAAGAAAGATCACATGGTGGCACGCGGCCGAGATTCCCGGTTTCAGCGACCGGCCTCTGCGACGTTCGGAGCGCTCGCGTCCGCCTTACTCCTTGTACAAGAAGCCCGCGACCACCGCGGCCAGGATTGCGCCTACCCACATATCGAGCATCCATCCGAGCGGCAACATGCGCGGAGCTGCCGACCAGGTTGCTTGTGCAAAGTTGCCGGGCATGCCGGCGCAGAATCCTACGATCATTCCAATCTTGAGAGCTGTCTTCGGTCCGGCGCCAGCGGTGGCGCGACTCAACGCGTAAAGATACGCGATGAGAATCGACATCACGAACACCAGCAAAATCCACTGCCCGACGAAAAACGGATAGCGCGGTTCCTTGAGGAACAATCCTTGTTTCTGCACGGCCTCGTAAAATGGGCCCAGTCGCGTCTGAATGAAGAAACTCCACGCATTCCAAACCACTCCGCCGGCAATGCCTCCCAGCCACACCCGAGTCGTATTCAGCTTCATTGTGCCCCCTGTTTTTGTTTGACTCTAAAATCGCACAAGTTTACTCCAGCAGGTCAATGCTGTTCTAGTTGATCGGAGCTAGAATCATTGTGAGGTTCAAACGGGCATGGCGGTACGAGCGCTGTTTTGCATAGTTTGCCTGTGCAGTATGGTCGGTGAATCGCAAGTCCGAAAGTGTCCGGAAGTGAAGCCAACGGTCGCAAACTATCATTTTCCCTCGGCTCAAGAGGCCAAAGTTCGAATGAGAATCCTCAGCGCGAGTGCGAGTCCGCTTTATTTATTGGAATGCTACTCACACTCGGTGGCTCCCCAAACGAACGCGTTCGACTTTTCGGGCGATTTCGAGTGCGCACTGCATTCCCTGGATAAGTCGGATCGGTGCGACACGTTGCTCACGGAGAACCCTGATTGCGGTCATGATTGGGAGAGCAGAGGCCGCTTCTTTTCGAGTCAGCTTCTGCCTCCCTGCGGCGACTCTAAGGAACTCGGGCGGGTGAGGAATTTTCGCCTTCGAGAGTTTCGACTGACGTTGAGCCTGAGTCGGGTTGTCTTTGACAAAGAGCGAATGAATCTCTGGAAGGATGGCCCGGCCTTGAAATCGTTCGACCTGAAAATCGAGGTTGCAAGCGACGACAGCGCGGTTTCCCGAATTGCTGCCATGCCCAAACTCCCGTCGTTCGAAAGCCTCCCTCCAGTTTGCAGAGAGCCCTTCGATTCGCTCTACTTAAGTAGATTGCGATAGGCCACGCATTGAAGAGTTTTCGCAATTCCACCGTCCGCGAACCACTTCTCTAAACACAAGCCCTAGTGGTCACCTTTGTGGTTAACCGCAACATTTCGCGTTTTGCACCTTGAGTCCCTTGCCGGAGTCTCAACCTGAAACTTTCTTATTGACAACAAACGATTTAGGCGTAGGATGTGGACAAAAGTGGTTGAAAGTGGAACAAGTATCAGAGGTTGTGGGCATAAACCGTAAGTTACGAGGCGCCAGTGGTTTCTGAGACTGACACCGACAAGAACAGGCCCAACGAACCCGATTCCACTGCTTTTGTGACCGCTTCTACCTCCCTCGTGTTCGTGGCTGTGGTAGCAGCCATAAAAAAACGGAGCCCAATAACGAGCAGGGCATATGTTTCGCGGCAATCATCCAACGCGCGTCGACGAAAAAGGACGGTTAAAGGTCCCGGCGGAATTCAAGCGCGTGATCGACGAGAAATATGCGCAGAAATTCTACATCACGAGCCTGGATGGAAACATTGCTCAAGTGTATCCCTTCGAGGAATGGGAGCGGATCGAGCAGAAACTGGCGTCGTTATCCACTTTCAATCCCACGAAGAAAAAGTTTCTGAATCGCACGAATTATTACGGGCAGGTCGTGGAGATGGACGGGCAGGGGCGCCTGCTGGTCCCGCAGATCCTGCGTGAGTCGGCGCAGATTCGCGGGGAAGTGGCAGTGCTCGGAAATCTGACCTACCTGGAAGTGAGGAACCTGGAAGCGTTCCGCAAGGAGATCGACGAGCAGGCCTTTACGGATGAAGACACGAAGACTCTCGACGAATTGGGCATCTAGCGATCGGGCGAGCAGTGATCGGTTAACCAGTGGAAACGGATTCAACACACACCCCCGATTGGGGTGGGCATGGGGCGGTTGGCCATGTCCCGGTTCTTTTAAAAGAAGCGATCGATTTTCTAGCCGTAAAGCGCGGCGGAACTTATCTGGATGCCACGGTGGGCCTGGGCGGGCACAGTTTGGAAATCGCAAGACGCCTCGGCGCACCGGGACATTTGATTGGCTTCGATAAGGATCCCGCGGCGCTGGCGCTGGCGCAAAAAAATCTTGCGCCAGTCGATGGTCGTTCGTCGTTAGTCGTTAGCGAACAGGTTTCCGAACGACCAACGACCAGGGACCAACGACCGGATTTGGATTGGCCGACGATTACGTTGCTGCATCGGTCGTTTGCGGAACTAGCGAACGACCAACGACCAGCGACTATCGACGGCATTTTGGCGGACCTGGGCGTGAGCAGTTTGCAGCTTGGCGACCCGGCGCGCGGATTTAGTTTTCAGGCGGAAGGACCGCTGGACATGCGGATGAACCCGATGTCCGGCGAGACCGCCGAACAAGTGGTAAACCACATCGACGAGCGCGAGCTAGCCGATGTGATTTACGAATTCGGTGAGGAAAGGAGGTCGCGGAGAATCGCCAGAGCCATTGTCCGGTCGCGGCCGATACGCACGACGAAGCAACTTGTCGA
>Ga0182027_10002412_pt1 | contig 30364 bp, 25 predicted proteins | sample 712E1DmetaG_FD_121300 | JGI IMG/M metagenome (GOLD analysis project Ga0182027, IMG submission 121300) | Permafrost microbial communities from Stordalen Mire, Sweden - 712E1D metaG (Illumina Assembly) | ecosystem: Environmental > Terrestrial > Soil > Wetlands > Permafrost | place: Sweden...
CCATGGTTTGTTGGGAACCCGCCTCGCTGTATTAGGAATCCAAAAATCACTATGAAAAAGTTTAATCTTCTTCCCAAAGTGACTTCAATTTATTTTGTTTGATCTCCTGAGCTTTAGCTTTGATGGATTTCTTTAACATTGCAGGGCTGACCTTTTGATCCTCCAAGGTCATGCTGTTTGAAGTTCTTGAAACAATCTTCTTTGCCATGGCAAGTGCTTGCTTGTCAATCTTCTTTTGCAGTGAACCTTCCAACGGAACATAACCGTAAACAAATCTCATGTTCATGTCTTTGCCAAGTTGTTCCATAGCGGCAATGGTAATATTGCCATTCTTCTCACGGTCTTCCATATCCTTTATTCCTTGAGGAGTTATATTAGCAATCTTGCCTAATTGTCTCATGGACATCCCAAGAGCCTTACGAATAGTATAAATCCATCCTTGAGGAGGATTCTCTTCTGATATTTTTGCCAGTTTTCGAATACGCTTGTCCGTTTGCTCTAAAATCAATTCTTGAGTTTTCATAAAGCAATCCCTTTAAATATTGTTTCCAAATATAAAGCTATTACTTTAATTGTCAAAATTAAATTAAAGCTATAACTTTAACATTGATATTAAGAAATTAAAATAAAAACCATAAGGAATTCAGCAGAGCCAGTTTTTTTGACTTTTATACTGCCAAATTTCGGTTTATTAGGCTCTAAAACTATAAAGTTTCAAATATATTTGACCAAAATTTGAAGTTACAACAGTTCTTTTACAAAGTTTTTCAAGGGAAAACTCTATACAACTTTATTGAGTAAAAAAAATGAGTTTTTGGAATTAATATATAAGGTATCCCGCAAGGGAATATTTCATAAAAGATGGATGGAACCCCTTTCAGAACTCAGTATCTAAAGGGGTTCTTTTTTTTCTTCAGCACTTTCTTAGTAAAAAGAGTCGGGGAGGGGGAGGGCAATTGGATCACTCCATTTTTTTTACTCGTCAAAAAGAATAACTTTATATCTTTGCAGCGTTAAAAAATGACGGGTTGAGTTGCCACATTCGTTACCCCGCTTTGAAAAGAATGTAGGATTGAAATTTTGACGTTTTTTAAGTTCTTATGAATCAATGCAATAAGGCATAAATTCACATGACTTGGGAGACGTGGGGGTCGGAAGTTCGAGTCTTCTCATCCCGACGAATTAAAAAATAGATGGCTGTAAATCAATAGATTACAGCCATTTTTTTAATGTAAAATCTTTTGTAATAGTTTTTAATGCCCGGCATCTATAAGTGAATTTTTTTATGCCACGTCCACCCATTATCATCCCTCTTTCCCTTCCATCCCCGCCAAAATTAAAAACAGCAACCAAAGTAGCAAGCCGGGTCAACCACTCGCCATGGGAAGTCCATTGTTTATTCTGTATTATTTCCTTCTGCGTCAGCGGAGACTGATTAGGGGTGTTTCATTGGGTGCAAATCATATTATAATATCACTTCCATATCACTGCCGGTAACCTGCACTGCCCTGCTTCACACGTTAAAATTGCTAAACTTATAAATTTATATCTTTGCAGCTTGGCAATGGAGTCTGCCTTTAACCGTCCCAAATGACTGATGACTCCTGGCATGTAAATCAGTCATTCATGATGACCATACAACCATCACGACAAGAATCCTTTAGCGAGGCAGGGGTTGCTTCAATCCCAATGAACCTGATAAAGCAGCATTTAAAATGACGGAAATTTTCTTCACGGCAACAATCTGGTTATTCCTGGCCGTTTTGGCAACCATCCTTGCCAATAAGTTAAAGATTTCAATGGCCTTGATCGAAATCTGCATTGGTGCCCTGGCCGGGTATCTTTGTTCCCATTATTTTATCCGGGATGTTTTGAAGACCAATGAAGAATGGTTAAGGTTTGTCGCTTCAACGGGAGCAGTCCTGTTGACTTTTCTTGCAGGAGCTGAACTGGAACCATCTGCACTTAAATCAAAACGGAAAGAGGTTGTAATCGTTGGAATCATAGGATTTCTCATGCCTTTCTTAGGGGCGACTGCAGTGGCAAAATATCTTCTGCATTGGGAGCTCAGGGCAAGTCTTTTGACGGGAATCGCCCTTTCTACGACTTCCATGGCGGTTGTATACTCCGTGATGCTTGAATACGGATTCAATAAAACCGAATTCGGGAAAGGAATTTTGGGTGCATGTTTTGTCAATGACCTTGGAACGGTCATAGCTCTTGGATTGATCTTTGCTCCCTTCACCTTTAAAACCATCATATTCATAATAGTTTGCATAGTGGCTTTTTTCTTCCTGCCCATTATGACTCAGAAACTTATGCACTTCTATGCCTTTAAAACTGCTGCGATTCGAACAAAATGGGTCCTGTTCATTTTATTCTTCCTGGGATCCTTGTCGTTGTGGGCTGGAAGTGAAGCGGTTTTACCGGCTTATATTGCAGGAATGGTTCTTGCACCTGTAATCAATAAGGATGACCATTTTATCCGAAGACTGCGCACTCTTACAATAGGCTTCCTGACACCTTTTTACTTTATTCGTGCCGGGGCCCTGACATCGATCCCTGCAATCCTTACCGCTCCGCTTCTGATCCTTGTTCTTTTCAGTTCGAAAGTCTTATCCAAGATTTTCGGTCTCTTCCCGATTATCAGCCAATTCAGAAGTGATCGTAATGAAAGATGGTATTATACGTTGTTAATGTCTACCGGATTGACTTTTGGCACGATTTCGGCTTTGTACGGACTTACTCACGGAATTGTAAGCCAGCAGCAATATTCTTACCTGGTTGCCGTGGTTATAGGAAGTGCTGTCATTCCAACAGTCATTGCCAACTTCGCATTCCTTCCAAAGCATTTATTAAAGATTCCGGTAAGTGATGAGGAAATGCTTCAGCTTGACGATGAAATTGAGGATAAGGGAAATCCTGAAGATGCAGGTTCAGAAACATCATAGCATATGAACAGCATACTATCGGCAGATCATATCCGTTCTTTTACAGGAATAGAGAAATTTCGGGAAGAAATTGGAGAATCATTTGATTGAAAAATTCAGGAGTTATTAAATCTAATTGAGCAATTGCAGTTAAACCTTTAAGATCGATATTATGAAAATAAAAAAAATTCAGGCATTTGAGATTTTAGATTCCCGTGGGAATCCGACAGTAGAAGCATTCCTTGAACTTGAAAACGGAATAACAGGACATGCAATGGTGCCGAGCGGTGCATCAACCGGGGAGCGTGAAGCATGTGAGTTACGTGATGGGGATAACAGAAGATATGGTGGAAAAGGCGTTTTAAAAGCCGTAGAGAATGTCAACAAAATCATTTCAAAAGAGATCCAGGGGAGATCATTTGATGACCAAAATGAAATAGACCAGTTAATGATCAGCTTGGATGGTACCCAGAATAAATCAAAACTGGGGGCCAATGCCATTCTATCGGTTTCAATGGCATATGCCAGAGCTTCCGCTGCCAATCAAGGAGTTCCTTTATACCGCTACCTGGGGGGAGAGAATGCCCACCTTCTTCCGGTTCCATGCATGAATGTTATCAATGGCGGAGCGCATGCGGATAACAATGTGGATTTTCAGGAATTCATGATTGCTCCGCATAATGCACCATCCTTTACTGAATCCATACGTATGGGTATAGAAGTATTTCATACCTTGAAAAAGGTACTGAAGAATAAGAATTACAACACTGGTGTCGGCGACGAAGGAGGTTTCGCACCGAATCTGAAATCAAATGAAGAGGCAGTGGAAGTTATACTCGAAGCAATCGTCAAAGCAGGGTATAAAGCAGGAACTGACGTAAGCATCTGTCTTGACCCGGCAACAAGTGAAATGTGGGAGGATGGTGCTTACAGATTTTCCAAAAGCAGTGGGAAATCAATCTCAAGTGATGAAATGATAAAGCTCTGGGAAAACTGGGTGAAGCAATACCCGATCGTACTTCTGGAGGACGGTTTGGCGGAGAATGACTGGCCGGGTTGGCAAAACCTGACACGGGCATTGGGAAAGAAAATTGAGATTGTCGGTGATGATATCTTCTGTACAAACAAAAAGATCCTGGCTGAAGGAATTTCAAAAGGTATTGCGAATTCTGTTCTTATCAAGTTAAACCAGATCGGCACAGTGTCTGAAACCCTTGAAACCATCAATCTGGCCTATAAAAATGGGTACAATGTATTTGTTTCGCACCGTAGTGGCGAAACTCCCGATAGTTTTATTGCAGACCTTACCGTTGCTGTAAATGCCGGACACTTAAAGACCGGTAGCGGGTGTCGTGGAGAACGTATTGAAAAGTTCAACCAATTGATGAGAATAGAAAAAGAACTTGGTGATAAAGCCAGATTTGCAGGAATCAAGGCGTTTATGAACCACTAACCTCAGGCATTAAAAAGGTCAAGCAGTCTCTTGCTGAATTCCTTTGGGTATTGCCCGTTTCCAACATGGTGACCAACCACTTCGGAAAACGGACTGCCAATATCATCAGCGGTTTGAATGGCAATGTTGTACAAGAAGTTCCCTTTGCTTTCACTCCCGGCAATAAAAACAATTTTTAAACGGACGAACAGGATTGTCTCCATATCGAGCAGGTAGCTGTCGACCCCTTTTGATTCGTGTTCCAGGAAAAATTTTGTATTGGCTGCTTTTATCGGTTTAGCCTCCATGGAAACATGCATGAATGCCTGGCCGGCAAGGTGCCGGGGAACCAATCCGAAGGTTTCCGTGAACCTGCGCATCGCCTGAAAGGGAGTTTCATCCTGCTTCATCTCAGGAGTTTTTCCGGCTCTTTCGCTTTCGTGAAGCTGATTTATTAACGGTGGCTCGTGTACAATGACTTTGTTCACAAGTGAAGGATATCGTGCAGCAAAATCAAGGGCGATGACAGCCCCAATGCTGCTGCCGAAAACATATACAGGCCCGGAGGCAATCGCCTGAAGGAGATTGAAGACATCTTCACTTTGAGTTGGTATGTCTATAAATTCATCCCCGGAAATTCTATTGATGGGGCTTCTGGTATATCCCCTCCGGTCATAGGTTATAATGGAGTAATTTTCAATGAGATAAGGAATAATGTTATCGAAACTGTCGGCATCGCCTGTCCCCCCGGTAATCATTAACAGAATGGGCCGTCTTTCACCATGGATTTTATAAAAAATGCTGGCATTTCTGACCGGGATCGTCCCTGTGATACCTTTCATTTAAATGACGTTCCTATTTTAAAACACTGAAATTATTTCTCCCCGACCTGCACTTTCTGGTGCCATTTAATCTTTTCAGCGCCGAGATAAGTAAAACCGGCCGAATTGATCAGTTTTTCAAATTCCCTGCTGCTGTGCAACCTGACATGCGCTGAGTCAAAGAGGTGAAAAATTTTTCCAAGAGCCCTGGCAATCCAAAGGTCGGCGGGCGGATCAAGGATATAAACTTTTCCCGAAGGCTTTAACAGCCTGTGCATTTCCCTTAATGCCTTGCCGGGGTGCAGGTAATGATGAAATGAATTGGTACAGATGATAATGTCAAATTGGTTGCCGGAAAGCGGGATATCTTCGGCATTGGCTTTGATAAAATGAAAATTCCCCCTCCCCGTAAAATTTACTTTTGCCTTTTCGATCATTTTTTCCGACAGATCAAGCCCGTAGAAACTGCCTTTATCGCCATTTAATCTTGCTGCCTGACCCAATGCCCATCCTGTTCCGCAGCCGATATCCAGCATGCTGACATTTTCACTGAGCTTCAGTAATGAAATGACTCCCATCTGTGCTGATCTGAGGTAGTCATATTTAAGGCTCCTGCGATCAAAAGTTTCTGCCCACTTATCCCATTTGGCTTCGTTGATCTTAAGATGTTGTGACTCGTCCATGTTTCTATATTAAAGGATACATGAAAATTAAAATGATTCTCCAATATTGTATAAGACGTAAAGTAATTCATTTATTGCCGGCTTTCTTTTTAAGGCATGATCATAAATGGTTGAAGGATGCTCACCCGGTTACCTTCTGTATCAATAAACGAGACGTACAATCCGATTCCGGGTATCTCCGCCGGCTCCCCCAGGACTTTGCCGCCGGCATCACTGACTTTCTTCACGGTTTCCCTGATATCCCCGACTGCTATGACAATGGAAGGATGCTGCGGGGAACTTTTAGTTTTAGGACAAAACCCGCCATTTTGGGACGCCCATTGTCATCCATCTCGGTTGTGGTGACAGTCACGTAATTCCCCATTTCCTCTCCCAGCATCTGGGTTTGCCATCCGAAAACTTTTGCATAAAAGGCCGCCATTTGTACCCTGTCTTCGGCAGCCATTTCAAAATGCACTACAGGATTCATGTTATTCATATGATTTGTTTTTAAGATTTGTCTCTTGGGGGAATCATTTGTTATAGCGTACCGGTTTTTTTCTCACTGGCAAAATTAATATCTTCTTATCTTTGCACCGAAAATCACAGGGCGGCCCCTAAACCTCCCTTGTCAATTGCCTCTTTAGCTCAGTTGGTAGAGCAGCTGATTCGTAATTAGCAGGTCGAGGGTTCAAGTCCCTTGAGAGGCTCAAACATCGCAACCGCCCTGACCGGCGAACCGTCGGCATTCTCCACCTTTATTGGGAAGCATTGAAAAGTGAAAATATGGCCCTGAAGTTTATCCAGGTTGGTCAGGTTTTCGATCAATAGTATTTCTTTTCTTAGAAAAATATAATGGTTTGGCAAGCTGTCCTCGCTAACGTTAAGTGCTGAGTTGATTTTATCGAGAGAGAAAGCATCAACGCCGACACCTTTAAGATTGAATGTTGTCATCCATTCAGCAGCTTCCCTTGTTGGAACAGGACAATTTTCAAAATATTTTTCTGTATTCCACCTGTTTTGCCACCCTGTAAAAAAAAGGATGAATTCAACTGCAACTATTTTGTCTTCAAAAAGTTGAAGGTATTCCAGGCTGATTTCATCCCTGCCCAGGCAATCGATCACAATTGCTCTGCCTGTGAACTTTTCAAGCGGGAATTTGTCAAGTGGCTTGGCGTCCTGTAAAATGTGATGGGGTGCATCGATATGGGTTCCCGTATGCGACGGCATAGATATCCTGTGTTCGGTATATCCGTCCTTATAAACCGTATTGGTGACCTCAAAGGACGGCGGGGGGGTGTCGGGGTATACCTGCATTTGTTCATTCAGAAGATGGGTAAGGTCTATTATTCTGGCAGACATAGGTTTGTTGTTAATTTCTTGTTCCCGGCAAAAGTATTTCAAATTACCATGGTAGTTCATGAGGGTTAAAAAAAAAGCTGTTCATCAGAACAGCCTCTTTTTTTCCGGGAACTTAGCCCGGGGGGATAGATATGATGGACTAAACGTGCTCTTCAAATTCTGCTTTCTCCGGTATGACCGGGGCCAGGTTAAGGGTTTCAGTGCTGATGGAAATCTCGGTGTCCGTGAAATCCGCTTCCTTTGGCGTCCATGGCGCCAGATCCGGAAGGACCTGGATTAAGCTGCCGTCAGAATCACTGAAATCGGCCTCAGCCGGGATGACAGGTGCCAGTGAGTGAATTGCCGGGGAACTCTCCGGAACCAGGTCACTGTCATTGAAATCAGCATCACCGGGATTTTCAGGCGTAAGCGATTTCAGCTCATCCGCCGTTATCTCATCCCCGAAAGTGGCTTCGACAGGAACTGAAGGAATAAGATCCCTCATAAAGAACAGATTCTCCGGTGGAATCCCATCCGTGAAACTGTGAACTTCCCTATCAATGACAAGCATGTGGTCAGTAAACAGGGCCTGTGCATTTCCTCCGTCAGCGAAAAGCAGATTTGATTGTATTCCGAATAAGGTTGCTATAATTGTGAATGTTGTTTTCATTTGTTTTGGTTTTTTGTTTGATTTGGGTTCTTCATTGTTTACCTGAATCAGTCATAAGACGTTCATGCAACGTTAATGTTACATTCTTTTCTTATAGGTCAAAGGTATTAACAGAAATTTAACAAATCGCAGATAATTAATTAATTACGCTGCAAAAATAATGTTAAATTAGACTCAATAAACGAAAAAATCGTTAAATCCCCTTTAAATCCCGGCGAAACAACCAAAAAAATCGATGAAAATTTAATATACAGAAAATGAGGCAGATACGTAATTATTTCACAATATCGCTACCTCCCTGCTTTGCTACTTCCCAATTGTGGTGCCTGTTACAGGTAATCCCTGAAGTACTGCACCATCTTCTGGTTCAGGTGGACCCTGTCTTTTCCCCTGACATTATGCTCATGCCCGGGATAGATGAAATAATCAACCTGTTTGCCTTCATCCACACATTTTTTAATGAATGAAAGCCCGTTCTGGGGTACTACTGTACCATCCTGGTAGCCCTGTATGATTAACAGTTTGCCCTGCAGGTTCGTGACATAGTTCAGAAGACATGCGTTCTTATATCCTTCGGGATTGGTCTGGGGGGTATCCATGTATCGTTCGCCGTACATGACCTCGTAGTATTTCCAGTCAACAACCGGGCCTCCGCAAACAGCAACCTTGAAGGTGCCCGGATGCTTCAGGAACATGGAAAGGGTCATAAAGCCCCCATATGACCAGCCGTTGATCCCGATCCGGGTACTGTCGACCCATGACAGAGATTTCAAATAGGAAACACCGCACATCTGGTCTTCCACTTCAACAGTTCCCAGGTTCCTGAAGATGGCCTGTTCAAAATCCCTTCCCCTGTATGAAGTTCCCCTGTTATCCAGAGTGAACACCACGTATCCCTGCCCGGCAAGGTAATTGAGGAAATATCCTGCCCCTCCAAGCCAGGAATTTGTAATCATCTGGGAATGGGGCCCGCCATAAACATAAATGATCACAGGGTATTTTTTTGCAGGGTCAAAATCCACAGGTTTGATCAGCCTGCAGTAAAGTTCAGTGTTTTCTTTGTTTTTGATGGAGAAGATTGACATTTTCCCCAGTTTGATATCTTTCAGGGGGTCGGGATCTGAAAGCAGTTCCTGCAACTTTTTCCCTGAGGCATCAAGCAGGTCTATCCTGCGGGCAGTCGCTGTATCTGAACAAACATCCAGTATGAAAGTCCCGGCCTTATTCAGCTGTGAATAATGGCTTCCCCCGGCCAGGGTAATCTGCCGGACTTCCCCGGATTTCAGTTCGGAAGAGCAAAGACATCGACCAAGAGGATCGTTCATATTACAGCTGAAAAAGACTTTCTTCCCTGCATTATCATTAGCCAGGAAGGAAGTCACTTCCCAGGGACCAGTCCCCAGCTGCCGAATCAGTTTCCCTCCGGCTTCATAAAGATACAGGTGGTTATACCCGTCACGGCGGCTTTGCCAGATAAATTGTGACGGATCATCGCCGATGAATTCCGGCCCGTTCAGGGGTTCGATGTATTTAGGGTCTGTTTCAAGGAATAAAGTCCTGACAAACTTCCCTGTTGCGGCATCATAGGTTTTCATCCACATGCTGTCCTGTCCGCGGTTCAGAATGGCGATATAGATGAGCTTTTCGTCGGGGCTCCATGTCACATTGGTAACGTAATTGACGGTATCGGCACCCGTCCGGAGCTCAATATGCTGATCCCTTTTCACATCATAAATATGGATATTCACGGTGTGGCTTTTTTGCCCGGCCATCGGGTACTTCGTTTCGTCCAAACGGGCAATGGGATCGGTGATATCGACAAGAGGGTAGCTTGCAACCCCTGTTTCATTCATATAATAATATGCCAGCAGGTCGCCTTTGGGCGACCAGAAAGTTCCCTTGCTTATACCGAATTCATTCCGGTGTACTCTGTTGGAGCCGAATGTAATATCAGGGTTTGATGATGCTTCCACCACGTTTTCCTTCCCCCCGGAACTTACATATAAATTATTGCCTACCGTATAGGCTGTAATAAACGTCTTTTTCTCCTGGTCCTGGTTTTCAGCCTTCTCCGGCCAACTGTTCACCTTCGCAAGGCTTCCGTCGGCAAGGTTAAAAGCAAACAATTTATTATTCTGGCTGAAACTGAAATTATCCGTCCTGAATACGCTGATGGCAGGGAACCTGCCAAGGGTGTCTTCGGCAAGTTTTTTAAGTTTTTCATTCAGCATCTGAAGTTTTAAAATGGTATCCCTGTTGCTGTTGTTCATGTTTCCCCTGACCAGGGCATTTTTTGCAACATAAAAGTAGGTATCGCTTTCCCCGTTCCATTGAAGCTGGGCGAGGTTTTTTGCCAAGAGCTTCTGGCTTCCTATGCTGGCTTCTTCCATGGTCAGCAGTCTCTGCTGGGCAAAAATAAGGCATGGGATGACCATGCCTGTCAAAATAAAAGAAAAGGTTTTCATTTATATTCTTTAGGTATTAGTTCTCCTTTAAGCACCATGATTCCGTTCTGCGCAAGGGCTCTCATTTCGTCTTCACCGGGATACACGTAAACCGGTGCAAGTTTGTATACCCTTTCCTGGATCCAGCTCACGAACATTTTGTCATAAGCCACTCCTCCGGTGATGAGTATGGCATCGCATTCACATTTAAGGACAGTGAACATCTCGCCTATGGATTTAGCCACCTGGTAAGCCATGGCCTGGTAAATCAACCTTGCATATTCATCACCCTCCTTGACCTTCTGTTCCACATCGGCGGCATTGTTCGTCCCCAGGTAGGCAACCAATCCGCCTTCACCGCAGGACATTTTCTTTACCTGCTTGATGTCATATTCACCGCTGAAGCATAAGGTAATAAGCTGCCCGACCGGTAAGGTCCCGCTGCGTTCCGGGCTGAACGGGCCTTCCCCGTCGATTCCCTGGTTTACGTCAATGACCCTGCCATTCCTGTGGGCCCCGATAGTAATCCCGCCCCCGAGGTGGGCAACAATCAGGCTAAGATCTTCATAATGTCTCTGAACAGCTTTGGAATATTCACGTGCAATGGCTTTCTGGTTCAATGCATGGAAGATGGAGATGCGGTCAAACTTCGGGTGCCCGGCAATCCTGGCAATAGGTTCAAGCTCGTCAACCACCACAGGATCCGCGATATAAGCCCTGGCTCCGGAAATACTCTTTACAAGGTCCCGGGCGATCAGTCCGCCGAGATTGCTGGCGTGTTCCATCGGGCTGTAGATAAGGTCATGGATCATCGCCTCATTGACCTCGTAGATCCCCGACGGAATGGGCTTCAGCACACCCCCCCGGCCCACAATGGCTTTGACCTGCATAAGGTCGATCCCGGCTTCAAAAAGCTGCTGGAGAATGATGTTCTTCCGGAATTCGAACTGATCGGTGATCTTCGGATAAGGAGAAAGCTCATCCGAAGTATGTTTAATCGTTTTCAGGAAGACCGCTTTGTCATTCTGAAAAACCGCGATTTTTGTCGATGTTGATCCCGGATTGATCGCAATGACCCGGACATTATCCATTTCCATAATCTTCGGTTTTAAATCATTCCTGGACGACCGCTTCTTTTTTTAATCCTATTGCCGACCAGCCGATCAGATAAGGGATCAGCAGCAAGCCAACAGTAACACAGATTCTGAGCATGATTAATTTCGGGTAAAGCGCCCATAGCAGGCAGTAAGGAAAGATGACCAGGAAAAAACCGGCAACAAGCCTGATGAGCATAGGATTAACATTGAATAATCCTGCATAGCCTGAAAAGACCCCGCCCAGGATGGCGCCCTTCATGCTCCTGTAAAGTTCCCTGCCTTCGCGGCGACCGATAACACTTTTACGGATGCTGTAAATGAAATAAATTATAAACCCGATATACATCCATACGATAAGCCGCAACCAGGTATCCGCTGGCAAGGAAGCCATCTGTCCCACGCAGAATAATGCTCCCAATATCGGGATTAAAGGAACCAGCGGGGTTCTGAAAGGCCTGGGTATATCAGGACGTTTCTTTCTGAGGAAAATAATGCTGATGCAAACGATGGTAAAAGCAAGTAAAGTGCCTATTGAGACGAGTTCACCCAGTATGCTTATGGGGAGAATGCCTGCAAGAATGATGGCTACAAGCCCGGTTACCATGGAACTGATATAAGGTGTTTTAAATTTTGGATGCACTTTGGAAAACACCGGGGGGAGAAGGCCGTCTTTTGCCATAGTATAAAATATCCTGGGCTGGCCCAGCAGCATCACAAGAATGACCGAGCTGAGCCCGGCCAGGGCGGCGATCTTGATGATCGGTCTTAACCAGAACATTTTGTCGCCCATCGAGTCCACGCCTATTGCAACAGGATCCGGGACAAGGAGCTGGGGGTAGGCAACGATACCTGTAAGCACGATAGCCACCAGGATATACAATACTGTTGATATTCCGAGTGATCCGAGTATTCCGATCGGCATATGCTTTTGTGGATTTTTTGCCTCCTGCGCTGCTGTTGAAACCGCATCAAAACCAATATAAGCGAAAAAGATAACTCCGGCCGCGCGGAATATCCCCGACCAGCCGAAGTGCCCCCACTCCCCGGTGTTGGGAGGAATGAACGGTTTCCAGTTAACGCTTTTTACAAAAAAGAAACCTATGGCGACAAATAAAATGATCACACCAACCTTGGTAATGACCATGACGTTATTGAAATTTGCTGATTCTTTGATCCCTATGATTAAAAGAATGGTAAGGATAGCAATAACGAACATGGCCGGGATGTTCATGATGGCATGTGCATGCGGAAGAGTATTTATATTAATGCCGATGGAAGTCAGGTGTTTGACAAGTCCAGGCGTGGAGTGCACCCATCCGGCATGGCCCGACAGATTAACCAGGCTTGTCCCGGTGGCCTCGGTAAACTGTACCGGCAGGTTAATGCCAAGGTCGTGCAGAAAACTGACCATATAGCCTGACCATCCCACTGATACCGTGGAAGCCGCAAAAAGATATTCCAGTATAAGATCCCAGCCGATGATCCAGGCAAGAAATTCCCCAAGGGTAGTGTAGGCATAAGTATATGCACTCCCGGATATTGGTATCATGGAAGCAAATTCAGCATAGCATAAACCAGCAAAAGCACAGGCAATCCCCGAGATAATGAAGGAAATAACGATGGCCGGACCTGCATACTGTGCAGCTGCCTGGCCGGTAAGCACAAAGATGCCTGCGCCGATGATACCACCTATACCCAGGGTCGTGAGGTTGGTGGCTGTCAATGCCTTCCTGAACCCCTGCTTATTATTAGCCGCTTCATCGAGGAGTTCCTGAATGGGTTTGATAGAGAACAGTTTACTGCTCATGAGATTTGTTTTCGGTTAGATGTTTACATTCCCCCGCTGAAGATGTCAGCCAGGGGTCTGATTAGCTTATGGCAGCTGACATGATAATCGAAGCCTGCTTGGATTCTTCGGTATCGGACCGTGAAGTAAGTACGATGGGTGCTGCAGCCCCGAGTACAACGGCTGCCAGGCTTGCTCCTGCCGAAAATCCATAGGCTTTGTAAAGGATGTTCCCTGCCTCAATATCCGGAACGATCAGGAGATCGGCATCACCTGCCACATCGCTTACAATCCCTTTATGTTTCGCACTGGCTGCACTCACCGCGTTATCATAGGCAAGCGGACCGTCAATGATGCAGTTCTTTATTTGCCCCCTCTGGTTCATCTTGGAAAGCAGGGCCGCATCCAATGTTGCAGGCATGGCTTCATTGACCATCTCGACTGCTGCCAGGATGGCGACCTTAGGTTTGCTGTAACCCAGCTTGTTCATGAATTCAACAGCATTGTTTATAATTGCGATCTTCGTTTTGAAATCAGGGGCAGGTATCATGGCCGCATCGGTTAGTCCAAGCAGCTTCGGATAAGTAGGCACTTCGAAAAGGGCAAAATGTGACAGAACATCGCCTTTACGCAAGCCGTTCTCCTTGTCAAGCACTCCTCTCAGGAAAACTGCAGTTGGAACATTCCCTTTCATCAGGATATCCGCCTGTTTCTCCCTGACCATCCTGACTGCGGTCTTTACCGCCGCAGTATCGATCTCTTCATTGATTATCTTCATTTTACTGACATCAAGGTTGAATTTTCCTGCAATGTCACGGATCTTTTTCTCGTTGCCAATGAGGATGGCTTCCACCAGGCCCATTTTGTCCACGGCACAGATTGCCTCAAGGCAGTGTTCGTCCTGTGCAACGGCAACGGCTAATCTTTTTTTGCCTGAACTTTTTGCTAAACTGTTCAGATCGGCGAGTTTTGTCAGAACACCCGGTTGGGCGTCAGTTTTTGTAGCAGTCATGATAATAATCTCCTATAATTAAATTTTTATTGATCTCTTCAGGTGAGCTGACCTCGCCCGGGCATGGATAATGATTCATGACCGGCCCTGGGTTTCATATGTTTAACCTGATTTTACTGAAAAGCAAACCTACATGATTTTTACCATATGGGCAAGCTTTGGGGAAAAAAATCCCGGGGCAGGTTCTCTTTTCCAAACCAAACACCTGAACCGGTATTCCGGAAAAAAAATCTACCTTTGCTTACCCAAATTCATAACCCCTTATGGAACTTCCTTTTGCCGAATCGTACCGGATCAAGATGGTGGAAACTATCCGGCGCAGTACGCGTGCCGAACGTGAGCAATGGATACGTGAAGCCAGCTACAACCTTTTCAACCTGAAAAGTGAATACGTTTTCGTGGATCTTCTCACCGATTCAGGAACGGGCGCTATGAGCGACCGTCAATGGTCGGAGATCATGCTTGGAGATGAAAGCTATGCCGGCGCATCTTCCTTTTTTAAATTTAAAAAGGCGGTTAGTGAGATTACTGGTTTTGAGCACGTTCTGCCTGCACATCAGGGAAGGGCTGCCGAGAACGTTTTGTTCTCCGTACTTGTCAGGGAAGGTGACATTGTACCGGGAAATTCCCATTTCGATACGACCAAAGGCCATATTGAATTCCGGAAGGCAACGGCAGTCGATTGCACCATCGATGAAGCATTCGACACCACGCTGATCCACCCTTTCAAAGGGAATGTCGATCTGGCCAAGCTTGAAAAGGTATTGAAGGAAAACCAACAGCGGGTTCCCTTTATCATCATCACGATTACCTGCAACTCTTCAGGCGGCCAGCCTGTTTCAATGGAGAATCTGAAAGCTGTAAAGCAACTTGCCCTCCGGTACAATAAAAAAGTGGTTTTCGACTCGGCCCGCTTTGCCGAAAATGCGTACTTCATAAAAATGAGGGAAGCGGAGTACCGGGACATGACCATCCGGGAGATTGTCCTGGAGATGTTCTCGTATGCAGATATCATCACCATGAGCGCTAAGAAGGATGCAATCGTCAATATTGGCGGGTTTATCGCCATGCGTGATAAAGAACTCTTTTGCAGCGCCAGTGTTTTCGAGATCATGTTTGAAGGGTATATCACTTACGGCGGACTTGCCGGCAGGGATCTGAATGCCATTGCCCAGGGCCTGTATGATGCAACAGAATTCGATTATCTCGAAACCCGCGTCAGACAGGTCGAATATCTTGGAAATAAGCTGATCTCCATGGGAATCCCTGTCCAGCAACCGATCGGGGGTCATGCCGTGTTCGTGGACGCAAAGAGGTTCCTCACGAATGTCAGGAAGGAAGAGTTTATCGCCCAGACACTTGCTATCCATCTTTATATTGAAGCTGGTGTCAGGGGAGTGGAGATCGGTGCCCTGCTGGCTGACCGCGATCCCGTGACCCGCGAAAACCGTTATCCCGAACTGGAATTAATGCGCCTGGGTATACCCCGAAGGGTATACACCAATAACCACATGGACCTGGTTGCCGCGGGATTGAAAAATATTTTCGACAGAAGGGATACTATAAAACATGGTTTCAGGATTGTCCGCGAAGCCCCGATCATGCGCCACTTCACAGTGGAATTTGAAAAGATTTAGCCTTAATGGAATCATCCCGTAAAAAAGGAAGATACAGCAGGATCTTTAAACAACTCCAGGAACTGCTTGATAAAACTTCTGACCCTGATGCAAGAATGGCAACGATCATTGCCATTCTTCATCATAAAATGGATTATTTTTTCTGGACCGGATTTTATTTCCTTTCCAGTGGCGAACTCACTGTAAGATGTTACCAGGGACCCCTTGCATGCCAGGTCCTGGCAAAGCATAAAGGAGTTTGCTGGGCCGCACTGGATAGTGGCAAAACCATCATTGTGGCGGATGTGGATCAGTTCCCGGGACATATTGCATGCAACTCTGCCGCAAGATCGGAAATCGTCGTCCCGGTCAGAAATACAAAAGGAGAAATTACAGGGGTCCTGGATGTCGATAGTACCTCAACCGGCTCTTTTGATGAAACTGATATAGCCTGGCTCGAAAAATTTGCAGGATTAATTTTTTAGCCCGGATGAACTTTGCAGAGATCTTGATTATTGCCCTTGGACTTTCGATGGACTGCCTTGCTGTTTCAGTCAGTTTCGGCCTCCGGAAAAACGTGCAATGGAAGGATTTACTGAAACTTGCATTCTTTTTTGGCCTGTTTCAGGGACTTATGCCGCTGGCAGGCTGGCTGGCCGGAAATTCAGTCCGGAAAGCCGCTTCAGCGATCGATCACTGGATTGCATTCGGGATACTGTCATTCATCGGGTTGAGAATGATCTATGAATCATTCAAAGAATTGGATGAAAAGAGGTCTGTTGATATAAGGAACTGGAACATTCTGATCAGCTTGTCATTTGCGACCAGCATAGACGCCCTGATCACGGGCGTGAGCCTTGGTTTGGTCAGGGTCAATATTCTGATGGCAGCGCTTACCTTTGCCCTGGTTACGTTTTTGATTTCCATGGCCGGAGCATTTGCCGGCCTGAAATCCATACGCATTTCACCCCGCGGGGCAGAAATCACGGGAGGTGTGGTATTGATAGGCATAGGAGTAAAGATCGTCCTGGAACATTTTGCAATAATCTGAAATTGAATTTAATCATACATGGATCATGGCTGTAATCCGAATTACACGGGAATTCCGTTTTGAATCTGCACATGCCCTGAAAGGCTATGACGGCCCATGCCGGAATGTGCATGGCCATTCATATGAACTCGCAGTAACTATAGCCGGTACACCTGAAGCAGATCAGGGTTCACCTAAGCTTGGTATGGTAATGGATTTCGGGGATCTTAAACGCCTGATACAATCCAATATTATCGATCCCCTCGACCATGCCCTGATACTTGATTCAACACAATCTGACGTGATTCCGGCCCGTGAGCCGTTTGCAAATGTGGTTTATGTGGATTTCCAGCCTACCAGTGAAAATCTCCTTCTGGATTTTGCAGCCCGCATCAAAAACCTGCTGCCCCGGGGGATGAAACTGCATCATTTACTGCTGAGGGAAACGGCTTCTTCCTTTGCCGAATGGTTCGCTGAAGATCAAAAGGCTTAACCGCTGCGTCCGTTTTATTTCGGCTGAAGATGAATGTCAATCGTTGGATCTTCTTTGCCTATTCGAACTAGGTTCGCCTTCTTTTCCTCTGAATTCTGATCATAAAACGACGGAAGGAAGTTTCTAATGGCTTCTGACCCCGAGTCCGGTGCAACCTTTATTACGTAATTCCCCTGGCTGATACCTGTGAACTGGTAAAATCCCTTCATATCAACCCTGACAGTCTGCACAGGCTTTCCAAGGCCCGAGTCAACAGGTTCGGCCTTGTCAATGACCTTATAAAGATAGGCAGTCCCCTTGCACAATCTTCCTTCACCGGCATAGGCATGCCCCCTGATGGTATGCTTGTCGGAATAAGAAATCCAGATGAAAAGAATAAGAACGAGCATGGCTGCAACAGCAAGCACAGGATAAAACCGGGAGGAATGAATGAAGCCGGAACCGCGCTCAATGGTTTTTGAAATTCCTCCTCCCTTCCGGTCAGAAGCTTGCAACCGGGAACTGATCTTCAGCCAGGAATTTTCCGGGGGATCGCTTTCGCGCCCGGAAAATGTCTTCCTGAAGTGTTCTTCTATGGGGTCAAAGTCCTGCATTTTTCTTTCAGATCATTAAAGAATGCGTAATAATATTTTTCTCATGGATGCTTTTGCCCTCAATAACTGGGTTTTTGAAGTGTTCTCGGAAATTCCAAGCAATTCACTGATTTCCTTATGAGTATATCCATCAATCACAAACAGGTTAAATACTGTCCTGTACCCGGCCGGCAAACCCTGGAGAATCTGAAGCATCTCTTTATATGATAATTTTGACAAGGCTTCGGCGGCAATGGTTGCATCCTTGGATTCATAATTAAGGCTTACTTCATTCTGGAATTTAAGTTGACGGGTGTAATAATTAATAGCGGTATTGACCATAATCCTGTGAATCCAGCTGTCGAGCGCCTGTGGTGAGTGAAGCTGGGCCAGGTTCCTGAATACCTTGAGGAACCCTTCCTGCATAATATCATCTGCCTCCATCCTGTTCCCGGCATACCGCAGGCAGACTCCGAACATTTTGGGTGCATAGGTCCGGTAAAGCACTTCCTGTCCCCTCGGATTATTCTTCAGGCATTGTTCAAATACTTCGGCAGGAAGTGTCATAGGACTTTTATGACGGAAAACTTACAGAAGACGAAGTTAAGAAAAATTCTGTTTAAACCTGGTAAACTATGAAAAACATCTTAATATTTAATGATTTTCCGTATCATCACCCGGTTGCCATCCGAAGTGCCCAGGGATAATATATACATTCCTGCAGGAAGATCTTTAATGTCAAGGGAAACAGAGTGCTCACCGGGTTCATATTCACCGCTTGCTTCGATAATGGGGACGGATTGAAGCGTCAGCAGGCTTAGCTTCAGGTTTGTTTTTTTAAGAACGCTTACCGGTATGGTGATACCTGAAGAAGCCGGATTGGGATACGGAGAGCCGCAGCTGATCTCATTTTCTCCGCTGGGGGCATTGATACCCAAAATATTATGGTCGTAAATCCCGAGAGTGAGAGTGTCAACGACCGGGTGGGCTTCATTAAGGATGACCGGTGTGTACCTTGAGAATTTTCCGGCCGATTCGACATATAACAGGTAGTTCCCAAATGGAAGACCTGGAAAATCAAAATCACCCAGGGTATCACAAAGAGTGTAGGTGATAAGGTTCCTGGATGAGTCGAGCAGCATGACTTCCGTCTGGTGTAATGTGAATAAATCCGAGCCCTGGCCTCCCTTGATAACCTGGCCTGAAATTTTCCCGCTGCCCGAAAGGCTGTCGTTGACCCGGAACAGGTTGATGTCAAAATTGAAAATGCTGCTGTCGGAAATCCTGAAAACCTCGGCCTGCTGCCAGAACAGCTCTCCGGTATAATAGGCAGGTGCATAAGATCTGGCATTTTCAGACCCGGGAGAAAGAACTGCTTTTACAAGGTATTCACCCGATAAGAGCTGGGGGAAGGAGAAATATCCCAGGTAGGTGAAGCGAAGTGTATCAAATGCAAGGACCCGGTTATTTATAAAACGGTACAGGTATGCGATTGCTGTGTCGCCGGTTGCAGATGGGTTATTGATGGGATGCGTGCCGGCAAAAACATGCCCTCCTATGCTGTAATACTTCGGTGTACTGATGGTGTTGCACGAGGAATCTGAGCATGGTGATCCCCCTGCTTCCCTGGAGATGGAAAGGCAGACTTTGTAATTGCCCGATGAAGTGAAAACATGTACCGGGTTCCTTTCAGCCGAAATGGTGCCGTCACCGAAATTCCATAACCAGTGATCCGGGTTACCCGTGGAAAGGTCATAAAACCGGTATTTTTCAGGTACGGTCGATGAGGAATCGAATTCCGCGATAAAATCGGCATGACACTGCGGACTGTAGGTAACGCAAATTGTAAAATTGATGATCAGGCTGTAGGATTGTATGGGTTGTGATTGCGAATGAATGATATTGTGGCAGTCATAGGTGTGTACGGTAAGAGTATCGCCAAGTCCCGGCATTCCGTGAATGGTATCGGCATAATCACCGCTGGTGTCAGTATACACAGTAGCAAGGTAAGAAATATCAAGGATGCTGACAGTTACACCATGGTTCTGGACTCCTTTGCCGGTGGAATCGTTCAGTATCTTTCCAGTGACTATGATATCTGCTGAATTCAGCGAAAAAAACTCTCCGGCAGAAACATTTTTAAATGTAAAAAACGTCAGGCAAGCCAGGAAAAGGTTGAAAAAGTAAACAGTCTTTACTCTCATTTTTTAATGACTTTTCTTCCGAAGAAATACTGTATTCCTATATCAAGGCCGAATGACTGTGATGTCGGTGTCCCGCTCTCAGCGGACTGGTAGGGATTGGTAATGAAATATTTATAATACGGGTTGATGCTCAGACCCCAGTTCCTGGTGAACTGGTATTCAAGAGTAAGGTCCACCCAAACCTGCCAGTTTGTAAAGACACGGGCCGGGGTGTTGTCCTCCAGCTTGATCAGCCTCCCGTTCGGAATGTCCACGTACAGATCAGCTTTTTTACTGCCAACAAGGAAGTTTACAGCCGGACCTATTTCAAATCCCAGGCGGAACCTTGGTGTCTCGTAAACCGTATATCCCAACAACAGCGGGACCTGGATGTAAGTGTAACGGTCACGCGTCCTGTCATCGGCGATATGGTTCACACTGTCGTAAATGGCCTGGTTCCTGATAATGTAAATAATATGCCCTGGATTTGCAGGATCCTGGATATAACCGATAACCTTTCGGTAATAGCTGACACTGTCATTACTGCGGTAATTAACAACATATTTACCATCATCATAGGTGTAACCTATCCCAAGGCCGGTACGAACAGAAAACCTCGAAAAATGATAGGCAAAGCCGGCATTCAGCCAGTAGTTTCCCTGGACAGTCGATGTGCCGTCAGAGTGGTATACCGACATTTCAGGTGCAACACCGAGATTTACCGAGAAGAAGGAGGTCGGCGGGATCTTGTCCCGTACATATTTGAACACTTCACCGTTGCGGATAAAGGTAAGCGTGTCTTCAGCAGTGATAAAACCATTGAAGCCGAGTGAATTCAATGGATCAACCGCAAATAATGAACCCTTATCTGCCCCGGCCGTTTCTTTTACAACAGTCGGCAGGGCCGGCGTTTCAGGCTCAGCGGCCGATTGCATGGCGGCATCCTCAGGAATAGTCCGGATTAAAGGTTTTGTGTTACTTGCCATTATTTTCACAGGAGCGGCACCGGCAGAGGAGGGCAGTGAATTTGTTTTCGTTGCACGGGATATGGAGCTGGAAGCTGATGTGCCCGATGCAATGTTTGAATTGGAAGATGCAGTCAGGGCCGGTTGTTTTACTTCTGCTGATTTCACAAGCCCTTGTATTGCCGTTGACTTGACGGCAGGATTGGAAGGAATATCCCGGGCAGGGACAGGCGAACTGTCACTGCCATTGCTGATCCAGTAGGTCAGTGATGCCACCACAACAAGGCTTCCTGCTGCAGTAACAAAGGCAAGCCTGGGTACATTCGTAAAGTTGAAATGCAGTAATTCCTTGATCAGTAGCTTAAAGTTCAGGTTTTTCCATACTTTGGGCGAAGGGGTTACCTCCTGATTCCCGATGGCATCCCTGAACAGCTTATCAAGATTTTTTTCCATCCCTGGATTTTGATCATTCAATTGACTCATGATTATTTTAAGTTCTTTTTCTTTCTAGTTTCTTCAATCCTGTTCTTCAGCCACCTCCGGGCTTTGAACAATTGTGTTTTTGATGTATTCTCGGAAATCCCCAGGAGTTCAGAAATTTCCTTATGCCCATAATCTTCAAATACATGAAGGCTGAAAACCGTCCGGTATCCGGCCGGCAACTCCTGTATCAGCTTTAACAGCAAAGTAGGGTTGTACTCGTCAGGGAACTCAATGACAGGGTTCATTTCGATGATGTCGGTCTCCCTGATTTCCTCGATTTTTTCAAGCCTTGCCGTCTTGTTTCTTTTGTTAATATAGTTAATGGCATGATTGACCATAATCCTTTTAATCCAGCCGGCCAGTGATCCTTCCCCCCGGAACGTATGAAGGTTCTGAAAGACCTTAATGAAAGCTTCCTGTAAAATATCCTCAGCTTCATCACGGTCGCCACAGTATCGCATGCAAACCCCCAGCATCAATGGCGCAAAATTGTCAAATAACATTTTTTGCGCCTGCCGCTTCCCAGCGATACAGTCCTTCACTATTTGTTCATCAATGACCATTAACCGGACCTGTTGAAAGACAATCCATTAAAATAAGGGTTGCCTGAAATATAAATTATCTGCAGAAGATACAGCCTGCAATCATTCAAACTTTTCCCTGAACCTGCTGAAATTCTTATCAAAAAATGCCCTGCCTTTTTCACTCATGATACCTTGCAGGTGGTACACGAACAATTCGTGGAAAGTATCGAATGAACTCAGATCCTCTGGTGTGAAAAGATCTGAATTATACAGATTTTCAATGCGGAACAGATGAAGTTTCGCAATCAGCTCAGCATTCAGGTTCTTGCGGAACAATCCCTCTTTTTTACCTTTAAGCATGTTCCTGATGCTGTTATCGAAAAGCATTTTTCGCCGGGCTGAACGGATGTGGGAATGCAATTCCGGGTAATATTTCCTGATGTCGTATTCCATTGAAGGGTTGTATTCCTGGACCTGGCTGTTAATCAGTGAATAGATCTCGAACAATTCCTCAATTGCATTTAAGTTGCGATGCTCAAGGGCATCGAAAACCTGGCAACCCTGGTTGTATTCCGATTGCAGGACCTGTCCTACCAGGTCTTTTTTATCCCTGAAATGTTCATACAGCGTTTTTTTGGAAATACCCAGATTCCTGGCCACATCGTCCATAGTGATGCTTTTAATGCCATACCTGTGATACAGCTTGCTGACATGATCAAGGATATTCTGAACTTTATCCTTCATATCACAAAGATAAAATAAAATCCCGGGAAACTTTTTTCGGGTAAAATGTTTTATTCCCGGAAAAGGGTCAATGAGTGTAAATATTATCCGTATTCCTGTACCCGCTCTGGTTTGTATACCAGTCGGCGTAAAGGCTGCCATTGCTTAAAGCCCAGCTGGATAATTTCAGGTATGTCAGCAGCAGGTCAGAAGTTTCCTTCGGATAATCGAAATTCTGGTAGATGTTAATCGCCCATGGCAGATTATTGATGGTCTTGTAGTACCTGCCCTGCGAGGGGATGCTTGAATCATCCCCGGTTCCGAATAATGTATTATCAACCAGGGAAGTGGGGGCATAATTTGGAAGATGAACCTCTTTTCCCCTGTCGCCGTGGAGAATGATAAACGGGTTAAAGCTGCCGATGTTGAGATCGGTCATTGAATATAAGCCCTGGGTGAACAATATTTTTATGCGGATCGTATCGGGCGTGACATAAGGGACTCCGGGAACAGTATTGACCATGCCATTAGAACTGCTGAGAGCCTTGAAATCATCGTCGGTCACGATGACGGTTGGCAGATTCTGACCAGCTTCGAGGCCGTTTGATGATAAGGTTATATAATTATCAAACATGGAAGAACCAGTAACGGTAATAGCCGAAGCAGGTATGTTGCTGTTTGGGAACTGGAAGCCGAAACCGCTGGGGAAAGAGGCTCCTGCAGCGCGGAGAATGAAGGTTGCGTCGCATTCGACAAGTTTATTCTGGGCATTGGTTATCGTATTGAACTGATAGTTCACCACCAGGTCGTTGAAATCGTAATCACCCTGGTTTGGCCACAAATCCTCAAATGCAAGGCTTCCGCTGCCTGACGAAGGGAAGTAATTATTGTACGCCCTCGTGGGATCATTCGGATAATCATCATAGCTGTTTGGCACGCCGTCACCATCGCTGTCGCTGCTCAGGGCATAGCTGACGTCCGTATTGTAGGTGGCAGCGTTTATGGTTCCGTCGTAATGGCTTGCAGCGGCATCGTATGCCGTGGATCCGCTGCCTTCATTGAAGTGCCATAAGCCCTTGATCCCGGTCTCGCTCCCGGTCCAGGGAACCGACATGCTGGAGTTCACCTGCTGGGCTGTCAGCGCAGTGCTCCAGATGCTTACTTCGTCAATGAGCCCCTTGAAGAACTTCTGGGCCCCGGCATCAGAGCCGATGGAAATGGTCCTTGCGTTATTGACCAGTACGGAAGTAACCGCCATGGAATTTTTCAGGATCCCGTTCACATAAAGGTATAACGCGGACCCGTCGTAAACTTCCGCCAGATGGTACCATGTATTTAGGGCAGGCTGGCCGGCACCCCAGTTTATCTTTGCTGAAGTAAAATTGCCAAGGTAAATACTGGCCTGGAACCCAACGTAAAGATCCTGGCCAAGCCCGCCGCCATCCCAGTCGCCTTTTTCAACGATCTTCGCCGTTTGCTGAGCGGTTGGTTTGACCCAGGCTTCAAAAGAGCATTTGTTGGGAAATGCCAGGCTTGCTGAAGCGGCCGGAGTATTTATCCAGGCATTGGTCCCGTTAAAACTCATGGAATAATTCAATGCCATGAGCTTTGTATTCGGAAATGTAAAATCAGTAATGGGCCTGCTGACGGGAACCAATATTGAGTTGATCATCACGTTTGTTTCGAATGTGGGCAGGGCGACCGAAACCTCGTAATCAGTTGTGCTTTCTGCAAAAAAAGCTTTCAGGTAAAGCCTGCTCTCATCCCCCGAGGATATCCTGAGCACCCCGGCAGGAATATTATGCAGACTAAACCGGATGTTATCGGATGTGCTCCAGGTGAACGCACTGCTGGCTTTAAGGGATTTCATGCCGGCCGGCGGGTTGTTCACCGACTTTTTATTGCATGCTGCCGAAAATATCAGAAGCAGTACCGAAAACCAAATGATCTTTTTCATACCCAGTATATTAAATTTAATGTAAAGATACTTCAGCCTTGCGCTAATAAAAAGGGGTTTCTTGTAAACGGCAATAATAATAAGCCGGCTGTATACAATTTTTTTGTTTTCGGATGGAGGAATACCGAAAATCCGGAAACGATCTTATTATGAAAAGTTTTTATGTGCCGGAAAAATTGATATCTTTGCCGACTGAAAAATTCCCTCACTTTATCATAAAGCGATTTAAATTTTCCCAGATGAAAAAGATATTTTGGATCACTGGCATGATCATTCTTCTTGTTTCCTGCAATAGCAATTCCGGAAATAAACAGGCCAGGCTTGAAGACCTGAAAAAGCAGAGAGAAAAACTCAACACCGAGATTACCAGGCTTGAAAATGAGATCAATCCCCAGGGAACCCAGCCGGCGACAATGGTGAAATTACTGGATGTGGTCAGGCAGCCCTTTGAGCATTATATTGAGGTCCAGGGCAGGATCGACGGCAACGAGAACATCGGGGTCGTTCCCCGTAACCAGGGAGGGGTTGTGACGAAAATACTTGTAAGCCAGGGTGATGCTGTTAAAGTTGGGCAGGTGCTTGCTGAAACGGACAATGAAGTCCTCAGGCAATCTTTGAAAGAACTGCAAACCTCTCTGGATTATGCAACGGAAATGTATAACCGCCAGAAGAACCTGTGGGACCAGAAGATAGGTTCCGAAGCCCAGTTCCTCGCCGCCAAAAACTCCAAGGAATCCCTGGAGCGGAAGATCAACACCCTGGAGGATCAGCTCGATATGTCAAAAATAGTTTCCCCAATCGATGGGACGATAGAGGATATTCCCATCAAGGTGGGCCAGATGGCTTCACCGGCCTCGGCCCAGCCCTGCTTCAGGATTGTGAACTTTTCCAGGGCAAAAGCGGTGGCTGACGTAAGTGAAGCATACTCTTCAAAGATCAATTCAGGGGATCCCGTGAAAGTTTACCTGCCTGATCTGAATACGGAGCTCAACGCCACGGTCAGTTTCTCGAGTAAATACATTAACCCGACAAATCGCACGTTCACCGTGGAGGCCATGCTGCCGCAAGGGTCGGGCCTGATTTTCAGGGCAAACATGATCGCCGTGGTCAGGATCAAGGATTACAGTAACTTAAACAGCCTCGCCATCCCGCAGAACTTTATTCAGACCGCCAGGGACGAAGGGCATTATGTGTTTGTTGCAGAAGAAAAGGACGGAAAGTTTTATGCAAAGAAGCTCCCGGTCACTCCATTTATAAGTTATAACGGGCTCACCGAGGTGGTTAACGGGCTGAAAGAAGGGGACAAAGTGATCACAACAGGCTATAAAGACCTTTACGACGGGCAATTGATTTCCTTCTAACCTGATCAGAGAAACTATGAAAAAGCTGGAACAAATCAAGGAATTCTTTGCAACCAGTTGGGCAATTGATAACAGGGCCAGCATTTATGTCTTGACTGTCATTATCACCCTTCTTGGTGTGATCTCCTACATGAATATTCCCAAGGAACAATTCCCCGAAATTGTCATTCCTACCATCATCGTCAATACAGCATATCCGGGAACTTCTCCCGAAGATATGGAGAACCTGGTGACCAGGCCGATTGAGAAGGAATGCAAGTCTATTCAGAATGTAAAAAAGATCAGCAGTAATTCCATACAGGACTTCTCATCCATTGTAGTGGAATTCACGACAAATATTCCTGTTCCTGAAGCCAAGCAAAGGGTAAGGGATGCAGTCGACAAGGCTAAATCAAATCTTCCGAACAACCTGCCCAAGGATCCTGACATTGCCGAAATTGATATTTCCGAGATCCCTATCATGAACATCAACCTTTCGGGCGATTATGACCTTCAAAGGTTGAAGAAATATGCAAAGGATGCACAGGACAGGATAGAAACCCTTCCTGAGATCACCAGGGTGGATATTGTCGGGGCTCTTGACCGGGAGATCCAGATTGATGTGGACATGTACAAGATGCAGGCTGCCAGTGTGTCTTTCCGGGATATCCAGAATGCCATTTCAGCTGAGAATGTTACTGTTTCAGCCGGCACAATAACGAATTACGGTTTAAAAAGGACCCTAAGGGTCACGGGCCAGTTCAAATCCCCGGAGGAGATCAATGATATCATAATTAAATCATCCAGCGGGGCAACAGTGTATATCAAGGATATTGCCGAAGTGAAGGATTCTTACAAGGAACAGGAAAGCTTTGCCCGTTTCGAAGGAAAAAATGTCATCACCCTGAATGTTATTAAAAAGAGCGGGGCAAACCTTCTGGATGCATCCGACAAGATAAAGGCCATGATCAAGGAGTTCAAGGAAACTTCTTTTCCACCTGACCTGAAAGTGGAACTGACCGGCGAGCAGTCAAGGTTTACAAGGAGCACCCTGGAAGAGCTAAACAATACCATTATTATCGGGTTTCTTTTGGTTACTATCGTGCTCATGTTCTTTATGGGGCTGAACAATGCCTTCTTCGTCGCTTTGTCGGTGCCTCTTTCAATGTTCGTGGCTTACCTTGTCATGCCGGAACTGGGTTTTACCATGAACATGATCGTGATGTTTGCTTTCATCTTCGCCCTCGGAATTATCGTTGATGACGCCATAGTCGTGATCGAAAACACTCACAGGGTCCACCGCTACATACCGGATATCCGGACAGCCGCCAAACATGCTGCAGGGGAAGTTTTCCTGCCTATCCTTTCCGGAACGCTTACAACCCTTGCCCCTTTCTTTCCACTTGTTTTCTGGCCGGGCATAGTCGGCAAATTCATGCATTATCTTCCTGTAACTCTTATTCTTACGCTCTTCGCTTCGCTTTTTGTGGCTTATATCATTAACCCGGTGTTTGCCGTAACCTTCATGAGACATGAATACGATGAACCGGAATACCGGGCCAAAAGAAAAAATCTGTTCGTAAGCAGCTTTATTCTGGCCTTCCTTGCTGCCCTGGCTTATTTGGCCCGCGTGGTCTTTATGGGGAATCTCTTTGTTTTTGCCCTCTTGCTGAACCTGATCTACCGGCTCTGGATCAAAAACGCCATCATCCAGTTCCAGAATGTGATATGGCCTACCGTCCTGAACTTTTATGAAAGGCAATTACGGTTTTTCCTGAAAGGACGGCACCCTTATTATATTTTTGCAGGCGTGATGGTATTATTCCTCGCAACACTGATGTTGTTCGGGGCTTTTAAACCCAAGGTCCTGTTCTTCCCGGACAATAAACCTTCAGCAATCAATATATACATCAAGATGCCGGTAGGAACCGACCAGTTGGTGACCGATTCCGTGACCAGGATAATTGAAAATAAGGTTATAGGAGTGCTTGGTAAAAACAACCCTGTGGTTGAATCCATTATTGCCAATGTAGGTCTGGGTGCGGGCGACAGTTTCTGGGACCGATCCATTTCTCCTGAGAAAGGCAAGGTGACCATAAACTTTGTGGAAAGCAAGGACAGGCATGGTGTCAACACCCTGGATTACATGGACGATATCAGGAATAAAGTAAAGAATATCCCCGGGGTCACTATTGCAGTTGAGAAAAACAAAATGGGGCCGCCGACAGGAAAGCCCATCAATATTGAAATAACCGGGGAAAACATGGAAGAGCTTGTAAAAGCTTCCAAGGATTTCCAGGCCTATCTTGATTCACTGCAAATTCCAGGCATTGATAAGCTCAGGTCTGATTTTGATGAAAGCAAGCCTGAGATTGTCCTTGCTGTTGACCGGATCAGGGCAAACCGTGAAGGTATCACGGTGGGCCAGATCGGAATGGAACTGCGGACGGCAATATACGGGTATGAAGCTTCCAAATACAAGGAGGATGAGGATGAATACCCGATCCAGGTCAGGTATTCTGAAGTACAAAGGAAGAATATCAATAATGTGATCAACGCTAAGATCACGTATCGCGATATGAATTCCGGGCTGCTGAGGCAGATACCGATTTCAGCAGTAACACGGATTGATTACAGGGATACATACGGTGGGATCAAGCGCAAGAACCTGAAACGCGTAATTACCCTGTCATCCGAGGTGACTTCAGGCCATACCGCGGTTGAGGTACTGGCCAACATCGGGAATTCGTTGAAAACTTACAAACTGCCCAAAGGGGTGGAAGTCAATTTTACCGGTGAAAGGGAAGACCAGGCCGAAACCATGGCCTTCCTCGTGAATGCCATGATCATTGCCCTGGGACTGATCTTCTTCATTCTCATCACGCAATTCGGCAGCCTGCCCAAAAGCCTGATCATCCTGAGCGAGGTTATATTCAGTATCATAGGGGTATTCATAGGGATGGTCCTTTTCCACCAGCCTTTCGTCATTACGATGACAGGTATAGGGATCGTAGCTCTTGGAGGTATTGTCGTCAGGAACGGAATCCTTATCGTGGAATTTGCAGATGTTCTTAAAGCCGGAGGAAATTCATACCGTGAAGCCATTGTCGGCGCCGGAAAAACAAGGATAACTCCTGTTGTTCTTACTGCCACTGCAACCATGATGGGCCTTGTTCCGCTTGCAGTCGGATTCAATATCAACTTTGTGACCCTGTTCACTCATCTTAATCCCCATATCTGGATAGGAGGCGATAACGTGGCTTTCTGGGGCCCCCTTTCATGGACAATCATTTTCGGGTTGAGCTTTGCCACCTTCCTTACATTGATATTCGTCCCTGCGCTGCTGATGATTGATGCACAGGCCAGTATCCGGTACAAAAGAAAGCAGGATCTTAAAGGGATGAAAAAACTCAGGGCTGCAAAAGCCTGATCCTTTGACGGGAATTCCGACCTGTCATGCTTAGAACTGTTCGAGCAGTTTGTTCAGCCTAGTTTTCTGGCTGAGTACGCCGAAAATGGATTGCATGTAATTACTGTTCGTCAACAGGAATTGTGAATACCTCTGGTTCAGGTCGGTGCTGGATGCAAGACCCTGCCTGTATTTTATCAGGGTTTTTGTGTAGATCTTAAGTGCAACTTCAAAACCCTTTTTCTGGTTCTGGTAAATCGCATAAGCGTTGCTGAAATCCTTCCGTGCCGTTTCAACCTGCAATTCGAGGCCAACCCTCATCTTTTCATCAGTGACCTTGGTCTTTTCAACATTCAGGCGTGCCTGGTCAACGCTGTATTTCCTGCTCCCGCAGCTCCAGATGGGAACCTGCAACTGCACGCCCCAGTTGGTCGTCTTGTACCACGGATACTGGTCGCTGAAAAAAGCCCAGGAATTCAAGGAGGCATTGGCTGAAATACCCAGGAAACCTGCAAGAGTCGGTTGGTACGCGGTTTTCGAAAGCTTGTACTGCATCAATACCAGGTAATCGTTCTTTTTCAAATAAGTATAATCTATATTACGCTGGTAGTCAAAAGGTTGATTGATCAGTGCATCCCGGTCAATCTGGGCAAGGAAAAAGTCAAGGTTGTTTGTCAGCGTAAGCTCCTGGTCATCCTTCAGCCCGATCAGGAATTTCAGGTTCGCATAAGCGACGTTCCGGCTGCTTTTCGAATCGGTCAGCTGGGCTTCAAGATTCGACCTGTTCAGGTCCGCCTGGTCAACATCGATATCTTCTATAAGGCCCTGCTCCTCTGCTTTCCTTGCTTCTTCAACCAGCCTGTTCACAACCACA